>NPID01001383.1_pt2 | contig 61672 bp, 45 predicted proteins | sample 8637491 | NCBI WGS metagenome assembly NPID01 (sample SAMN07420843, study PRJNA396082) | bioreactor metagenome | isolation source: sample BA6 brine-fed electro-methanogenic bioreactor BA | place: Japan: Kochi | collected 2016-06-14 | reverse complement strand
GGCTTAGGCTTGTTGCAAATTCGGTAGCAAAATCTCGCGTACGCGAGTAGAGGTGAGGTTGGAATATTCCGGTTACTTTTCTGCCTGGGAACATTTCGCGAACCGATGCGATTGCTGCTTTAATCTCTTCGGGATGATGCGCATAGTCGTCGATATAAACAGATTCTCTACTGCTATACCTAATGTCGAATCGGCGAGCAATGCCTTTAAACGACTTTAGCCCAGCACTAAGCTGCTCAGGAGAAATGCCCCAAACAAGAGCAGCGGCCGAAGCGGCAATAGCGTTTTCGACATTGTACTTACCGGGTATGCCCAGCCCTAATTGCTCAATTACGCCAAATGGCGTGTTTAGCGTAAAGGTATAAAGCCCATTGCTAATGCTAATTTCCGAGAGATAGAAATCGGCCACCTGAGTTGCCGAATAGGTGTAAACCTTAATTCCCTGTACTTTGTTGGCAATTTGCTCAAGTCCTTTTTTTACTATTAGAGTTCCGTTTGGTTGAATTTTTTTGATGAATAAGGAAAAGGCATCAACAATTTCGTTGTGGTTGTTGTATATGTCGAGATGATCGGCGTCAATTGATGTAATAATAGCCAGATTGGGCGAAAGGTGATGAAAACTTCGGTCAAATTCATCGGCTTCAATTACCATTCGCTGGCTTTTATTAACTATAAGATTGCTTGCGAAGTTTTTTGCAATACCGCCTAAAAATGCGCAACTTCCCAGAGGTGTATGCTGAAGCAGATGAGCAAGCATTGCTGAAGTGCTGGTTTTGCCGTGGGTTCCTGCAACAGCTGCAGTTGTGTGTTCTTCAGATATTAGCCCAAGCGCAAAGGCTCTTTTTACAACGGTGTAGCCTTTGGTTTTAAAGAAAGCAAGTTCGTTATGGCTTTGCGGAATTGCTGGGGTGTAAACCACAAGCGTATTCTTAGTGTCCGATGCTATTTTATGAGGGATGCTTTCAGGGCTATCGTTATAGTGAATAGCAATACCTTCCGTTTCAAGTTCGATAGTTAATGCCGATTTTGTACTATCGTAACCTGCAACGAACAGCTTGTTATGAGCGAAATAGCGAGCCAAGGCGCTCATTCCAATGCCGCCAATGCCAATAAGGTAAACGTTAGTATAGCTGTTCAGGTTAATACTCATTTTTTGCTATTCGCTATTTCAATTATTTTTTGTGCTATATCAACTTGAGCATTAGGTAAGGCTAGTTTCTTTATGTTTTGCCTTAACCTAGCTAGCTCGTTTTCATCATCAATAAGCTGTATGGCTGTGCTCGCTAGTTTATGCTGCGCTTGCGCATCGGTTACCAGCACGGCAGCACCTTTGCTGGCCAGCGCTTGCGCATTTTTTGTTTGATGATCTTCGGCAACATTTGGCGATGGGATAAGAATGGTTGGCTTACCAACCACACAAAGTTCCGAAATGGTGCAGGCTCCTGCCCTTGAAATTACCAAATCGGCAGCAGCATAGGCAAAATCCATTCGGTTAATAAAATCGAAAACCTTAATGTTGCCATAATCCTTACCCGCTATGCTTTGCAGTACGCTGTTATGGTATAACTTGCCAGTTTGCCAAATAAGCGTTACGCCATTTAGTTCGCTAATTTTATGTATGCTATTTAGTATGCTCTCATTTATTGTTCGTGCTCCTAGGCTTCCGCCAACAACAAGTATTACTTTTGTTTTGCTAGGTATACCAAAAAATTCGTGTGCCTCAGCTTTAAGCGATTCAACGTTTATCAGCCCTTGCCTTATGGGATTGCCTGTGTGTGCTATTTTTTCTTTTGGGAAGTATTTTTCCATTCCATCGTAGGCAACGCATATAGCATTTGCCTTTTTTGATAGCAATTTATTGGTAATCCCAGCATACGAATTCTGCTCTTGTATAAGCGTTGGAATTTCCATTTGCTGTGCAACTTTAAGTATTGGACCACTAGCATACCCGCCAACCCCAACGGCAATATCGGGTTTGAATTCTTTAACTATTTTCTTGGCCAACCCCATGCTCTTTAGTAGCTTAAAAGGAAAACTTAGGTTCTTAACAGTCAGCCTTCGGTGGAAACCAACAACAGGCAAAGCTTTTATGCTATAACCTGCAGCGGGAACCTTTTCCATCTCCATTTTCCCTTCGGCTCCAACAAAAAGTATTTCGGTGTTGGGCTTAAGCTCAACAATTGCATTGGCAATTGAAATTGCGGGGAAGATGTGTCCCCCAGTTCCTCCGCCGCTAATTATTATCCTGAGGTTCTTCTCCATCAAATAGTTCCTCCTTGTTTTGACTTCGGCTAATGCTTAGCAAAATACCGAATGATGCACTTGTGAAAAGCAGCGACGTTCCACCCATGCTTACTAAAGGTAGCGGCTGACCAGTAACAGGAATTAGGTTTACCGCTACGGCCATGTTCACCATTGCCTGAAATACGAGTAGCAATGTTAGGCCCATGGCCAAAAATGCTGGGAATGTTCGTCGTGCCTTTTTAATTATAATACCAGCCCTAAATAGCAAAACCATGTAAAAGAATAGTACAAGGCCACCTCCAATGAGGCCATACTCTTCAATTATTATTGCGTAAATAAAATCGGAGTAGGGGTGGGGTAGCATATTTCGTTGTGTGCTATTTCCTGGTCCTTTACCAACAACTCCTCCAGTGGCAATAGCAATTTTCGATTGCTGTGCTTGATAGTTCTCCCCCGATTCGCCCGAAGAAAAATTCTCAATTCTATTCTTCCAAGTTTGTACCCTAGATATTGAGTTTGTTTGTAATGCAATAAAAACAAATAGCCCAATAAGTAAAACTCCTAGTCCGCTAAATCCGATTAAATGCCTTAAGCTTATGCGACCAATAAAAAGCATTATCCAGCAAACCAAACCGAGCATAACTGCTGTTGAGAAGTTTGCAGGAAGAATAAGCAGGCAAACTATTGCAATGGGAATTACTAAAGGAATGAATGTTTTTTTTAGGTCTTTAATGTCGTTTTGCCTCAGCGATAGTAGGCGTGCAACGTAAAGTACAAGTGCAAGTTTGGCAAAATCGGATGTTTGAATAGTAACACCAAGCCCTGGTATTTCGAGCCAACGGGCTGCTTGGTTAATGTTTGTACCAAATAGCAATGTGACTAGCAATAGCGGGATGGCAATGTAAAGCAGCAAGGGTGCTAGTGGAGAGTATACTTTATAAGGAATAAGGTGAACTAGAAATATAACAGCTAATCCTGCACCTAAAAAGCTAAGCTGCTTTATGAAGTAGTAAGCGGTATTACCTCCTTGATATCGGTAGGCAAGCGAACCAGTTGAGCTATAAACAGCCAAAAGCGATACCACTGAAAGTAGCACAATGATAAGCCAAATTACCCTATCGCCTTTAAAGTACCGTTTAAAAATGCCCTCCATTTGGTATTGCTTTTTATAGGTTTTTTACTGCTTCTTTGAATTGCTTGCCTCTATCCTCAAAATTTTCGAAAAGGTCGAAGCTGGCACATGCGGGCGAGAGGAGTACCACATCGCCAGGCGACGATAGCTTATAGGCATGCATAACGGCCTCTTGAGCAGAATGCGCATTAACCATGTTGGGAACCAAATGGCTAAATGCCTGGTAAAGCTTCGAGTTATCGATACCCAAACACACAATTGCCTTAACCTTTTCCTTTACAAGATCGAAAAGTTCGGTGTAGTCGTTACCCTTATCGAGCCCGCCAGCAATCCATACTACCGGATCTTTCATGCTCTCTAGGGCATACCAGGTAGAGTTTACGTTTGTTGCCTTTGAGTCGTTAATGTACTGAACGCCACGAATTTTTAGCACAGATTCAAGCCGGTGCTCAACTCCTTGGAAATCGCAAAGACTTTCTCTAATCACATCTTTTCGGATGTTGAGAACATGACCCGCAATGCCAGCAGCCATGGAGTTATAAACGTTGTGTCGTCCTTTTAGGGCGAGTTCATCAATAGACATGTTAAAATCGCTGTTATTGTGGTTAATATGCATTAGGCTATCGATAAGAAATGCAGTTTGACCCTCTTGCTTGTCCTGCGAAAAGGGAAGAAGTTGCGCTTTGAGTACGATTTGCTTAAGATGATCGGTAGTTACATCGTTGTCGGAGCAAAATATAAAGCACTCGTCTTCCGATAAGTTTTGCGTTATGCGGAATTTCGATTTTACGTAATTCTCCATTTTATAATCGTACCTATCGAGATGATCGGGCGATATGTTAAGCAGTATTGCAATATCTGCTTTGAAGGTGTACATGCCATCGAGCTGAAAGCTGCTAAGCTCAATTACATAGTAATCGTAGTTGCACTCGGCAACTTGTAGGGCAAAGCTTTTACCAACATTACCTGCTAAACCAACGTTCAATCCTGCTTTTTTCAGCATGTGATGGATAAGGGTTGTAGTGGTGGTTTTACCATTACTGCCAGTAATACAAATTTTAAATGCGTTAGTAAATCGTCCGGCAAATTCAATTTCGGAGATAACTGGTATACCCTTTGCTTTTAGCTCTTGAACAATTGGGACTTTATCGGGAATTCCGGGCGACTTAATAACCTCGTTTGCATTAAGTATTTGTTCAAAGGAGTGCATTCCTTCCTCCCAGGCTATACCATGCTTGTTGAGCGTTTCTTTGTATTTAGGTTTTATTGTCCCCATGTCGGAAAGGAAAACATCGAAACCTTGTTTTGTTGCGAGTACTGCTGAACCCACGCCGCTCTCGGCACCGCCAAGTATAACAATTCTGCTATTTTTATTGTCAGCTGCCATGGTTACCTAATTTTTAGGGTTACTACGGTTATTACGGCTAAAATGATAGCCACAATCCAAAAACGTGTAACAATTTTTGCTTCGGGATACCCTTTCTTTTGATAGTGATGATGGAGAGGAGACATGAGAAATATTCTTCGTCCCACGCCATACTTTCGTTTAGTGCGCTTAAAGTAGCTTACCTGAATCATTACCGACAGCGTTTCAATAAAGAATATGCCGCAAAGAATGGGAATAAGCAGTTCCTTACGAATAAGAATTGCGAAAACGGCAATTATGCCCCCAATGGCAAGGCTACCTGTATCGCCCATAAACACCTGAGCAGGGTAACTATTATACCACAGAAAACCAATAGCAGCGCCAATAAAGGCACTCATAAACACAACGAGTTCTCCTGTAGCCGGTATGTACATAATGTTTAGATACTCAGCGTATATTACGTTACCTCCTAGGTAAGCAAAAACGCCAAGTGTGGTTGCAATAACAGCGCTAACGCCTGTTGCAAGCCCATCGAGCCCGTCGGTAAGATTGGCTCCATTTGAAACGGCTGTAACAATAAATATTACAGCAATAATAAAAATTACCCACGCTAATTTTTGTGCCCAAGGCCCTTTGAAAGGAATTAGGTATTCGTAGTCAAACTCGTTATTTTTAAAGAAGGGGATGGTTGTTTTCGTTGTTTTCTCGTTTAGCAGGTTCGGGTTGGCTTGAACTCTTTCGGATGAAATTGAGTCGATGGTTGCTACAGTTTCTGCTTGAGGTATAGCCCTTTCGCGTATAACAATATCCGGACTAAGGTACATGGTAAGCCCAACAAACAAACCCAAGGAAACTTGCCCTAAAATTTTTAGCTTTCCTGAGAGACCTTCCTTATTTTTCAAAAATACCTTTATGTAGTCGTCGGCAAAACCTACAGCGCCCAACCAAACGGTTGAAATGAGCATTACTATAACATAGATATTCTTTATGTCGGCAAAAAGGAGAACGGGGATAAGAATTGAGCAGAGAATAATAATACCGCCCATGGTTGGAGTACCCTTTTTTTGCAGCTGCCCCTCAAGGCCAAGATTACGAACCTCCTCGCCAATTTGCTTTCGCTGCAAATAGCGTATTATCCGCTTGCCAATGAGCAATGAAATGGCTAGAGATGTAATAACGGCAAGCCCCGATCGGAACGAGATGTATTGGAACATGCCCATTCCGGGTATGTCGTATTTGCTGAAGAGTTGTGCGAGGTAGTATATCATGGCAGTAAGGTTTTGAAAATTTCAGCAACTTCTTGCTTATCGTCAAAGTGGTGCTTTACACCCTTTACCTCTTGGTAGGTTTCGTGTCCCTTGCCAGCAACCAGCACAATGTCGCCAGAGTTTGCCAATAGGCAAGCCGTACGGATGGCTTCACGTCTATCGGTTATTGTTAGCACTTTCCCAACCGAGGGCGCATCTACTCCTTGTTTCATATCAGCAATTATATCTGCAGGTTCTTCAAAACGAGGATTATCGGAAGTTAGAATTACCAAATCGCTACCCTGTAACGCAACACGAGCCATTACGGGTCGCTTGGTTTTGTCTCTATTTCCACCTGCACCAACCACGCATATTAGCCTATTGCCTGGTGTTTTAATTGAGTTTACGGTTGATAGCACATTTTCAAGTGCATCAGGAGTGTGGGCATAATCAACAACAGCCATAACGCCATTGGGTGCAATCATGTTTTCGAACCTACCGTTTACAGGCTCCATGTTGCTAAGTACGGTAAGTATATCCTCTTTGTTAAAGCCAAGCAGAGAGGCTGTGGCATAGGCAGCCAGCATATTGTAGGCGTTAAAATTGCCAATAAGCCTGCTCCAAACCTCAATGTTATCAACATTAAGGAGCATGCCATGTAGCTGTTGCTCTACAATTTTACACCTAAAGTTGGCCATGCTCCGTAAGGAGTAGGTGTGAACTTTTGCTGTTGTGTTTTGCACCATTACCATTCCATTTTTATCGTCGGCATTGGTGAGGGCAAATGCTGATTTGGGCAAATTATCGAAGAATAACTTCTTTGCCTTAATGTATTCTTTAAACGTTTTATGATAGTCGAGATGATCGTGTGTAATATTGCTGAAAATTGCCCCTGTAAAGCATAACCCTTCGATGCGCTGCTGATGGATGGCATGGGAGCTAACCTCCATAAAGCAATAGTTGCAATTTTCATCTACCATTTGTTTTAGCAGCTTATTTAGCTCAATGGCATTAGGTGTGGTATGCGTGCTGGGTATTATCTTTTCGCCTATCTGGTTTTGAACCGTAGATATTAGTCCCGATTTTTCACCCAAAGCGTTTGCTAATCTAAACAGGAGAGTTGCTGTTGTGGTTTTACCGTTTGTTCCAGTTATTCCAACTAGCTTAAGCTTTTCCGATGGGTTGTCGTAGAATGCAGATGCGGCACGGCCCAGTGCAACGTTTGTGTTGTTAACCCGAATGTAGGTAATATTGCTCTTCCGATTTGCAGGTAGCGTTTGGCAAATAATGGCTGTGGCGCCTTGGTTAATTGCACTATCGATAAAGTTGTGCCCATCAACCTGTGTGCCCTCAATTGCAACAAAAAGGCTGTTTTCCGTAACTATTCTTGAATCGATGAACAATCCGGAGATACTAATTTCCGTTGATCCGATTACCTCAACGGGTGTTAATTTGCTAATTATGTTGCCAAGTTGCTTCATTTAGTTCATGCTCATTTCAAGGGTTATCTGATCACCGTATTTTACTCGTGAACCAGGAATAATTGATTGATGCCTAACGGTTCCTCGTCCAGCTACCCGAACTTTTAACCCGCTGTTTTCGAGCAGGTAAATCGCATCTTTTAGGCTCATGCCTATAACATTGGGAACAAGGTTGGCAATAACCGTTCGGGATTCAAGTTCAACCGACTTCTCATTACGAATGGTGTTAACCCAAATGCTGTTAGTTGCATCGTTAGAGTAAGGGATGTTGAGCGAAGCCAGCACCTGTTCCAGTTCGGGTTTAAAACCGCTTTTCGATTCGGGCAACTCAGTCAGCTCGGCTTGTGGGTTAACAGCCGGAAACCAATCGGGGTTAGTGGCGTAAACCTTATCGGCAATCTCCTTAAAAATTGGACCAGCAACTAAGTTTCCATAGTAAACGCTGCGCGATGGTGAGTTTACAACAACAATGCACGAGAATTTTGGGTTATCGGCAGGGAAATATCCTACAAACGATGCCTGATGGCTAACCCCTCTTTCGTTCCGATAGCCTGTTGAACCTTGGGCAATTTGTGCCGTTCCCGTTTTGCCTGCAATTTTATAGCTGGCATTTCTGAGGTTGCGTGCTGTACCGTTCTCAACAACGCCTTCAAGCGCTTGACGCACATTGGCTAGCGTTTTTTTTGAGCATATTGATGGGTTTATCACCTCGGTTCGGAATTTCTTCTCGATATTGCCATGCTGACGAATTGAATGTACAAATTTTGGGCGTACCATTTTGCCATCGTTAGCAATGGCATTGTAAAAGGTAAGCATTTGCAATGGGGTAAGGGTTACCTCGTACCCAATGCTCATCATGGGTAGGGTAATTCCCGACCAGTACTTATCGCCAGGGTACTTAATGTATGGAGTTGCCTCACCCTTAATTGGAAGGCCAAGAGGCTGGTTTAGGTTCATGGCATAAAGCCTGTCGATAAAGTTTTTCTCTTTTCCCGTGTAGTATTTAGTAACTAGTTCGGTAATGCCAACATTTGATGAGTACTCGAAAATTTCTTTTACCGATATTCGGCCGTATCCTCCCTCTTTTGAGTCGGTAATGGTTTTATCGTAGTACTGCGAAATTCCCTTGCCAGTATTAATGGTGTCTTCTAGCGTAATGTAACCATCCTCAAGTAACGCAATAAGCGATGCTAGCTTGAATGTTGAGCCCGGTTCGGCCCCTTCGCCAATGGCATAGTTAAACGCTTCGGTATAGGTACCATCGTTATTTCGGCGTAGGTTGGCTATAGCCTTTATGTCTCCAGTTGATACTTCCATAAGAACAGCGGTCCCATGCTCGGCTTCGTGCTTGCCAAGTTGTTCGCGCAGGGCTTTTTCGGCTACATCCTGCAAGGTTACATCTAGGGTAGTAATAATGTCCATCCCATCTTCGGGTTCAATTTGCATTGAGCTGTTAATATCAACCCAAAGGTTGCCAACGGTGCGCTGAACTGTGCTAACTCCTGCTTTACCTCTGAGAATATTATCGTAAGCCCCTTCAATCCCTACGGCAACTCCACCTTCGTTAACAACTCCAATAGTTCTCGATGCTAGGCTTGTGTGGGGTTTTATGCGACGGTTCACCTGTACGGGTATTAGCCCTCCTTTATTTGGGGGTAGCCTAAAAAGAGGAAACTCCTTTATTTCCTGCAGTTCAAGGTAGTTAACCTGGCGTGGGGCAACAGGATAGTAACGGTTATGCTTGCTGAACTTGCGTGCGTTTACTAGTTCCGACCTATAGGTGTAGTGCGATTTATCTCTAAAAAACCTAGAGAGTTTTATGGCTAACGAATCGATGTTTGCGTAGAAAAGCTCATCGGTGAGGCCAGCGGCCTTAAGGTCCATCCTAATTTCGAAGTATGGGATAGACGTAGCCAGCAACCTGCCATCAATTGCACATATGTCGCCCCTGTTGGGTTCTATGGTTATGTCGCGGTATGTAATTGTTTTTGCTTTAGCCCTAAGATCGTTCCCTTCAACCACCTGAATGTATAGTATTTTTCCAATAATGGTAAGTCCAAGTATGCCAAATACAAAGTATACAAGGCCAAAACGGAATAATATTTCTTTTTTTACTGACATTCAGCGGTACTTTTCTACTATTTACTTTTTATTTTTTTTGGTGGCGTAACCGATTCCTCCAAGCCCAATCCCCTTTCGTTAACTAAGCGCGATACTTGGCTCTGCTTGCTTATGAACATGAGCTGCGATGCGGTTGTTATCGATTCGGCTCGTAGGTTTTTAACCTCAACCTGTAGAGCTTGTCCGTTGCGGATAAGCTTTTCGTACTTGTACCTATTGCCAATGTAAAAAATGGCCAGAAAGGCCAAAAAGAGTATGTACGGGATTTGAGCAGTTACATTCTCTTTGCTAAGGATGTTGCCGTTTATTATATCGCGGAAACCACTCTTTCGCTTGTTGCTTCGGGGTTGTGGTTGCGCATCAATAAATTCAATCCGTTTTCCGTTCTCTGTGCTCATTTCTTTTCACCAATTCTAAGTTTTGCGCTTCGCGCTCTTGGGTTTACATCAATTTCCTTTTCGGTTGGAATGATAACCTTTCGGTTAACTTGAAGGAATGGGCTGATTACGTTGCCGTAGAAATCGACCTCTTGCTTCCCCTTAAAGTTCCCCGATTTTATAAAGTTTTTAACCAGCCTGTCCTCAAGCGAATGGTACGACAGTACCACAAGTCGCCCTCCGCTCTCAAGGGTTTTCTGGGTTTGTTCAAGCATCTGCTTTAGCGCGTCCATTTCGCCATTCACCTCAATGCGAATTGCCTGAAATACCTTAGCCAGCATTTTGTTTCGTGTTTGAGAAGGGAAGAGTGGACTTACAACTTCTGCTAAACCTTCAACCGTATCGATAAGCTGGTTTTCTCGATGCTTTATTATTGTTCGTGTAACTTTTCGGGCATTGGGTAGCTCTCCGTAAAGCGATAGGATATCACTGAGTAGCTTCTCGTCGTAGCGATTAACTACCTGAATAGCCGAGAGGCTTGCCTCGCGATTCATGCGCATATCCAGCGGTCCTTCGAAACGGAAAGAGAAACCTCTTTCGGGGCTATCGAAATGTTTTGATGATACGCCAAGGTCGGCGAGAATGCCATCAACACGCCCAATTTTATGGTATTTTAAAAAATTTCTAAAGAACCTAAAATTACTATGGATAAGGGTAAACCGGCTATCATCGATAGAGTTTTCAAAGGCTTCTTTGTCCTGATCGAACGCAATTAGCCTGCCTTTTGCGGAAAGGTGTTTGATAATCTCACGCGAGTGGCCACCTCCGCCAAAGGTCATGTCGAGGTAGGTTCCATCGGGATTAATGTTGAGCCCCTCGACACTTTCGTGCAGCAATACAGGTACATGGTAAGCCATTATTCATTGCTTAATGGTGTTGAGCCCAAAATTTTTTCGGCCAAGTTGGCAAACGATTCCTCATCGGCTATGTGCGCTTGGTAGGCATCTTTAGCCCAGATTTCAATTCTGCTATCCTGACCAGTTAAAGCCAGCTCCTTGCCAGCGTTAATAAGTTCGAGTAAGCGCTTAGGTATGAGTAACCTCCCGCTTGAATCCAGTGTAAGCTCACTAGTTCCTCGGTAAAACTCACGAAGAAACTTGCTGTGCTCGCGATTGTATGGATTGGTATTTCGACGGATAAGCGCGTTTTGTCTTTCCCACTCATCCATTGTGTAAAGTACAAGGCAACTTTCAAATATGTCCTTTTTAAGCACATAGCGATCGGGAGAGGCAGATTTATTCTGCTTCTTAAAGGCCGATGGGAAGAGCATCCTTCCTTTATCGTCAACCTTACATATGTAATCGCCTATGAATGAAGTCATGTTGCCTTAGTATTTCAAAAAGTAAAAGTAAATTATTTTTCTCCACTTTCAACCACATTTCTCCACTTTTTCCCACATTGTTAATAACTTTTTGGTGAAAGCCCCTCTCATGACGATTGAAAAATGGCTCAATTACACGTGTTTAATGGGGTTTGGGGTAGGTTATACAAAAAAAGCGAGGGGAAATTCCCTCGCTTTTATGCATTTGGATATTGTTAATTTACTCCTCTTTTGATGAAGAGTTGCGAATTTGCCGCAAAAGGTATGTTTTAAAATCGTAATCGGCTTGGTATAGCTTCATAATTTTTTCGGGCGACAGGATTTGCTTAAACTTCTTGTTGTATTCAACCAGAAGATCCGATTCCTGTTTATGGAAGTTTATGTACATATCGCCATAGCGCTCTATCTCATTATCAGACATTTTACTCATGTTCTCGGCGCAGTACTGCATGGCTTTTTTACGCTCTTCGATAATCACATTCTTTTTCTCCCAGTAGCTGTTGTAAACAGGCCAAAAGTTTTGCGCTTCATCGGGAGTAAGGTTAAGTTTTTCGGTAAAAAAGGCAATTTTTTGGGCTTTAACCAAATCTTCCTTTTCGGTATTCGACTGGGCATAAGTGCTAAAAGCAAAGAGTATGCTTAGCGCTGAGGTTATGATAATAATTTTTTTCATACTAGTACTGCTCAATTAGCGTTGTGTAATCGATATTCTGATCGAGAAGATACTGGATCATTTCCTCGTCGTGACGAGGCAATGAGTCATTTGTTTCAAGGGGTTTAACCTCATCAACAATGCTTCCCTCGTCGTAATCGTAAATATTTCTTTGGATGATCTCAATGTAATCGTCGTTTGATAGAATTACGGCATCGTTATTTGTTGGCTGAAGCACATAGTATCCGGCAAAAGCCAAAATGGCAAGTGCGGCAAAGCCAGCAGCCAGCGATACTTGTGATTTAAGGGTATCCCAAAGCGATACGTTTTGCTTTTTAGCAATTGGGTGTTCGCTTGCACACTTCTCCAGAATGCGCTCTGGGAGGCTATCGAAATAGCCTTTAGGAACGCTGTATGGTAGCTCTTTCCCAAATTTACTTGTAAAATCTTTCTCCTTCATTTTTCTCTTTCGTTTCAAATATATTGACCCAGCTAAAGCGCTAAGGTTTAATCATCTTCCATCAATTTCTCAATTTTCTTAACGGCATGATGGTATGAAGCTTTTAGCGCTCCAACCGATGTGCCAAGTATTTCGGAAATCTCTTCGTACTTAAGCTCATCGAAGTATTTCATATTGAAAACAATTCTTTGCTTTTCGGGCAGGGTAAGAATTGCTTTTTGAAGTCTAATCTTAATCTCATCGCCGTTTAGGGTTGGCGAACTTTCAAGCGTTGATATGAGCTGCTGCTCAACATCGACAAGAGGAAGGAAGAGCCGGTTTCGTTTTTTCTTAAGAAACGTAAGCGCTTCGTTTGTGGCAATACGGTATAGCCAAGTAAAAAGCTGAGAGTCCTCTCTAAAACCATCGAGGGCTTTCCAAACCTTCAGAAAGGTATTTTGGATAACATCATCGGTATCGTCGTGCGAAACAACTATTTTGCGTATATGCCAGTAAAGGCGTTCCTGGTATTTTCGAACAATAAGGTTAAAGGCGTAGCTACGCGTGTCTTCTTGTTTAAACATGCATAGCAATTCCTTATCGTCCATGTGGGGCATATGGCTATTTTTGCGTTTTTACTTTACTTACGGCTAATGGCTTTTTTGGCAGCAGCAACAACGTTAGGGGTATCTAACCCGTACTTTACAAGAAGTTCTTCGGGTTTGCCGCTCTCGCCAAAAGTGTCGTTAACTGCAACAAACTCGATGGGCGTTGGGTTATGCTTTGCTAACACCTGAGCAACACTTTCGCCTAAGCCACCGTTAACCATGTGCTCTTCGGCAGTAACAACTGCTCGGGTTTTTGCTGCCGATTTTAGAATTGCTTCATGGTCGAGCGGTTTTATGGTGTGAATGTTAATTACCTCGGCGCTAATTCCTATGCTCTCCAGCTGTTGGGCTGCCTCAATGGCTTTCCAAACTAAATGGCCAGTAGCGAATATGGAAACATCGGAACCTTCAATTAGGGTAATGGCTTTGCCAATGGTAAACTCTTGGTTCTCGGGAGTAAAGTTTGGTACCGAGGGGCGTCCAAAGCGAAGGTAAACAGGCCCATTTAGGTTTGCTGCTGCAATGGTTGCTGCTTTGGTTTGGTTAAAATCGCATGGGTTAATCACGGTCATATTAGGGAGCATCTTCATCATGCCTAAGTCTTCGAGCATTTGGTGTGTGGCGCCGTCCTCGCCAAGGGTAAGGCCAGCATGCGAAGCTGCTATTTTAACGTTTTTATTGGAGTAGGCAACGCTTTGGCGAATTTGGTCGTAAACCCTACCTGTTGCAAAAGCGGCAAATGTTCCGGCAAAGGGTATTAGCCCTGATGTGGCAAGACCTGCCGAAACGCCAATCATATTGGCTTCTGCAATTCCGGTTTGAAAAAATCTCTCGGGATTATCGGCAATAAACTTATCCATTTTGAGCGAGCCAATAAGGTCGGCGCATAGGGCCACAACCTTTGGGTTTTTCTTTCCAAGCTCGTAAAGGCCTTCTCCAAAACCTGAGCGAGTATCTTTGTTGCCAGTATTCTCAAATTTGTTCATATAGCTATATATGGTTGATTTGCCCACAGGGCAAGGTTTGTTAAAGGTTAAATTGGAAATTACTCTTTTCGCTGCGATCGTTCAATGGCTTCCTTCTTAAGCAGACCAAGTATAATTAGTTCAGCCGATGCGTAGTTGGTTGCCAACGGTATATTGTTCACATTACAAGCCTCGAGCAGATTGCGAATATCGTCGTGATGTTTTTGGATAACCTTATGGTCGCGAAGGAAGATAACAATATCCACATTTCCTTCGCCAATCATTTGGGTTATTTGAATGTATCCGCCCGATTGACCTGGGCTCATGTGCTTACAGGGTAAGCCTTGCGATTCGATAAATTCGGCCGTTCTACCCGTAGCAATAAGGTTAACTCCTCTAAGCCATTCAAGACGATCTTGTATAAATTGTGCCAGTTCTGGTTTTTTAGCATCGTGTGCTATAACTACAATATTTTTCATTGCTAATTGGGTTTTTAATGTTTAATAATCGCCAAGGGTTTCGGGGAGTTGTGCCATTGCTTTGTCAAACTCCTCTTTATTTGGCGCTTTGCCATGCCACTTGTGGGTGCCCATCATAAAATCGACGCCCATTCCCATTTCGGTTTTCATAAGTATAACAATGGGCTTACCCTTACCGGTAAGGCTTTTAGCCTCGGCAAGTACTTTAAGAACATCATCAATATTGTTGCCATCCATATTTAGAACCTGCCAGCCAAACGATTCCCATTTTGCGTGGAGGTTGCCAAGCGAATTTACTTTATCAACTGGACCATCAATTTGCTGACCGTTATAGTCGACAGTAGCTATAAGGTTGTCGATTTTTCGTGCTGCGGCAAATAGTGCTGCTTCCCATATTTGTCCTTCTTGAAGTTCGCCATCGCCATGCAGGGTGTAAATCAAATGGTTGTCTCCGTTGAGTTTTTTAGCCAGCGCAGCACCGCATGCAACCGATAGGCCTTGCCCAAGCGAACCCGATGCAACCCTAATTCCGGGAAGGTGCTCGGCAGTGGCCGGATGGCCTTGTAAACGTGAGTTAATTAAGCGAAAAGTGGCTAGTTCGCTAATGGGGAAATATCCGCGGCGCGCCAAAACGCTGTACCAAACAGCCGATAGGTGCCCGTTTGAGAGGAAGAACATATCTTCGTCATCGGCCTCCATTGAGAAATTTTTGGGATTGGCCTTAAGAACATCGAAATAGAGGGCCGTAAAAAAATCGGCACATCCAAGAGCACCACCTGGGTGTCCGCTCGATGGGGCGTAAACCATTCGAACTATGTCGCGGCGCACCTGCGCAGCAATATCCTTAAGTTTTTGCGTGTCGGTCATAAAATACTAGTTTTTAAAAGCTAAGATATTTACTGTCAGCTTTGGTTTAAGCTGTTGATTTTAGGATGCAAAGGTAACCAAAAAAATTATACGCACTGAGTGCTTTTGGTCATCTTTTAAGGTACGGTAAAGTGTTGCTGTTTTGGAGTATTTAAGCAAAAGTATTTTAGCTGTGCAGTAATGGATGAAGATCTCTTGGTGTCCGAGATTCCCTGTGTCGGAGGTTCTTAGTTTCTGAGGTTCTCGGTGTCTGAGCGATGTACTGAGCTTGTCGAAGTAGCCCTCGAAGACACCGCGCCTAAAACGCAATAAAACCCGCCCAAAAACTGGTGCGTTTTGCTTTTCCTTCCTTGCTGGCGGTCAGGAGACCGCCTGTTAACTAGGACGAAGTTGCAAACTTCGCCCAGCCGAGGGAATTATTCAACAACCTCAAATTGATGAAAGAAAATATAATCCTCTATCTGTTCGTTTTCTGTTCTTAGGGTAGTGACATTTTTACCGTTTTGAAAAATTTTTATTTTCCCAAGAATCAGATTGGTTCCTAACTTATAATCTGCAATATCAAGAATCAAGGAATCGCTAACACTTTTGTATGACTTTATAGAATGAGGGGAGATGAACTTAAGGTTCTCGTCCAATTCTCCTAGGGTTAATGTAAAAGAAATATTCTGAGCCAACCCCATTCGAAAAACAATCTTTACTCTATGATGTTCCCCAAAGGATACTGTATCTTTTGCAGTTATGTCATAGTAACTATTCCTAAGATGAATAATATCGCCTATATCATCCCATACGATAGACCCAACTGGGAAAAAGACAGGAGTTTCTGATCTTTTATCGATATTATACCAATACCCTAGTCCGAAAATTGTATCTCCTGGAGTTTCTTGTTGAGTAACCCCCCAAAAGTATTCGGCTCGAATAAGTTCTTTCCCATCTATGTATAATGTTTCCCGAAGAAGTTGATGAGTGTATGGGTTGAATACTTTAGCTACTCCATGTAGCCTATCGTTACTATAGGTTAGCACCGTATCAGGCAACCCTTCTTCATTGAATACAGTAAAAGTACCATGAAACTGACCTTCAAAAACGATCGACTTATAGTGAACATTACCATTTTCATAGTATTCATAGTAGGTGTAAGAGGTCGTGTCTTTTTTGTTAAGATAAACAAATTTGGCAGTTATCCTACCATTCTCATCATAAACAAGTTTCTCGTTTTGCGTTCTCACACATGAGAAAATAATTACAATCACCAAGTAATTAGGCGCTTTCTTCATGCCAATTAATTATATATTATTTTCTTACCTTTTGAATTTAGTATATGTTTGGTTGTATCTGAACTACCCCTCTACGTTCGGCTGAGGCGGGAGCCTCAGCCGTGATGTCTCTTCGGGTTGTCCCCGATAAATATAGTCAAAGTTTCAATTTTTTTGTTAGACTTTCTGACGGGAGCCGACCGTCCAACTTCGCTTAAATTGGAAAGACTCAGATTAACGGAGGTGACTTCGGCTCAACGGAGGTTCTCGGTGTCTGATCGATGTACTGAGCTTGTCGAAGTAGCTCTCGAAGACACCGATGAAATTTATCCCAACAAAAGTTCCTTTTGCTTTAAATCAATGATTTCAGTGCGTTATTTAGGTTCGGATAGGCGAATTCGAAACCGCTTTCGGTGAGCTTTTGCGGGCTAACGCTATTTCCATTTAGCAGCAGCTCATTGGCCATTTGCCCTAGCAGCAGCCTTACGGCAAATGCTGGTATCGGAATCCATGCAGGCCTTTTGGTTGCTTTGGCAATTGCTTTTACTAACGCCTTTTGGCTAACAGGGTTTGGCGATGCTAGGTTGTAAACACCTTTAGCGTTGCTGTTGGCAATTAGGTGGATTATTGCATTTACCTCATCGTTAATATGTATCCACGGTACCATATGCTTGCCCGATGCAAACCAGCCCCCAACAAAAAGTTTGATGGGGGTTAAAAGTTTTGGAAGCATCCCCCCTTTGTTCGAGAGAACAATGCCGGTTCGTACAATAGCTAACCGAATGGACTCTGGCACTTCGTTTTGGGCAACCTGCTCCCAATCGTTTGTTAGCTTAGCTAGAAATGATTTACCGGGAATATCGGTTTCGGTAAATGTTTTTTCGTTTGTCAAAGGGTAGTAGCCAGTGGCTGATCCCTGAAGAAAAACTTCCGGCTTTCTCTTGGCGTAATGGCATGCCTTTGCAAGTGCACGGGTTGTACCAAGTCGGCTTCTAATCAGCTGCATCCTGCGTCGGCGAGTCCATGGTTTGGAGGCAATACTTTCGCCAGCCAAATTAACTACAACATCGCATTTTTCAATCTCTCGAACAAGCCATGTGGTAAATGTGCCATCCCACTCAAAGTAGGTTACTTTTCCTATGTATGCTGTATCAACATTTTTTGGCGAGCGTGTAAGTATAAGAACAGTATTGCCATTCTCAACCAATTTTTTTGTGAGTTCGGTTCCAATTAGCCCCGTTGCCCCAGCTATTACAATATGCTTTTTTTGTATGATTTCCATACCCGCAAGTTACAAAAAATGGGGTGGCTAGTCAAGTGGGTTAACCGTAACGCTCACGCGCTTTGCAATGCTTAGGGCTGTTGTATGGTTTGATATATCGGTGAAAAGTTCGCCCGTTTTACCCGAGGGATGGCTGTGCCCAATAGGTTTTAACTCGTAGGTCGATCCTTTTTCCAATAGGTTAACTCGTGCCATGTAAACTAGTGCAGGCTGACAGCTGGTTTTGTACTCATCATCGTTGGGGAAGCGGTTGTTGTGCCAGTAGTTGTTCCAATCCCACGTTTGGTTAATCTCCATAAACACCTTAACGTATTGGGCTTGGGTGTCAACCGTTGTGCTTAGGTTGAAGCTACCTGTAGGGGTTGCTCCGGTAATGGCATCGGGCAAAGGATTTTGCGGAGTTGGCAGGTAAAGCCCATCGGGGGCTTTTTCGCCGCGTTGATGTCCCCAGTAAGGAAGAGCCGCTGGACGCCTGCGCTCGCCAGGCTTCCATTTTTTGCCTTCGGCTACCCCGTACCGAAACGTTCCAGTGGCAATTGATTTTGATACGTATAGTGTTTTAATGAAGTTTCCTTTGTCATCCTCAACCCAAAATACTATAAGTGGATGGTAAAACTCATCGCCCTTTTCAAAGCTAATATATAAAGGCGTGCCATTGTTGAATGGTTGTGTTGAAATGCTAACAGGTTGCTCCTGAACTTGCGTTTTGGGAGGGTTTACGCAGCTGGCCAAAGTGGCTAAAGCTAAAATTGATGCTATTTTAAGTGTTCTCATTGCAAATAAAGTTTTGTGTGTTACTTAAAATTCGAGAATAATACCAATGGTTGGCAGAATTGTTCCTCCGCCAGTACCGGGAATAACATCGAGTAAGTAGCGTGAGGGATCATCGGGATCGACTAGTTTATTTCCATTCTCGTCAACGCTTACTAAGATGTTATCGGGCTGATCGCCTTCAAAACCGTATAGATTCTGTATGTCGACGTAAAGGTTTAGCGTCCATTTGCTAAGGTAAAACATCTTATCCACTCTCACATCGAGCTGGTGGAACGATCCAAGTCTACGTGTGTTAAAGCGAGAATAGTCGAGAAAGCCTCTGCCTTGCGTATCGTATGCCGATATTAGCGACGATGTTTCCAAATCCCACGGTGTGTAAGGTGCTCCTCCCACAAAACGCCATTTAAATCCAAAGTCCCAATCCTTTTTAAAGCTACGGGTTGCCGTAAGGGTAAGTATATGCCTGTTGTCCCATGCTGTTGGAACCCAATCGCCTGTAATTGTGGGAATAGTATTCTCCGAGTCGCTCCAAACCAATGTGTAGGCAAGTATTGTATTAAAACCCAGTACATCGCGCGATCGGTACAATAGCTCAAATCCATAGGCTCTTCCTTTTGCGGTTGAAGTAACCTCTTCGTCGCCAAAAGTTCCAAAATCGGCGCCTTTACTTGCCAGCGAAATGCTATCGATAATAGAGAAAGGATAGTTGTTGTATAGCTTATAAAACCCTTCGAGGGTAAGGCGGCTGTTGGCGTTGGGCAGCCATTCAACTCCAGCAACAATATGGTCCGATTGAATATACTTTATGCTATTGGTCTTGTTTACGAGAGTACCATCGGGTAGCGCAAAGCCAAGCATGGTATATGGTGGCTGTTGGTAGTATCGACCAATGTTGAAGTTTAGCCAAAAGTCGGCGTTTAGCTCATACGAAGTTGAAAAGCGGGGGCTAAGCTGGTTGAGCAAATTGCTCATACTCGATGAGTAGGAATTCGCATCGGCGCGAAGGCCAACCGATAGGTTTAGCTTTTCGTTAAAAAACGATGTGCTATACTGCCCAAAAAGGCTCCAGCTAAAAAGCCTAAGCTTTGTGTCGTAGCTTATGGGTGTTAATGCTCCATTACTAAAAAATGCGCGGTAGGTATTGTTTGTGTACCTTGCGTATTCGAGTCCACCACCAACATTTAGTTTTGAACCGTTATTGAAACGACGATCGTGTTCGTAACGGAATTTGTTTTCCGATTCTTGCGAGGTGTAATCGAGTATTTTATCCTGACTTTCGTCGTTATCGGGATATTTATACTGCCTGTTGTTTAGCATGTTGCGACTTAGTACCCATGTGTCGAAGCTTTTATCGCGAAAATGTTTGTATACAATTCCGTTGGTGTATGTCCACTGAGTGTTTACCGGAACGTAGCTAAGAATATATCTTTGGCTGGGTGTTGGATTTTCGAGACCTGTGTTGAGCGAAAACTCATCAATTGCACCAATACCAAGAACGGTAATCTCATTACGCTCATCAATACGGGTACGGGTTTTAAACTGAAAATCGTTGTATGTAGGCAGAAAAGGTAGCCCAATGGCGCTGAATAGGAATTGCAGGTACGATCGACGTGCCGAAAAAATAAAAGTGGTGTTGTCGGTAAGTGGGCCATCGAGGGTTAGCGCTAAATCGCTTGCCCCAACAGCCGCTTTGTATTTCATGCGTTCGCTGTTGCCATCAATTTGCCTAAAGTCGAGCACCGAGCTTAACGAGTTTCCTTTCGATGCGGGGAAGGCGCCCGAGTAAAAATTCGCTTCGCGAATAAAGTCAGCATTAATAATCCCAACAGGGCCTCCCGATGCACCTTGAGTGGCAAAGTGGTTAAGGTTTGGTATTTCAACACCATCGAGGTAAAACGTGTTTTCGCTGGGTCCGCCTCCGCGCACAATAACATCGTTACGGTAGGCAGGGGTGGAGGCAACGCCCGGAAGCGATTGAATAACACGGCTAATGTCGCGATTTCCGCCAGGGTTTTTTTCAATTTCGGCAATGCCAATGCGCTGAAGCGAAACAGGGCTCTCCTCGCTTCGCCTAAATGGGCTTGCTTTTACAACTACGCCTTCCAGCTCAACGGAGGTTTCTTCGAGCTCAATATCGAGAAATGCTGTACGGGCATTGGTAACCTGCACAGAGCTTGCAACGTAGGGCTTAAACCCAACTGCCGAAACCCTAAGTTCAACAAAACCAGGCTCAAGTCCTGCAAATATAAAGTTTCCATCAAAGTCGGAAGTTGAGCCAATGTTTGTCCCCCAAATGACTATATTAGCAAAGGGTACAGGCTCGTTATTCTGCTTGTTTACTATTTTACCCTGTATTGTTCCTGTGTTCTGTGCAACAGATGTAAAGGCATAAAGAGTAAAGGCAATTATTATATAAATACTTTTTTTCATGAGTAAAAAAATGAAGTTTGTTTAAGTTTTTGTTTAACCAGAATTAAAACACCTTAAAGTGAAAAATGTTTTATACTTCTATCGTAAAGTTAAACAAAAATTAACTTGCTTTATATAAAGAAAAAGCACAATAACAATTATTGAAATAGCTTTTACCTTGATTATATTTTTATTTAACTTAGCGTAATAATGTTATTCTATGGAATCATTTAGTGATTTTTGGCAAGCAATTACCGAGTTTTTAAGCAGACCAATATTGTCGCACGAGGGTTCGAGGCTTTCGGTTGGCATGATACTTTTTTTAATAGTTGGCAGCTGGTTAGTGTTTTTCCTGTCGAAGCTAATAAGCCGTTTGGTAGTTGAAAAGGTGCTAAACCGATACGGAACCGATAAGGGTGTTTCTCATGCAATCGGAACAATTTTCAGGTACATCTTCCTTTTTGTTGGACTTGTAATTGTAATTCAAACAACGGGTATCGACCTTAGCGCATTAACCGTTTTGGCCGGTGCATTAGGTGTAGGTATCGGTTTTGGCCTTCAGAATGTTACGAATAATTTTATTAGCGGAATTATCATCCTTTTTGAGCGCCCCATAAAAGTGGGCGATAGGGTTGAACTTCCCGAACTCGACAATCTTGCTGGCGATGTGGTGAACATTTCGGCACGAAGCACAACAATTATTACCAACGATAATATTGCTATCATTATTCCTAACTCCAAGTTTGTGTCAGATACTGTTATTAATTGGAGCTACAACGATGCTAATGTACGGTTTAAAATTCCAGTTGGTGTGTCGTATAAAGAAGATCCTGAGGCGGTGAAAGAGATACTGCTCGACGTGGCCAATAAGCACCCCGGAGTGCTCAAGCGACCTGCAGCCGATGTGCTCTTTGTAGAGTATGCGGATAGCAGCTTAAATTTTATTCTAAGGGTTTTTACAACCGATTTTACACGTACTCCCCACATACTAAGAAGCCAGCTTTACTTCGAAATTTTCAAACAGTTTAAAAAGAAAGGAATTGAGATTCCATTCCCACAGCGTGACTTGTATATTAAGCAGATGGTAAATGATAAGGTTAACGTGCCAAATTCTGAAAATCTGCCTACTTAACCCCAGTTTTACTCCGCTCGCAAAAAAAAATCTATAGCTTATCAAACAATCGATATATGCAGATTGTTGCCTAACCTTTATTGCTTACTTTTGTGAAAATGGTATTTTGAACAGTTGTAAGTGTCACAAATGGCTAATATGTAAATTACTATTCAAATTCAGTTAGCATTATTATAAGTTTTTCACATATTATTTATACTAAAAGTTCTATAAAATTATGAGTAATTCAACTGAGCTAAAGCGGATAGGCGTTTTTTACGATGGAAATTATTTTTTACACGTTAGCAACTACTATAACTACTTTCATCAACGGCGAAAAAGGCTTAATATTGCCGGGTTGCATAGCTTTATTCGTAACCTAGTGGCAAAGGAAGAGGCTGTTGCCGAAAGGTATTGCCAGGTTATTGAGGCGCACTATTTCAGAGGGCGCATAAGCGCACAGGAGGCAAGCCAGCGCGGTAATCAGCTTTATAACGATAGGGTCTTCGACGATATTCTCATGTCCGAGGGAGTAGTTACCCATTACCTCCCAATTCGAACACGCAGTGGAAAAAAAGAGGAGAAAGGCATTGATGTTTGGCTCGCATTGGAAGCCTTTGAACAAGCATTCTTCAAGCGCTTTAACGTGCTCGTGCTAATTACCTCCGATGGCGATTACGTACCTCTTATTCGCAAGCTTAATTCGCTTGGCACAAAGGTTATGGTACTTAGCTGGGATTTTGAGTATACCGATGATATGGGTCGCGATGTAGTTACTCGAACATCGCAAGATTTAATACAAGAGGTTACCTACCCCATTGCCATGCACGAGCTAATTAATAGTGGGCTTAAATCTGGCAATCCGCTTATAACAAACCTGTTCGATTTGCCCGAGTACGGTCAGCCCAAGCGCGTTACCTCGCTCGAGTCGAGCGATGAGGTGCACGAAGGGCGAGCCATGAACATGAATAATGGGTACGGTTTTATTCAGTTCCCTCCAAATAACCTATTCTTTCACTATCAAGATGTGGTAGATGGTGATTTTAATGAGATTGAAAATGGCGATTTGCTCGAATTCACCATAGAGGTTAACGAGAGAGGGCAGGAGGTTGCCAAAAATGTGCGCAAGGTTGAATCGGCCGATCCCAATCAGTACTAGTAGTTTTTAGTCTATGCATTTTCATGCTATATTTGTGGCAGCAGAGGATTTTCTTTGCTGCCTTTTTTTATGGAATTATGAGTAAAATTTTAGTTACAGGAGGAACTGGTTTTATTGGTTCGCACACAGCAGTTGAGCTAATTGCTGCTGGTCACGAAGTTGTTATTATCGATAACCTTTCAAACTCTGAAGAGTTTATTGTTAAACGGATGGAGGCGATTACCGGGGTTAAGCCAATTTTTTATAAGGCTAATTGCTCGGTATCCAGCGATTTGGATCGCATTTTTGAGCAACACCCAAACATTGATGCTGTAATCCATTTTGCAGCATACAAGGCCGTTAAGGAGTCAATTGAAAAGCCATTGGATTACTATCATAACAATGTGCTTTCCATGATAGCTCTTTTACAGGCAATGCAAAAGGCTAAGGTTGATAATTTGGTATTTTCATCATCGTGTACAATTTATGGAGAGAGTGCACCTTTACCCTTATCCGAAGAGCTCCCCATGACTCCTACCACTTCGCCCTATGGGCGAACAAAGCAAATGTGCGAGCAAATTATTGCCGATTATTTAGCCATAAACAGCAATTTCCATAATATCTCACTGCGCTATTTTAATCCCATTGGAGCGCACCCATCTGGACAAATAGGCGAGTTGCCCATTGGTGTTCCCAATAACCTTATTCCTTACATTACGCAAACAGCTGCTGGGGTTAGGAGCGAGTTAAAGGTTTTTGGCAACGATTACCCTACCCCCGATGGAACCGCTTTGCGCGATTATATTGATGTTGTTGATTTGGCAAAAGCGCACGTTAAAGCCGTAAACAGGCTGGTTAGCGGAGATTCGCCCGCTCAGTTCGATGCCTTTAACCTAGGCGCAGGCAAGGGCATTTCGGTGAAAGAGATAATTGATACCTTTGAGAAGGTGAATGGACTTAAGGTAAACTGGAGTTTTGCCCCTCGTCGTCAAGGCGATTTACCAAGTATATACGCCGATGCTAGCAAGGCAAAAAACGAGCTTCACTGGGAGGCCGAAACGCCACTTTCCGAATCGCTCAGGAATGCTTGGCTTTGGGAAAAAAGTTATAGAAATATTTAGCATATGAAATCTATCCTTATTACTGGCGGTGCTGGGTTTATTGGTTCGCACGTTGTTCGTAGGTTTGTGAACAAGTACCCAAACTACCTAATTGTTAACCTCGATTGCTTAACCTATGCTGGAAACCTCGAAAACTTACGAGATATTGAGGGCAAGAGTAATTATCGATTTGTAAAGGCTAATATTTGCGATGCAGATGCGGTAAACAGAGTTTTTGCCGATTTTGGCATTGATGGTGTAGTTCACTTAGCTGCCGAATCGCATGTTGATAGGTCCATTGCTAACCCAATGGAGTTCATAAAAACCAACATTGAGGGTACAGTGGTTTTGCTAAATGCAGCGCGTAACTTTTGGGGCGATAGCTTTAGCGATAAGCGCTTTTATCATATTTCAACCGATGAGGTTTACGGTAGCCTTGGCGATGATGGGTTATTTACCGAGAGCACAGCATACGATCCTCGGAGCCCTTACTCAGCCTCAAAAGCCAGTTCCGATCATTTAGTGCGCGCCTATTTTCATACCTATAAGCTGCCAGTGGTTATCTCCAATTGCTCAAATAACTATGGGCCAAACCAGTTTCCCGAAAAGCTAATCCCCTTGGTTATTAATAATATTAAGCATAACAAGGCTTTGCCCGTTTACGGAAAAGGACTAAACGTTCGCGATTGGCTTTACGTTGAGGATCATGCCGCTGCTATTGATGCCATTTTTCATAAGGGTAGCTTAGGTGAAACTTACAATGTTGGGGGCAGTAACGAGTGGCGAAATATCGATTTGGTGAAGGAACTTTGCCGAATTATGGACGACAAGTTAGGACGAAGTAAAGGCGAATCGGAGAGGCTTATAACCTTTGTAACCGATAGGGCTGGTCACGATTTACGCTATGCCATCGACTCGTCGAAAATTCAAAATGAGTTGGGTTGGCTGCCTAGTGTTAAATTTAACGAGGGGTTAGAGAAAACCGTGGATTGGTACTTGAGCAATGAGCAGTGGATTAACGACATTGTTTCGGGTGAGTATCAGCAATACTACCAACAGCAATACGAAAAACGATAGCAATAAATTTGCCCGCAAGGCAATATAAAAGCCACCTGAATGAGGTGGCTTTCTTGTATAATTACGTTTGGCTAAAACTTTTCGTACCCATCATCATCTTTTGGGTTAACATTTCCGCCTAGGTTAAGCTTAACCCCTCCTCCCTTTTTCTCTTCGGGTTTTGGCATTGGAGCCGCTTTAGGCTTTTCTGTTTTAGGCTTTTCCTGAACAGGTTTGATTTTATGTTCAACCTTTGGTTGCGATGCTTTAGCGAATACTCTTTTTTGCTGTTCTGTTTTAAAGAAGCTAATAAGTTCCTTAAGCTTTTCGGCTTCAGTATTCATTTTATCGGAACTGTTTACCAGCACATCAGCATTGGCTGCATTTTGTTGGGTAACATTATTAAGCTGTTGTATTGCGTTGTTAATTTGCTCGGCACCATTGCTTTGCTCAACGCTACCAGCAGTAATCTCCTGAATAAGTACAGATGTTTTTTTAATCTCGGGAATTACTTCGCGTATAAGCTCAACCGACGACTCGGTGTTAAAAACGCTTTCCTTCGATAGTTTCAGTATTTCGTCGGCAGCAACCTTGCTACGCTCAGCCAGCTTGCGCACTTCAGCGGCAACAACGGCAAATCCTTTGCCATGCTCGCCAGCTCTTGCCGCTTCAACAGCGGCATTTAGCGCAAGTAGGTTAGTTTGAAACGCAATGTCGTTAACAATGTTAATCCTATCGGATATCTTTTTGATAGAAACCATACTCTTCTCCGATTCAACGCCAACCTTTTCGATATCGTCTGCAAGCTTGTTCGATATCTTGTTCGTGTTGTTGGAGTTCTCAGTATTCTGCTGAATATTAGCCACCATTTCCTCCATCGATGACGATACCTCCTCGGCGCTGCTAGCTTGGGTTGATGCTCCGCCAAGTATGCCTTGGGCAATGTTGTTCAGTTCGAGGCTTGCCGATGAAATTTCACCAGCACCCAGAACGATGTTGTTAACAATATCCCTAAGCCTGTTAATCATCGCTTTAAGGTCGAAAAGAAGTTTGGCAATTTCATCCGATCCCGAAATTTCGTAATCAGCCTTAAGGTTACCTTCGGCTAGGCTAGCAATGGCTTCCGATGCTGTATTAATCGACTTTTTAAGCGAAGTAGTAATGTAAAACGATACAACAATGCCAATTACCACAACGAGTAGTCCACCAATAATGATGAATATCCTGAAGAAAGATGTTGATGCTTCAATCTCGGCGTATGCATTGGCTGCTTCGTCTTGTTGGCTAGCAATAAGGGAATTGAGATTTTCAAGTATAGCATCGGTTGCGGTAATAATTGGCCCATTAGCATCAACCATTCCTTCCACATCCATAAGAATAAGGAAATCGTTGTAGCTTTCAAAGGAGTTCAGCTGCGACATTACGTGCTTGTGATCAACAAATAGCTTATCGGTAATTTCGGCTTTCAGCTCTTCGAAAGTTTTCAGATCTTCAGCGCTCCAGTTTTTAGTAAGCGGGTTTATTTCGGCAACAAGATTCGGATATATTTTACTGTGCATATCCTGAAGCCTAATTTTATCGGGCGTATCTGGGAGTTTGTCGATATAAACCCAATTTTTAATTAGCAGCTTCGATTCGGCAATGAGGTTTTGTAGCTCAATTAGCTTATTTACCGATGGTGTATTCTGCTCAGATAGCTTTCGGTTAATCTCATCGTTGCGGCTAAGTATTACAAAAGTGATAACCGATGAGATGATAAAAAGGCTGATAACCAATCCAAATCCGAGTAGAAGTTTACGAGAAAGAGAAAATTTTACCTCCATAGCTTTTACGGTTTATTAGTAAACAGTTGCTGCAAGGTTATAAAGCTGATTGCTTACGTTTAGCGATTTTGTTTGCATGTACCCTTTGTTAATTTCGAACTCAAGTTTTGATTGTCTTTCGTTGTAAACAATGCTTACTCCTGCTCCCTTGTTAGCAGCTCCCGATTGCTCGGCAACTATCAGCGTACAAAAACCTGATGTCTTTGAAGCAACGGCACCAATGTTCCCAAATTGCGAGTTTGGAACAAAAACTACATTAGCATTTGTAATGTCGTTGGCGCTGGCAAACGATTTTAACTCAATTTGCTGAGTGCCAACTCTGCGTGCAGTTAAGGCTTTTAGTTCGGCCATTAAAGCGGGATCGTTACCCACAACGCCTATAACAAAATTACCCTGTTTGCCTTCGGGGCACCATTCAATCAGTCGGGTTAGCTGATATAAAAATGCTGTTTGTAGTTTTTCCTTTTGCGCATTTGCATTGATGCTTAAAGATAGGAAAAAAACCATTGCAAATACTGATAGTAGGCTGGTAAATGTTTTTGTTTTCATGATGAAAGAATTTTTCAATTATTTATAGTTTTATGATGTTGCTCCTAGGTGTTTGGTTTATAGTGTTTAACAACATCCTTCTTTTTGTTGTCAAATCCTATTCCAAAAAAAGTTCTAACCAATCGATATTCCATGATTTCATAGTTAAACACAGTTTACTCACAATTAGTTACAAAAAAGAAGGTGATAATCATCATCAACTATACTATCGCGTTACAAATTAAAAATTAAAAGTAATACCAGCGTATGCTTTTAGCAGCGATTGGGGTGCCCTTGGCTGAATCCAAATCGATTCGGCATAGGGTGCCGAGCCCCAGTGCATGGTGTTTAGCACGTTGTCTATACTTGCATTTAGGGTTGCTTTATCTGTAATTCTGTAACCAGCATTCAAGTAAACAACAAATGCTCCTGGAATGTTTCCTTTATTAGTTTGGTTCACTCCATAGTAGCTATTTGCTGGGTCGGTCCAAATATCGCTGTAGTAGCGTGTGGTTATACTACCAAAGAGTTTTTTGCTATTGTACGAAACGTTTGCGTTAAGCTTATGCTGCGAAACTTTAGGAAGCTTTGCTCTGGTTTCATTGTCCTCTCCATCGGTGTAGCTGTAACCAACCGATAGAAGCGTATTGCCAAGTATATAGTTGATATCAAACTCAACGCCTTGGCTATAAATTTCGCCTAGGTTGTCGTTAATCTCAACCCATCCTGTATTCACATCCTCTCCAATTAAAGCCCGCATGGGGTTATAGTACGGATAGCCTCCTTCCTGTTCGGGTGCTTGAACAGGGCGAATAATGTCCTTCATGTTATTCCTGAAAATACTGGTGCGGATTGATAGCTGCTTTGTGGCGTAGAAAATTCCGCTAACCTCAACCGATTGGAGTTTTTCTGGCTGAATATCGAGATTTGGGATATGCAGTGCATATGGATTTCCCCAGTTTTCCCAGCGATAATAGTTGGATGGAGCAATGTACGCCGTACCGGCCATTGCTTTGAGGGTAAGCCTTTCTGTAGTTCGGTAAACTATGCCAAGCCTTGGGTTAAAGGTTTCCTTGTAGATGCTGTTGTAATCGAATCGCCCTCCAAGAGTAAAGGTTATTTTTTCGGTTGGCTTGTATTCGGTTTGAACGAACGAGCCAAAGTTGGTGAAGTTTCTTTCTCCAAAAATGGATTCGCGAAGTCCGAGCATTCCAAAGGTGTAACCATTCGGATCAACAAAGTCGCTAACATCATCCTGCAAACCAGCATCGAGCCTGTAGGGATGGGTAAGGTTTTGCGTTTTTGGGAAAGAGATTACGTTATCGAACGAAATGCCCGCAATGAGGTTAAACTTATCGTTCACGTGCCAATCGGCCTTAACGCTACCTTGCACGTAACCCGAGTAGCCGTACTTATAGCCAGGTTCCCCGCTATCGAGCGATCCGTTGCTGTCAGAATCGACAGGGATGTAGAAGTTTGTTGCAGGGTTAATGGTATAGTCGCCTAGGGTAATTTTTGCATCAATATCGAGTTTCTCAGATTTAAATGCGCTATAGTTAAGGTACAAATGCCTAATGTCTTGTCCCCAAACGTGATTACGAACGTAGGCATAGTTACTTGGTATTGTAGTTGGCGCATTTGATTCGAGCTGGTGCTGCCAGTCGAACCCAAGGGTGAACTTTTTATACCTAATTTTTCCAATCATGTTCCAGTTTTCAATGGGGTACACGTTGTCGAGCTTGGCTAAATCGCCAGTGTACTCGTTAACGGCTTTGTAGTCAATTTCGCTGGTGTAGTGCTCGTGCCACTTAAAATCTTCGCCTTTGTAAATTCTTCCAGTTAAAAGCACGTCAATTTTATCGCCTAAACTTTTGCCAAAGGTGAGATGCGAAACAACAGCATTAGTCGATACATAACCAACGGAGCCTGCAACACCATCAATATCGGCTCCATCTTTAGTAATTAGGTTAATTACACCGGCGTAAGCATCGGCACCATAAAGAGCCGACGCAGGCCCGTACACAATTTCGATACGTTTATAGATATATAACGGGATGTTGTGCCCAAATATAAACCGTTCGCCAGTTATGGGGTTTTGGCGCTGCCCATCCTGAAGAACCAGTATTTTTTGGTTGCCCTCAACGCCACGCATGGTAACAAGGGTTTTCACCTCGCCTTGCACATCGTATGAAACATCAATACCAGTTACTGCGCGGAACAGATCTTTAAGGTCGCGCCAGCCAAATTGCTCAATTTGCTCAGCCGAGTAACTTGTTACCGTTGCAGGAGCATCGGAAATTCGCTGTGCACGCCTCGATGCGGTAGTAACCTCAATGTTTATTAGCTCTTCGAGGCTAAGATCGAAAATGCTTCTTTCCTCTTCTTCTTGTGAAACAGCAATATTGCTTGTTGCCATTACCGCTAGAAGAATACTAGATAGAGCTATTCTCTTTATCATGGCTTTTTGTTTGATTTTTAACGATAAGCATAGCATTGCCATTTACTAGTACCAAAGATTCTATTGCTTTTCATTTGAGATTCAATTTAAGCCATAAACCTTGTTTTGTCAATAAGGTTTATAAATAATTACACGATACGTTAGCAAACAATAGCATAATTAGATAGGTTAATGTGCTGAAATTCAAAAATCTTTTTCAAATTATCTATATTTGTAGGCTAATTGATGAGTAGTTAAATTTCATGGCTTAAAATTTTTTATAGAATGAATCTTACAATTTTCAATACCTTAACTCGTAAAAAAGAGGAGTTTAAACCAATTAATTCGCCACATGTTGGTTTGTATGTTTGTGGGCCAACTGTATACGGCGATCCGCATTTGGGACATGCCCGACCCGCAATAACCTTCGATTTGCTTTTTAGGCTGCTAAAGCACTTAGACTATAAGGTAAGATACGTTAGGAACATTACCGATGTTGGCCATTTGGAGAACGATGCCGATGCCGGCGAGGATAAGATTGCAAAAAAGGCTCGTCTCGAACAGGTTGAGCCAATGGAAATTGTTCAGCATTATACCTTTCGATACCACGATGCCATGAAAATGCTAAATGTGCTACCACCTAGTATCGAGCCTAGGGCAAGTGGGCATATCATTGAGCAGATTGAGCTGGTAAAGAGAATTATTAATAATGGTTTTGCTTACGAGAGTAACGGATCAATTTACTTCGATGTTGAGCGCTACCACAAGCAGCATAACTACGGTAAGCTGTCGGGCCGTGTTATTGAAGACATGATTGCAAATACCCGCGATTTGGATGGACAGGACGAGAAGCGCAACAGCATTGACTTTGCCCTGTGGAAAAAGGCATCGCCCGAGCACATTATGCGCTGGCCCTCGCCATGGAGCGATGGTTTTCCGGGCTGGCACCTCGAGTGCTCAGCTATGAGCACAAAATATCTCGGCGAACCGTTCGATATTCATGGGGGAGGCATGGATTTGTTGTTTCCACACCACGAGTGTGAAATAGCCCAAAGCGTTGCCGCAAATGGTAAAGAGGCTGTTCGATACTGGATGCATAACAATATGATCACTATCAACGGCCAAAAAATGGGTAAGTCGTTGGGTAACTTTATTACCTTAGAGGAGCTTTTTACCGGCAAGCATAAGCTGCTTGAGCAGGCCTATAGCCCAATGACAATCCGTTTCTTTATTCTACAGGCGCAGTATCGTTCTACGCTCGACTTTTCAAACGAAGCGCTGCAAGCCGCTGAAAAGGGATTGGGGCGTTTACTTGCTGCTGGCAGAGTGTTGGCAAAAGTTAAGAGTTCCGATAAATCATCAGTTGATGTGAAAAACCTTAGTGATAAGGCGTTCGAAGCCCTTAGCGACGACTTGAATAGCCCCGTAGCAATAGCCGTGCTGTTCGATTGGGTTCGAATTATTAATTCCCTAGTCGAGGGAAAAGAAACCATAACCGAAGCCGATTTAGCCTTGCTTAAAGCTACATTTAATACGCTAGTGCACGATATTTTAGGCTTGGTTGATAGTCAGGTTGAGGGGTCGAAAAATGCCGAGCTAACCGGTAATCTTATTGAGATGTTGCTCAATATGCGCCTGCAAGCTAAAGCGAACAAGGATTTTGCTACATCGGATCGTATTCGCGATGAGCTTAACAAGTTGGGCGTTATCGTGAAGGATAGAAAGGATGGGTTTGACTGGGAGATATAGCTATTTATATGTGATTTAACATGAAAACTATAGGTTTTATTGGCGGAATGAGCTGGGAATCGTCGGTAGTTTACTACGAAATTGCCAACCGTTTGGTACGCGAAAAGCTTGGGAAATTCCATTCGTGCCAAAATGTAATGTATACCGTTGATTTCGACGAGATTCAACGCCTTCAGCACGAGGATAAATGGCCAGAACTTGATGCAATTATGGCCGATGCGGCCATGCGTCTTGAACGAGCTGGAGCCGATATTGTGGTGCTTTGCACCAATACCATGCACCTTTGCGAGGAGGCAATCCGAAGCAGCATTTCCATTCCTTTTCTACATATTGCCGAGGCTACAGGACAAGCAATTGTTGAAAAAGGAGTTTCAAAAGTTGCTCTTTTGGGTACTCGGTTTACCATGGAGAGGGATTTTTACAAAAAGACATTGCACGAGAAGTTTGCCATTGAAACGGTTATTCCAAATCAGCAGGAGCGCGAAGTAATTCATAGTATCATTTACAACGAGCTTGTGCAAGGAGTAATAAATGATGAATCGAGAGCAAGGTTTGTAAATATTATCAATTGGCTTAAAGCTGAGGGAGCCCAAGGCGTAATTTTGGGCTGTACCGAAATACCACTGCTTATCTCCGAAAGCGATGTTGATATTCCGGTTTTCGACACAACAACAATTCATGCTCAAAAGGCAGTTGAGTGGGCTTTAAACACTAATAATTAGAACGAATTTTTACCCTATGAAAAAACTAGTTGTGCTCACTGGGGCTGGTATATCCGCCGAAAGCGGAATACGCACCTTTCGCGATATGGGAGGCCTTTGGGAAGAGTACGATGTAATGGAGGTGGCGAGCCCCGAGGGATGGATGAAGAATCCGGAGTTGGTTACTAGGTTCTACAACCAACGCCGAAAGCAGCTATTTACGGTTGAGCCAAATGCTGGTCATTTAGAGCTGGCAAAAGCCGAGAGAGAGCTTGACGTTCACATCATCACCCAAAATGTAGATAATCTACATGAACGTGCAGGGAGTAGCAAGGTGCTGCACCTGCATGGTGAGCTGTCGAAGGTACGCTCATCGGTTGACGAAACGCTAGTTTACGAGGTGGGCAATAGGGAGATAGAAATTGGCGATACCTGCGAAAAAGGTTCGCAGCTACGACCGCATGTGGTTTGGTTTGGCGAGCCGGTTGATGCAATTCCTGAGGCTGCCGATATTGTTTCGCAGGCCGATTTTTTTGCTGTTGTAGGAACTTCGCTAAACGTATATCCAGCAGCAGGGTTACTCGATTATGCCCCAAAAGGAATCCCCATTTTTCTTGTCGATCCCAACGATGTATACGTATACTCACGTTTCGATGTAAACTTTATTAAAGAGGCTGCATCAACAGGAGTTGTAAAAATGTTAAACCATATACGCGAACTTTTATAGGAGTTTAGGAAATTAATCACTTAATTATTCTCAATAAATACAGGTTTGCCATGCGCTTTAAAGTACTTTTCCTAGTTGTGTTATTGTTTCCAATTGCAGGTTTTGCTCAAGAGTTTAACGGCGGCTTACTAGCAGGTATCTCAACTACGCAGGTTGATGGCGATGGCCTTGGTGGATACAATAGGATTGGGGCAAATGCTGGTGTATGGGTTAGCCGTACTTTTTCACGAACCATTGCCCTGCGGGCCGAACTCAAGTTTATCCAAAAAGGAAGCCATAAGCGCTTTACCGATGGGGCGGGTGGTACAACAGGTGAGTATAGCCTTAGGCTAAACTACACCGAGTTACCCGTTTTGGTTGAGTATCATTTTCGTGATGATATAATCCCATTTGGCGGGATATCCTTTGGCTATTTATGGAACTGGACGGAGAAGAATAACGGATACGAAAACCCTGTTGATGAAGGTTCGCAGTTTCGAAAAGCAGAATTAGCAGCCCAACTTGGCGTTGAGTATAGGCTAAATCCGAGGTTTAGCTTTTGCGCTGCATTCTCCTATTCAATGGTTCCGGTTCGCAGGCATACTGGCGATATTTATTACTTCTGGAACTTCGATTTTGGCCAGTACAATAACGTTTTGCAGTTTTATTTTAGGTATAATATCTGATATTGAATTATTTTTTATGAAAAAACTTCCATATAGAATTGTTGGAATAAAAGCAATAGATATTTTTATAAATGCTGTATTATTCATTATTGGCCTTTATTCCATAGGGTATTTATTTGGTGTATTATTTGGTTTGATTGGTTAATGAAATATCCTCAACACATTTTATTGATTATTTGAGTATATTCTAATAGAGCATACAATCAGATATTCAAGTGGTTAATTTAATGTCTCTTGGCAATCAGATAAAATATTAATTTAATTGAATAACATCAGTATTTTAAGGCTTCAGTTATACATGAGTTAACGTTTTATAAAGCTAAAGGACTTATTTCTCTTGTAGATTGGAGAAACGATTAGTTAGCCAAGCTTTTCAATCGCTTTTTCAATCCGTCTTAAGGTTTCCTCCTTACCCAAAAGTTCGCAAATATCGGCAACTCCTGGTCCTTTCGACTCACCAACAAGGCATAGCCTAATGCCATTCATCACCTTGCCCATACCGTGACCTTTCTCGTTGATGTAGCTTTTTATGGCTGGCTCAATTTTATTGCTTGAATATGGGTCAACACTACCAATTATTTGCGCTACTTCGTTCATAATGGCAGCGCTATCATCTTTCCAAAATTTCTTAACGGTTGTTTCGTCGTATGCGCTTGGAGCCTCGAAGAAGAATGATGCCTGATCCCAAATCTCGTGCACAAAGTTTACACGCTCCTTCACCAAGCCTACAATTTTTTCAACTTTAACCAAATCAAAGTTGATTTTTTTCTCTTCGAGCATTCTGACAAATTGCATGGCAAGTTCAGCATCGGATTTATTAATAAGATACTGATGGTTGAACCACTTTGCTTTCTCAGGATCAAATCGAGCCCCCGATTTATTTACTTTCTCCAGAGTAAAAAGATCAATTAGTTCATCCATGGTGAAAAGTTCCTGCTCTGTTCCTGGGTTCCATCCAAGAAGTGCCAAGAGGTTTACAAAAGCCTCAGGGATATAACCATCTTCACGGTATCCTCTTGATATTTCACCCTGTGCCGATTTCCATTCCAGCGGAAAAACTGGGAAACCCAACTTATCGCCATCGCGTTTACTCAATTTTCCGTTTCCGCTGGGCTTAAGAAGTAGTGGAAGGTGAGCAAATTGTGGCATCTTGTCGGTCCAACCCAAGGCACGATAAAGCAAAACGTGAAGTGGGAGCGAGGGTAGCCACTCTTCGCCACGTATAACGTGCGATATTTGCATTAGGTAGTCATCTGTAACGTTGGCCAGATGATAGGTTGGAAGCATGTCGGCACTCTTGAACAGCACCTTATCATCAAGGGTTGAGGTGTTAACACGTATCTCACCGCGGATAATATCTTGCATTACCACCTCTTCGTTCTCGGGCATTTTAAAACGAACAACCCACTGCTCTCCTCCCTCAATTCTTCGTTTCACCTCATCAGCTGGAAGGGCAAGTGATGTTTGCATTTTTTCCCTTACTTGGTATCCATATGTAAAGGCTTCGCCTTTGGCTTCGGCCTCTTTCCGTAATGTATCAAGGTCTTCAGGCTTATCAAAAGCGTAGTATGCGTTCCCCGATTCCACCAGCTGATCGGCGTATTGCTTGTAAATGGCCTTGCGCTCGCTCTGCCTGTATGGGGCAAACGGACCGCCTTCGGCAACACCCTCATCAATCTGAATACCGCTCCATCTCAACGATTCGTTGATGTACTCCTCTGCACCCGGAACAAAGCGTTGCGAGTCGGTATCCTCAATCCGAAGGATAAATGTTCCGCCATGTTTGCGGGCAAAAAAGTAGTTGAATAGGGCTGTGCGTACACCGCCAATATGAAGTGGTCCGGTAGGACTAGGGGCAAATCGTACTCTTACGTTACTTTGACTCATGGCATTGTGTTTTATAAATTTTTGCAAAGATAGCAAACGTGGTGTCATGGCGAAATGATAACGAAAGGTTTAGCGTTAAGCGTAAAAAAATATTTGCTAAACTCCTGAAAAAAAGTGTTAAGGGTTATTTTGGCTTAATTTTCTTGCTTATCTTGTATTACCTTTTAGCATTGAGTGATACCCGCAATAGATATGGAAAAGCATTCAGATGATTTTATAAAGTTTAATGAGTTTTTAGCACAAGTTTCGCTACCAAAGCTTAAACTGCTTTTCGACGAGAGATTGAAATCCGAGAAGCAATTTATTGACACACTGCAAAGGCGTTATGCTAAGCTAGTTCAGGCTATTGATGCTGCCAACGATTTACCTACAAAGGTTGAACTGCAAAAAGAGTATAAGCGCAAACTTCTTGAATTGCTTAGCAATGTGCAGCTTTTTGTAAAGCAAAGCAATGGTTCTTTGGTTTTACAGCTAAACGAGCTGGTTAAAAACGAAACTGCTGAAATTTCTCATACCCTTAAAATAAAGCAAGAGGCATTACCTTATGACTTATCGTTTAAGGAAAACCCAATTAAGCTGCTGCGAAAAATAGGGTCGAATACGCTACTTTTCTTCAGGCAAAAAACAGCTGCTTTTGCCAATTGGTTTCAACGAGTATTTTTTAAAACCAAAGCGGAGCGAAAGGTATACAGTTCGAGGCGTGTACCCTTCAGAAATATGTTTCGGTACTATCTCAATGTATTTCTTGTTGAGCAAAGCTTGCCCATTCTAAACTCAACCTTCAAGGGATATAGCAAAACGTTGCTAACACTTTGGGAGGGCGACAACAACCTCGATGAGCAGTTTCAAGATCTTTTATACCGAATTGATAGCGATAGCAGTAGCGATGACAGTGGGGAACCGGCTGTTTTTTTTAGCGAGACGATAAAAGGGTTTAAATTAGCCAAACAGACATTAGAGAGTGAGTTTAAGCTTTTAGCCGAAAAAGCGAACAGCGAATTTCAGGATGCTTTTACCCATGTTGACACCCTTAACTTGCCCCGGAAATTTTTCAGTCATGTAGTGGTAGAAAAATCTGCTAAAAATGCTCAAAGTAACATATTAGCTAGTATTGCTAATTGGCAAAACACGCATCAAACTTTGCTCGACGATTGGCTACTCGACGTTGAAGTAACACTGCTTTACTATTCGGTTTACGATGAGTTTAACTTGCTTTCCGATCAAATCCAAGAGTTTTCATCAAATGATCTAAAAAAGCTTTTCAGCCAAATTAAGGGCATACTCTCCAAAATAAGCAAGGAGTTGAGCGTGCAAAAGGTTGCAAAAAGTAAGATGTTGGAAATTGTTCAAACAGTTCACCAGAGAATCTCGGCCGATTTAAACGATAAGGTTATTGCCAACGGTATTGAAATGCTTACCCATTGCTTTACTGATGACTTTGAAAAGTTGAGCAAAGGTATAAATGAGCTTGTAGCTCAAATTTCCGATGAACGCTCGTTTTTAAAGCACAAGGATTACGAGAAGCCAACAAACATAGGTGAAACTAAAACTATTTCACCTAGCGAACTGCTGGAGTTTGAAGCGCTACCAAAGTTTACCCAAAGGCTAAAGGAGATTAGGCTAGCTGTTGATAAACTTCTTGAAAATGCTCGTTTAAACCTTGTTGCCCTTGGAACAGTAAGCGACTTTAGCGTTGAGTCGGCAATGCTTCTTTTAAAAGGGAAGCAGGGTACGGTAAGCAAAGCAAAAAATACGGTGAACGATGGGTTTGAAAGGGCATTGGGTTACCTCCATAAGGTGGAAGATGCCATAAACGCCATTCAAAAGCTGCTGGCAGAGGATTTTAGCGATGCCATAAATAGCTTTAACGACGATATACTTAAGCTTAAAGACACCGATAACATAGTTGAGCTAAACCTGAAAATTGCCAAAATTCAGGCAATAAATCGCACTAAGCAGTTCAGAAAAGAGCTTATAGGCATTGCAAAACGAGGCATAGCTAATATTAAGTACTACTACAAGAAAGTTTTCCTTTTCGGCGCTCGCTCCCGTAAGCGGCTAAAATTGCGATTAGGCCTAGCGGACAGTATTCCAAAAGTTTCGTTTGAACTTTCTGAGTTTATAAGCAACACCCAGCAATCGCTTAAGGATTTACCCTACGTTTACCAACGTCTTTTTCGCTTGAGTCCTACAAATGAGGAGCGTTTTTTTGCTAACCGCGAAAAGGAATTGGCTCAGCTTAAGCAAGCTTTTAAAGACTGGAAAAAGGATAGGTTTATTACCGTTTCGGTAATTGGCGAAAAGGGAAGCGGAATTACTTCGCTTTTAAACATGTTTTTAACGCAGGTTGAACATGACGATGAATTGCTTGTTACAACTCAGCTAAACGAAAAGTTGTATACATCAAATGATTATTACAACCTTTTCAGCGAATTGTTTGGCGAAGAGAAATTCCAAAGCAATGAGGAAATTATCCGTTATCTTAACACATCCAGCTCATCTCGTATTGTTGTAATTGAAAACCTTCAGCATATGTTTATAAAGCAAGTGCATGGTTTCGATTGCATGAACCTGTTTTTCGACCTCATGGCTAACACCATGAAAAAAGTGCTTTGGGTTGGGGTATACACAAACCATTCGTGGCGATATTTGGATAAAACCATACACATTTCGAGCTACTTTACAACCGAACTCTTTGTAGAACCTCTTTCCGAGGAAACCATTCAGGAGATTATTTTTAAGCGCAATGCGCTTAGTGGCTTCCGTATCGTATTCCTACCCGATGTTGAGGCTAAACACAGCAAGCTGTACAAACGAATGGAGTTAACCGAGAGGCAAACCTTTCTTCAGAAGCGATTTTTCAAAGTTTTAGCCAAGCTATCCAACGGAAATATCTCGTTAGCTATGCTTTACTGGCTAAGGTCTATTGAACGGGTTAACGATGAAACAATTGAGATACGTCCAATTAGCGAGGTTGATTTTTCGTTTATAAAAAGCCTAAGCGCCGACGAACTTTTTGCGTTGCAAGCGCTTATTCTGCACGATGGCTTGAATCTGAATAACTTTTCGTCTGTTATTAGTAAACCCGAAAGCGTATGCCGTAACCTTCTTAACCCTATGCTTGAGAAGGGATATCTTATAAAGCCTAAGCATAAGTATAACATTAATCCACTAATTTTTAAGCCGGTTGCCGACTATTTAGCATCGCGAAATTTTGTTAACTAAAAGCACAGGAGTAACGAGTTATATTTATCCTTTAAGAGTGCATTGCAATTAATTGAATACACAACAAATCATTTACTGTGAAAAGAATAGTTCTTATAGTAATTATCGCAATGGCCAGTTTGCTGGGTGTTTTAGCTCAGCAAGTACCCGATTCGGTAGTTCAATTTACTACCGATACCATTGCAGAAACCAATACAGCCGAAACTCCAGAAAAAAGCACTAATAGCGTTGAAGAGCAGCTTAAGCAAACCCCAACGGAAGTGCTTGAGGCAATATCGTTTTCGAAAATTTTTTGGACGCTCATCCTTTTAGCCATTGGCTATTTTGTAATCAAGCTAATTATTAAGCTGCTAGAACTCCTTGCCGAGCGCAGCTCTAAGTACAGAATTCGTATTAAAAGTCTTATACCCATTGTCCGAATTGTTATTTGGGTAGTGGTAATCTTCGCAATTATAAAGGGCATTTACAATCCTCCGCTCGAAACGCTAATTGCAATGGGCGCTTCAATTACTATTGCAGTTGGACTTGCAGCGCAAGATTTGCTCAAAAATGTTTTTGGCGGTCTAATGCTTCTTTTCGATAGGCCCTTCCAAGTTGGCGATAAAATTGAAGCAGGAAAGTTCTACGGCGAAGTATTACAAATTGGGCTAAGGGCTACACGTATTGTAACACCCGACGATTCGGTTGTCTCGGTACCAAATATGGAGTTAATGAACACTGCCGTTTCTAACGCAAACTCCGGAGAGCTTAACTGCCAAGTAGTAGCCGAAATTTTTTTACCCATTGATGTGGATACCCAAAAAGCGCGGAAGATTGCACTCGAAGCTGCACAGGTATCCAGATTCATCTACTTAAATAAACCAATTGTAATTCTTTTTGCAAACGAAGTGATGCAACGACGGTCCTATCTGAAAATGAAGGTTAAGGCCTACGTAATGGATATTCGGTACGAGTTTCAGTTTAAAAGTGATATGACTGAGATAATTATTCGCGAACTGCTTAACGAGGGTGTGATAAATAAAGAAGATGTTACCTAGTGGTAAACTTTACTGTTGCCCTTGGGTCAAACAATAAACTCAAATAAACACTCCTAGCTTATGAAACGATTCGTTTTCACCTTTTTGCTAAATGCACTTGTACTTTTTGTATTTGCTCAGGATAGAATTACCGGTCACAGCTTCGCCACACGCTCCGAGGTAATTGCACAGAACGGAATGGCTGCCACTAGCCACCCTTTGGCTACTCAAGTAGCCATTGATGTTTTAAAGTCAGGCGGCTCCGCCATTGATGCTGCCATTGCAGCCAACGCAGTACTAGGCCTCATGGAGCCAACTGGTTGCGGAATTGGTGGCGATTTATTTGCCCTTGTTTGGGATGCTAAAACCCAAAAATTACATGGTTTAAATGCCAGTGGCCGTTCGCCAAAGGATTTAACACTTGAGTACTTTAAAGAGAACAACCTCACAAAAGTACCTTCATACGGTCCGCTTCCCGTTACCGTTCCAGGGGCTGTTGATGGATGGTTTGAGCTGCACAAAAAGTTTGGGAACCTACCCATGGATAAAGTTCTTGAACCAGCAATTACTTACGCACGCGAGGGGTTTCCGGTAACCGAACTTATAGCCTACTACATGCAGCGTTCAGCCTACGTTTTAGGTAAATATCCAAATTTTAAGGAAACCTATATGCCCAATGGCAAAATGCCAGCCAAGGGCGAAATTTTTAGAAATTTGGATTTGGCTAACACATACGAGAAGATTGCCAAGGGCGGTCGCGATGCTTTTTATAAGGGCGATATCGCAAAAACTATTGCTAGTTATATCAAAGAGCAAGGTGGATTTCTGTCATACAACGATTTAGCCTCGCATAAGTCGGAGTGGGTTGAACCTGTTTCGGCAAGCTACAGAGGATACGATGTTTGGGAACTGCCTCCAAACGGACAAGGAATTGCTGCACTGCAAATTCTCAATATTCTCGAAGGGTTCGATATTGCCTCAATGGGTTTTGGTAGCGCCGAGTATCTGCATCATTTCATCGAGGCTAAAAAACTCGCTTACGAGGACAGAGCGCATCACTATGCCGATATGCAGCATGCGAATGTCCCGCTTGAGAGGCTTATATCTAAGGAGTATGCCACCGAACGAAGAAAACTCCTAAATCCGAATCGTGCTGAACGCAGCTATGAACCCGGAAGCATGGATACACCTAGCACTATTTACTTTACCGTTGCCGATAAGGATGGGAATATGGTATCGCTTATCCAAAGCAATTACCGTGGAATGGGATCGGGGATGACTCCTTGGGGTTTGGGCTTTGTGCTTCAGGATAGGGGTGAAGGGTTTAACCTTGCAGAAGGTTTTCTAAACACCTATGCTCCCGGTAAACGTCCATTTCATACCATAATTCCTGGTTTTATTACAAAAGATGGTAAGCCCTACGTAAGTTTTGGCGTAATGGGTGGGGGTATGCAGCCTCAGGGGCATGTGCAAATTGTGATAAATATGATTGACTTTGGGATGAACCTCCAAGAGGCAGGCGATGCACCCCGAGTTCAGCATATTGGCTCGTCGGAGCCAACTGGAGAGAAAATGACAAGTGGCGGAACAGTATTGCTCGAAACTGGGTTTGACTGGGAAACAGTTCGTGCGCTAATTGGCAAAGGCCATAAAATACAATGGGATCTTGGTGGATATGGTGGTTATCAGGCAATAATGTGGGACGAGATTAACGGAGTATACTTTGGCGCTTCGGAATCGCGAAAGGATGGACAGGCCAGTGGGTATTAGTTCGCATTCGTATTTTTTGGAAATTTGTTTGCGCTAAAAGGTTACTACCAAATAAATTTGCTTATTTTTATAAAGTGAATTTTTATACTTTTTACCCAATTTGGCATTATTTAGCATAGAGATGAAGTTTTACAAAAGACTATTGGTTTTACTACAGCTGGTTTTACTAACGCTTGTGCTATCGGCACAGGTTAATCAGTACGGATTGCCAATAATACGCAATTTTATCCCCGAAGAGTACGATGCTAGCGACCAGAATTGGTGCGCAGTTCAGGATCATCGGGGAGTAATGTACTTTGGAAACAACGACAGGGGAGTACTCGAGTACGACGGCCGAACATGGCGAAAGATTCCTGTACCCAAAAATGCCTCAGTTCGATCGCTTGCCGTCGATTCTTCAGGAAGAGTTTATGTTGGTACTGTTGGAGATTTTGGCTACTTAGCACCTGACGAAATGGGGAATCTTACCTACAAGTCCTTATTGCCTAAGCTAGTCGATTCCATTGATCATTTTTCAGAAGTATACAGAATTCATGAGTTTAAAGGAAATATTCTCTTTTTTCACAGATCAAATCTTTTTATATACAACGGCGACAGCGTTTACGTAAAGGATTTGAATAAAGATAAACGATACTACAACCTGCTATCATTTGTGGTTAACAACCGCTACTATATTGGCTCGTATCGTGGAGGTTTACGTGAACTGGTTGATACTTCATTAGTTATTGCGCCAAACGGAGAGTTTTTTTATGAGGATAATATTTGGGGAATGCTACCCCATAACGATTCGGTTGCAACTGTTGTAAGCGAACAAGGGCTTTTTCGATACAACCAGCGAAGCGGCGAGGTTAGTAAACTTGAGCATAACGATACGTTTTACGGTAAGCTCATGGAGCAGAATGTGCAGGTTTACCATGGTGGCTCGCTTAACGATACTACGCTCGGTGTTTCTTTCATATTCGACAAGGATAATGGGTTTATACAGTACAACAATAGCGGGGAACCACTTCGCTTATTAAATAAAGCAAACGGTCTTTTAGATAATTCCGTTACTTACTCCTATCAGGAAGGTGCAAATGGAAGTTCTTCTCCTCTTTGGCTTCCCCTTAGCGTAGGAATTAGCCAGGTAGACATTCATTCTCCAATTAGTAAATTTGCAGAAGAATCGGGTTTAGATGGAGGAATTTCAGGTGTTACCAGATATAATGGAACCCTTTTCGTTTTCACTATGTCAGGTGTTTTTTACCAAGATTTCGACAGTAGAGGAATCGCTTATTTTAAGCAGATAACGCAGATTAATTCAGCGGCATGGTCATACTTGCACTTTGTTGATCCGAAAACTAAAAAAGAGCGCTTACTTATTGGAACACTAACAAACGGAATTTTTGAGATTGATGATAATTTTCGGGTTAAAAGCATAAGCAATAACCCAGAGTTTAAAAATATTGCTCATGTTGCTTACTCAATGCATCAAAGTAAAGCAAATCCAAACAAGGTATATATTGGCATGAGTGGCTCGTTTGCTGAAATGGAGTGGAATGGTGTTACTTGGAGAAACCGAGGGAGACTAGAAAGGAATATCCTCAAAAAAGAGTATAGGGCAATAGCCGAAGCAAAACCTAACGACCTATGGATAGCGACTTATAGCGATGGGGTTACCAGAGTTCAACTTGGAGCCGACACCGTAATCACCGATTTTGGCCTTGAGCAAGGACTCCCTTCCCTTAAAGATAATTCAACCATAGAAGTTGACGGCGAGGTTTACTTTTTAACCAACGGAGGTATTTTGCAATATAACGAAGCCAAAGAAAGGTTTGAACATGCGGAGCTTCCTGGTATAGATTATAAGATTGAAGAAAAGGGGGTTTCACGGATTATGCCATTTAAAAATGGTTATGTTTTAGCTTGCAATAACGATAAGGGGCACAGATGGATTGAAATTCATAATATTAATGAAAGCAACGAAAAGGGTATCGTTGCAAAGCCATTCAGGGTATTGCCTAACAGATGGTGTGACTATCTGTTTGCTGATGAAGATATACTTTGGATAGCAATTTCAACCGAGTTATACACATACAATAGCAATGTTTACCAAAACTATGCTAAGCCATTTAACGCTTTAATTCGACGGGTTACAACCAAAGCCGATTCGGTGCTATTTAACGGAGCCTTTATAAATATTCATGATGATGGTAGCGTTGTTACCTGCCTAAGGCAGCATGAGTCGCAAATACCAACCTTGTCGTATGAGTTTAATAGCGTTACTTTCGAGGTTTCCTCTTCGTTCTACGAAAGTGTAGAGAGAACAGAGTATAGTTACATACTTGAGGGCTATGAGAAGGAATGGAGCAAATGGACCAATAATCCAACTCCCATATTCACCAACTTATCCGAGGGCTCGTATACCTTTAAGGTAAAAACTCGTAACGTGTTTGGAGCCGAGAGCCGTATTGCCGAGTATAGCTTTTCGGTTAAACCTCCCTGGTACAGGTCAATTGTTGCCATTATTGGGTATGTAATTCTATTGGGTATTTTGGTTTGGGCAATTGTAGCGTACAACACTCGTAGGCTTATTGCCGAAAAAATCCGACTCGAACAAATAGTTAAGGAACGAACTGCTGAGGTTGTTGCGCAGAAGGAGGAACTCGAGCAGCAGCGCGATAAGATTTTTGAGCAAAACGAGGAGATAAAGAGTAGTATTAGCTATGCAAGCAGAATACAAAACGCTCTGCTTACGCCTAAAGAGGCAATTGACGATATTTTTGGCGAATACTTTATCCTTTTCCTACCTCGCGATATAGTTAGCGGCGATTTTTACTGGCACACTCAAATTGGAAGCAGAAAAATTTGTGTAATTTCCGATTGCACAGGTCATGGTGTACCCGGTGGTTTCATGAGTATGCTAGGCATTGCGTTTTTAACCCAAATTACAGCAAAAGGGGAGAAGTTTACCGCTTCGCAAATGCTCGATCAACTTCGTTCAATGATTATCGCATCGCTTCACCAAACAGGCAAAGCAGGCGAGAGTAAGGATGGGATGGACATTGCCGTATACATTATCGATACCGAAACCGGTATGCTCGAGTTTGCTGGGGCAAACAATCCGTTAGTCCTAATTCGCGATAATGAGCTTATTCAAATTAAGGGCGACAAGATGCCTATAGGTATTCACATTAAGTGCGACACGCCTTTTACAAACCATGTTATGGAGTATAAAAAAGGCGATGTGCTTTATACCTTCTCCGATGGCTACTCCGATCAGTTTGGAGGTCCCGATCAGCGTAAGTTTATGATTAAGAATTTAAAGGAACTTCTTCTGAAAATTCATCACTTGCCAATGAGCGAGCAGCGCGATGTGCTCTACCAAAGGCTGGTTAGCTGGCAAGGCGATACCCCTCGAATTGACGATATTGTTCTAATGGGAGTAAGGCTTTAGTTTCACTATGGATTATAACAATTTTCGCGGCGATGCTGAGGTGTACAAAACGCTCCAAAGCCTTGGCATTATTTTTACTTACCATGAGCACCCACCTGTTCCCACCGTTGAGGAGGCTTCAAAATACTGGGAGGGTATTAACTCCGCTCACTGCAAAAACTTGTTCTTTCGCAACCATAAAGGCAATAAGCATTACCTTGTTGTTTTCGATTACAGGCAAACTCTGGCAATTAAAGACCTAGAGCAAAGGCTAAGGCAGGGTAAGCTTACATTTGCATCGCCAAAACGCATGCGCAAGTATCTGGGGCTCGAACCTGGTTCGGTTTCGCCATTTGGACTAATTCACGATACCGATAACCATGTACACCTCTTTATCGACAAGAATTTGCAGAATGCAAAGCATATCAGCTTCCACCCAAACTTAAACACCGCATCGCTCGTATTGCCCATCGATGGCTTTATGCAGTACCTTTTGCATGTGGGAAATTCCTACGAATTTATTGAGCTATACTAGTAAAAATCCCCTGCCGATAAATTCAACAGGGGATTGGGGTTATGTAAGGTTGGTATAAGACTCTAACCGCATTTAGAGTTTCCGCAGCTTTGGCAAATTAGGCAACCCTCTTGGTAGATTAGCGAATCGGATCCGCACTCGGTACACTTTTTACCAGTTTTGGCTTTGGTTCCGTTCGGGATGTATCTGCGCAGCGCTCTTTCAACACCTGCATTCCATGTGTTGATAGTTTCGTTGTCGAGCCTTAGCGAGCTAATTAGGTTAACCACATCGGTAATGGGCATGCCGTTACGCAGTACGCCTGAAATTAGCTTAGCGTAGTTCCAAAACTCCTTGTTGAACATATGCGAAAGGCCACCAATGGTATTTGTGTACCCATACTTATCAACGTACTGAAAATCGTAGCGGCTTCCATTCTCATCCTTAATCTTAAGGATTCGGCCGTTAGTAACGGCTTTAGGTATTGGCAGCACATCATCTTCCGAAAGGCCGGTGAAAATTTCGTAGGGTTTTTCGTTGTAGAGCCCAACAAAAGCAATCCAATTTTCGTGATTATTTTTGAATCGAATAACTTCGCAGTCGAGTACGTCGGGGCGTTTTGCCGGAGCGCTTTCTGCGTCGGCGTTTTGTTCCTTCTTTTTCGATGATATTAGCACACCATCGCGCGAGCCTTCGCGGTAAACCGTACAGCCTTTGCATCCGCTTTCCCAAGCGGTTTGGTATACTTTGGCTACCATCTCTTCTGAGATATCTTCAGGAAGATTAACCGTTACGCTTATTGAGTGGTCAACCCATTTCTGAATCATCCCCTGCATTTTTACTTTGCTCACCCAGTCAACATCGTTTGATGTGGCCTTGTGATAAGGCGATTTTTCGATGAGCTTTTGCACCTCTTCTTCGCTGTAGGTTTTTACCTCATCGGGGTTGTAACCATTAACCTCAAGCCAAGTCAGGAATTTATGGTGAAATACGTTGAATTCTTCCCACGAGTCGCCCACCTCATCGGTAAACGAAACCGTTATGTTTTTATCGTTAGGGTTAACCTTGCGCCTACGCTTGTAGAAAGGCATGAATACGGGCTCAATTCCCGATGTGGTTTGGGTCATTAGGCTTGTTGTGCCTGTTGGAGCAATGGTAAGCAGGGCAATGTTTCTGCGGCCGTACTTAACCATGTCGGCGTAAAGCGTTTCATCTTCTTCCTTAATTCTGTTGATAAACGGATTTTTCTTTTCGCGTTGTGCGTCGAATATGGGGAAGGGTCCACGCTCTTTAGCAAGGTAAACCGATGAGCGGTAGGCTTCAACAGCAAGCGTTTTTTGTACCTCAACGGCAAAATCGATGGCAATATCGGAGCCATACTGTAACCCAAGTGCGGCTAGCATGTCGCCTTCGGCGGTTATGCCAATGCCTGTTCTGCGACCTTGTATGGCTTTTTGCCGAATCTTGTTCCACAGGTTACCTTCAACCGCTTTAATTTCTTCGTCCTCGGGGTCGCGATCAATTTTTGCTTGTATGGCATCAATTTTTTCGAGTTCAAGGTCGATGATGTCATCCATTATGCGTTGAGCGCTATGCACATGCTTGCGGAAAAGTTCGAAGTTGAACTTGGCCTCAGATGTAAAGGGTTTGTCAACGTAACCGTAAAGGTTAAGTGCAAGCAGGCGACAGCTGTCGTATGGACAAAGGGGGATTTCGCCACAGGGATTAGTTGACACGGTTTGAAAGCCTAGATCGGCATAGCTATCGGGTACTGATTCATTAATTACAGTATCCCAAAATAGTACGCCAGGCTCAGCCGATTTCCATGCGTTGTGGATAATCTTCTTCCAAATTTCTTGTGCGTTAACTTCTTGCCGAAACGAAGGATTTGACGAGTTTACAGGGTATTGCTGAACGTAGGGGGTTCCTTCGATTACAGATTTCATAAAATCGTCGTCGATTTTAACCGAAACGTTTGCGCCAGTAATTTTACCCGCCTCCATTTTGGCATCGATGAACTTTTCTGCATCGGGATGTTTGGCTGAAATGGAGAGCATAAGGGCTCCACGGCGACCGTCTTGGGCTACCTCGCGGGTTGAGTTGGAGTAGCGTTCCATAAACGGCACTACGCCTGTTGAGGTCAGCGCGCTGTTTAGCACAGGGCTACCTTTGGGCCTTATGTGCGAAAGGTCGTGACCAACGCCTCCGCGGCGTTTCATAAGCTGCACCTGCTCTTCGTCAATTTTCATAATGCCTCCGTACGAATCGGCATCGCCCTTTGAGCCAATAACGAAGCAGTTTGAAAGGCTTGCTATTTGGAATGGATTGCCAATACCGGTCATTGGGCCACCCTGAGGGACAATATACTTAAACTCCTTAAGCAGATTAAATATATCCTCCTCGCTCATGGGGTTGGCGTACTTGGTTTCGATACGGGCAATTTCTCTGGCAAGCCTGCGGTGCATATCCTCAGGTGAGCGTTCGTAAATATTGCCAAAGCTATCTTTAAGCGCATACTTGCTAACCCAAACCTTGGCCGCCATTTCATCACCATTAAAGTAGATGGTTGAGGCACTTATAGCCTCTTCAAAGGAATAGGTTTTTTTCTTTTCCTTTGTTTCGTTCACAACAGATGTTTCCCCCTTATTCATTTTTGGTAAGTTGGTTTTATAATTTAAAATTGCTTGTAATTTCTATTTAGCTGATGAATAGGATTGTGCAATAATTCTCAGCCACATCAAAAGTACATGCAAGGTATAAAACCAAACCTATTTACACCAAGCTTTACAAGTTGAAGAAATAAACAATTGGACAAAGTTATTAACATTGTAATTGACTGACATACAGTGTGTTGCGCAAACCTTTTGATGTTCAGCTTTTAGCGCTAAACATGCAGTGTTTTTGGGTGGTTACGAAAAAGGGCGTGCAAAAAGTGATTTTATGCACGCCCTTTTTTAGGCTATTTGTTTGCCAATTTTTGGCAGGTTAGCAATTAAGCTACTCTCGTACTCGTGGCCCGTCAACAAACTCGAACTCGGCAATAACGCCATCGCCACCTGCGGTAACACATTTGTATTCCGCTTCGAGGTATGAGCGTGACAGGTCGTCGTTGTAGGTGTCAAATCCAACTACAAAATGAACATCAACCCCTTCGGACTGTGGCTGAGCATCGGGAAACTTGTGCTCGAGCAGCATGATAAGCGCTTCTTGGGTAATTCTGCGGAATAGTTCCTCTGTGGCTGCGTCTTCACCTTGGGTGTTGTAAATTTCAACCAATTCGGGGTCGTCCTCTTCGGGAGTGTATATAATGCTCGTTTCCTCATTGGGTTCCCAAACGTACTGCCTTAGGTGGAAGAACTCAAGTCGCATGTCAAAATTCCTATAGTATCCGCTTGCACCGTAGTAGTAACCTTGGTCGCTAAACCTTGGGTGAGGTATTGGGTCGTTTTCGGCAATGTAGGTATAGTCATCCTTGTCCATTGTAAAGCGAATTGTTGGGTCGAAAACCCAGCCATTGGCCGAGAAAACGTACTGTTCGGAGCGTTCTTCAATCTTGTATCCAATAAGCTTTATCCACTCGGTTCCATCATACTCAAACTGTACTGCTTTTGGGGTAGGACCATTGGATGTGTTATAGTCGTACTGTACAATTTTAGTGTCGCCTTCATCGGCATAAGGGAAGGTTAGCTTTAGCCAGATAAGGATTTTGCTCTCGGCAACAGAGGTGTTTGGGAAGTAGGGGTCTTCGATCCCCATAGCGGTGTATACTTCTTCGCTTAAAACTTCATCAGCCTCGGCCACTGTTGTAATGGTTCTAAGGTAATCCCAATTCAATTCAACGGTATCAAACTGGTACCAATCGGCGTATGGTAAAACGGTGCTACCCTCAGTATTAAAGTTGTATATAATGGCAACAGAATCGTCCTCGGTTACATCGGGGTATAGGGTTGGCAGGTATTCTGGTAGGTGATCGCGGGCATTGAACCCTGTAGCATCCCAGAAAAAGTTATAGGTTGCAATCCAGCCTCCAATTGCCTCATAGTCCTCTTCGGTAAGCGTATAGCCAAATACAACGTTTTCCCATGCCTTAACGGTATCAACTATCATAAAGTTATACGAAACTTTTGCAGCGCTTTTAAGGTTAAGGGCAACAAAGTTACGGGCTAGTATAGCGGGTACGTAATCCATGGCAATGGCTGTGTCGTTAAATGCCTTATATGAGCTTACAGCGCCACCAACAGTGCCATAGTCGGCATCAGTTATGGTATACTCAATTTGCTCGTTATAGGGATCTTGTAGCTCGTCCAATTTTTTGTAGAGATCTTCGGTTGGGTCGCAGCCCCAAAGCAAAACCAGGGCTAGAGCGAGGCTGGCAAATATATAGTGTACTGTTTTCATAGTATAAATATTTTACTGTTATTAGAAACGTATGCGTAACGAACCGCTCCAGGTACGACCGAAGCCATAGTAAACAAATGCACTGCGGTAGTCGTAGGTTGAGCCATCGGTGGCATCGGCAATATACTCGGTGTCGAGTAGGTTATTTACCCTACCAAATAGCGTGGCATCGAGGTTGCCAAGTTTAAAGTCGTATTTCATGTTAATATCCAATAAGAAATACCATGGTACTTCCCATGCATTAATGCCACTATTATCTGCCGATGTTCTGTCTTCAACGTTAAAGAAAGCGTAAAGCCTGTCGTAGTAGTTAAAATCGGCTCCAAGTTTAAGTTTTGGTAGTACTTCGTAGTCAATGCCTAGTGCAACGGTTGTTTGGGCTGCATCGCCAACCGATAGACCAGCAGCGTATACTTCTATTGTGCCAAGATACACTTGGTCCTCATTATAAGCATCAGCAATTATGTCGTCGGTCCATTTCCAATCGCCAACTGAAACCATACCCCTAATTTGGAGTAGCTTATTTGGGCGTGCTGTAAAATCAATCTCAATTCCTTGGTGAAGGGCATTAAGGCCGGATATGTTGGCTGTAAGTTCATTACCAAAACTACGAGTTAGGGCTTTGTCAATCCACATGGTTCGGTAAATATTTGCATTAGCTGCAAAGGTAGCGCTACGGAAACCCCATCCAACTTCGGTTGAGAATACACGTTCGGGTTTGGCTCCCTCGTTAAATGTGTTTGAGTTATCAAGATAAACATAGCGGAAGAAAGGTGCCCGTGTAAAGTAACCCCCATTTACAAACACATTATGGTTTTCGTTAATGTTGTAGTTGGCACCACCCTTAACGCTGTATGCCATAAACGAGTTCCAGTCGGTTTGCTGCATGGGATCATCGTCAAGGTACTTAAAGTAATCGGTACGGCGATACATTGAATTTGATAGCGCAAGAGATAGAAATCCAGAGTACTTTTCCTCAACATACTCGGCCTGCGAAAAGATACCCTGCCACATAACTTCGCCCATGTCGTGATAGTTAACATAGTCGCCTTTGTAAAGGGGTGTTGATGCAGGACGATTTACATTGCTGGTGTTGATAAAGTATTTTCCGCCAAGCAGATCGTCGATTTCGTAAGCGTGATAGCCACGATAGTAGCGAAGATCGAGGCCTCCGGTAATCTTTAAATTATCGATATCGGTATTAAAAGTTGAGAGCATTCCGTACCAGTCGTGTGAGTTAATGGAATTAGCAATAATAAGCTGAGAACCGGTAGTTGATAGCTTATTTTCCTCCATTACTCTGTCAAAATCGAGATACCCATCGGGGGTAAGCATAGTTTCAGAGGTTGGAGTTCCATCGTCCGAATCGTATCTTAACCAGCCTGATTCGTTTCCGTATGTGCGTCGCCCACCTCCGCTCGACATAGATAGGTAGAATGAGGTTGAAAGCGTAGTGTTTTGGTTTATGCTGTAAAAGTGGTTAAGCGATATTTGTGGTTTGTGGTAGAAGTTGTACGATGCAGTGTAAAGCTGCCCGTTGCGGTAGCCCATATCGGGGTTGTATCGAGGGCCATCGGGATGATTCCGGAAGTTTTGGATAATTTGGCGACTATACCTTTGATTATGCCACTGAGGGGCACCAAATGCGGTTAGCGAAAGAGAGTGCTTTTGGTTTAGCCGTTTTGAGATGTTGGCAAAGTACGACCAACCCTCAAAGGCTGTTCCGCGGATGTACCCATCGCCAACGGTTCGACTACCCGATAGGGTAACTGCCCAACCATTTTCGAGCATACCGGTTGAAACGGTAGCCGACTTTTTGTTGTAGCCATCGTTACCAATGCCGTACTGAACCGAACCGCCCTTTTTGGCTTCGGTAGAGTTGGTGATGATATTTATTGTACCACCAACCGAACTAAGTGCAAGGCGCGAGGCTCCAAGTCCGCGCTGAACCTGCATGGTGCGAGTAACATCGCTAAGACCAGCCCAGTTGCTCCAGTACACACGGCCGTTTTCCATGTCGTTAACGGGCACCCCGTTTATGAGTACGCCAATGTTGTTCGAGTCGAAACCGCGAAGGTTTATTCGGCCATCGCCGAAACCACCGCTACTCTTTGTGGCGTAAACGCTGGGAGTTGATTTCAGAATCTCGGGAAACTCTTGGGTTCCAAGTTTCTCAACAATTACTTCAGCCTTAATGGTTGAAACGGCAACGGGTGTTTGCCTGTCGCGTGCAATTGACGAAACAACCATAATCTCCTCAAGTCCTATCGATTCGGGTTCGAGGAGTATTCGGCCAAGGTTAACCTCATCGCGAAGGTTTATTTCCTTCACAACTTTGGTGTAGCCAATAAAAGCGATAACAATTTTTTGCTTTCCTAACGGAGCGCGGAGGGCAAACGAACCGTCGAGTGAAGATGCGGTACCAATGGTAGTGCCATCGACTGTAATGGTAGCGGCAATGAGCGGATCGCCGCTGCTTGCGTCGATAACAACTCCTTTAACCGTGCCATGAGTTCCTTGAGAGAAGGAAGCACTGGCGGCTAAGCATAGGGCGGTAAGAGCCAGCATTGCTTTGTAGAAAAATTTGCTCATAGATAGTTCTTGTTTAGTGTTATTGGGTTTTAATTATCATATAGTCAATTGCATACAGGTCTTTTTAACCTCAAAAAATGAGGTGAAAAGGGCAAACAAGTTAGCATAGAGTTTTTAGTTTAGCAAATTTAGCTTGAGAAAAGATATGAGTGTTGAAATATGTGTTGGTTTAAAGGGGGGGTATGGTATATTTTAAAAAAAAAGGGAAGCCTTTTGGCTCCCCTTTCGAAAAGAACTAAATATGGTTTAGTTAAATATGTATCTTACTCCAAAAAGCATACTCCAACGTGAAGTTAAGTCGTTGATATTGAATTTCTCTAGACCTACCTCATCATCTCTAAATGTAAAGCGAGGTGTTGTTCCGTCAGCTTCATATCCTTCAAATTGATATAGATAGAAGTTGTTGAAGTCACCGGGAATTGAATAAGATGTGCCCCAGTCTTTGTTTATCATATTTCCAAAGTTTGCAATGTCCAGCGAAATTTGGAACTTATGAGTTTGTCCACTAACCTTTAAACCAAAGTCCTGACGAATAGCGATATCAAATCTGGTTGAGAATGGTCCCCAAGCGCCATTCTTCTCAGCATATTTTCCTCTATTTTCGCTAAGGTACTTATCGTCCTTAATAACTTTGTCAAGATTTGCCCATTGAGTAGCAGCAGTTACAGTTTCAGTTCCAACTGTATAGTCAACCAGATTAATTTCAGAAGCATCAGCAGGTATAAATGCAAGGCTTCTGTTCCTGCTTGTGCTTCCTGTTTCGTTATTAAGGTTACGAGCATCTCGACCTGAAATAACATACGAGTATGGTGCTCCTGTCTGACCATTTACGAAAAGAGAAACAGAGGTCTTATTAATACCATCTTTTGTCCACTTGTAAGAATAGGTTAGAGAAGCAAGTGCTCTGTGTCCCATTGCAAAATCAGAGCGACCGTATGAAGGATTATTTCGTCCGTTAACATTAACCTGACCTCTCCACTGTGATGAGTTTTGTGATGATGTTCCTTCGCTTAAAGCGTAGGCATCATTGTATGAGTACGCCACAACCGCCTGTAAACCATAGGCAAAGTCCTTTGCAAATGAAGCAGAAAGATTGTATGAGTAACCTTCCGAAGTATTGCTTGCTAGATAAACAGCAGAGTATGTATTGTCAATACTTTGTCTAGAGTATACATTCCTATTATCTGGCGAACCTGTCCAAGTGAAATCAACTGTTGGGTCAGAGTTAATGTTTGTGTAGTTAACATTATTGAGGGTTTTTGTATACAACCCCTCAAATGTAGATGCTATTCCCCAAGGTAATTCAACATCATAGGCTAGGTTAGTTCTGAAAACCTGTGGGTATTTAAAATCCTTAGTAAAGATATCTATTTGACCAGCAGGTATTGCTGGGTTAGGATGTATATACTGATTCTGGTAATTTCCAATAAAGAAAACATCTCCAGATATGTCATCTTGGGTAACTCTTCCAAGGGTAAAACCATTATTGGAATACATAGCACCTGGCCATACAAAGGGGATTCTACTAGTAAAAACGCCAGTTCCTCCACGAAGAATATGCTTGCCATTTTCAAAAATATCAAAGTTAAAACCCAATCTTGGCGAGAACATAAGTTGACCATCGGGTGCTTTACCTGCTTCAACTCCATTAGCATTTGGATATTCAGCCTGCATTAATGGCAAAGCTGTTTCGTTAAAGTAGGTATCTTCTTTAGGATCTGAAGTTATTACTGGAATGTCAAGCCTTAAACCAGCAGTAATTGTTAGCTTATTGTTAACTTTCCACTCATCCTGAATATAAAAGCCAAGCTGTATTGCATTAAAATCGGCAGCAGCTCCTGTAACATCACCAGTAGTATTGTCAACTAATGAATAAGCACGTACATAATCAGTTGCAGGTTGATTTGTTAGGAAATCGTTTAGGCTAGCAAATGTGTAGGTACCATAATTTTGTCCAATAAATACATTGTAAAGATTATAAAACTCGTTATGTGTACCAAAAGTGAATTTATGTGCGCCTTTATAAATGTTGAAATTATTTGTAATTGTTAAGATGTTTTGGTCTAACCTATTGGCGGTGGAAAATTCTTCGGAACCAAAAGAAATTAGCCCACTATTTACATCATCAATATAAACATATGGGAAAGGATTTCCTAGAGGATCTCGGTCGTCACGAACAGTAACGTAACTAACAATTAGGTTATTTGAGTATTCAGAGCTAAACCTAGAATTAAGTTCCAATGCTGAAGAGTTTGTAATGCTAGGGAAATAAACGCCATTATTAGAAAAGTTAACTCTACTGCTACTTCCAGCGTTTCTGTCGAATTGCTCAGCTTTTGTATACTGATGCCTTATAGTTAGCCTATGTTTAGGATTTATGTTATAATCAATTTTGGCAAAAAGTTTTATTCCATTTAGCTGGTCAGTGACACTTCCATATGTGCCCGGATCATAGTTGTATACATTAATGAGGTGATTGCGTAAATTCTCCAGATCCGATTCAGAAACCCTACCTGCTTCCGATGTATATTCAGTTATGTTAAAAGGTCTAGGAGTTTCGTCGCGTTGTAGTTCAACGTTGGTAAAAATGAACATTTTGTCTTTAATAATTGGGCCACCAAGCGATACCCCATAAACTTGCTCGGTAAAATCATCAACTTTTTCCCTGTCAATATCTAACCGATCCGCAAGAACACCATTTGTTTTACCAATTAAAGATTGATTCTGGTAGAAAGAATAAGCCGTTCCTGAAAAGGTATTTGTACCAGATTTAGTAACGGCGTTAATGCCTCCACCAGCAAACCCACCTAGGGTAACATCGTAAGGAGATAGAATAACCTGAAACTGATCAATAATATCAACGCTGAAGGGAGAAATTCCTGTTTGTCCTCCATTTGTTCCAGATGATGAAAGTCCATAAACATCATTATTTACAGCACCATCAATGTATATTGCATTGTACCTGTTGTTAACACCTGCAAAGGAGATACCTCCTCCGTAAGCCCCTGACTGAGGGGTTAAGCGAAGGAAATCATTCAAATCTCTGTTAATTGAAGGCATTGACTCAATTTTCTCACTGTTAATTCGAGTACTCGTTCCAGTGTTTTGACCTACAGATCCAGCCTTGGATACTGCAACAATGGTAACTTCGTCAATTGCTATACCTTCATCTATAAGAGTGAATGATATATTTCTATCCTCACCTAATGACAAGTTTACATTTGATACGGTTGCTGATTTATAGCCAATAAAACTTACACTAATTGTGTATGGCCCACCTGGGCGAATGTTTGGAAGATTGAAACGTCCATCATCTCTGGTTGATGTACCATAGGATGATCCGCTAGGTTCGTGGACTGCCATTACTATAGCAAAAGGAACCGCTTCACCTTTATCATCTAAAACCTTACCATTAATGGCCGAGGTTGTAACACCTTGACCAAATGCATAAATGCCTGTGAAGGTAATTAGCAAGACAAATAATAACTTTTTCATTTTCATAGATTTTAAGTATTAGGGTTAGGTTGATCCTAGAAAAACAAAAATATTTAAAGAGGTTGAAATATTGATTTCGTTAAGATTAGAAAATTGTTAAGTATTAATTAGGTAATACAATTTAAATTTTCTGTTAAACAATTCGTGAAATATCTATCTCGCTTTCACCCTTAATTTACTTCCAAAAGAAAGCAAAAAAAATTAATAATTCAGCTACAATTTTTAATATTTATTAACAAAGGATAGGGTAAAGTAATACTAACCTTTGATTTTACAGGAAAATGGGTGTTAAAAGATGAGGTTATTGAGGAGTAGCAAAAACGGCTATACAGCCTTTATAATGGTTTGCGTAGCGCCAATGTTTTGCTCAACGTATTGAGCGGCAATTTGTCCGGCTTTCTTTTGATTTTCCTCTTTGAGCAAAAAGGAGAGCGTTGTTCTTAGCTCATCGGAACTGCTGATAGAGAATGCTGCTTTTTGGGCAATTAGCTCTTTCGCTTCGCGAAATTTATTGTAGTTTGGGCCAAATACTACGGGTATGCCAAAAGTGGCTGGCTCAAGCGTATTGTGAATGCCTACTCCAAAACCTCCACCAATGTAAGCAATGCTTCCATATTTGTATGCTGAGGCTAGTAGGCCAATGGTATCAATAAAAAGTACTCGTGCTTGGCTAAGGTCATGGTTTTGGGTTGAGGTATATCGGGTGCACTTTAATCCAAAAACTTTAATTAGCTCTTCAATCCTTGCGCTGTGTATTTCGTGGGGGGCAATTATAAGCTTTACATCGGTTTTGAATAGTGAGGCATTATCGAGTAGCAGCTCTTCATCCTTGGGCCAAGTGCTACCAGCCACAATAATTGTTGAATTTGCACAAAACTCATCAAGCATTGGAATGTTATTGGCTGCTTTTGCGGTGGCATAAACTCTATCGAAGCGGGTATCGCCCGCAACGGTTGTGTTGGTTACCCCAATGCTTTCGAGTAGTGCTTTCGATTCGCTATTCTGTAAGTATAAGTGCGTAAAACAGCCGAGCATTTTCCTGTTCCACCCGCCGTACCAACGGAAGAAAATTTGCTTTGGCCTAAATATGGCCGATACAAGATAGGTGGGAACATTCTCTTTTCGGAGCCGGTTTAAAAAGTGGAACCAGAACTCATACTTTATGAAGAATACAATTTTGGGCTTAACAATGCTTAAAAAGTGCTTTGCGTTGCGCTTTGTGTCGAGTGGTAGGTAGCAAACTTGGGTTGCCGTTGGGTAGTTTTTTCGTATCTCGTAACCCGATGGTGAGAAGAAGGTAACCAAAATTTGGTGAGTAGGATACTTTTGTGCGTATGCTTCAATGATGGGTCTGCCCTGCTCAAATTCTCCTAACGAAGCGCAATGAAACCATGCTGTAGGCTTGCTGTTGTCAATGGCCTTGCGGAGCTGCTCGTCCCATTTTTTTCTTCCTGTTATCCACAGTTTCGCCTTTTTATTAAAAGCCGAAACCACAAGTATAAGTAGGTAGTATAACCTAATGCCTAAACTATAGAGAGTTACCATGTTGACTGCCGAAGAATTATTAGTTCACGAAGTTAAACATCAATACCCAAAAATAAAAGAGAAAACCAATTATTGCCATTGCATTGATTTCACATATTTTTTTACCTATTTTTGCTTCAACTTAATTTGCATGTCCCTTGGAACTACAAAAGCTTATAAAACTCTTACTGGCCAATAACAAGTTTGTTAGCCTGCCTAGCATTGGAAGTTTTGTTGTAACCTATAAGCCAGCTCAGCTATTGGCCGATGGCCAGAAGTTTGAACCACCCAAGGAGTTTATTCGCTTTGATACCTCGCGAAAGTTTAACGATGAGGCGTTAGAGAATGCGTTGGTGGATAGCTATGATTTTAGTAAAATCGATTCGCAGGAGGTAGTTAAGCAATTTGTTACCGAGGTAGAGCAACAGCTTGAACAGGGAAAATCGGTTTTTTTTGATGGTGTGGGAACGCTTATCAAAAGTAGCGATGGCAGCATTGTTTTTTCTGCCGAGGAGGAGAGTTCCAGGGTTTCATCTACTTATGGTTTAACGGCTATTCCCGTTGTGCCAATTAAAACCCCTAATAAAAGTTTTACCGCTACTCCCAAACAGCATGTTCCCTCTTCGCCAAAAGCAGCGAGCGAGTATAACGCAAAGCGTTACGGAAGAGCATTTTACATTGGAATTATATCGGGTGTGCTAATTCTTTTGGCTGTGGCTGCTTCATTTTTGCTTATCCCCGAGTTTAGGTTTTGGAACGATACTAAACCAGCCCAAACCATCGCTCAGGTTTCGGTTGATGATGATGCAGCCAGCATTGCCATAACCGATACAGCCCAATTAGCACATAGCGATACCGCTACACTTGAAAATGATTCGTTAGCTGAGCAGTATGCACAACAAGGCGAAAATGTATCGCTTCCGGTTGACTTGGATAAGAAGGCAGCGCTATACTACGAGGAGCCTGTAATGCAACAGAGCAAAACGTTCTACATTATTTCGGGTAGCTTTGAGCGTATTGAGAATGCTCAGATTCACCTTGAAAAGTTGGAGGCTAAAGGTTTTCGCCCCGAGATACTTAAATCGAACGGGCGTTACCGGGTGGCTATGCTAAAGTACACTGATAGGAACAGGGCTTTGCGTGAGCTCGATAGACTCAGAAAAGAAAAGCCCAACGAGTCGGTTTGGCTGTTGGGCTTGTAGCGAATGCTTTGTTGGTTTTGCTAGCTCATGCTGGCTAACCTTTGCTCTATCACCTTAATCTTCTCTTCGGCATCGGCCTGTTTTTTCCGCTCTGTTTCAACTACGCTGGCTGGTGCGTTGTTAACAAACCTTTCGTTGCTAAGCTTTTTCATAACGCTGTTCAAAAATCCTTTGGTGTACTCAAGTTCCTCTTTTAGCTTTGCAATCTCTTCGTCAACATCAACTAAACCTTCAAGTGGGATGAAAAATTCAGTTGTTTTCACTAGGAAGGTGCCTGCATTCTCAACCTTATCAGTAATATAGCTAATGGAGTCTAAACCTGCCATTTTTACGATTAGGTTCTCAACGTTTTCGGCTATCTTATCGCCTTTCACAAATAGCGATAGCGTATTCTTATTGGGAATGTTCTTCTCTTGCCTAATATTCCTAATGCCAGTAACAACCTCCTTGGCGTTGTCAATTTCGTTTAAAAGATTTTCGTCGTACTTGTTAGCATTGGGCATAGGTGCAAGCGATATGCTATCGCCCTGCTTGCGCTCACCCATTAGCTGCCAAAGCTCCTCGGTTATGAAAGGCATAAACGGATGGAGCAGCAAAAGCATCTTCTCAAAAATGGCCAATACTGCGTCGTAGGTTTGCTTGTCGATTGGTTGCTGGTAGGCCGGCTTAACCATTTCGAGGAACCACGACGAGAACTCATCCCAAAACAGCTTGTAAACCTCCATGAGCGCTTCGGAAAGGCGATACTTTTCGAAGTGATCGTTAAGCTTGGCAACCTCGCGATTAATAAGGTTGTTAATCCAATCGATGGCGGCAGCCGAGTGTTGAGGCTGTTCAATGCCGTTGTCAACTTCCCATCCCTTTACCAAGCGGAAGGCATTCCAAATTTTATTGCAGAAGTTTCGGCCCTGTTCTGGTAAGCTCTCATCGAAAAGCAGATCGTTGCCTGCAGCGGAGCAAAGCAGCATGCCCATGCGCATTCCGTCGGCACCATATTTTTTTACCAGTTCGAGCGGATCGGGGCTATTGCCTAGCTGTTTGCTCATTTTGCGGCGCTGCTCATCGCGAACAATTCCGTGCAGGTAAACCGTTTTAAAAGGTTTTTTTCCGCGATACTCGTATCCGGCAATTATCATTCGTGCAACCCAAAAAAATAGGATTTCAGGCGCCGTAACCAAAATTTCGGTGGGGTAGTAGTAGTTTATGTCCTCATTTTCGGGGTTACTAATACCATCGAAAACTGAGATTGGCCAAAGCCATGAGCTGAACCATGTATCGAGCACATCCTCATCCTGTCTCAAATCGTTTAGAGTGAGGTTGCTGTTGCTTGTCTTTTCTTTGGCTAAAGCCAATGCCTCGTCGGCTGTTTCGGCAACAACGTAGCCTCCTTCGGGCAAATACCAGGCTGGTATGCGGTGTCCCCACCATAGCTGACGCGAAAGGCACCAGTCCTTTACGTTCTCCATCCAGTGCTTATAGGTATTTACAAACTTTGGAGGATGAAGCTGTATTTCGCCTGAGGTAACCGCATCGAGAGCAGGTTTTGCTAAGTCGTGCATTTTAAGAAACCACTGCATCGAGAGTTTTGGCTCAATGGCAGCATCGGTTCGTTCGCTGTAGCCAACCTTGTTAACGTAGTTCTCAATTTTATCGAGATTTCCCTCTTTCTCCAAATCGGCTACAATTTTTTCACGTACCTCAAACCTATCCATGCCAACGTATAGCTGAGCTGCGTTGCTAAGGGTTCCGTCGTCGTTAAAAATATCGATGGTTTCAAGGTTGTGCTTGTCGCCAAGCATATAGTCGTTAATATCGTGGGCAGGAGTAACCTTAAGGGCACCGGTACCAAACTCCATATCAACATACTCGTCGTAAATTACCGGAACGCTGCGCTTAATGAGAGGAACCAAAAGTTTTTTGCCTTTAAGCTTAGCGTATCGCGGATCGTTTGGGTTAACGCAAACGGCGGTATCGCCCAGTATGGTTTCGGGGCGGGTGGTGGCAATGGTAACATACCCGTCCTCACCATCGATAAAATATTTAAGGTAGTAGAGTTTGCTTTTTACCTCGCGGTAAATAACCTCTTCGTCCGAAACGGCAGTTTTAGCCTGCGGATCCCAGTTTACCATTCGAACGCCGCGATATATAAGCCCTTTTTTGTGTAAATCGACAAAAACCTTGATAACGCTTTCCGATAGATTCTCATCCATGGTAAATGCAGTCCGATCCCAATCGCACGATGCGCCCATTTTTTTCAGCTGCTCTAGGATAATTCCGCCGTGTTTTTCTTTCCATTCCCAAGCATGCTCAAGAAACTGCTCTCGGGTTAGGGTATTTTTGACAATACCTTCGGCTTTTAGCTTTGCAACTACTTTTGCCTCGGTGGCAATTGATGCATGATCGGTACCCGGAACCCAACAAGTATTCTTGCCCATCATTTTAGCACGCCTAAGCAGCACATCCTGAATGGTATTGTTGAGCATGTGCCCCATGTGCAGCACGCCGGTAACGTTGGG
>NPID01000693.1_pt2 | contig 61876 bp, 50 predicted proteins | sample 8637491 | NCBI WGS metagenome assembly NPID01 (sample SAMN07420843, study PRJNA396082) | bioreactor metagenome | isolation source: sample BA6 brine-fed electro-methanogenic bioreactor BA | place: Japan: Kochi | collected 2016-06-14 | reverse complement strand
TTATTTATGGATAGGCTCTAAACCTCAGACTGTTTTTAAGACACAGCTATTCCCACTCTATAGTTGCCGGCGGCTTTGAGGAGATGTCGTATGAGACTCTGTTGATGCCCTTGACCTTATTGATGATCTCGTTGGCTGCGTGGCCGAGAACCTCGAATGGAATCTTTGAGAAGTCTGCTGTCATGCCATCTGTGCTGTTGACGGAGCGGAGGACAACTGCGTTTTCATAAGTGCGCTCATCGCCCATGACACCCACGCTCTGCACAGGCAGAAGCACGGCAAAGGCCTGCCAGACTTTATCGTACCAGCCTGTTTTGTGCAATGTCTCAATGAAGATGTGATCCGCCTCTCTGAGAATATTCAGCCTTTGCTCTGTGATGTCGCCGAGAATGCGCACAGCAAGACCGGGACCGGGGAAGGGGTGGCGATATAGCATATCGTAGGGGATGCCCATTGTCTGTCCGAGAAGCCTTACCTCGTCCTTGAACAGCTCGCGCAGGGGTTCGATCAGCCCAAAGCCCAGCTTTTCCGGCAGACCGCCGACATTGTGATGGGACTTTATGGATACAGAGGGTCCTTTCACCGATACAGACTCGATTATATCGGGATATAGCGTTCCCTGCGCCAGAAAATCGACATTGTCGAAGGACTTTGCCCTCTCCTCGAAAACCTCTATGAATGTATGGCCGATTATCTTGCGCTTCTTTTCTGGGTCTATTACCCCTTTGAGCCTGTCGAGAAAGATATAGGCTGCGTCCTCGATTATCAGGGGTATGTCGAAATTCTCCCTGAATCTCCGCTCAACCTCCTCCCGCTCGTCCTTTCTCAGCAGGCCATTATCCACGAAAATTGGTATTACCTGTTCGCTTATGGCCTCGTGCAGGAGCTTTGTCATGACTGTGGAGTCAACGCCACCGGAATAGGCAACAATTACACGGCTTTTTCCCACCTTCTCTCTGATAGCAGCTATTTCCCTCTTCGCCATATTTTCAGGCTGCCATTCCCTGCCTGCACCTGTTATCTTGACGAAATTTTCTATGATTCTGTCGCCATGTTCTGTGTGTATGACCTCAGGGTGGAACTGAAGGGCAAATATGCTCTGCTCTGTGTTTTCCATTGCTGCTATGGGAAGATTCTCTGTTCTTGCAAGGAGGTGAAAGCCCTCAGGAAGTCTGTCAACATTGTCGCCGTGGCTCATCCAAACAGTTGATGTATGCGGCAGCCCCTCGAAAAGCGGTGATGTCCGCTCCAGTGACATTGTGCGTCTGCCGTATTCGCGGTTCTTTGACTTGGAGAGGGTGCCGTCATAGTGTTTGCCAATAAGCTGCATACCGTAGCAGATACCGAGCATTGGTCTGCCTGTCTCGAAAACCTCCCTTGATACATCGGGTGCGCCCTCCGCCAAAACAGATGCTGGCCCGCCTGATAGCACAATACCGACAAGCTCGTCGGTCAGCCATTCATCAACAGGTGTATTGAAAGGCAGTATTTCGGCATATACATTTAACTCCCTTATTCTGCGGGCTATGAGCTGGGTATATTGTGAGCCAAAGTCGAGTATTGTGATCTTCTCTTCAAACATGGCTGTCCTCCATGAATCTGCTTGAGCGGAATATTGTGTCAACCGGATGGCCGGGGAGTATTTCCGGGTGATCTGTGTTATAGTGCAGTCCTCTGCTCTCGGTCCGGGAAAGGGCGCTCCTCACTACAAGCCATGACACATAGACGAGATTACGAAGCTCAAGGACATTTCTCTTTACAGGGTTCTTGCGATAGAAGTCTATGACCTCGTCAAATATATTCGAGACCTGCACCAATGCCCTTGTCAGGCGGAGGTCGGAGCGGACAATGCCGACATAGTCCCACATCAGCCGCTGAATATATTCCATATTATGATGGATGATGACCCATTCCTCCTGATCGAATGTGCCTTCCACATCCCAGTCTGGCAGGTCGGGGAAATCCATTTTCAGCGGCCACTCGTCCTGAATATGCTTATATGCGAAATGTGCGAAAACAGCGGCCTCCAGAAGGGAATTTGAGGCAAGTCGATTTGCACCGTGCAGGCCCGTGTATGCGACCTCGCCTATGGCATAGAGACGCTTGATGTCCGTTCTGCCGTGCTCATCTGTGAGAATGCCGCCGCAGACATAGTGGGCAGCGGGCACAACCGGTATCCATTCTTTGGTGATGTCTATACCCTTTTCCAGACAGGTATTGTATATATTCGGAAAGCGATTTTTTATGTAATCTGCGCCCTTGAGGCTGATGTCGAGATATACACATGGCTCGCCTGTGCGCTTAAGGACATTGTCTATGGCTCGGGCTACAATGTCGCGTGGAGCAAGCTCCATAGCCTCCGGTGCATATTCGGACATGAAGCGTGTTCCATCCTTCAAACGGAGCAGTCCCCCCTCGCCGCGTACTGCCTCGGATATGAGAAAGCGCGACCCCCTTGAACTCGGTTCATATAGCGTTGTCGGGTGGAATTGGATGAACTCCATATTCGCCACCCTTGCACCTGCGCGATAGCCCATGGCGACGCCGTCACCAGTGGCAACATCTGGATTAGTCGTGTGGAGATATATCTGTCCTGCACCGCCTGTTGCGAGAACAGTGACCTTGGCCAATATCTTCTTAACGCTCCTTGAACCCTCGTCATATACATATGCACCATAGCAGACTATGTCCTCGTCCTGTGGCATCTGATAGTCGGGTATATTGTGCTGTGTGAGAAGATCGATGGCAATATGGGCTTCGAGAATGTCTATATTTTCTGTGTCCCGGACGCTTTCAAGGCCAACCCTGGCTATGGATTCCCCTGTTGTGTCTGCGACATGGAGGACGCGCCTCTCCGAATGTCCGCCTTCGCGGGTGAAGTATAGATTGTCGGGATCATCCGGGTCTCTGTCGAAGGGTACGCCGAGATCTATCATTTCCTGAGCTGCAGGCCGGGATGCGCGGACAACCTTTTCTACAATATCCCTGCGGCAGAGACCTGCACCTGCCTTGAGTGTGTCCTCGACATGGGATTCTCTGTCCCTGCGCCCTTTGAGAACCGCCGCCATGCCCCCCTGTGCAAGGGAGGTATTGCCCATATTGGCCTTGTCCTTTGTCACAATTGTGACATGTCCCAGCTTAGCTGCCTTCCGTGCAAAACTGAGCCCGGCAAGACCGCTGCCGATGACAAGAAAATCTGTCCTGAAGTCGCCTGTTGGATTCATTTGCGGATCACTTTTTATAATTATATTGATCTAAATATGATTATGTTAAGCTAAGTTATATCAAGTCGGGTATCTAATATTACTCCTGCCTCTCCCTGTGCCTTTTCTTCAATGCCTCTAAAAAGGGGTATTTGACCTTGAAAATGCCGAGGAGATTCTTGTCGCTGTTGTCTCCGTGATAGTCTGAGCCGCCTGTTATGACAAGGGAATGCTGCGTTGCTATATCCCGATATTTCTTCGTGGTCTGGGGATTGTGCTGGGGATACAGCACCTCAATGCCGTCGAGGCCGGTCTCTATCAGCCCGGGGAGAAGATCGTCTGTGTCCCTTGCTGTTGAGCCGGGATGGGCGAGAACCGCAACGCCACCTGCATCGTGTATCATATCGATGACCTCTTCAGGTTCCGGACTCCATTTCGGTACAAAGGCCGGTCTGTCGTCTGCGAGGTATCTCTGAAATGCTTCGTAGATTGAGCGAACTTCGCCCCTTTCCTTAAGCTTTCTGGCTATATGGGGTCTGCCGAGGCTGTGACCTGCCTGCTGGGAAAAGTCATTGCGAAAATCCACCTCAATGCCAAGTTCTTCAAGCTTGTCCATTATTGCGTGCAGCCTTTCAAAACGGGCATCGCGAATCTTGCGCATTGTGCTTCTAAGGGGTTCACCAAGGGGGCTGACAAAATAGCCGAGTATGTGCATTCGCCCCTGACAGGCGGAGGTTGACACTTCAACACCGCCGATGATCTCAATGCCATATTTCTTTCCGGCAGCCCTTGCCTCGGGCAGTCCGCCGAGTGTATCGTGATCCGTAATCGCTATGCCGGAAAGGCCGGCACAATATGCAGTATAGACAAGCTCCTCAGGTGTCTGCGAGCCGTCGGAGAAGTTGGAGTGTACATGTAAATCGACATATTTCAAGAGATTCTGCCCTTCACCGTCTCGATTATATCCCTGTGAAGCTCCTCGAGCATTGCCATTACAGCCTCGGCCCTTTTATCGACATCTGCGAGGAAGGCCGAGTCATTCAGGCTGCCCCTGTTGATAAGGACATTGAGGTATGCGCTCTCCGCCGCAGCCTTAGCCATAGAAGATGCAACGCCTGCATCGGAAACAGCGTGTTTATTGCCCTTTTTTGCAACCTCCTTGGCCAGCTTCATGACATCGAGGGAGTGCTCCATTATTCGCAGTGGCGAGCATGTGGCCTTTACCATTGCTCTCTGTATAGCCTTGGTGCGTATGGCCCTTTCCTCTTCATCAGCTTTGGGCAGATGTATGGCGTCCATCACGTCGTCAAAGGCCTCTATGTCCAGCTTGACGAGGGTTTCCAGCTCCATCTGCTCCCAGTGGGCGCGTCCTATTATCTCCTCCATGTCGGTGTCCTTTGTCAGGTGACCGACCATAGAGACCAGTGCTGCACCCATTGCACCTGCAACAGCGGCAACAGCACCGCCCCCCGGGGTGTGGGAATCTGATGAAAGCTTCTCCAAAAACTGTCTGATACTTATCTCTGTCGTCATCATTCTCCGTTCTTGAGCGAGGACATCTTGTCCTCAAGATATTCGAGCCTACATCCCGGCTATGATTTTCATAACATGGGACTGAGTTTCTTCCTTTATCTCTTTGGCTCTTCTCTGCATATCGTCTAATCTCTTCTTAAGATCGCCCTTGAAGGACTCATCTGTAATATTTGGCATATTGATGAGAACATTCATCGCACCGCCAATAACGCCGCCCTCTGCGACAACAGCCCCGACACCTGCATCTGTGACGGAATTCTTATTGCCCTTTTCGGCTATCTCTTTACAAATCTCCGCTGCACGAAGGGAAAGCTCAGCTGTGCGGAAGGGGACCATTGTGGCCTTTTTATAGCCCTCCTGTATGGCCTCTTCCCGTATCTTTGCCTCTTCCTTTGTGCCCTTTGGCAGCCTGTTTGCCTCCATAACATCGTTGAAGGCATCTGTGTCCCTGTCCACCTGATAGACAAGCTCGTCCTTGATTTTCTGTGCCTCAAGGGCAAGCTCGTGAAGTCTCTGGTGATGGGGCATATATGTCTTCTCGAATTTCGTCAATGTGATATTTGCGACCATATTGCCCAATGCCGCACCGATTGCTCCTGCATAGGCTGCAATGGATCCGCCACCCGGAGCAACAGATTCTCTGGAAACCTCGTCTGCAAAGTCGGCCAGTGTCATCGATGCCAGTGGGCCGGGTTTGGGCGGAGTTCCGAGAACGTCCTTGCCAATATCGAAGGAGCATACATCTGTGAGATTGAGGGACTGCACCGCTGTCTCGATTACGTCCTTCCAGGGTATGGCACGGGATCTATCCTGCTTTTCGAGATAGTATTCACCTGCCTGCCTTAGTGCATCGTAGGGGATCAGACCGACAAGCTCATTGCCTGTCACAATTACGCCCATCTTATAGGCGAGCTGTCTCGCCTCCTCTACGACGAGATGTGGCGGTGTCTTTTTGTAGTTGGTGAAGTTGATTGTGATCTGCGCCCTCTTGTACTCATCGATATACCAGCCAACGGATTTAACATGATCATATTTACCGTGAACCTTAACAGGTTTTCCGACGATGTCATTGGGGTCCTGCTCAAAGAAGCGAAACTCTTCGTCGAGATCTAGATTGTGCTCGTTCTTATAGTGATTGCGAAGATCATCAAGATTTGGGGCTACATAGTCGCAGGGGCCACATGGATATGAACCTTCTTTATAACGAAGTATTCTGCCCCTGTAATAATACGGGTCTGTATTGCCAACGCGCTTGGATCGTCCCTTATAGCGGATGTCGAAGGCAAGATCAAAGGCATATTTCTTCTCGGTTGTATTGAGATTGATATTCCATGCGATGAGGAATTCCCTTGCACTGACTGCTGTTGCACCTGACTTTGCATTGAACTTGGCAGGGCCGAAGTCCGGCTTCCATTCGGGCTTCTGTAGCTTTTCTTCCAGCCCCTCATATTCGCCGCTTCTGACCACTGCGAGGTTTTTCCATTCGGGTTTTGAGGCTGCCTCTTCGTAAAGATATACTGGTATTTCAAGCTCTTCGCCGATTCTCCTGCCAACCTTGCGAGCCATCTCTGCGCATTCTTCCATTGTGATATTCGATACAGGGACAAAGGGAACAACATCCGTTGCTCCGAAGCGTGCATGCGCACCCTTGTGAAGACGCATATCTATGACCTCAGACGCCTTTTTCACCGCTGCAAATGCTGCCTCCATGACCTTTTCCGGCTCACCGACAAAGGTTACAACAGTTCTGTTTGTATCGGCACCCGGATCGACATCAAGTAGCTGTATGCCGTCTATCTTCTCGATCTCATCTGTGATCTGCTTGATCTTGGCGAGGTCTCTGCCCTCTGAAAAGTTTGGTACGCACTCTACAATCTTCATTTTCACCCCCGAATATAAAATTCACAATTCAACAGGTTCAACTAAGTTGGCTAATATAATGTATTGAGTTAATTTTTCCAAGGGAATGAATTTTTCCGAATAAACCCATCCTTATAAAAGGCTGATCACAAATCTATTGCTCTTTGACATTCAATCAGTGAATATCTATATTAGCAATTGAACAGCAAAAAGGGGAATGATATGAGATATTTTCTGATAGTTTGGTTATTTACTGGTATGTGTCTTGGACAAACATCGTCAGATGTGGCTGTGCGGATAGTCGCCTATCCCGATATGTACGGCATTGATCTGGAATGGTCGCCACGATATGATGCATCGAGCACTGTGATACGCAGAAAGCCCATTGACGGAACAACATGGACGGTCATCGACACACCCGAGCCTACGGATTCCGTTTTCTCAGACCACGATGTAGAGGAGGGAGAGGTCTATGAATACAGCATCATCATTAACACAGAGATTAACTCCTATGGCTATATCGCCGCGGTGTTCTGGCCAAGGGAACCTGTCCACAGCTGGGGCAGCCTGATGCTGATTGTGGAGGATAGATTCAGCGAACCCCTTGCAGACGAGATTTCCCGCTTTGAGATGGATCTTGTCGGCGATGGATGGCGTGTGGAGACCAGATATGTATCCAGAGACGGCAGCCCGGAGGAGATAAGGGACGAGATAGGACTGATGTGGGCGACAGAGCCGGATATGGAGGCTGTGATTCTCCTCGGACATGTCCCCGTTCCCTACAGCGGACGGCTCAATCCAGACGGCCATTCCGATCATAGGGGTGCATGGCCTGCTGATGTCTACTATGCAGACCCTTCCGGCGGATACAGCGACACATATATCGAGGAGACCTCAGCATCACGGGAGGCCAACTGGAATGTACCGGGTGACGGCAAATGGGATCAATCGGTGATCGCAGGCAGCGCACAGCTTATGGTTGGGCGTATAGATTTCGAGAATATGCCGGCCTTCGAGATGTCCGACACAGCACTTCTCAGGCAATATCTCGACCGTGACCACGCATATAGGATGGGGGATATTCAGCCAAAGAAAAGGGCACTTATTGACGATAATTTCGGATATTTTTCTGGTGAAGCCTTCGCAGCCTCGGGCTACAGGGCTGCCTATGCGCTGGTTACAAAGGACTCGACATTTACAGGGGATTTCATCACAGACCTTGGGGATAGCGCAGGCTATCTATATGCCTATGGCTGTGGAGGTGGCTCCTACACAAGCGCGAGTGGCATCGGAAATACCACCAATATGGCATCTGCCAACCTCCATGCACCCTTCACTGCGCTCTTCGGCAGCTACTTCGGCGACTGGGATGTGGAGAACAGCTTCCTGCGCTCCCCCCTTGCAGCGGAGGGTTGGGTCTTGACATGCAGCTGGTCGGGAAGGCCGAATCACTATTATCATCAGATGGCGGTCGGCTATCCTGTTGGCTATGGTTTCCGGGCATCGCAGAACAACAGCTCCACATATATTGCAGGATATGGCGCAAGATACATACATTCTGCATTGATGGGCGATCCGACAATACGGGCACATTACTTCAAACCACCGTCAAATCTCAGAGCCGAAAGGGGTGATTTTGGTTTCGATGTTGTGCTGGATTGGTCTGCTTCGCCGGACACAGCAGTAATCGGCTATCATCTATACGCAGGCACGGAGTTTGGCGACTATATCCACATAGGGCAGACCCCGGACACGACCTTTGTCTGGAATTCTGCAGGGATGCAGCACTTCATGGTAAGGGCAGAGAGGATAGAATACAGCCGGACCGGGCTGTACAGCAACCTGAGTCAGGGTATATTCGATTCCGTCATGGTCACAGGGATAGATGAGTCTCCAAGGCCACAGGAGATGACCCTCCACGCATATCCCAATCCCTTCAACTCTGTGTTGAACATTGAAGCGAGTTATTCCGTTGAAATATATGACCTCGCTGGCCGAAGGATTGCAGAAGTGCCGTCCGGCGGTGGAACGGTAGATTTCACGGGCAGAACAACAGGCATCTATATTCTGCGCATGGAGACAGAAAAAGGATGCATTGAGAAAAAGGTCTTGCTGGTCAGATAATCAAAAGAAAACCATCCTGACCTCGTTATATTTACAATTTGGGAAACATCCCCGTGTCTGGATGTTAAGGCAGGAATATCCCTTGATATCCGACAGAGCTCATTAGTTAGAGTCACTCAGGTGAGGGGGAGTCAGGACAGCCATTTCACTGTCAGGAATCAGATATTTGACCCTTTACTGATTTCTCATTATCGTCTTTGGGTGATTCTATTTCCACCTCTATATCCTCAGGGGCTTCTGCCGGATATTTCCATTCCATGTAGAGGTCAAGTTCGCGCTTTATCATTCTTATTCCGACCATAAGGACAAGTATGTCGTCAATCTGTCCTATAATCGGTATGAAATCCGGGATAAGGTCAAAGGGATTTAGAAAGTACAGCAGCACAACCGTGATGGCACTTATCGCCCACCAGGGAACCTTGCGATATTCGCCCCTGTAGTAGTCCCTGACCATCTGCATCATTATCTCAGCCGTCTGGACAAGTTCATCCACGAGGGTCAGTTTTGAAAGACCGCGCTTGATCTCATCCTGATGGCTGACAACCCTGCCCATGTCGTCGTCTGTTACTTTTTTTGCCCTTTTCTCTATCTGGCTTCTTATGCCCATATCACTCCTGATCTAAAATTTCACCAAATTCCGGCAATGCCCTTATATGCTCGAGGTCAGGATCATTTCTCATCCAGTCGGCGGATGTATTACCTCTATCAAGAACAGCCCTGAGCCTTTCAAGTGCTTCTTCTCTGACATCCGGGTATTCTGGAAGGAGAGCGGAATATGTGCACAGCCCGTTGTAGAGGCTGGCATCCGGGTCAATCCCCTCTGCCTCGGTGAGTGTCCGCTCTGCCTTCTGTCTCTGACCTGTTATGGCGTATATGATGGCACAGGCGGATAGAGCCTTGGCCTTCTCGTTCTTCTTGAACTGAAGCTCAAATGCCATGGAATAGTCCATAAGAGCCTGAGTATAGTCTGGCTTGCCCTTCATTACATGGGCATGGTTGTATCTGGCCTGTGCATCTGCAGGGTCTATCTTGACCGCCTTTATGAAGTCCCTCTCTGCCATATCGTGCTTCCCGAGCATTCTGTATATAAGTCCACGATTGGTATATGCCTTCGAGTATGAGGGGTTCACCTCGATGGCGTGGTTGAAATCGGCTATAGCCCCCTCTCTGTCGCCTGTGATGAATCTCTCGACTGCTCTGTTATTCCAGAGTTCCGGCAGGTCGGGTCTCAGCTCTATTGCCCTGTTGTAGTCTGCGAGGGCCTTCTGCCTTTGGCCCATCATCTTCCAGACGATGGCGCGATTATTCAGGGCTGCTATGTCGTCCGGGCGCATCCTGAGTATCAGATTATAGTCGTCTATCGCGCCCTGATAGTCCCCTGCTGTTGTCCTTATTGTCCCGCGATTGATGTAGAGGTCATAGTTCTGATCATCATGTGCGACGGCCCTTTCTATCATATCCATTGCCTCTTCAATATGACCTGTATTGCGAAGGGCAACTGCCAACTGTGACTCCACATAGGTATTCTCCGGCCATCTTTTGTAGTTACCTCTGGCTATTCTGAGCATACCTGCATTATCGCCCTTTGACCAATACCAAGCGGCAATGGCTGTACGCATATTTAGATTATCCTCGAAGACCTCTGCGATATCCACCATCTCCTCTTCGAGATCGACAGCCTCAAAATCGGTTATCACGCGGCTGGCATATATGTCATAGTGTATTGAATAGCTCCCGTCAAGGTTCTTGATAAGTGAATCCGCTGCAAGGGACTTAAGAGACTTGCGCAGATCAGGTTTTGGCAGATCTCTACCGAAAATTTCAGAGAGCATAAGGGCGAGCTCGTCCCTTTTCACGCTTTTTCTGTTCAGCAGCCAGAAGGCCTTCAAGGCATGGAGTATTTCCTTATCCGGCAGAGCTCTATACAGTGCCCTCACAGCAGTCAGGTCGTGGACAATGGAGCCGGGTGTGCCGTCGAAAAGGTCAATGTCGCCGCCTGTCTCCGATGCAATCGCAAGGGCATCATTGTCGGATATATCACCGAGTTCCATCCTTGCGTCAAAGATATACATCCAGTCGGGGTGCAGCTTCTCAACCTGTGATAGGGCTGTACCGCTTCTGAGAGTTCCAATAATCGACATCATCTCGGACTTTATTTTGATATCAGCAATTGTCTCCGCCGGATTCCACTTGAAGGAGTCAATGTCTTCCCAGAGGACTATATTCCTCTGTCCGACTTCAAAAGACACATCTTCCCGAGGGTCAAGAACGATTATATTCCAGCCTTTGAGTCTTGTAACTGCCTCCGCTGCCAGCCTTGTTTTACCGCTGCCCGGCCTGCCCTTGATCAGAACAGAGCCGCCATTGCCTATGCGATCCAGAAGCTGGTTGAGTTCAAGAGGCTCACGATAAAACGGCCTGTATCCCGGCACATATCCCTCAATCTCGAAATGGCTGACCGTTGTCGCCATCTGGGAATGTGCCCGGGTGTCCATGGTAGCGCGAATTGCCTCAATACGTTCTTTCAGGTCTACATCCTCTGATTTTCTTCCTGTGAGTAGTCCTATGTCCGCAGGCTCGTGTAGCTCCTTTACCTTCCTCCTTATCAGTCTTATCTCCTTGAGAATCTCGCCGAAGCCTGAGAATCTTTTCCCGGGCTCCCTTTCCACAGTACCATTTAGCAGTTTGACTATCTGCCTGGGTATTCTCCTCGGTATTCTGCTTGTGTCCGCCACTTTACCCTCAAGACGATTGCGATCTATCTCATCGACATTCTCTCCTTCAACTGCAAACAGACCTGTGAGCATCTCGTAGAGAACAAGGCCGAGGGAGTATATATCGCTTCTTTCGTCTAAGGGCAGCCCCCGTGACTGCTCAGGCGACATATATCGCGGTGTACCCATAACTGCACCCGAAAGTGTCAGCTCTGTATGATCATCTGCAAAGCGGCAGAGGCCAAAGTCCGTCACCTTGGCGAAGCCATCGGAGGAAATCATGATATTGGCAGGTTTGATGTCTCTGTGCAGTATCGCCTTTCTGTGGGCATAGGAAAGCCCCCTTGCTGCCTGCTCGAAAATGGTGAGTGCCTGATTGGCATCGAGGCAGAACCTGTCGGAAAGCAGGGATGAAAGATCACCGCCGTCGACATATTCCATGACAATGAAATAGGATGCACCCTCCCTGCCGAAGTCCAGAGCACCGACAATGTTCTCGCAGGCCATTGTTCCCAGACCTATGGCCTCCTTCTCGAAGCGCGCTATGAAGTGGGGATTGTCCGCAAGGTCTGAGAAAAGCTCCTTTATGGCCACGGGTCTCTGCAGTGAAAGCTGTCTCCCGAGGAGTACGCGCCCCATGCCGCCACTCTTGAGCTCGCGCTCTATGCTGTAATTTCCGAATATAGTCTGCAAGTTTACCTCTTTCAATATTATATAAAATAACAATTAAGAACCGAACGGTCAAGAAGGTGCCGAGAAAACCCCCATTCAATTGTCAGAATCGCTGCCACCGCCATAATGGAATGGGAGGTGAAAATGCAGGACATACCATATGAAATAGCACAAGACCAGAAGCCGGGTCTACAGGGCGTTGAGAACGCTCTAATAAAGAGGGCAGTCGGCTTCGAATACCATGAGCTGCGCATAGAGACGCAGGCAGGCAAGGAGAAGAGAACAGAGACCATCAAATATCAGCCGCCTGACATGGCAGCCATCAAGTTCTATCTCCAGAATCGCTGCCCTGAGCGTTGGAAGGAGGGTGGAGGAGACGAGGATGTACCGATAGAGCTTGTTGTCCTGAGAAGTGATGAGGAGTAACAGGCTCTTTCTCACACCGCCAAAAGGCCCCCTTGCGAGGATGGTCTGGGATAGGGACAGGTTCAAGGTGGTTGTCTCGGGCAGGAGGCTGGGAAAAACAGGGCAGGCTCTGCGCTGGCTGGTGCTTAAGGCCGCCGCCTGTCCTCGCAAGAGCTGGGAGAACTGGTACATAGCCCCATACTACAAGGACGCCCGGGAGATAGCATGGAAGAGGCTCCACGAGATTATACCTGAGAAGATGATCAAAAAGAGCCACGAGAGCCGTCTTGAGATAACCCTGAAAAATGGCAATTCTATAGCACTCAAAGGCGGCGACAGGCCCGACTCTCTAGTCGGGCGTGCAGTCTTCTCCGCTGTTTTCGACGAATACGGCGGAATGAAAAAGGAGGTCTGGGATTTCCTCCGCCCCGGTTTTTCCGACACAGGGGGAGAGGCGGTCTTCATAGGCACTCCAAGGGGCGCAAATCACTTCAGGGATATGTACATGGACGCACTCTCCGGCAGACTGCCGGATTTCAAGGCATATCCCATTTTCCGAACCGTTGATTCGCCCTTCGTTCCGAGTGAGGAGGTCGAAAGGGCGCGGATGCAGATGGATCCACGCATGTTCCGCCAGGAATATGAAGGCAGCTTCGAGAGTTGGGCAGGGCTGATATTCGACAACTTCGACCTTGGCGGCAATGTAGGCAATATTTCATTTGAGAAGGGGCTTCCCGTATATGTAGGCATGGATTTCGGTTGGGTAGACCCTACTGTTGCCCTTTGGATGCAATACATACCATCTGTGGACATCTGGCATATACTTGACGAATTTATCCGCCCTTTCACACCACCGGATATGGTCGCAGACATGATCAAGGGCAAAGAGGTGACATTCAGAGAGGGCAGCTTCAAAGCACCGATGCCTTTGTCCGAAATCGACAGGATACTCACAGGTGGTGAGATCAATATAAGAAGGCAGGAGGGTGGCGGACGTTCTATGAAGAATCTCCTCGCAGCAAGGGGTATCCCGAAGGGCATATTCAGGATACATTCGCCGAGGGTCTTCGACTCCATACAGAATGTCCGGTCCCGAATCCTCACAGCAGACGGTCAGAGAAAGCTGATCGTACACCCCAGATGCACAACCGTCATAAGGGACTTCCAGAGCTGGCACTATCCTGAAAAGGGCGGAGAGATAACAGGCGAAAGGCCGGAGGATTCGCCGGAGAATCACAGATTTTCCCATACAATGGACGCAATAAGATATGTAATAGAGGGCATTACCCCCGTCAAAAAACGCGGGGAATGGCTGGGAATCATGGAAAAGAAGAGAAGATGACCCTTGAAGAGCTTACAGCCGGGACAGCGGCGAGAATTGTCGGCAATACATCCTTCACACCAAGGGATTGGGGCCAGTGGCTCAGGATGTGGTGGAATGCCGAGCAGAGCAGAAACAGAAAAGAGTTCATCAAAAGAAGAATAGACTACTATGAGGGCAGGCAGCTCCCATATCTCGAGAGGCTGGTCAAGACAGTATACGAGGACTGGGAATCCCTTTCCCTTCAGCTTGAGTTCACCAATATAGTCCGCCTTGTGGTCGACAGGTTAAGCGTCATATACAGGGATTCCGTCCGTAGAGACCTGACAGGCAACCCAACCGAAGGCGAGAGAAGGCTCTGGGACTGGATAGCCAGAAAGGGCAGACTCGATAGAATCATGGACACGGTCAACAAATATGTCAACATAACAGGCACTGTGCTCCTTATGCCACGCTTCAACGGTGAGCATCTCTGTTTCGATATCATAACCCCCGACAATATTGACATAGTCCCGGATCCTAAGGACGCAACAGAGGCCATGTCCATATCATATGCTGTCTCAGACGGAGAACACTATCTGCGCAACTCCGAAAAAGCCAGGGAAAGCCTGACAACCTATCATTACTGGGACAGGGAGAGCCACTTTGCCTTCGACACTGATGGCATTCACCACGACCCCGGCAATCCCGACGGCGTGAACCCATACGGCATACTCCCCTTTGCAAGGTTCACCAATTCCATGCCCGGAGACAGCTTCTTTTCCGAGCCGGGCGACGACATGATTCAGGCACAGGACTCAATCAATCTCAAGCTGGTGGAGCTGAACTATCTACTCAGAATGCAATCCTTCTCCGTGCCTGTCCTGATAGGCTACGATGCCGACAGGGAGGAGAAGATAGTCGTATCCCCCGGTCGCCCTGTTGTCATCCCACGCTCGGAGAGGGAGGAGCAGGACGCAGACTTCCGCTTTGAGACACCAAATCCCAATATCAAGGCATTGATGGAGGAGATAAACAACAAGATAGTCCGCCTTGCAAGGAGCTATGGCCTATCAGAAAGCGATTTCCATGTATCGGGCAATCCTAGCTCCGGGCTGTCCCTTCGCATTCAGAGTCGCCACCTGATGAACAGATTCGGCAGGGAAATACCCTACTACGAGGACGGAGAACAGGAGCTTTTCGATGTCATCAAGAAAGTTTGGAACTATCACAGGCCATTCCTCCCTAAAGACCACCCTTTCAGGGAGATATCCTTTGGAAAGGACACAGCCCTGTCCGTCACAATAAACAAGCCCGAACTTATACTCGATCCCGGTGAAAAGACACTCTGGTGGTCATTTCTCCTCGAAAAGGGGCTTGCCGCACCCGAGGAGTTCTATATGTCCGAGCTGAACATGTCCCTAGAAGAGGCGAAGTCCCATAGAAAACAGGTCGAAGGCTGGCTCAATCAAAACTAAAGCTCCCCATCCCGGATACCGATAGGAATGCAGTGAACAGGATAGCCGGAATATACAGCCAGAACAGCCGCAATACAGAAAGGGCAAAGAAGGAGGAACCACAAGAGGTCCTTCACCAAACCCCAAAAAAGGTAAAGGGCAAGGACAAGCCTGTCATAAATATCTCCGACACGGGCAAATACATAGACAGGAAGATATAGACCTTATTTCACATAGATATGAAAGGGAGGCGACAGCCTCCCTTTTTCGTAAAAAAACACCGACCAATAAGACTGAACCTAATCGAGCAAACCCTTCATGCGCATTACCTCTTCAGCCGAAGGCAAAGGCATGGTCCTGTAAACACTCGTACTGTCGCCCGAAAGATAGACGCTATCCACAAAGTGCCAGGAGAGTGCAGAAGGAGTTATATTGTCCGGCCCGTAGAGCGAGGCATCATCGGAGTTTGCAGGGAAGGTGCCATCATATTCGCCATATGTACCGCTGCCCCTTTTCACAGTGAGGCTGAAGGGAACCTCCCACTCGAATTCATGGCTGGAGAAATAGTGTACGTAGATATGGTAATACCCTGCAACAGGTGTTGCACCCTCGGCAGAAGAGATATAGTAGTGCTCAGGTCCATAGCCGTTCATATCGTCAACATCCAGAAATCCGCCATTTGGTGTGGTCGGCTGTCCGAACCAGCAGGTATTGCCGTCAGGCTCTACAACATAGAGATCCAGGTCCACAAAATTTGCACTCCAAACAAGCTCAACCCACAGCTCATCGTCCTCAAAATTGCCGTTAACAACAATCCGATCCGAGTAGAAATGATCGTTCTTGTAAACACCTGCAACAATGGTATTGCTCCCGGACTCCAGCGTGACAGTAGTGATAAATCCGCCTGTCCCTGCATCGATTCCCATAGACTGAGTCCTTCCATTGACCCTGATCTCCCCCTCAGTCCCGGAAAAGTCCTCTACATAGCCCATGATGTCGATGCTACGGGCAGTTGTCTCTGTCCCGTCCTCAGGGGATGTGATGTGCACAATGGCAGGTATGCTGGCTCCGCCGTCGTTATAGGCAGCGATTGTGTCATAATACCCGAGGAAGAGATTCTCATATTCAGCTACATCCCTGTCAAAGAAGTCAGTATATATCTTGATATCCCCGACAAAGCCCGACATCAAAGCCCAGCTATAGTCTGTAGAGTCCGCAACCGAGACATTACCCTCAATATATGGCCTCTCACCATAATGCATACTCGGTATGCCGTCAATGGCAATATCTATATCAGGTCGGATATATGCCCGATACCTGCTCTGTCCTGTACCTTCCCAGACAGGCAGATATGGCGTCCTCTCCGGGGAAAATCCCCACACTCTCCGCCAGGAACCACCGTCATATCGTCCGCCCATCTTTGCTGTGCCGGATAACCCGTATCCACTGCCACTCTCAAGACCACCGCTGCACCGGGCACCTGCATATATATTGTACCAGACCCTCGCCCAGACAGGGATAATCCCCGCAAAGCCCACAAGCTCAAGCTGCTCGCCACTGTATATCAAAACCTCTGTGGAATCAGAGGGCAAAACCCCCTTCACTTCAACATCAATATTCTGTGACATGTATCCCCGAATCTGTCCTCGGAGCTCCTTCAACCGCCACCAGCCTACATCAGCCTCGATAACAGCATATGGCTCAAAGCTCAGACCTCCATCCAGAACAAGTCCGCCCTCGAAAAGCTCAAAGCCGTCAAGGCTTACAAGCCCCTCCGAAACACTGACCCCATCCAGCGAAAGTCCACCGGAAGGCTCAATCTCCACAACAAAGGAATCCAGAATATATGCATGGGAAACGACACGATCCAAAGGTATAGAACGGGTCTCAAGGGTAATGATATCCTCCTCAATGCCAATGGCTGTAACCTCCCTGAGAAAGCCGCCATTGTCGCTGCCCGTGACAACATCCCCCGGCTCAATACCCAGAACAGTATCCTTCTCCAGAAATATAAATATCCTGTCTATCTGAGCCGCAACCTCCGCACTGCTCAGACTGTCAGCATTGATGACCTTACGCAAATAATAGGGGGTCTCATAGCCGTCTCCATCGTCTATTCCCCCCTCCGAACATCCCCAGAAAAATAGACCCAGTGCCAAAAGACACAGAACCGATGCCTTTACTCTGTTATCCAAAATAAACCCTTCTCCATAAAAAAAGCCCGAAGTCCACCACAAAAAAAGGCAGACTAAAGCCCCCCATAACTATTATATCGATAGAAAGCCCAAGTGCAAGCACAAAACAACCAAGAGCAGGCACAAAACAATGCTGACCCAAAGGACAAAAAACCAGTTTTCCCTTTCCAATATTTTCCACACACCTTAAATTATCCGAAAATCAACAGCCAAAAGGAGAAAATATGAAAAAGATACTCCTCTCATCTCTTATCCTCATCCTCACCTTCACAACCCTCGCCAATGAACCAAAATCCGGCGCAGGTATCAAGCTACACCTCAATATGGTCAACCAATATGGCGACGATGTCAACGAAGACTTCTCAGATCCCAGAAATGCCTTCGGAGCAACAGGCTTCGTCTCATTCCAGTTCGGCAAATACTTCTCACTCCAGCCCGAACTCTCATACATGTCCCGTGGCAATCAATCCGAAGTCTCAGGTGAAACAGCAACAACACAGCTCGACTATTTCCAGCTAGCCTTCTTCTTCCGCTTCACAATACCAACAAACTCCCCCCTGACACCCAGCTTCTTCTTCGGTCCATCCGGTGCCCTCAACATAGACGCAAAATCAGTCTACAACGACGAAGAAACAGACCTCGACAATGTCAGAGTATACGACGCAGGCCCAATTTTCGGTGCCGGTATCGACTACCAGATTGGCCCCGGAGCAATAGTAGCCGAAGGACGCTACTACATGGGCCTCCTAAAACTCGGAGAATACGACAGACTCACTTACTCCAATGAACCCGAAATCTACAACAAAGCCCTCGAATTCGCCCTGGGATACAAATTCAACCTCTAAACACACAAAACCAAAATTTCCCCCTTGACAACAAAAAAAATCAATCTATTTTAGATATGTTTGAAATCAATACGCCGCTATAGTGTAACTGGCTAACACGCCGGCCTCTCAAGCCGGAAAGTCGGGGTTCGAGCCCCCGTAGCGGTGCATAGGGCGCACGAGGGGCGCACGATGGTTCAGCAACATAAAACGGGTGCTTTGTAAAAGATGTAGAGGGCGAAAGCCCGTTTTTTGTTATATAGAGAAGGGCGAGAGCCCTTTTTTTGTTATTTTGTTATATGGAGAAGTGCGCAACAGGGCGCAAGTTGGTCAACGAAAGCTCATGAAGGACGCACTAAAGGATGCGGAAGAGCACGAAGGGCGTAAGTTGTTTAAGAAAGAAGGGAATAACCCATTTAGTTATTGAGAGAAGGGCGAAAGCCCGGTTTTTTATAGAAAAGAGCAATTTCAGAAGCTTTATGATTTGAGAAATAAAATCAGAGCAGGGAGCAGCCCCTTTTTTGATAGGGGACAGAGCATTTTCCCACTATATCAAAGCACAGATTAAGAATCAAGCCCCCAAAAAAATCTGCACCCGATAAAATAGAACCATAACAAGGTGATCACAGCTCAAAGACCTGCAAATCCTCCCCAATCACAACTCTGCCACCATAGCATGAGCGAATCTGCTCCAGAATATCACCGTCTTTTCCGCCCCAGTAAAGTGTGTGATAGGTGACAAGAAGTCCGGGCTGCACCCTCTGTGCAATCTCACCAAGCTCATATGAAGATGTGTGATGCGCCCTGTGATATGCCTGCCACTTTGGCTCTTTATCCTTCAATCTGTCGCCATCATATACCTCGTGCAGGAGTATGTCTGCACCCTTCGCCCTTTCCGTCAGAGCCTTTGAAGGGCTTGTATCCCCTGAAATCACAATAACTCCGTCATCTGTCTCCACACGAAAGCTGAAGGACTCCAAACAGCCATGCTCCACAGGAATCGCCTCGACAGCAATCCTGCTGTCCTCATAAATCAGCCCCTGCTCAATCACAGCCGCCTGAACCTGACTGCCCCCTTTATTGGCAGGCTCCAGCCCTTTCAGCCTGTATTCGATATCAACGCTATAGGCCCTTTGAATATTCTCGACCATATCCTCTATGCCAGATGCGCCATAAAACCGAAGGGGTTTCTCCCTTCCTGCCGTCCATGTGGAATGTATCAGATCAGCCAGACCGAGTGTGTGGTCGGAGTGCAGATGGGTGATAAAGGCGATGTCCATATCCGAAATCGAAAAGTCCAGCTCTCCGCCCCATTCACTGGAAAGCCGCGCCGCCTGCCTGACAATACCTGTTCCGGCATCAAAGAGATATGGCTTGCCGTCACATAGCACCATCACAGCCGTTCCCTGATGATATGGGTCGGGATTGGGATTGCCTGTACCGAGCAAAATGAGTTTTGTCATCCTTTCCCTCTCAAGCTGTTTTCCACCTCTTGAATTCGTAACTCTACAATGCGCCTGACCAGAATCTGCCTCAGCGGATTCTCAGGCGTGAAGTGCAAAGTTGCGCCGGAAAGTTCAGCCCCTTCCGTCTCCTTTTTGATCCGCTCAGCAATTTTCGTGCTCATTATATGCAGGCTCAGGTGTTTCTTTGCAGCGGATATGGACACCAGCCCCTTCCCTTTGTACCTGTAAACCGGTATCTTATATGTGTATGTCTCCTCAACATCTGGAATAATCCCCATCAGCAATTTGCGCAGTTGCAGCAGACTCTCCCTCTTTGCATCTGTGTGAGCCTCAAACCATGCCTTGATCTGATCTGTCATCATCCTCCTAACATATCGTTGAAAATACCTATGAAGAAGAATAGGCAAAACATCTTTTTCTTTGCTCTTGAATCAATCCGCCTTATCCTGTATCTTTGTGTCTTTTCATGAGAGAGGTGAAAATGAATTCGAATCCAAATAAGTCGGTGGAAAAGTACATAGAGCAGGGCGAAATGATGATGAAGGCAGACAGAGAGGCCCTCGACAAAGGCGAAAAGCACGCCCTTGTCACAACAATGAGGGGCGTACTCCACACAAGGCTTTCCAATCTGAAGGTAAAGTCAAAGAAGCTCGATGAGGTCAATGAGGAGCTGGCACGGCTTGTCAACGGCAAGAAACCGATACTCGAGAAGGCAAGGGGGGTACTCCAGAGCGTCCGAGTATATGTCGAGAATGCATACTTCTTCGATGCCGATGATATTCTACAGAAGCTCCACATGGCAAAGAAGCCCCCTCTGGACGAGATCGGTCTTCTGGAATACACACGCGAGGTGGCAAAGGCTCTCACAGAGGTCAAGCTGCCCACGCCCATGCCCGAGGAGTTTCGCAAGCCTGTATTGGACGTAATGAAGCCACTCTACGATGTAGTAGTCGAAGCAGAGCGGCTCAGGCAGAAAAAGGCAAAGGCTGTTGAGGACAGAACAAAGGCGCTCGATGAATTCCGCGATGTACTCCTCCCTGTCCGCAAATGGCTCTGGAAAATGCTCCCCGGCGGCAGACAGGACATGAAGCTCTACGAGTACGGCTTCAAACCCTATGGTAAATAGGGTTTGCAACCTTACGGCATGTAGGGGCACACCTGTGTGTGTGCCCTCGTTCGACAATTTATGAAACTTCCCCAATCGGGATTTATTGGCACACCCGTGTGTGTGCCCCGGTTCTTTCGGTATGTAGGGGCACACCCGTGTGTGTGCCCTCATTCGACAATTTATGAAACTTCCCCAATCGGGATTTATTGGCACACCCGTGTGTTTACGCTGTTTGAGATTACGTTTTTTTGTGTTGTCGATAGAGGGCGGGGCCAAGCCCCTACAGGAGGCAGCGCTGGAACTTGTGCCCCTTTCAATAGGCGTTGATTTGAGTCAAAACAAGGAGACAATATGAGACGTGCAATAATTTTACTATTCGTTACCCTCGCCTTTGCAGAGGTCGACTGCACGGGCTTTGTCTCCGATACACTGCTCCTTGATAAGCTCGTACGGGGCATGCAGCTCTCCTATCTTGAGCAGTTCGATTCGGCAAACAAGGTAATTGACGAGGTTCGGGAGGCATACCCCGACCCCAATCTGGAATTCTTCAGCCTTGCGGTCTTCTATGCCGAGATGAAGCATGACGAGGATTTCCGAAGGCAGGCTGAGTTCCGCAACCGTGTGGATTCTCTTATAGAGCGGCTCAGAAAGATTGAAGATGACGACTGCATCTCCCCTGAAGAAAAGTATATGCTCGGCATGAGCTATGTATATCTCGCACTTTTGGAATTCGACCTTGGCAACTCGCCAATCACCATTTTCCGTCATTTCACAAAGGGTCTTAACAGGCTGGAAGAAGCAGCAGAGGATCCCGACATAGGCCCTGAGGGCATGCTCGGTGTCGGGACATATCTGTATTTCAAGAGTGCCAAGGCAGGCGTTCTCCGCTCCATAGGCATAGTCTCCGATGACAGGGAAAGGGGCATCAGGATGCTCCGCACAAGCTCCGAGGAGTCTCTATTCAGCCAGTGGCCTGCGTGGCATGGCCTTGTGGTGGCATGGACGGACATGGGCGACTATGATTCGGCAGATTCTCTCATAACCTATCTCATGGAAAGGGACTCGACAATCAAGACCATCCGCTGGGACGCCATGATGCTGGAAAAGGCAAAGGGCAACACAGAGGGCATAATCTATCACGGCGAATACCTTCTGTCCCGATACGACACAGGCAATTACCAGAACTTCACAGAGGTAAGTGCGATTGTGGCCGAGGCATATCTCGAAATCGGCAACACAGAGAAGGCAAAACAGATCGCCGATTACGCCCTCTCCAAAGACCTGAACCCAAGGGTGATTGAGCGACAGAAGGACTCAATCAAGGTGCTTGAGGGGATTGTGGGGGAGTGAAACTATTGATTTCACTGAATGACTCTATACTTAAACTCAACAAAATTTTGATCTAGTCTTCTTTAAGGGAGTAGGTATTTTTAGTTATTGCTTATATGTCCCAGATAGTGTAATTTGATATGCTTTTTATAAAAGAAATAGAGTATCCTATATTGTCAAGAACCTTGGATTAGGTTGGGTGCGAAAATTGAATAAAAACATTTGGAACCATTTTTTTAAAAGAGTAACTTAAAACGTGATCTTTAGTAGCATTATATTTCTTTGTTACTTTCTTCCGTTATTCCTTGTTCTGTATCATATTTCCGGCAAGAGTATCAGGAATAATATAATTCTGATTGGTAGTATATTCTTCTATGCATGGGGAGCACCGAAATTCCTGTTTGTAATACTCGCCTCTACGATTCTGGATTTTTACATTGTTAAAAATCTCTATCTCAGTCAAAGCATATCACGTAAGAGGCTTTTTCTAAGTCTCTCCCTGACTATGAACCTTGGGTTGCTGGCCTATTTTAAGTATGCGAATTTCTTTGTCGGAAATATCAATCAATTGCTCTCCTTCTTCGGTGTGGAGCAAATTGCCTGGGTATCTGTGGCTCTTCCCATAGGCATATCATTCTATACATTTCAAACCCTGACATATTCGATTGATGTATATAGAGGTATTCAGAGACCCCTTGATAAACTCTCCGATTATCTGCTGTACATAATGTCGTTTCCCCAGATGATAGCTGGGCCCATAGTAAGATTCAATCTTATTGCAGATCAGATTGTCGATCGCAAAGAGAGCATTGACGATAAGCTATCCGGTTTCAATAGACTCTCAATTGGTCTTGCTAAGAAGGTTCTCATCGCCAATGTAATGGCAGAGCAGGCAGATCTGATATTGAACGGAGATTTGATCAACCTTTCCTCTTCAAGTGCCTGGATCGGAATAATCGCCTATACCTTTCAGATATATTTCGATTTTTCAGGTTATTCGGACATGGCAATTGGACTTGGGAAGTTGATGGGCTTCAGATTTCCAGAGAATTTTGACTCCCCGTATATTGCAAAGAGCATCAGCGAGTTCTGGCGAAGATGGCATATGACACTCGGTGGTTTTATGAGAGACTATCTCTATATCCCACTTGGCGGCAACAGGGTCAAATCAAATATGCGATTATATTTTAATCTCTGGCTGGTGTTTTTGTTGTCTGGATTTTGGCATGGCGCGTCCTGGAATTTTGTTATATGGGGTGCATATCATGGATTCTTTCTGATACTGGACAGGTTCTTTTTTGCCCAGTTCTTGAAGAGAATCGGCAAAATACCCTCCATGTTAATCACCTTCTTCCTTGTCATGATGGGGTGGGTTATATTTAGGCTGGAGAGCATATCCGATATTGTGACCTTTTTTCATCGATTGTTCAGCTTCCGGGGCTGTTCTTCTTTTCACACTGTGCCTTCTTTCAATACTATTTTGCTCCTTGCCATTTTCTTCTCATTCTTCAAGGCTACAAATATAGGAGACAAAATAGTACATTACTTCTTCCACCAAGACAGATATGGAATAATGGAGCATATCGGTCTTTTTCTTATGTCGATTTGTCTGTTTGTACTCTCAATGAGTTCCTTGGTTGCCTCTGATTTTAACCCCTTTATCTACTTCAGGTTCTGATATGCAAAGAGTAATGACAAAGCTTGTGATCAAATGGATTTTCTTCATCTTCCTAACTTGTCTTCTTTCTCTACCCATTGTTCAACAGCTATTTTTGATTTTCGAAATCGATCGGCTAAATGGTTCCTATGATGATCCTGCAAAGCCTGAATTCACTATCACAGCCTGGTTCAATGAAGAATACCAGACACAGGTACAGAATTACCTGAGATATTCAATAGGTTTCAGACCGTTTTTCATAAGACTGCACAATCAATTGGACTATTCTCTTTTCCATCATCCGAATGCCGCAGGTTTAGTCATTGGCAAGAAAGGCTTTCTCTTCGAAAAGACCTATATCGATGCCTTTTTCGGCTGGGACTTCATAGGAGAGGATTCAATACAGGCTAAGGTACAGAAACTGGAAAAACTTTCTGGCTATCTCTCTGAAAAGGGGATTATCACTGTAGTCCTTTTGGCTCCTGGAAAGGCAGCATTTTATCCTGAATACATACCTGATGTATTCTCAAATAAAGCGAGAGGCACAATTAACTATGAGGTTTTCAGGGATGAACTATTCAAAAGAAAGATAAATACCCTTGATTTCTATGCCTATTTCTTAGAGAACAAGGAAAAATCTCCCTATCCGCTCTATCCAAAGACAGGCATTCATTGGAGTGAATATGCCGAATTCATTGTAGCAGACTCGACAATTAAGTTTATCAACAGCCTCTCCAAAGAAAGACATATTCCTGAGCTAATTCTGAATGATGTCTATTTGTCCCTAGATATGGTAGATTCTGACGATGATATCGAAAAGGGTATGAATCTGCTTTTCAATATCCCTGATATGGAGATGGCCTATCCCAAATTCACTGTTCCTGTTGATACAACCGGAGGAATGCCCAGAATCTTAGCCATCGGTGACAGCTATTATTGGGGACTTTTCAATCTTGGATACTTCAAGCCCAATGTCTTCAATATGGGCGAGTTTTGGTATTATAACAGATTGAGATATACCAAAAATAATCGAAGTTCACGGGATATGAAAGGGGTTGATCCACTGGAGGAGGTTTTGAAAAGCGATGTTGTTCTTATCCAGTCGACAGATATAAAATTGCCTGAATTTTCCTTTGGCTTCATAGACAGTCTTTTCAATGCCTGCTTTCAATCGGATTGAAAAATTTACTCTATTAAGCCGATAAAAGTATTGATTGATTGATGATTTATCCCAACAAAGCCACAAAAATAATCACATCCTGTGCGAAGTGTATGATATATGCCCAGAAAAAGCCGCGGGTCTCGAGCATGGACTTGGCGAGAAACCAGCCGATGAACCCTGCCATCAGAACGCCGAGTATGCCGCCGGGCTGGCCGAAATAGTGGACAGTGCCAAAAAGAAGGCCGGAAATTACGGCTATCCAGCGCGGAGCAAGAAGGCCATCGAGCATGGAGACGACAGAATAGCGATATATCACTTCTTCGACAAAGGCATTGGATAGGGAGAGTATGACCGCCATGCCCAGAACTTCGATGGAGAAGTTGAATCCTTCTGCTGGCCTAATCACTTGAAAGTAAATGACGATAGCGGTCACTAGGGTAATGATGCCGCCGAGCTGTGTGCCGAGATTTGCCCAGCCCTCGCCCTTTTTACCCTTTATACCCACATATTTTTCGTCCTCGAAGGGTGCATTAATCTTACCCATTCCAAGGAAGGCGGAAGCCTTTGATCCTCTCAGTATAAAGGTCAGCCCTATGAAGAATCCTGCAAGGGGCAAAGTGAGTAGCTGGTATGCAAGCCTTGCATTGAAAAGAGGATTATCAGCTATGGCGATGTCGAGAAAGTCGGTGGCATTGCTGCCGATATAGAGGAGCAGAGGCCCTGCCAGAGCTACAAGAACAACTATAATTACAGCTTTTGATGTTCTTTCCATCACTTTCTCCCAAGTATATTTTTCTTATTTTTGAGCTATTTCTATACTATATTTAGAATTCTTGGCGTCGGGCTGTAAACCCGTCATGGTATTTTACGTCTGTAGACCGTGTTTTGAAAGTTAAATCTACGAATTCCCGGAATTCGCTATGGAAAGGACAGGATGAAAAGGGTTATCATATCATTGTTAGTTGCAGGGCTCCTTGTGGCAGGCTATTTCTTCTTCATAAAGAAAGAAAAGGCACAAAACGGCGAATATAAGACCACTCCAGTTGAAAAGGGCGATATAGTCAATACGGTATCCAGCACAGGCGAGCTTGAGCCCGTATCTACAGTGGATGTCGGAACGCAGGTCTCCGGCACGCTCAGCAGGGTATATGTCGATTTCAACGATAAGGTGAAAAAGGGGCAGCTATTGGCTGTCATCGATACCTTTGTGCTGGCATCCCAGCTAAGGGACGCAAGGGCATCTCTGGAAAAGGCAAAGGCCTCTGAGGAGCTTGCACGCATAGAATTCGAGAATCAGCAGAGATTACGTGATAAGGACATGTCCTCTCAATATTCTCTGGACAAAGCGCGGACAACCCATCTCTCCGCACAGGCGACACTGGAGCAGGCACAGGCCTCACTATCCCGTGCAAAGAAGAACCTTTCATATGCACTTATAAAATCTCCAATAGACGGCATTGTCATACACAGGGAGGTGGAGTCCGGCCAGACGGTGGCGGCCAGCTTCTCTGCACCGACGCTCTTTATAATCGCAGAGAGTCTCGACAGGATGCGCATACTCGCCAATGTCGACGAGAGCGACATAGGCATGATAGACACAGGCATGACAGCACGGTTTGAGGTTCCGGCATATCCTGATAGGAAATTCGAGGGCAGGGTAACGCAGATCAGGATGCAGCCTACGGTTGTATCGAATGTTGTTAACTACACTGCCGTAATAGAGGCGGATAATCCCGGCAATGTCCTTTTGCCCGGCATGACGGCCACTGTTGACTTCCTGCTCGACGAGAAAAAGGACGTGCTAATGGTATCAAACACAGCCTTCAGCTTCCAGCCAACAATGGAGATGATGCAGGCCATGCGCAAGAGAATGCAGAGATTCCGCGAGGAGGGCAAGACGCCGCCACCACCTAAATCCACAAATCCCAAGGATATTGCCATGCCCGACAGCATGAGGGCAAAGGTCGACTCCATAAGGGCGGCAAGCTCAAAGACCGAAGTCCCGGATTCACCGCCTGTGGGTATGGGCTTTGGTTTGAGGGATGGCAACAGGGAGAACATGGCGATGCTCTGGTACAGGGACGAAAAGGGCGAGTTCACAGCCATGCCTGTGGAAAAGGGCGTTACAGACGGCAGGAACACAGAGATAAAGCCTCTGCGCGGCGAGCTTCCCGTCGGCACCGAGATCATCACCAAGGCCCCCAAGGCAGAAGAGAGCAGCTCGACAAGGCGCAATCCATTCATGCCCGGAAGACCGGGGAGATAGCAATGGCTGAGGCTGTTATACACACAAAGGACATCTGGAAGACATATCACCTTGCGGACGATGTCCACGCATTGCGCGGTGTATCTCTGGATATCTATCCCGGCGAGTTCATAGCCATCATGGGAGCATCCGGCTCGGGCAAGTCGACATTCATGAACCTGATCGGCTGTCTGGACAAGCCCACAAAGGGGAAATACTATCTCGACGGCGTTGACACGGTGACACTTTCGCGAAATGAATACGCAGATGTGCGCAATGAGAAGATAGGCTTTGTATTTCAGGGCTTTAATTTAATACCACGCACATCATCTGTGGAGAATGTCATGCTCCCACTGCTCTACGACAGGCACGAGCATGTCAAGGATGAGAGGGCAAAGGCAGAGGATGTTCTCCGTCTTGTGGGGCTGGGCGACAGGATGGATCACGAGCCTAATCAGCTCTCAGGCGGACAGCAGCAGCGTGTGGCAATTGCACGGGCTCTTGTAAATGACCCTGCCATTCTCCTTGCAGACGAGCCAACGGGCAATCTCGACTCAAGAACATCTGTTGAGATCATGGCACTGTTTCAGGATTTGCACAAAGAGGGCAGGACAATACTGATGGTGACCCATGAGCCGGATATAGCACGATATGCAGAGCGCGTTGTCGTATTGCGTGATGGTCAGGTTCGCAGCGATTTCAAGGTGGAAAAGAGGCGTATAGCAAAGGACGACCTCGCCAACTGGGGCGAAGGAGACGATATTTTCATGGAGGTGAACCTGTGAGATTCAAAAGACTGCTCAAGGACGCAGGCAAGAGCCTCAGAAAGAACAAGTCACGCTCCCTTCTGACTGCACTTGGCATAATCATCGGCGTTGCCTCTGTGATTGTAATGGTCGGCATAGGCAAGGGAGCGACTCAGGATATAGAAAAATCCATCAAGTCCATGGGCTCTAATATGATGATGATTTTCCCCGGCTCATCCCACAGGGGCGGCATATCAAGGGGCGCAGGCTCGATAAATAGATTCACCTTAGAGGATGTTGAAATGCTCAGGGAAGAGACAAAGTCCATATCCCACATCTCACCGATGGTCAGGACAGGGGCGCAGGTCATAGGTGCGGGAAATAACTGGAATACCATGATCGAGGGGGTTTCCCCGGAATATCAGGACATACGCTCATGGTTTGTCGAGGACGGCTCCTTCTTCACAGACCGCGATCTCACATCACGGCGGAAGGTTGCTGTGATTGGCAGGACAGTTGCCGACGAGCTTTTCGGCGAGGACAGCTCGCCCATAGGCGAGAGAATACGCATAGGCAAGCAGCCCTTCACAGTGATAGGCGTAATGGAGGAAAAGGGCGATGACCCAAGGGGCAGGGATCAGGACGATGCCATTCTCATGCCCGCGACAACTGCCCTCTACAGGCTCAAGGGCGGCACCAATATCGACATGATCTATGCCAGCGCAAGCTCCACAGAGCTTATGGACTCGGCAGAGGTGGAGATGACCGCCATAATGCGCGAGGCCCACGATCTCGCCCCCGGCGTTGAGGACGATTTCCGCATACTGACACAGGCGGAGATCATAGACTTTGCATCCGGCACTGCCAGAACAATGACCATACTCCTCGGCGCAATAGCCATGGTCTCTCTCATTGTCGGCGGCATAGGCATCATGAATATCATGCTCGTCTCAGTCACGGAAAGGACGCGGGAAATAGGCATAAGAATGGCCCTCGGAGCGCGGAATTCCGACATTATGGCGCAATTCCTCTTTGAAGCGACATTCCTCTCCCTGCTCGGCGGCTTCATTGGCATTACCCTCGCCATAGCGATTATCTTTGCTTTCGACCGCTTCTCCGGCATGTCTGCAGTAGTCAATCCCCTTATAGTGATGCTCTCCGCCATATTTTCCGGTGCAGTGGGCATTTTCTTCGGCTGGTGGCCGGCAAAAAAGGCAGCAGGACTCAATCCCATTGATGCTTTGCGGTATGAGTGAGGGTGTCTTGCATGGGCAGGGGTCATTGTATAGAATATATTTGGAGGTATATATGCAGAATCTGACGGCAATAGTGATGCAGGAAGATGGCTGGTGGATAGGCTGGATCGAAGAGATACCCGGCGCAAATGCACAGGAAAGAACCAAGGAAGAGCTTCTCGAAAGCCTCAAGGAGGCTGCAAAGGATATAATTGAGATCAACCGGGAAAGATCAAAACAGGAAATGCCCAGCAGCGAATATGAAGAGATCTCCCTCGCTATATGAAGAGAACAGAGTTGATCAAAATTCTACGTAAAAATGGATGTAGAAAACTACCTGAAGGTTCTAAACACTCGATTTGGGAGAATAAGCGGGGAAAGACTACAGCACTACCAAGACACAGAGAGATACAGAATATTATGGCTGAGAAAATAATTAAGGATCTCGAAATTACCTGATCTCCCTGTCCTCCCCCACCAAATCCTCTGGCGAAGGTGCGTCCCTGAATCTATCGCCGCTCATCTGCTCTATTTTCTCGAAAATAGCCTGAAAACGTTCAACCCTTTTTCTCATGGATTGAAGGTCTTTTATCACTATATCAAGGGTTTCTTCCGACAGACTCTTGTCCTCTAATGCAGCCTTTTTTCGCAGAAGTTCGAGAATATCCTCTGGAATATCCTTCAATGTGAGATCAGCCATTTCCCTCCTTTTGAATAAATATAGTTATTCAAGGGCGTATATTCAAGTGCATACTCTCATTTTCCCATATTGACACATTTACATTCACACCCTAAGTTATTCAGGCATTTCATAATATACACAAGGAGGGAAGATGTCCCGGGATTGTCTTTGGATGGTCAGAGCAGGCAGGGGTGGCAGTGAAGTAGAGGAGTTTCTTGAAAAGGGGATAATCGCCATTGGATGGGAAATAGGCGATTTGAATCAGTATAGTGATAAGGCAGAGATCAAGGATGCCCTCATAAGGGAATACCCCAATGAAAAGGAGGGTTGGTACAATATTGTAGCCAGCCAGATCAGCCGATTCCGTTTTGAGATTAAAAAGGGTGAAAAGGTTATCACATATAATCCAAGTGAAAGGGTGTATCATATCGGTGTTGTCAGCTCAGAATACAAATACAATGACGCTCATTGGTGGCATTATGTTAGAGAGGTTGACTGGCAGAGTAAGGTGGAACGAGACAGTCTGTCGATTTCTACCAAGAATTCACTCGGTGCAATATCTACTGTGTTCAAACTCAATGAAGATGCAAGCAGAGAGCTTCTCGGAGATCATGAAGCACACGCCGAACCACCTGAAGAAGAAGAAGATATTCTGGAGAACATCAAGGAAGACATTGAGGATAGAGCTCTTGAGTTTATCAAGGACAAGGTTGCAGAGCTGGACTGGGAAGAGATGCAGGAACTTGTAGCTGGCCTCCTTCGTTCGATGGGATACAAAACACTAATCAGTCCAAAGGGTGCTGACAGGGGCAAGGACATAATTGCTTCCCCTGATGGCCTTGGTCTGGAAGACCCTAAGATCATCGTTGAGGTAAAACACAGGAAGAACACAACAATGGGTTCGCAGGATATAAGGAGTCTCCTCGGTGGTCTCAGGCAGAACGACAAGGCTCTCTATGTCTCTACAGGCGGCTTCACAAAGGACGCAAGATATGAAGCGGAAAGGTCAAATCACCCTCTAACCCTCATCGATCTCGATCTTTTAGTCAATATGCTTTTGCAGAACTACGACAATGCCGACTCTGAGACCAAGGCATTGCTGCCCCTGAAAAAATTATACTGGCCATTGTAAGCTGTGAGATCTCTATTATGGCGGGTTATAGATCGACAGGCGGTCGCCAGATACGTATTGAGAGAGCTTCGAAGGGGATATATGTTTCTTCCCTGTTCTGGAAGATCTTTTTGCCGGGTATGGCGCGGACATTAATCTCAATCTCCTGCCCCAGTTCAACTGTATCGCCTTTTTCGAGGAATGTCTTCACCTGCCTCAGCATGGCATCGTCCATCCTGGCCATGAATTCATTGAGAACCGGCTGATCAAAATCGAGGGAAAGGGCAAACTCCCAGCTTTCGTATGGATACACAGCCATGATGGTATATCTCCCCTCGCCGATACGGGCAAAGGAATTTATAACCAGCTTGTCGAAAAGAAAGCTTTCCCTATCCGCCAGCCTGCTTCTGGCGAAAATGCCGAAATCTTTGAGCAGTCCACGCATATATTCAAGATAGAAAGGTGACTGCGACTATGAAAGCAAAATCAATAGAAATTGACGACATGATCGAGCAGCTTGCCGTTGTTGTATATGAACTTTGCCGAGAAGAACCTGTCCTGTGAGAGAAGGGGTATGAATACCTTGTCTCCACCCCAGAGTGGAAGGTCCAGGAGCTTCTCATCGTCAACCCATTCGAGAATACCCTCATTGGATTCGATCATCTCCCCCTCAAACTCTGTAGCAGTAAAAAGAAAGACATACCAGTCTGTCATGTGATCGAAGGCAGGGAAGGTCAGAAAGCCGTGCATCCTCGGATTTTTGATGATAAGCCCCGATTCTTCCTCTACCTCACGAATTACACATTCCTCCGGCGATTCTCCGGCCTCTACCTTGCCGCCCAGGCCATTATATTTGCCCTCGTGAATGTCGTTTTCCTTGACTATCCTGTGGAGCATCAGGGTTTTGCCGTCCTTTTTGATATAACATAGGGTACCGAATTTCAAAATATCTCCCTGTTTAGCTAATCCTGTTTGCGCAAAATATAGGCGAAAATCCTCAAATACCCAAAGGCGAAAGTCAAAATTTTCTATCGACAAATCCAATCTTCCGCTATATACTATAAATAGAAAGACACCCCACAATCAGCTTGAGCAGGGTTCTTAAATCCGAGTGGGGCGAATACTATTTACACGGTGGTAATATGAAAAAGACAGCAATTGCTCTTTCGATAATGTTTCTTTTGGTGGCAGCCTGTGACACCCGGAATTTCAGGCAATATGTGAGAATATCCGGCACACTTGACGGCAATCCCACGGATTTTGAGCTCTTCTACAGGGGCGGCGGCACAGACAGTTACACATATGTACCATCGGTGGCAGGGTCATATGACATGGAAGTATTCGACGAAGGATGGCTGGAACTGAGGGCAAACAAGGTCGGCTTCGTTGTCACGCCGCCTGAGACGGTCATACACATCGACATGAGCAGCCAGGAATACCTCGTCAACTTCACATTCATAAACACAGACAGGGGCTATATTCGCATTTCGGGCTTTGAGAACGAAATGCCCACCCCCTTCACCTGCTATATACAGAGACCATCAGACCTTGATACAGTATACATTACCAGCGGCTTCACAGACTATATAATACCCGAGACCGGTTCTTTCCGCTTCACTCCGAATAAGCCGGGATACGAAGCATCGCCACAATCGGCAGAGATCAACATATCCATACTGACAGAGGTGCGCACACTGTCCTTCGATTTTGAGGATACAACATCGATGGACGATACAACCTCTTACTATATCTTTGCAAAGGGTCATACAGACGAGGCACAGGTCTCATATTCGCTGATATACGACGGACCGACATCGGACTCCGTCTTCATCCCTGCAGGGGGCAAGAGAATAGATCTCGATGGTCCGGGTGAATACAGGTTGAGGGCGAACAAGGCATCCTTCACACCAGTCCCTCTTGAGATGACAGTAGCACTGACAGAGGATGAGCCAGGCGATACAGTAGACTTCCTTTTCTCAACTGAGACAACTGGTATCTCCATTTTCATAAACGGACTGCAAGGTGGGGCAGGCCATAGCTTTGACTGCAGAATCACAAGGGACGATCCGCCTTTTGAGGATAACTTTGATATTCCATCGGCAGGCTATCTCTATACATCGACTGAATACGGGACTTATACCATAACCCCGATCACCGAAATCGAGGTAAGCCCTGAATCAGCCACCCTTGTCATGGACGCAACAAATCCAGACGACACAGCGACATTTGTTTTCTCAGACCCCGAATATGTTCTTGCTGTTTCCGGCGATGAGACAGGCTTCACCCTCTATCATTCAACAGACACGCTGGCAGGATGGACAGAGGTATATGTGTCAGGGGATCACTACAGATTGATATATGAAGAGCCGACTATTGTCTTTGTCAGGGCTGAGAAGATGATGTTCACAGCCGCGCCATCGGTATTCAGGGCAAGCCTGACAGCGGCATACCCGACAGACTCCGTACATTTTCACTTCGAGCCCATCCCCTCTATAGAGAGCGAGATATATATGGCAGACCTCTCCGGCGGGAGGGTCATATTCTCCGAAGATATGTTCGGAACGGGCTTCTCCTATTTCGATGGCGAGGGCTTTTTTCCTGCCACCAATATATCCGATGTGCACGTCACAGATGACTATATCTATGCCCTTGACTACAGCAGAGGGGGCATTATACGCATGAGCGATATGTCCGGCTCAGACTATACCTATTTCGAGGGCGAAGGGTCTATGGCTCTTTATCATCCGGCGCGTATCATAACAGATGCCTTCGAGAGAATATACATAGCAGACAAGGGCAATCACAGAATTGTCAGAATGGACGATATGACAGGGGCAGGCTTCCTTGAGCTGTCATCCCTTGACGGCGGCGGAAGGCTGTTCTCCTTTCCGCAGGGGCTGGCCCTTGACCCCTATGGACGAATCTATATAGTGGACAGCGGCAATTCACGTATTATGCGTATTGATGATATGCTCGGTTCAAATCTCAGGGTTTGGGATGCAGACGGCGACATGGAATATCCCACAGACATAGCATTGGACGAAAGCTTCAGGATATACATATCAGACCCGACAGCAAATGCTATATGGCGCGCAGACGATATCTTTGGCACAAACAGCGAGATGATGCACACAGGTGTTGAATCGCCCCTTTCAATAGATATTATCGGAAACACTGTATATTGGGGCGGAGAGATGGGCATATACAGGGCAGAGTGGAGATCGGCCTCCGTTTACTGGCAGCCAACCCCGCCATGTCAGGGCGTGACGGGCATACAGGTCTTTGAATAGGGTATGGTGTCTTTTTAGTGGAAGATATTCCATGGCTAATGTGATACATTGAAAGTCGTATTATAACGCTTTCTGCAGAAAAAAAGAAACAACCACTATCATAGGGCTTTGATTATATAGGGCAGACTTTTTTCAGGGCAAAGCATACTACAGAAGGAAAGAAGAGTTTATGAAGAAACTGATTTTCTCAATTCTTTTTGGCATGCTGTTTTTGATTGCCTGTGATGACGGCGGTGGCTCCGATGATGACACTCCCGACTGTTTCATCCGCGTAAGGGGCTTTGCAGACGCAGAGGTAACAGACTTCACTTGCAATGTAAGCGAGATCGGCTCCAGCTCCGGTGAGTTCTTCGATATAGACAGCGTACTGAATATCCCAAGGCAGGGGTCAGGTACATATATCCTGTCCGCCGAGAAGGACGGCTACACTGCAAATCCCGATCTGGATACTGTAACGCTCACATCAGATTCGCCAACAGCCGAGGTTTTCTTCATCTTCACACAGTCCGGGGACACAACACTGCCTGACACATCGGCAAGTATAACATATTTCTTCTTCCAGAACGAAGGCGATCCATATCTACTCATCATCAGAGGCCCTGAGGGTGTCGACACTATTGATGTTGGTGCAGGGGGTTCATTCTGGAATACCAAGGCCGGTACAGGCGACAGACTCATCCTGTTTCCTGAGCGGGAAGGCTATTGTGCAGAGCCGGAATCCCTTGTACTGCTCGTAGACAGAGATGACGGCGCATATACATATGAGTTCGAGTTCTATGAACAGCACTATTCACTTTACGTAGACGGTAATTTCACAGGACTGCCAATTGAGTTTGACCTGCTTCTGATGACCGAAGAACAGGAGACACTCTATATCATCACCGATGAAGGGCTTTCCATAGAACTGGCCCATTCTGGGGAGTATCTCTTGTATCCTGCCCACACCTCCCTGATGCCGGAAAGCACAGTCTATCATTTGAATATGATCGGATGCAGGGATTCAGCGATTCTTTCGATTTCCTTTTTTGACACAGTGGAATATTCTCTAACCCTCAATATATCAGGCGATATGGACGGCGAGCCCATTGATTTCGAGGCGGCATATCGCATTGGTATACCCGGAGCCTCCTGGGATACCGTTGACGTCGGAAGCGAAGGTCTGAATGTCGAGCTCGAAGACGCCGGATATTATTTCGTCAGGGCACGGCATCTGCCATATATGGCATCTCCAGAAGAGGCAATGGTCTTCATTGATGGGGCTTCACCAGAAGCAAATGCCCACTTCACATTTATTGATACTACTACACCTCCCAAGAAGATATATATTGAGGGAAAAATGCTCACAGGCGAAAGCACAGCCTTCAACCTGCGCTACCTGCCGGAGTGGGAGGACAGCTGGATCGAGCATTCCATCCCGGCAGAAGGCGAGACCCTTCGCCTTTATCCCGATGGAGAGATAGAGTTCCAGGCCGAAAAGGACGGCTTTGTCGCACTTCCCGCCACAAGAACCCTTGAGATAGAGGGCGAAGGCACGGAATATGATGTATCATTCTCCTTCGGCGATTCACTGGGCTATCTTGAAGAGGCTGGAATATATGTTGCAGACTGGTATAACTATCGAGTTGTCCGCTTCAATAATATGGTCACAGGCGAAGGCTGGACAACGGTGGGCCCACTTTCCGGCTATGGTACAATAGATGGACCAACAGGGGTAAATCTCGATGTCTTCGGAAGGATTTTTGTCATCGACAGAGGGTATAACAGGCTTGTCATGCTCAATACATTCCGAGATGATTCACCCTATGAGGTCTTTACCAGTTCACACTTCAATAATGCCCAGCGATTAGAGTTCGACTCAGCAGGAAGGATATACATAACCAGCGAGGCCAACAACAAGATCATAAGAATCGATGATATGGCGGGCACGAATATGGTCATATACAATACACCGACCTCCGGTCCATTTGGAATCGATATCGACAATGAGGACAGGATATATTTCACAAATAAGGCCGATGGCTCAATCTGCAGAATCAACGACATACATGGCTCTGGATTCATTGAATATGGCAGCACAGGCTCAGGGGTGGGTAATTTTCACTATCCCCTTGGAATAACCGTTGATACAGACGGGAGAATCTACATCGCAGACAAGGAAAACAACAGGCTTGTCAGAATAGAAGATATGGAGGGAACCGGCTGGACAGAGCTGCATGAGACCTCCGTCGGCCCTCTCAACTATCCAACTGACATAGAGTTTTCTAAGGGGCAAATATATTTCACCGAATACAACTCAGTTGTGCGAATGGTAGATTTTGATGGAGACAGGGCTGTAAGATACGGTGAATACGGCGCAGGTTTTGGACAGTTTCATCATTTACTTCAAATTTCAGTCATCTTTTAAGGGGATATAAAATGAAAAAGCACATATACTTGATATTTCTTATAGCAGGACTTCTGTCGATGTCGTGTTCCGATGATCCGGCAAAGGATTATTCAATAATCATCAAGGGCTACAGGGACGCTGCCCCTGTTTCTTTCACATGTCATTATCAGGATCTTGATGCCCAGGTAGAAGGGGACATATCCATTGCAGGTATCGACACCCTGTTTCTGGCCGAGGAGGGCAGATATATTTTGCAGCCCGAGCTTTCCGGCGCAACCTCATTTCCCCTCTGTGATACAGTCAATTTGACCTCCTCCGACCAGACAGCGGAGGCCTTCTTCATCTTCAGCACAGCCATAGACACGACCGATACTTCGGATGCGGACACAACCTCCACCGACACCACAGCCAGTATAACACAGTTCTTCTTCCAGAACGAGGGCGATCCATATACGCTGATTGTCAATGGCCCCGATGGAGTTGATACAGTCGAGGTGGCAGAGGGCGGCTCTTTCTGGGACACAGAGGCAGGCACAGGGGATATAATTATAATTCACCCCGAAAGGGAGGGATACTGTGCAGAGCCGGAATCTCTGGTACTGCTCGTGGATAGAGACGATGGCGCATATGCCTATGAATTCGAGTTCTACGAGCAGGAGTACTATCTCATCGTAGACGGCAATTTCACAGGACTGCCGATAGAGTTTGACCTGCTGATATCATCTGAGACCGAGGAGTCGCTGGTTGTGGTTTCTGAAGCAGGATTGGCACTTGAACTTCCCCATTCTGGAGAATATCTCCTGTATCCTGCCCACATCTCCCTGATGCCGGAAAGCACAGTTTATCACATCGATATTGTCGGCTGTAGAGACTCCGCCATTGTAAATGTGAATTTCATCGACACTGTAGAATACTCGCTGACTCTCAATATAACAGGTGATATGGACGGTGAACCCTTCGATTTCCAGGCAGCATATCGAAGGGGAATCCCGGGCTCAGGATGGGATACTGTTCTTGTCGAGGACGGCGAGATAGACATCGCTATCGAGTCATCGGGCTATTACATAGTCAGGGCATGGAAATTCCCATTTCTGGCAGTACCAGAAGAGGATATGGTATATCTTGACGGCGATTCACCAGAGGCAAATGCCCATTTCACATTCATCGACACAACCACACCTCCTAAAAAGATTTTCGTGCACGGACTATTGCACGGTGATCCTACCTCTTTTGATCTTCGATATATGGGCGATTGGGAGAGCGAATGGACTGAGATATCCGTTCCCACAGAGGGCGAAACCCTAAGGGTATATCCCGATGGAGAGCTGACACTTATCCCCGAAAAGGACGGCTTCGTTGCCATGCCTGAGATGACCACCCTTGAGGTCGAGGGCGAAGGCACGGATTATGATGTTTCTTTCTCCTTCGGAGACTCTCTGGGCTATCTTGAAGAGATCGGAATCTATGTTGCAGACTGGTATAACTACAGGGTCTGCCGGTTCAATAATATAGTCACAGGGGAGGGATGGGCTACAGTAGGTCCCCTTTCCGACTACGGTACAATAGACGGGCCTTCGGGTGTTGCTGTCAGCCGTTTCGGAGAGATCTACATCACGGACAGGGGATACAGCCGCCTTATAAAGCTCGATACTTTCAGGGATGACTCGCCCTATGAGACCTTCTCCTCCTCCGATATATACAGACCGGAACGTGTCAGGCTGGACAATGAAGGCAGAATATATGTCATCTCAGGATATGGAAACAGCGTTGTCAGAATAGATAATATCGATGGTGACGGCTACATTGCCTATACCGAGGATCTCAACCACCCCGACGATGTCGCCTTTGACGATGAAGGCAGAATACACATCACCGACCGTTTCAATCACCGAATAATCCGCATGGACGATATGACAGGAACAGGCCGAATCGAATACGGTAGCTATGGCTCGGGCATGGATAATTTCAATGCACCCGTTGGCATTACCATTGACGATGAGAACCGCATATATGTATCGGATATCGGCAATGGCAGGGTGGTCCGCATAGACAATATGGACGGAGACGGCTGGGAAACACTGACAACAACCTCGGTGGGACCTGTTGACGCACCCTCAGGTATATGCTTTGCCAAAGGTGGGATATACATAGCCAACTATGATCATGTGTTCAGGGTCATCAATTTCGACGGCGACAGGGCTATTCGATTTGGTGAGTATGGCTCTGGATTCGGGCAGTTCAATCATCTTAAAGGTGTCTATGTGATTGACGCTATCTTCGATCTGGACAGCGAGGTGAAGGTCCCGGGACATCTCGTGTCTGACCGAGAATAGAAGCATTATGTGAGGGCAGGGCTGGATCCTGCCTTTTTTTGATATTTACAGAAAGACCAGCCTCATAGGTGGCTGGTCTTTTTTGATTTTATGGCTCAAAACTGAGGGGGAGCGTATTGATCGTCCTGCTTCTGTTGGGGCTGAGGAGGGGGAAGCTGGGAATCCATGACCTGCTCAAGTCCATCGCCCTGTGCAGGGACAAACTGCCTGTACACGTAGATGAAGGCAAGATAGGCAACTGGCATTGTGATAATCAGCCCTACAAAGAAGACCAGTATACCAGAAACTGAGAAAAGTGCGATGAGCAGAAGCACACCGAAAAGCTCCATCTTGTGTCCGTCAGTCAGTCTCTTGCTCTCGCTCATTGCCTCGGAAAAGGTGAGTTTCCTGTCTACAACCAGATTGGGTGCAAGCCACCACATGAGGGCAAGTATTATGCCCGGCACAATCAGAAGAAAGAAACCAAGGGTGACAAGAATTCCCACAATGATCGACAGAATGAGGTAGTTGCCGATGATGTTTCCCTCGAATACCCTGAAAATCCTGTTGAAATCAAATGTCCCTGTGTCATAGATGTCCAGACCGACTCTGATCCAGATCATTGCCACAAAGATATTCACAAACATGCCTACGAACTGAAAACCAATTGCCAGGGCAGTCGCGTCCAGCTCATTGGTTACTGCCTGAAGACCGCTTGGGATTGATGTTGCAATACCAGTCAGGATGAAGACGACAATCAGCATCCCGATATTTTCTTTGAAGGCATTCCACCCCCACTTAATCGCCTCGCCGGTAGTAAAGTTCATCGGAGCCCCTTCCTTATTAGATTTAATCAATTATAGCATCAGTGCGAAGTTTGTCAAGTCTACTGTCCTGCTCTGAACAGATGTATTGAGAGACCTCCTCCGACATAGAGCTGTCCTTCCGGGTCTGACCAGCCGTCTGCATATTCCTCGCCTTCGTCGGAATCGTCCTTATCCATTCTTCCGCCATAGCCGACTATGCCGTATATCTCGGCGAAAGAAAGCCTGTATCCTGCCCTTGCCCTGAGCATGAAATAGTTTTTGTCATATATGCCGTCAGCCTCAAGCTGTTTCTCGTTGAAAACCCGCACATTGCCAAGATCAAAGGCAAGTCTTACATCTGATATCTTGATCTGTCTGCCCCAGAAGCTGGATATTACGAGGGCATCGGAGACATCGTCCTCGGTGTCGCCATAGCCAATGCTGGATATGGCATACCACTCATTGGACATGAACTTTGCACCGAAATTGAGGGGACAGAGATTGTTATAGGTGTAGTCCACACCAATTTCGCCATTCCTGGAAAGCATCACAGGTGCCATTGGCACACCCTTTTGATTCTGGGCAACGGCAACTGTACCGAGTGTCAATCCCCTTGCTGTGCCTCCTGTTATGTTGACTGCACCACCCTGAACACCGCGGAAATCCCCGGCAGTCATATTGACGGCACCGCCCATAACTCCTTTGAAATCGCCTCTTACTATGTTTGCCGCAGCACCGAGAACACCCTTGCCGCCATCGCCGGCCATATTCACTGCAGTGCCGTGTACACCCTTGATGAAACCGCCGACAATATTGGCCCCTGAGGCACTTACCCCGGTCCTGTCACCTCCGCAAAGGGAAAGCCCGGAGGCGGAAACACCCTTGAAATCGCCACCTGTGATCAGGCCACATGCAGCAACTGCGCCCTTCATATTTTCTCCTGCGAGGATGAGACCCGAGGCTGCCACACCGGTGAAGGATTCTCCGATGATAGACATTCCCGATGTCTCTATGCCCTTCATCCCATCCTCCTGTACATTCACGCCGCCTGCCTGAATGCCATAGATGTCGCCACCTGTGAAGTTGGCAGCGCCGAGCTGTATACCACGCAGATTCTTAACGGTCATATTGACGCCAGCAACGGCAATGCCGTCGAAGTTTTCGCCGTTCAGACCAAAGGCAGTTACCTTTATACCGTCAAACTCTTCGACACTGATTGAGAAAGCACTGACATCCAGCCCTGCTGTATTTCCCTCCACAAGAGTAAAGGGACTGACCAGCACACCCTTTGCATTCCCGTTGATCCGCTGCCCGATACCGGAAACAGACAGACCATTGATGTCCTGCTCCAAGATTGCGTATCCTCCATTGACAGATAGGCCGTTAAGGGTCCCGAAATGTGAGTAGAGCAAACCGAGATTGAAGTAGACCTCATCGTCCACATCGCGGTTGAAGCTCATCGGATACCAGAGCGAAAAGTTGACCGGTATTGTACCGGCAAAGACTACAAATGATGAGATAAGTAAAAAAAACATCCTTTTCATGATACCTCCTTTTGGCGGAAAATACTGTCCTTTGCATAGGGTGTAAAGAGAAAGATTCCTATTGTAAACTGACTTGACGGTAAATCATATCAAGGGATAGAGGACAGCAGAATAGCACACATATAAACTTAGCTGGCTATTTATTGATTAAGATAAATAAATTCAAATTTAGTTTAGCAAAATTTAACTGCCATGGCAGATGTAAAGAAAGCCGCAGATATTGAAAGAAAGGCAGCCCGAACAGACTGCCTTTAAATCTGTGTTGATAGCTGATCAGGGCAGGGTGATCTCCACATCATCGGCGGCGAGTACCCAGTAGCCCTTTTTCATGTTCATCAGCTCTATCTCTTCATATCCGCCTGTCTCTGGGTTAAACCCAAAGATCGGCATTACAATCTCAGAATAGCCCGCCAAGGTTGAGGCTGGTATTTCGGCGTATGGACCTGATATCATATTCCAGCCTGCACGGAGCACAATGGAGATATTATCGATTGACTCCATGTCGTGAACCTCCCAGGTGGTATCCTCCGACGCGAGTATCCAGTGCCCTTTACCGGAGCGAAGATGGGTAGCCTCGTCATAGCCGCCTGTGGAAGGATTGTATGTGAAGACGGGATCTATAACCGATACAGGCAGCAGCGTTGTCGCAAAGGGCGACAGGAAGGGATAGCCAAGCATATTCCATCCCTCATGCAAGTTGATTATGTATGGGGTGGCTGTGTATGAATCATATTTCAACACTATGCCCCCACCGTCACCATCGGCAACGAAGCAGAGGGAGTCCATAGCATATACATCCCTGCCATATCCCTGTGTGTTGAAGTGACCGACCTCCAGAAGATCGAGGGGATCTGTAATATCAAAGGCCTGCACACCGCTGTGCATAACGGCAAGATATAGAATATTCTCTGATATGCTGACCCCATAACATGCACTGGAGGTGTAGTATCTTTCCACCTCAAAGGGATCCGTTGGATCACCTACATTGATGACATTAAGGTCAAACCTGTCGCAGGCAGCATAGATATACTGACCATCGAGGGCTATGTCGATAATTGTTGTAAAGTCCATTGTTGAAAGAAGCTCAGGGGCGGTAGGATCGGTAACATCGAGAATCACAAGTCCATTACCACCATCTGCAACATAGAGCAGTCCTTCTTCGTAAACGGATAGATAGCTCCTGCCTTCGGTGTCAAAACTGCCGATCTCCACAGGGGCTTCGAGGTCGCTGATATTGAATATTCTGATACCTTCGGAATTGTCTGAAAGGAAAAGGAGTGTATCATGTAGCTCGATGTGGCGTGTATATGATCCGTCAATCTCAGAGAGCAGGACAGGGGACTCAATGTCTGTCATGTCCACAATCTTGAATCCGGCTGTGGCATCGGCGATGAAGACTATGCTGTCTCTGACAGTAACGCTCAGACAGTATTCAGTATCTCTGTAGACCCCGATTATCTCAGTTGAGTCAAAATCCGATATATCAACTATAGTAACACCTGCAAGACCAGAGGCAAAATAGCATCTGTTCCCCTCAACCTGAACGGTCCAGAAGTGATCGCCCGTGGGGAAACTCCCCAATATTTCAGGGGAAGAGGGGTCGGATGCATCAATGACATTGAAGCCATAGGTGCTGCCCACTGAGTAAACAAAATCCCCATTGGCAAAGACCTCGTATGAGCCGCCGTATGACACCATTTCTCCGAGGAGTTCCAGTGTATCGGCGATATCGTATATCCTGACGAGATGTTCGGAGGAGGTTGCATAAAGCCTGCCATCCCGGGCAAAGATCTTCGTTGGGTGAAAGCCGCCAAGGCTGTCCTCAATCTGCACTGGTGCTTCGGGATCAGAGACATTGTAATATCTCATCTTCACTGTGCTGGCTGTGGAACGGGCAAAGAGCTTGTCATCCCACACAGCAAGATCGTCTATATTGATAACATCAATATTGCTGAGAACAACGGGGCTTTCAGGTGTTGAAATATCCACAATTCTGATTCCGTCAAAGCCGTAGGTGAAATAGAGGGTATTCCCGGAAATGGTAACAGCATTAGCCCTCTCGGGTGTGTTCATAGAGTGGACAATCCTTGGACTATATGGATCTCTCACATCGACAATGTGAAGTCTGTAGTCGCTGACAACATAGGCATAGTCTCCGTCGGATACAACGTCAACAGCATTTGACATAGAGTCAGTATATCCCATGATAAGTGGTCTTTCCGGGTTCTCGACATTCACAATATAAAAACCAAGGTCTCCATTGGCGATATATGCCCTTTCGTCCCTGATGCATATGGCTTCAATCAATCCGGGAAGGTATTCCGAGCCTATTACATGGGGATTCGTCGGATCTGATACATCGACAACATTCAAGCTCGACCCCTCGCCGAGAAATACATAGTCACCTGTGGCGCAGATGGACTCCACAGAGCCGTCTACAAGACTTGCCACAAAGTCAAAGTTCTCCGAATCATATTGCCCGAAGGCAAGGGTCGCTATGAACAGAATTGCTAATTTTCTCATCATTCTCCTTCCTGAAGATTACATAATATGCAATTATAAACAATTTTCTTGATAAGGTCAATTTCATTCAAAACCAAATCAGTTGACCTCTTTTGAGGGTATGTATACTGAATATTCGTCATTGCGATAGAGCAGTGAAAAATCGAGAGAGTCCCTTGTCACTATGTATGTGTCAGCCATTCCCTTCGTAATATTGAGAAAATCCTCCCCTGACAGGCTGGAGTATCCTTCATCGTATCCGAGGGTCTCCATCCTGTCCATCCACTCTCTGCCGAAATCGGGGTTGAAGTTGGTCAAAGTGCCGTCCTTCCAGTCGCCGTAGATACTGCGTCCGGACTCAATGCGGAAGGCCTGTGTATCGTATGGCACAATGAAGACAGCATCGATCTCTGTATTATCTTTTGCCCATCTTTGCAGATCCAGCCAGCTCTCATCCTGCTTCGACGTGACCTTGAAATCACCGGGTTTTCCGATCAGAAGAGCTGCTGCGATAACGACAAGAACGGGAAAAAGAGGGGCAATATGCTTTCCCTTCTGATAGAGATATTGCTGAGCAATGGATAAAAGAACAAAAATACCCCAGAGTGTCACACCTCCATCTGTCAGCCAGAATAGTGGGAAGCTGACAAGTGCGGCCATCGGGCAAACCCTCCCTCTGTCCCTGAGCAGGAAGCCGGCATAGAAGATAATGGTAAGGTGCACGAAATACTGGTAGCTCCGCAGAAGCTGCAGATTCAGAACTATTGAGATCGGGATTATCTCTGAGCCGATGACACCGAGAATACACAGAACAAAAATAACGGCAACCCAGGAGGCAACACGCTTTCTCCTCTCGTCTTTCAGTGTATCCCTGCCCTTCCAGATCGCAATAACAAACAGCACAGCTATGAAAAAGGCATTCAACAGCTTTCGTCTGTCCCAGGCAAATGGGAAAATATGGTGGGCAGAGCGTATCTCAAGGAGGCGAATCCAGTCGGCATCTGCAGTGAAAAGGTGCATCGAAGGGGGTGCGGATGTAGCCTTCCAGATGAGTATGGGCGATATTAGAACAAGGAGCATCCCAAAGCGCAGGATCAGCCCCTTCCAACCTATAACTCGATATCTCCTCAATATGTCCACGGAGAGCATGGCAATGACATATGATGCTGACAGGGGGTGAATCAAAAAGGCAATGCCGCACAACACAAGAGCAATATAGTCCCTCTCCCTCATCTGGAAATACAGAGCAAAAATCAGCAGAGGCAGTGACTGTGTTCTGGTCAGGTATATCGGCGCAAGGAGCTCGACCTCCGCCAATGTCATGATACCGATGGACATGAAGAAGATCGCTAGAAAGCCTGCTTCCCTCTTTCCTGTCAGCTCCTTTGCGAGAAGAAAAATCCCCCAAAAGGCAAAGTATGTCGAAAGAAAATAGAGCACGAAAAAGAGCAGGTATATCTTGATGCCCGTAATCGCCACCACCTGACCGAGGGTTATCCACAGGAACGTGTAGTAGTATGGTATCTGTGTTATGAGGTAGTCATTGGCATAGAGCTGCCCATCAATGGAATGCTTGAGAAATGGTATTGTTATCGAGTGGTCGGAGACACCAAAGGAATAGCCGCTGGTAAAGATAATGGCGATGACAGTGAAAAACAGAATGGTCAGAATGTCACCAACTATTTCCCCTTTGCGTTCCCTATTTGTGGTCAATTTACCCATATTACTTGTAATATAACAGATTATCCGATATTTTTTTATAAAAAAAGGAGGACCATGAAGAGATTTCTCATACTGTTTATTGTCGTTTTTCTATTCGGAGCAGAGCTGAACGAATGGAAGATCAACCCGGAGGCCAGAAAAGACAGCGAGATAATGTTCGTAATCCACGCTGAGAGTATTCGGTTTGAGGGTGAGCAGATGACACTGATCGGCATATCAGAGAACATACTCTATTTCTCCGACAGACCGGAAAGATTTGCAGGAAACATATCCGTTGAAACACTTGTGAAAAACTGGGACAAGGGTGAAGACAGCTTTGCAGCGGACAATCCCAACCTTGTTCTCTCCCTCGAGATAGATGGAAAGCCAAGGGACTTCGTTCTTGAGGTCAAGGAGCCGAATCATACCTCAAACACCCTGTCCTTTATGATAGAGAAGATAATAGATGGCGACCTTGCTGATTTCGATATGATGGATTTCGAGAACCCGGTGATATTCCTCGATGGCCATGGCTGCTGGGTTTTCGGGTGTTGATTTGAACCCCAATAGCTCTCTGATCCCCCTGAGTCCTCTGAGCCCCCTTCAGGGTGCTAAGATGTGAGAATCAAGATTCACAGGATTTGAGTATTCACAGGATAAGAGGGGGCGCAATCTTTATTCTCCCAATCTGTCTCAATCCAATAATCTTGAAAATGCTGATTCTGACTTTCTTCATGTCCCTCTCTGTCCCGCTAGGGACAACACATATTTGGCGGTGGTTTCAACCGCCGGCGGTAGCGAATTTCTCTTATTCGTTTACCCTTCGAGAGCCTCAGGGCAAGCCTTCGGGAGCCTCAGGGTGTCTGTCCTTTCGTTCTGGAAAGGGTCAAGGGATCTTCAATGATTTTTCGGGATTTGCCGGGCTTCAGGATGCCTTTCGCTGACTCAGTTTTGTAGCGATGTTCTTCAGCTCTCTTTTCATGATGCGCTGTTTGTCGTTCTCGCGTATGTACATGAGCGTTCTGGAATACTGAACCAGTGCCTTTTCCTCCATACCACGTGCCTCAAACTCTTCTGCGAGCTGGAGGTTGATCTTGACCTGTGCTTTGATGATGGCGTTCTTGATGGTCTGCTCAAGGGGATCAACTGCGTCCCGTGCATGGTTGAGATATCGCTTTGTCTCGGCTATGTGGAGTATGGCCTCGTTCATCAGATGCATTATGACACGCGGCTCTCTGCCCTCCTCAAGGGCTTCCATTGAGCTGCGCACCTTGTCCTTTATCGATTTAAGAATGAACTCGTCCTTTTTCATCGAATAGATACCCATAAGCTCATCCGCCGGTTTTTCGAGGAGATTGATGCCCCGCCTGTCGAATTTCTTGAAATATCTCAGCTGCTCTATAAGCCTATTGGTTCGGGCTATTATTAACTCAACATTGTCGGCCTTCTCGATATCCGATATAAGACTGCGAATCTCGTCGATCCTGGTCTTCTCTTTCCTTCTGAGGTCGAGCATGCAGTCGGAACAGAGCCTTCTGTTCGACAGCTTTTTCAGCCTGCCGCAGCTCTCACAGCGCGTTCTCCCCCTGATTAACAGAACATAGCTGGCTCCACCGAGGAGAGCCAATGTCAAAATCCCAATGATAATTGCCATCTAACACCTCCACAATATCAATCGGATATTCAGGCCTTGTACTGAAGTGCAATTTGCTTGACACTGGCTATATTTTTTTGCTTAATTCAACAGGACAATCTTTTACTGGTAAAAAACGAGGTGATTGTGAAAAAGTTATGTTTTCTCTTTGTTATATCGGCAGTTTTTGCCGGAAACGCAATACTCTACGATGGTCTTGATTTCAGACACCCGGTTGAGCGCGGCGATCTTTCGGACTTCATGCCTGAGAGCGGCGAAACCCTCTATGTAAGGCAGCTCGACGACGGGGATATAAGGCACATGAGGCTGGTCGGCTCAGACGACGGCAGCGTAATAATGTCCGAGCTTGACCTTGGTCTGAAGATAGGCGTCAGCGGCGAGGACATTGTTCTCAATGGTCAGAGCTTTGGAATAGGTCTGACATCAGGCACAACAGCCGATGCCATCTTTGAGGTCAAGTCGACCGAAGACGGAATTCTTATCCCGAGAATGAGCTCCGACCAGAGGGATGCCATACCGTCTCCGCCAATAGGACTCACTATATATAATCTCGACTGCTCAAACTTCAACTATTTTGACGGCACATTCTGGCAGTCCTTCCCTTCGCCTCCGGGACTTTATGTCGGCGATATCTCAGGTCTGGGCAGCGTCTGCGAGGGCGATATGGGTATAGGCTATACAATATCCGAGGTTCTCGGAGCAACCGCCTATGCCTGGAGCGTTCCGGAGGGGGCAACCATTATATCCGGGGCAGGGACTGCATCGATTACTGTCGATTTCGGCACATCCTCCGGCTATGTCTGCGCCACTGTTCAGTCCGAATGCGGTTCAAGCACTAACTGTCTATATGTAAATGTAACAGGCACGACAACAGGCGGGTCTGTCACAGGCGGCGGCACGATATGTGAGGGAAGCCCCACAGGCACACTGACGCTGACAGGCTACACAGGCGAAATACTCCGCTGGCAGAGGCGACTGGACGGCGGAAGCTGGGTAAATATTTTTGAGACCACCCCAACATATTCGGAGACACCACTCTCCTCGGGCGACTGGGAGTATCGCGCACTGGTTCAGAGCGGAGGCTGTGATTCGGCATTCTCTGCAGCTGTAACCGTCACAGTGAACGAGACAACGGTCGGCGGTGCTGTCACAGGCGGTGGAGTGATATCGCCGGGTAGCTCCACAGGCATACTCACACTCTCAGGCCACACAGGCGATGTAGTTAGATGGCAGCGCAAGCAGGATTCAGGCGCATGGATAGATATTTCCCACACAGGCACGACATATTCCGAGACTATATCCATAGAGGCTACCTATTATTTCCGCGCTGTTGTGAGAAATGGTGTCTGTGATGAGGCGTTTTCCGACTCGACACAGGTGATATGCGCAGACTACCTGCCCGGCAGCGTGACCTTTACATATACCGGCGGCAATCAGAGCTGGACAGTTCCTGCAGGCGCACCTTCGGCAACCATAGAATGCTGGGGCGCAGAGGGCGGACGCAGCGACGAGATAACCTCCCCCGGTGGACAGGGCGCATACATAAAGGGTACATTCTCAGTTACACCCGGCGAAGTGCTGACTGTCATAGTCGGCGGCAAGGGTGAGGACGGGTCAGGCAGTCTTGATGGCGGTGGCGGTGGCGGAGGCTCATTCGTACACCGTTCCGGCACGCCCCTTATCATTGCAGCCGGCGGTGGAGGCGGTACATATCAACCAAGCGAGCCCGGTCAGGACGGAAATGCCGGAACATCCGGCGGTCTTGGGGGCTATGCCTCTTTCCCCACAACACCCGGCGAGGGCGGATATTCCGACAATGGTGGCGGCGGTGGCTGCGGTGCAGGCGGCGGCGGCTGGAACTCCGCAGGAACATCCAATTCATGGGCAGATGGTGGAGCAGCGGCGGGCGGCGCAGGCGGTGGGTCTGATCACACATACGGCGCAGGCGGCTTTGGCGGCGGCGGTGGAGCTTATCACGGCGGCGGCGGCGGTGGGGGCTACACAGGCGGCAATGGTGGCAACTACTATATAGGTGGCGGCGGTGGCGGCTCATACAATACAGGCTCTGCACAGGTTAACACAACAGGTGTACGAACCGGAAACGGACAGGTCACAATCACCTGGTAGATGCACCGGACCCTCAGAAAATCGCTGGAGATAGATGATACTTCTGATCAATCCGCCCATCTATGATTTCACGGCATATGATCTCTGGGCAAAGCCCCTTGGTCTGCTCTATGTCGGCGGTATACTGCGCAAGATGGGCTTGGAGATTGAACTTGTGGACGCCCTCGGCAACTATGACGGAGTTTCTGCCAAGGTAAAGAGCAAAGGCGATGGCAGGGGCAATTTCCGAAGGGAAATAGTCAAAAAGCCAGAGGTTCTCGCCCACATACCGAGACACTATGCAAGATATGGCATATCACGACCCCACCTTGAGCAGATGCTGGAGGGCATGAAAAGGCCGGACGCCATTTTCGTTACCTCGATCATGACATACTGGTATCCGGGTGTGATGGAGGTCATGGAGATATGCCGAAAAATTTTCCCAGGTACCCCTATTGTTCTTGGAGGCATATATGCGACACTTCTTCCCGAACATGCCAGAGCCAAATGCAATCCGGATATACTCGCAAAGTCCGGGGAAAATATTGCCACTATCCTCGATGAGCTGAACATCTCCCACAAGCCCTTTGAACAGGCAAGACATATAACGGATATGCCCCGTCCTGCAACCGATCTCATCCCTAATCCCGAATATGGCATTGTTATGACGACAAGGGGATGTCCCAAGAACTGCTCCTTCTGCGCCCAGAGGCTGCTCTATCCGCGCTTTGAGAGGCGCAGCCCTGATGACGTAGTGGATGAGATCCTCGATTTTCACAGGTCAACAGGGGTGATAGATTTCGCCTTTTATGACGACGCCCTCTTCACAGACAGCGATATTCACATCAAGCCCATACTTGGGAGGCTTCAGGGCAAGGGGCTGAGGCTGCACTCGCCCAATGGTCTTTTCGCAGGGCTGATAGACAGGGAGCTTGCAGGGCTGATGAGGGGGGCAGGATTTTCCACCATCCGCCTGAGCCTTGAGTCCATTGACCCTGCACTCTTCGGTGATATGTCCGGAAAGATCAACCCAGACAGCTTTGCAAAGGGTGTGGAGAATCTCATCCGGGTCGGATACAGGCCCGAGGAACTCGGGGCATACATAATGATGGGCCTCCCCGGCCAGCAGGAGATCGGGGTAATGGACACCATAGACTTCCTCCACAGGATGCACCTTCCCATAAAGCTCAGTATATTCTCTCCTGTTCCCGGCACCCGTGCCTTCAGAAAGGCCGTCGAAATGGGGCTGCTCCGCGATGACACAGACCCACTTCTCACCAATGAGACGGCATATTCCCTCTCCCGGTCAAAGGATGAATGGGAGCATATCGACAGAATAAGGGATTATGTCCGATCCCTAAATCAGGATCTTCGAAGCTGACAAAGGAAAAATAATCGGTATTTTTTTCCCACCCCGACACTGACCCTTTTCATTTGGGGATTGAAGGATGATTTAACATAGATAGCCCGATCTAACTTCGATTTTCATGTCATGGCAATAAATCCTTAAATACCATCTTTTATGACCTGTCACCTTAGAACTTCTCTTAAATATCCGATTGGCATCAAAGGGACATTTTGATCACCAATTTCTCCTTTTTTCCTGCCTTTTTTTGGTATCAAAATCGCAACATCAAGCAATGCAAGGGTTTTACTCCTTTGGCATTCGGTTTGCATAGTAAACTGACACACAGGAGAACGAGAGGTTATGAGAGTTAAAACTTACATTGTGGACAATATCAGAAATGCGAACAAGACAATTGCCAGAGACCTCGGCGATGAAGCAGTGATTATCTCCACAAAGCCTGTTGGCGGCGGAAAATATGAGATTATCGCTGCCAATCAGGGGGGCATTGAGAGCTATAATATAGAAAAGAAGATGCCAAGACCAGCTGCAACTCCAATCCGCAAGGCAGGGGAGCCGATGGTCGATCCAGTTGTCTATGATAACCTGAAACTCGAAAACAATGCAACAAAGGCAGAGCCGAAAAAAGAGCGCGTCAAGAATGATAATGAGTTCAGGAAGGGGCTTTATCCCCGTGTAGTATACTCCGCTCCAAGGCAGAGCTCAATTTTGCCGGAAGTGCTGAGACAGGCGGCATTCATACTCCACAACCGTGGTGTGGACATGGACATCGCTACAGATTTTGTTTCCGAGCATTTACGCGGCTGGGAAAAAAATCCCTATCCTGTTGACCTGCTCAGGGACGCTATCGAAAGGGCAGTGCCTGTGATGGGTGATATTCCCGACGGAGTCCACTTCTTCACCGGATATCCGGGAGAGGGCAAGACATCCACAGTCATGAAAGCGGCCCACATGCTCCGCGAGCGGGGCAAGCTGGTTGCAGTGCTCTCCCTTGATCACTCCAAGATCGGCGCAGGTGAGGAGCTCAGAAGATTCTGCAGCTGGTCGGGCATTGGCTTTGCCGAGATCGACTCTGCAAAGGAGCTTGCCAATCTCAGGAAAGAGGGGCTTGTATGCCTTGTTGATACAGCAGGCAATCCCAAGGGCGAGATATGGCAGGAATATGTGCAGCCCCTCGACTCTGTTCACCTTGTGGCAGATGCAGCAAGGGCAGGCATGCAATGCACATATGAGGGAAAGGGAAAAAAGTTCCTCGCCCTGACAAAGATGGATTTCATGGACAGGGGAGGCTCTGTTCTTCTTACATCAAGAGCCTACGGCGGCAGACCCATCAGCTTCATGTCCGAAGGCGCAAAGGTTCCCGACGATATCAGAATACCACACACAGATGAGATTTTTTCAATCATAACAGGGATGGAAGTAAAAAGGTCATGGATAGAAAGAACATTCAAAAAGTCATCATGATAGCAGGCCCGAAGGGCGGCGTCGGCAAGACAACCATAGCCTTGAACGCTGCAATAAAGGCAGCCGATCTCGGCCTGAAGGTGCTCCTTGTTGACTGCGATTTCTCCCTTGGCTGCTCATCTCTGCTATACGGGGATGACTACCATATCCCGATATCCCGCATTGACTATGAAGGCGATTTTCCCTTGAATTTCAAGAGGAGAATCAAGGACAATGTCGATGTTATTCCAGCCCCCTTCTTCCAGCCGGGCATGGAGTCGGAGCTGGACAACTACATATCCAGACTCACAGGGGCACTAAGGGGTATTGGTGGCTATGATATCGCCATCATCGATACTGCACCGGGTTATTCGCGGGAACATTTGAGCCTTCTGGCTGTTTCCGACTCGACTGTTCTGATCTCCACGCCTGAGCCTGCGAGCATAAGCTCCACATACAGCTTCCTGAAGATTGCAGCGGACAATGACCTTCTCGGAAGTGTCAATCTTCTTGTAAATCAGGTGGCGACAACAGGGGAGGGGATGAGCGTATTCGAGCGATTCTCGGTGGCTGTCTCCTATTTCCTCGAAAAGCATATATACGATTTAGGCTCCGTGCCGGAGGACGAGAATGTTGTAACAGCATCAAAGGACGAGACCCCTCTGGTGCTGCGCTTTCCCGATACCTCGGCTTCAAGGGCCATTTCAAGGTTCACAGCGACAATCACAAAAGATATCAGAAAGGCGGCATAAGGGGTGTGGAAATACATCATATACATGATAGGCACTTTCTTCATGGCGATTATCGTCATCACGGGGATGGCAAACGGCTATTCCATAGGCACAGTGGTGATAAGAACCCTGATAGCCTTTGCACTGGCCTCCTTATGGACTGTGCTGATACTCTTTGTGCTTGCGGTGATCAAGGTGGATATAGAAAACAAAAGGGCGGAAAAACAGGCCCTTCTGGAGGCAGAGAATGAAGAAAAACCACAGCTCACCTCTGAGCCGGCCTTTGATTTCGATGATTACTGATAAAAAAAGCAATATACAAATAAAAGGAAGTAGACGATGAATACAGCTCCAAAGAAGGATCTCGAGACCCGTGAGAACGAACTTTGGCAGTGCTACAAAAAGCGGGGTGATTTGAAGGCCAGGGAACAGCTCATCATAAGCTACCTGCCCATTGTCAAGTACATCTCCAGGTATATGGCCAATGTTCTGCCGGACATGATTTTCTACAACGACATATACGGGGCGGGCGTTGTAGGTCTCATGGAGGCAATTGACAACTACGACCCCACACTCGGCGTTAAGTTCAAGAGCTATTCCACGCCAAGGATAAGGGGTGCGGTTCTCGACGAGATCAGGAGCCTCGACATGGTCTCTCGCTCTCTGAGACAGTATGAGAGACAGATCAAAAACGCAACCAAAAAGCTGACAGGCGAGCTGGGCAGAAAGCCGACAGACCTGGAGATTGCCAAGGAGACGGAGATACCCGTCGAGAAGCTCCAGAAGCTAAAAGGGCAGGTCTACTCGAGCTTCATGCTTGAAATCGAAAAACCAATCAAGGATTCCGACGGCGACGGTGCCTTCACACTGGAGGATCTTCTCCCTGCAGACGAGGAGGACTCCAGCCCGGAATACGAGATCGAGCAGAAACAGAAAAAGGAAGCCCTTGTCGATGCGATCAACCAGATTCCCGAGAGATACAGGCTCATCCTCGCTCTGTACTACTACGAGGAGCTGACCCAGAAGGAGATTGGCCTTCTTCTCGGAGTTTCGGAATCACGTGTCTGCCAGCTGCACAATCAGGCCATTACCAAGGTAAAGAGAATACTGGAAGGCATGGACTGGAACGAATAAGGGGGTATTGTGGACGGCATCAAAACCCATGACATCGACACAGATCACAGACGACACAATCAATATGTGCCCCTGCCCCGGAAGAAGAAAAAGAAAGACGAAAAGAAAAAAAGGGAAATAAAGAGAAGGAAAGATGGAAAGCTCGATATTCAGATATAGCATTTTGTTCATGGCAGCATCTCTATTGCTGGGAATAGAGCTCCATGCATACAGGGTTTCAGGCGGGGGGATAAGATACTCCACACTCCCGACAGAGGAATTCGTCAAGGCCATGCATCTTTCCCAAAAGCAGATCGAGCATCTGCAGACACATGAGGTATCCCAGACACAGATAAAGAAAGCCTTTGGCCAAAGTGGACTCAAAAACCTCAAATCCCTCGGCATAGCCAATCCATCCAAGGCAGATCTCTCCAGAAGCAGATTCGGAAAGGCTCCGACAAGACAGCCGGTTTATCAGGGCGATCCAATGATGAGCAAGATATTCAACTTCGCCAGAATGCGCAATCTCGATCCCTTCTTCGTGATGGCCCTCGTAAGGACAGAGTCGAATTTCCATCCCGGCGCAAAATCCCATGTCGGAGCCATGGGGCTGATGCAGCTGATGCCCGCAACAGCGAGTATGGTAGCAGGCACACAGATCACAGAACAGATGCTCACAGACCCAAATCTAAATCTATATATCGGTACCTGGCATCTCAGGGACCTTCTCATAAAATACAGAAATCCCATCACAGCCCTTTCTGCCTGGAATGCAGGGGAAGGTGCTGTGCAAAAATATGGTCCTGTTCCCCCATATCCCGAGACAATACAGTTCGGAGCTGATGTCATGAGAAGATGGCGGGAATACAGGGGTGGACAGAGGATGGCGAATAATGGATAATGTTGGAATTTTGACGGATTCAAAACAGTTCTGGCAGGGAATAAAGGGTGCTGCAGATGCTCGTAACATTGATGTAACGAGATTGACAGTCGATCAACTGGCCACAATACCCAGGGAGGATGTCCCCTCTGTAATCATGGTCGACCACCTCTATTTCGAGACAGAGGATATGCTCGAGGAGTTTGCGATAGATTTTCCCGAAACAATGATGATTATAATGGCTGAAAAGGTGTTGTCCTCCTTCCTCAACTCCTTTGCATACCTTGTCATGCCCAGAAGCATCAACTTCTCATTCATAATGGACATAGTTGGCAATGCACTTTCATACCAGAATCTGCTCCTCAGAGAAGACAAGGACTTAACAGCGGTAAAGCCTGAGAAAAGGGCCGACACACTCGACTACAAAAGACATAAGAACCTGCTGATAGCACGCAATGGCGAGCTGATCATCCAGAGGGAAAGGCTGCGCTCTGAAAAGCAGAGACTGGAAAACGGTCTTGACGAGCTTATCGCATCCATAAATACAATGATCGGCTACAGCAATCCTGTACTGCGTGATCACCACAGATATGTGGCAAAGCTCTCCGAGAGCCTTGCTGCAGAGCTTAACTTCGGCGCAGAGGAGACAAGGCTGCTCAGAAGGGCAGCACTGCTCCACGACATAGGCCTTCAGGAAGGCGGCGATGGGGTTGAGAAGAGGCATCCTGTGACAGGTGAAAAGCTGCTCGCCCATGTAGGCGGTCTGTGCCATCTTGCCACAATAGTCAGGCATCACCACGAAAGATTCGACGGTAAAGGACATCCCGATGGTCTTTCTGGGCAGGAGATCCCTCTTCCATCGAGGGTTATAGCCATTGCAAATCACATAGCAAGGCTTACAGCCAACGGCAGTATGGAGAATCTCAAGGAGATTGTCACATCTTTGTCGGAGAAGAGCGGAAGGGAATTTGACCCTGTTCTAGTCAAGGCAATGATTCATGATCTGTCCAGAAACAGAATAAAGATCAAGGAGGACAGAATGCTCATAGCCCCACAGCTTCTGAAGCCGGGAATGCGCATCTCAGAGGATCTTTATACATCCCATGGCCTGTTCCTTTTGCCCAGCGGTACATTACTCGACGACAGGACAATATCAAGAATAAAGAGTTTTCACAATATAGCACCTGTTCCCGGCGGGGTTGAAGTATATCGGGATCAGCATGATATCAAGGAGAAAGCAGCATGAATGATACAAGCATAAAAAATAAAGGGCCGAAAGGAGAAATGGTGGAAGAAGGCAAGCTGGAGTATCTCTCGAGCGTCAGTAAGGCTCTGGGCGAGCTACTCGACCCGAAGGAGGCATTCGAGACCATACTCGACATCGTCGGGAGGGTTATCAACTACAGATATGCCACGCTCTACGGATACAATGAAAAGGAAAATGAGCTGGTGCCTGTGGCATACAGGCGACAGATTGTGGATTTGATCCCTTCGATCAAATTCAAGGTGGGCAGCGGACTTTCCGCATGGGTTGCTTCGAAGAAAAAGCCCATACTGCTCTCAAGGATTCACACAAGCCCCCACCTTTCCCACAGGGTGGTCAAGAGCTTCATTTCCATCCCCTTCAATGATGGGAAGAAGCTCCTCGGTGTCATTAATCTCGGCCATTCCATACCAGGAGCCTTCACAATGGAAGAGTTGGAGATGGGCATAAAAATTGGCGAAGAGCTGACGGATCTTCTCAAGAGATACCTCATGCTCAATGAGCTCTACAATCTCGACCAGAAGTACAAGAAACTCCGCGAGAGGATAGACAGGCAGGAAAGGGAGATGGAGGTCAGGGAAAGGGAGAACCTCAATCATATAGTCAAGGCTGTTTCCCACCATGTGAACAATCCCCTGACATCCATAATGGGCAATGCCCAGCTCCTGCTTGCAGACATGAACAATGTGGGCTCTGTTCTGAAGGGCAGACTGCAGAAGATAATCGACGAGAGCGAAAGAATCGCAGATGTCGTCGATCAGCTCAGGACAATGGAAAACTTCGAGACCGAGGACTATATCCCCGGCGAGAAGATGCTCAAAATCGAGACCAAATACAGAAAAGCCGCCTGAAAGGGAGGTATACAATGAAAAAGACAATGATTGCACTTTCGATTCTTATGCTGCTCTTTATGGGCGCATGTGTAACCCCTACTGACGACAATGACGGCGATGGTCCGGAAATCAACAATATCCGGGTGACGAATATAGACGAGAACACAGTACAGATTTCCTGGGAAACCTCGGAGACAGCAGACGGTACTGTCTACTATGGCCTCAGCTCCATAAACGACAACTTTGCACAGGACACCTCCCTTTCCATGGATCACGAGGTAATGCTCAGATCACTCTCGCCTGACACTACATATCACTACAAAATAGTCTCAGCGACACTTGACGAAAGGTTCACCGACTACACAGATCGTTTCTCCACAATACCAGACACAGTGCCGCCTGTGATCATCGACCTGCACGTCGGCTCTGTTACATCATCGAGCATAACAATGGTCTGGGAGACCAATGAGCTGACCAACTGCACGATGTTCTGGAAAAAGGCGACAGATACAGAGTATCAGGAATTGGCATCCGACTATGCACAGAGCACCTATCATTCTGCAACGGTCACAGGGCTAACCCATCTGACAGACTATCATTTCTTCGTGATGGCCATAGACCTTTCCGCCAATGATGAGAACTCAGACCAGATGACAGTCACAACAGGGGAGCTTCCCGATGTGATATGGGTTCCGGAGACTCTGACAGTTGAGCGCGGTGATACATTCGAGGTTGGTGTCAAGCTCGCAGTCGATGACCTTGTTGAGTTCTGCTCCCTTGTGGAATTCGACTATCTCAAACTCGGCTTCCTCGGCCTGACTCAGGGGCCATACTTCATCGAGAATCGCGGCAATCAGTGGACTCTCGACCAGAACACGGCAGAGAATCACATACTCCTTAACTGCACCTGGCAAATAGACTATGATGGTCCCACACCGATAGGCACAGATGCCCATGGCGAGGGAATCATTGTCTACTACAGATTCCGCGCACTCAATCTCGGTGAGACAACACTGACCCACATCATGGAAAACCGCTATCCCGAGCCTCCGAGACCGGACTCACCATCGGACACTAGGCTCATCGGACTCTTCGGAGCAGAAATCCACGCCAACTGGCACGACTGCCGCATAACGGTGATCGAGAACACAGACTAATCCAATTCACATAGATTCCTCCACAGTGTGTGTAAAGGCCCCCTCAGCTTATGAGGGGGCTTTTTGAGTATGAATACATTCCGCATGAAACGCCACATCCTTCGATTTTCCTTTTGCCTAGATTGGGCAAAGGCATATATTTTCTCCACTATGAATAGCGATCTACCCGACCGACGCAGCCCCAAAAGCCCATTTGCGATAGAATACATAAAAGGGCATAGATGATCTGGTTACACGTCACAGCCATTGTTGTGCTTGTCTTCTTCTCGTCTGTGTTCTCAGGCTCTGAGACCGCCTTTTTTTCGATAACGGAGATAAAAAGAAGAAAGCTCCTACTCTCGGACAAACTCTCCCACAGGCTGACAGGTAGTCTTCTGGAAAATCCCCGTTCGCTGCTGATGACCATTTTGACGGGAAATATGCTTGTCAATATCACTCTTTCCACACTCAATGACAGGCTTCTCGGCGAGAATCTCTTTCTCTCAATATTCCTGACAACATTTGTACTTCTCCTTTTCGGTGAGGTTACACCCAAGACTGTTGCTGTCAAAAAGCGAGAGAGTTTCGCATATGTTTTTGCCCCCTTTGTGCAGGTTGTCTCATACATTGTGATGCCTATAGCCAGAATTCTCGGTTTTGTTTCTTCACTGGTACTCCCTGAAGACAGGGGCAGAATTGTCGGAGAGGCTGAGATGAAATCCGCAATAGAGGAGGGCAGGGCACAGGGACACATAACAGAGCGAATCAGCGCGCTGGCGGAAAATGCCCTCGAGCTGGACGAGAAGGACATAGACCTTCTGGCCATCCCGACAAATGGCTTCAAGATTTTCACCATGTCGGAACAGCCGGATCTTGCCTGTCATTTCCGTATGGATAAAGACCTGTCCGCAGTTGTGATCATAGGAAATGACGAGACAGATATTAGGGCAGTCATACTTCGCTGGGAATACCTCTCCGGCAGGGATAATGCATCCTTTGTGATAGTACCGGAGACAACAAGCGTGCTCTCTGCATATACGCAGCTCGTTGAAAAGGGGGCAGGCCTCCTTGTCCTCGTAGACGAACACGGAAGGATAACGGGCATTGTCCCCGGCCAGAATATACTGTCGGCTGTCTTCACCCCTCCGGGAAAGAAGGAGAACACCTTCCGCTCCATAGGCGGATTCACGATATACCCCGGGAAGATTCTCCTCGGGGAACTTCCCCTCTCTTTGCCCGTAAAGAGGGCGCGTACCCTCTCCGGCGCGATTGTCGAGATACTCGGGAGGATACCCGTCAAAGGTGAGGTTTTCCAGCTCGAGAATATGGAGATCAGAATAATCGATGCCAACCAGAGGTTGATCAGGAAGGTTGCCATAAAGCAGGAAGAGATAGAATGACAGAGATTCTGACCATAGTCATCTCGCTAATGGGTGCGGCCTTTTTCGCAGGCAGCGAAACCGCCTTTGTATACACCGACGGCAAGGGTGCCTCAAAGGGATCGTCCTGGTGGAAGAGCAGAATGCAGCGACTGCTGGCTACAACACTGGTCGGGACAAATATTTCAATTATTCTGCTGTCCATAACTGCCTCACGGGTCATGCACGGCTTTTTCGGCCCAAAGGGCGCTGTTCTGAGTGTGCTGATTGTATCCTTTGTATCGCTGATTTTCTGCGAGGTTGTGCCCAAATCCCTCGGTCTTCAGTTCAGCACACAGTTCTCGAACTTCTCTGCGCTGCCCCTGATGTTTTTCTATAGATTGTTCTGGCCGATAATCTGGTTTGTGGAGTCAGCTGCAAGACCCCTCTCCCATTTCTTCGGGCTGTATTTCCCTACAGAAGGCGGACTGACAGACGAGGACATACTTCACTTTGTCTCGAGCAAAGGCACAGACCTTCCTGAGAACAAGAGAAAGGCACTGGCGCAGGTTCTGCTGCTTGAGAACACGCCCGTATACGAGCTTATGTCGCCAATAGCCCAGCTCCCTATGATAGAGGAGGACACCCCTGTCGAACAGGTGAAAAAGATCATGAAGGAAGGAAGGCGAAACATCGCCATTGTCCTCGGCGAAGACGATATGGAAAAGGGCTTTGTCCAGCGTAATGACATTGAGATGGAAGGGCGGGTAATCACGAGGACATCGCCGGTATTCCCTATGACAAAACCCGCAGGCGAAGTCATTTCCGACCTCTCCCGCCAGAACCTGAGCGCAGCACTCATTGTAGATGAGCAGGGCAGCTTCGCAGGTATTGTGACCATGCGCAGCCTCTTCTCCGAGATGACAGGCGAAAGGGCGATATCCCCGACAACATTGAGAAAGGAGATCACTGTCTCCGCTCAGATACATATAAGACACCTCTCTCAGGCATTGGGCATAAAGCTGACCCGCTCCAGACACTATCAGACACTTGGCGGACTTCTCACAGAGGAGTTCGGCAGAATCCCAAAGGCAGGGGAAAGCATAGATCTGTCCGGTTTCCGTTTCACAGTTCTCTCCGCAACCCCGACACATCTTAGGTTGATCAGGATAGATCGAATTCCATCTTGACACAGCCCGCCAATTCCTCTATCTTCCTATGGGGATTAAAGTTCTAAAGGCACGGAATGAGCAATACATTGGATGGCAGGTCGGTCTGCCTTTTGAGAGGGCATTGATCTGGGCTTATACTCAGGGTGAATTGCATTATTAATATCGTTGTGTATGCTGCCGATAAAGCCTTAAACATAGCAAAGGCGGAGAATGGGAAGGCTGAGAATAGACGATCTTATACCAGATTTTCTAAAAAGGGTCACAGATAAAAAGGCCATATCCGGTCATGAGGTCTATAAAAGGCTCATAAACCATCCTTTGACCATTCTGGCGGTCAATGTCCGTTTTCTTCATACAATTCCCGGCATACTCCGCGCCGCAGAGGAGATGGACGCCATTGTCTCCTTTGAACTCGGCACTGAGGCCGGAAATCTCAAGGGCGGCTTCACAGGCCTAACCCCCAGTCTTTTTGTCGAATCCCTTTTCAATATGATGGAAAAAATGAACTTCACAAAGCCCTTCATTCTTCACGCCGACCACATACAGAGACCTGACAGCCCACCTGTGGACATAGGGGCGACAAAGGAGCTGTTTCTCGCAGAGCACAAGGCAGGCTTTACCTCATTCTCCGTCGACACGACAAATCTGCCGGATGAGGATATACTGGCCGGCACAATAGAGCTGGCAAAGTTCATCTCAGGATGGAAGGCGGGTCTGGAGATAGCCATGGGAGAGATAGAAGGGACGAAGGGCGACCTGACCACCCTCGAAGAGGTGGAGAATGTCATAATTGCACTTTACAGGGAAGGGATAAAGCCCGACCTTCTCGCTATCTCCAACGGCAGCAGGCAGGGCATATACAAGAACTCAGACAGCCGGACAGGTATAGACCTCGAACGCACCCTGGAAATCTGGAAGGACATAAAGGACAGGGGAATAGGCATAGCACAACATGGGGTTACAGGCATACCTCTGCCTGTTATAAGGCAATTCCCACGCCACGGCATAAAAAAGGCAAATGTAGCAACCCTCTGGCAGAGCATAGTACACGAGGCCTTGCCAACAGAGCTCTTCGACAGGATGAAATACTGGGCAGAGATAGAGGGTGTTGATATTCGCTACGCAACATCACGCTTTGCGACAGATCTTGCAGAGCTGTCCGACGATGTTATTAAGAGGATAGAGCAGAATACATACGTGGCGGCAACCGAACTCATTGAATCCCTCGGTGGTCTTGAGTCTGCTTCACTT
>NPID01000855.1_pt1 | contig 62409 bp, 49 predicted proteins | sample 8637491 | NCBI WGS metagenome assembly NPID01 (sample SAMN07420843, study PRJNA396082) | bioreactor metagenome | isolation source: sample BA6 brine-fed electro-methanogenic bioreactor BA | place: Japan: Kochi | collected 2016-06-14 | reverse complement strand
AACTGCAGGCAGCAGAAGCTACCCTTAATGAGAAAACAGCAGCACTAAAGCAAGCCGATACTCAGCTTACACAGCTTCAGAAACAATTAGCGCAGCAAAACGAAGACTTAGCCAAGCTTAGAGACGAATTAATAAAGACCACTGAAAAACTGGCTGAACAGCAGGTTACACACACTAAATTAGACGAGTTGGAAAAGAAAATTGCTAGCCTTGGCAATAATCTGACAAACCAACTTGATAAAAAACTGCTTAATACTACCCAACAGATCGAAAATACATTAGGCCTGCAGAATTACCTGAACACCGGGGAACTCCCCTTAAGCTACCACGGTTGGCCTATTAGCCCGGATTTGGCGTTGTTCCTAACAGAAAAGCTAGAAACAGAAAATTACGATTTAGTCATTGAATTTGGCTCCGGCACATCGACGGTATTATTTGCAAAAGTGCTGATGAAGAAAATGCTAAGGCAGCAAGCAACAGACCAGAAGCGAATCGGGCGTGCGGGATCGAGCCAAGCCAACCAAGATTTGAAAGAAGGCACAACCGTGTTGCTAAGCGATAGTGACTTACCTAAGCGCGTGCTAACGTTCGAACATAATAAGCATTACCACGAGCAAACCTGTGGAATGCTCCGTCAGGCTGGCCTCGAGCAAATGGTGAGCCTAATTCATGCTCCATTGATAGATTATTACTACCAAGGCGAAGACTATCTCTACTATGACTGTGATAAGTCACTAAGCAAGATTGCAGAAATATATGATGGTAGGGAGCCAAAGATACTGGTGTTGGTTGATGGACCGCCAGGGGCAACAGGGCCAAATGCGAGATTTCCTGCGCTTCCCAAATTATTGAATTATCTATCAACGGCAAGGCTTGAAATTGTGCTGGATGATTATAATCGCAATGAAGAGAAATGCGTGGCCGATAATTGGATTGACTTAATCAAAAAGAGATCGAGAGACTACACAGAAGTTAAGATTCCCCTTGAAAAAGGGGCGATTTTTATAACTATCGGTTAGAAGCTTTTCGTACATGAAGATTTTTAAATATTGAACTGGAGTAATCGGTGGGCAAGGAATTCAACCTGTTAAAGGCTGCAAACAAAGCCTATAAGGATAAGCAATTTGAAAGAGCGCTTGAACTCTATGAGCAGGCGTCACATATATATGGTCGTCATATTGTCGAACTTAATATCAAAACATGCTTAAAGCACCTAAAGAGAAATGTTCCTGAGCCTGCGGGGTTAGATTTTATTACCCAAATTTTGCTCGATAATTCAGATAAGATAAAGCTTAGCGCACGTGGAAGGCAGGCTGCGCTTGATCATTATAAAACGCTTAAAAATAAGAAATCCGAAGAGCTTCCAGTAAAGCCGGTTAACCCAATTCCAGCTGACTGGCCAGAAGGATTAAAGCTTGCACCCCTACCCGAAGGGCCGAACGATTATCAGTGGTATTTAACTCACCGTTATCATCCAATGAAAAGGGAAATTTATCCCAGCAACTCTGACGATATAGGCCTTAGTATTGTCATTCCGACTTTTAACAGACATCGAATTTTGGATATTACCCTTGCTTGTCTAACACACCAAAAAACAGAATATCCATTTGAAGTTATTGTTGCGGATGATGGAAGTAAAGAGGAGCTTACTCAGGTTGTTCGTAAATATGAAGATAAACTAGATATAAAGTTTGTAAGGCAAAAAGACTACGGCTACCAATTGTGCGCAGTACGTAATCTTGGTTTGAGGACCGCCAAGTATGAGTTTGTATCAATACTAGACTGTGATATGGCCCCTGACATTGATTGGGTCGAATCTTACGTAAAAGAATTAGTTAAGTGTGATGACATAGCACTGATTGGCCCTAGAAAATATGTAGATACACACGATATAACACCAGAACAGGTTCTTTTAGATCCAAAACTACTACCAAGTCTTCCAGAAGTAAGAACAAATAGCGATCTTGGTAATGCAAAAAAAGGTGATATTTCAGTAGATTGGCGGCTTGAACACTTCAAAAAGACCGAAGATTTACGATTATGCGATGCACCTTTTAGGTTTTTCTCAGGTGGAAATGTAGCTTTTTCAAAAAAATGGTTGCGTAAAATAGGTTGGTTCGACGAAGAGTTTACACATTGGGGTGGCGAAGATAACGAATTCGGTTATCGTTTGTTCCGTGCTGGATGCTTTTTCAAAGTTACTCATGGAGCTATGGCCTATCATCAAGAGCCGCCTGGCCGCGAGAACGAAACCGACAGAGCGGCAGGTAAAGAAATAACCATCAAGATCGTTCAAGAAAAAGTACCTTATTTCTACCGAAAACGAATGGCTATCGAAGAAGCGAGGATCCATCGTATACCCTTGGTATCGATCTATGTCCCAGCCTATAACTGTGAAAAAACTATTAAACGTTGTGTAGATAGTGCATTGAACCAAACCGTGACGGATTTGGAAGTGTGTATCTGTGATGATGGGTCGACAGACAACACGCTACAGGTATTGAAGGAGAGCTATGGTAATCATCCGCGAGTGAGGTTTGTATCTACAATCAACGGTGGTATTGGTGCGGCTTCAAATAACGCAGTACAACTTTGTAGAGGTTTTTATATTGGTCAATTGGATTCAGATGACTATCTAGAGCCGGATGCCGTCGAGAATTGTTTGGAGGTATTCCTTAAAGACCGAAGCTTAGCTTGTGTATATACAGGTAATAGGAACGTTGATCCAGAAGGCAAGCTAATCAATGTCGGCTATAACTGGCCTGAGTATTCGCGGGAAAAGCTAACAACCGCTATGATATGCCATCATTTTAGAATGTTTAGTGCTAGGGCTTGGAATTTAACAGAGGGGTTTGATGAAAAAATTACCAATGCTGTTGATTACGATATCTATCTTAAACTCAGCGAAGTTGGTCCTTTTAAACACATAAATAAGATTTGTTATAATCGTGTATTGCATGGTGAAAATACTTCTATTAAAAAACTCGGTATTCAGAAAGAAAACCACTTTAAAGTTATAAATTCATCTTTTAAGAGGCAATTAATCGGAGACTGGTTAGTAGTTTCAGCAGACAGGAAAAATGATGCATCTAGAAAGTATAAGTTTGTTAGAGGAGTTAGGTGAGCTGTATGAGAAATAAAATAGGTGTTATTGGTTGTTTGCCAGAGTTGCCAGTTGAGTTTCCTGTTATAATGCCAGAGAACTCTGGTAATATGATTCATGCACAAGCACCTCTTAGAATGTTTTCTAATTCAGTATACTCCAAGGACGGAAGGTTTAAGTGGAATGGTGCTGAAAACTTTAAAGCTTTTGTTAACCAAGAGTGTAGTCATCTAATAGTGACTCTAGCAAATACTCTTTCATTAGATAAACCTGATGAGGATCGTTACAGACGTTTTAGAGTGTCATTAGAACAATATGATGTCCCAATTATTGTATTTGGCTTTGGTATCCAAAAAAAAGATCTAGACTTAAACAATGCTAAACTAGGCCCTGAGGCAATCAAGCTAGTTGAATTTTTGAGTGAAAGAGCTTCTCTTCTTGGGGTTAGAGGTGAGTTTACAAAGAAAGTAATCGAAAATTCGACATCTGTTAAAAACGTATTTGTAACAGGTTGCCCGTCATTTTTTTCAAGACCGGAAGCATTTTCTGAATTGCATGGATGCATTAAAAACCTAAAAGGTCGCCCTTCTTTAAACTTAACAAATATGGCAAGAGATTCAGAGAGAAAGCTTTTGGCATATGGTTTGTTAAATGAGCATTTCTATATCGAGCCAGTTTCAAGAATCACTCACGAGTATGTGCAAAGAATAGCAGCGGGTGAAGAAACTAGTGTTCCTTACTACTGGAATGGAATTATAAAAAATGGCTACATAGGTGAAAAGAAATATAGTGATATAGCTACATATTATCAAAAGTATTATAGATTATTCAGGCAGGTTGAACCCTGGCTCCAGTTTAATTCAGAGTTTGTTTCATTTACATATGGAACACGTTTTCATGTCAATATGGCAGCATTACTTTCAGGGAAACCAGCTTTATGGGTCGTTCATGATGCTAGAACTAAGGAGCTAACAGATTTTTACGGTCTTCCAGCAGTTGATTTAGACTTTTTGGCTGAAAACATAAACTCAATAGAGCTTGATTCTTTATTGGATTATGGGAATTTATTTAATCGCCTACCATGGTTTTTCAAAAATTTTAATGAGTATTTACTGACAAATGGCCTGCCTAGGATATCTTTAGAATATCCAACCTAGGGTTTAGATTAGAGCATTACCCATCCCACCATTAGAAGTAACAGGTTTATTCACTGTTAGGGTATGTTGGTAGGGCCATGTTATGGCTTATTGGGGATTAAAAGAGTTATTTAGCCATTTTTAATACTTGCAGGACTATCTCTACTGTTGAAATTTGGGCATGTTTTTTCTAAAGCAACATCAGAATGACTGTGTAATTTGCAATCCAGCTTGGCTTATATAAAAGTGCACATGCAGTTAGTGAGCGAAACAAACAAGAGGCTTTTTAACGATTTTGGTCATCCCTCGTATCCTAGTTAAAAGCGTAATTTTAGAATAATTATGGTTAATAAAATGAAAATTGCTATCGCCGGCACCGGCTACGTAGGCCTCTCCAACGCCATGCTGCTGGCTCAGCACCACGAAGTAGTGGCACTGGATATCGATTCCCATAAAGTGCAACTTCTAAACGGCAAAGGCAGCCCTATTGAAGATGCAGAAATAAGTCAGTTTTTGACTGAAAAAACGCTGAATTTTGTTGCTACCTTGGATAAGCATCAGGCTTATGAAGGTGCGGATTTCGTTATTATTGCGACCCCCACAGATTACGACCCAGAGACCAACTATTTTAATACCCGTTCGGTAGAATCGGTTATACAGGATGTGTTAGCCATTAATCCAAACGCGGTTATGGTCGTTAAATCTACTGTCCCGGTAGGCTTTACCCGTGAAGCCAGTGAACGATTTTGTACCAACAATCTTATGTTCTCTCCGGAATTTCTGCGCGAAGGCAAGGCGTTGTATGACAACTTATATCCCTCTCGCATAATTGTTGGGGAGCGTTCCCCACGAGCTGAGCAGTTCGCTGCATTGCTACAGGAAGGTGCGATTAAACAAGATGTCCCGACATTGTTTGTAGATAGCACCGAGGCTGAGGCCATCAAGCTGTTTTCCAACACCTATTTGGCTATGCGGGTTGCTTACTTTAATGAGCTGGATACCTATGCTGAGACCCACAGCCTAGATACCAAGCAGATTATTGACGGTGTAGGACTCGATCCGCGTATTGGTGAGCACTATAACAATCCCTCTTTTGGTTACGGTGGTTACTGCCTGCCTAAAGATACCAAACAGTTGTTGGCTAATTATAATGATGTACCTAACAACCTTATTCAGGCGATTGTGGATGCTAACCGCACTCGTAAAGATTTCATAGCTGATGCGGTGCTGCGTCGGAATCCGCGAGTTGTTGGTGTTTACCGTCTGATTATGAAAGCCGGTTCTGATAACTTCCGTGCCAGTGCTATGCAAGGTGTGATGAAACGGATCAAGGCTAAGGGTATTGAGGTTATTGTGTACGAGCCGGTACTAGAAGGGGAAGAGTTTTACCACTCTCGTGTGGTTAAAAATCTTGATGAATTTAAGCAGGAGGCGGACGTTATTTTGGCAAACCGTTCTACTGCGGACCTCGAAGATGTTGCAGATAAGGTTTACACCCGAGATCTGTTTGGAAATGACTGATGGTTTCATTTCGTACACTTAAATATGCTTCATAAACAAGTGTAGATATCGTGACATGTATGTTGAAACCTTCCAAATTAAGACACATTTCATTGTTTAAATGGCTGATTAATCGCTTTGCGAGTAAAGATGCACTTGTGGTTGAAGCAACACCGGAATGGTTTGATGGTGAATGGTACTTACGTCAATACCCCGACGTAGCGGATGCGGGGGTAGACCCTTGGGTTCATTATTCCCGGTTTGGTCGTGAAGAGAAGCGCTTGCCTGCATCCAACCGAGCTTTGGTAATGGGACATGCGTTGTGGCGTGGTGCGCATGAAGTGATGCTGCCACGTTTAGAAGCGCTTGTGGCGGATCAAAATGCAAGTTTGCATGAGCAGCAACAGGCTCGCTGGGAGTTGGCCCGGTGGTATGTTTGGCAGCAGGATTGGTTGGCTACTGTTGATGTACTAACGCCTATCAGTGAGCCCTTTGTATTCTTACAAAATGAAGCTGGGCCTTTATTATTGTTAACAGAAGCTTTGAGTCGTTTGCTGAGGCTCCACAGAGCAAAACGGCCGGAATGGGCCGAGCAGCTTCGACAAGTGATTTCACTACTAGAAGAGGGATGGCCTACACAAGCAAACACACTGTTGGCTCAAATGAATGCCAAACTCGCTCTAGAAGGCTCCGGTGCGGACTCTGCTAGGCTGCAGCTGTTGAATCGTTTATTCATTCAGCACGATTTATCCGTTTTGACGTTGCGAGACTCAACTATTCCACTTGGCCTTGATAATCTCCAGTATTGTTCAGTATCGGCTGTGGCCAGACAGGGTGCCATTAATGAATCATCTGTGCCATTGGTCAGCGTTATTATACCCGTTTATAACGCTGCTAGAACATTGCCAACAGTTTTACGCAGTTTATATGCGCAAACTTGGCCACGCTTGGAGCTATTGTTAGTTGATGATGCCAGTACGGATGATAGTCTTGCTGTCATCGCAAGCTTGCAGGATGAATGCCCTTCGCATATACACCAAAAACTGCTTCGTCATGAAATGAATAAAGGTGCTTATGCTGCACGAAATACTGCATTGGCGCTTGTCAAGGGCAGCTTTATAACGGTTCATGATAGTGATGATTGGTCTCACCCACAGAAGCTTGAGTATCAAGTTTCGGTTTTGTTGAGGCAGTCTTCTGTTATAGCGTGCTTGTCCTCTTGGGTGCGAGTTACTGATGAATTATTGTTTCATCGCTGGCGTCTTGATGATCTGGGGTGGGTATACCCTAATATCTCTTCATTAATGTTTCGTCGTGATGTAGTTGATAAAATTGGCTACTGGGATTCGGTGCGTGTTAATGCGGATACCGAATACAGAGAGCGGATCGAAGCGGCGTTTGGAAAGCAGGCGGTCGTCGAGGTTCTACCTGATGTTCCGCTTGCCCTTGGGCGAGCGGATGCTGGTTCATTGTCTCAGCATTCTTCAACCCATTTGATTACTCAGTTTACGGGCGTGCGTTATGCGTACATGCAGGCTTCCAGAGCTTGGCACGCGAGGGCTCAATGCATAGCTGATCTGTACCTGTCTCAGCATCCAGTCACTCGCCCTTTCGTAGCGCCGGAAGGGCTTTTGTGTAATGCACAGGACAATAGCGTCAATGATACTACTGAGATTAGTGCCCGAGATCTCACTCGCATTAGTGGCTGGTTTGATCCTGAGTGGTATTTACAGCGCTACATTGCGTTACAACAGACTATGATTGATCCCTTTGAGCATTTTTGGGATACGGCGATATCATTAGGGTATGACCCCGGCCCGAATTTTTCGTCCTCTGGGTATCTGCGTATTTGCCCTCAAGCATCCAACAGCGAGAACCCCCTTTGGCACTTCTTGCAGGATTCGGATCGTAGTTTGGCTTTACCTGTGTGGCAGGGTTCTGTGTATACGCCTAGTCGTCCTACAATTATGCTGCTTGGACACCAAGCCGGCCCACGGCTATTTGGTGCTGAACGAAGTCTGTTAGATCTTGTAGATGCCTATGAGTGTTTGGGTGTCAATGTTGTGGTAACGTTGCCCGAAGCGCTGAACTTTAAGTATGAGCAGACATTGCTAGAGCGCTGTATGGCACTTGCGGTACTGCCTTACGGCTGGTGGCAGAAGGGGCGTCAGCCGGTTGAGGCAACGGTGAATCATTTTTCTGATCTAATAAAACGCTTTAATGTGTCAGCTGTGCATGCAAATACTTTGGTGCTTGATGAGCCTCTGAGGGCTGCTCGCCAGTGCCAAGTTCCAGCTATAATTCATGTGCGTGAGCTGCCGGTTGCTGATCCTGTGCTTTGTGAAACTCTGGGGTGTGATGCGGCGGGCATTATAGAACATGCAGCCAGCTTAGCGGATCTTCTGATTGCTAATTCAAACCATACAAGACATGAACTTCAACAAAGCTTACAAGCAGAGGCGTACCATAATAAACCTGTTTATGTAGTGCCAAATACCGTTGAAACGGATACCTTGCTTCCGATACCTGTGTTGTGCTCAGCATCGATCAGTAGCCCTTTACGAGTGGGTATGCTCAGCAGTAACCTGCCGAAAAAAGGACTTGCCGACGTTGAGGCCTTGGCAAGTTTGCTTTTGCAGGCGGGCACGGATATCGAGTTGGTATTGGTAGGGCCTGAAACGCAGGCTTTAAGGGCATTGTTGCAGCGACAAGCCGATAGCTGCTCTGTGGCCAATATCACCTATTATGGCTATGTAGATGACCCTTCCGCAGTATTGGCCGAGATTGATGTGGTCATAAATTTGTCACATTTTCAGGAGTCTTTTGGTCGAACTGTGCTAGAGGCAATGGCGGCTGCTCGGCCTGTAATCGCTTATGATTGGGGTGCATTATCTGAGCTTGTTGTGCAGGGGGAAACAGGTTATATGGCACCCCTAGGTGATATAAAGGCGGTTTTCGATTATTTAGAGAAACTGGCAAGTTCACCGGAACATCTTTGTGAATTGGGTGAGGCAGGACGTGAGCGTGCCATGCGGTATTTTAGTAAACAGGCCACGGCGCAGGCACTGGGGCATGCTTTGAAGCTCGTTTATTTGCGCCCCAGTCCCCTTTTTACAGTATGATCATCTCTTGAGTGCGAGTGGGTGAATTAAGGTGGTTAGTTGAGCAATTTTCGTTTTGAGTTAAAGCATTTACCTTATAAAAGTCGTTCTTTGTCGCGTTGGTGTTTAGATTTTCCTTGTGATGAAGACAAGGTTAGTCTTGTTGAGTTAACCCAAGAGGGTATTTGGTTTCAAGGGTGGGTACTGGCTGTTCAGGATGAGAGGGTGCGCCCCTATGTAAAGCAGGCAGATCACTATCACTTTTTTGATGTGTGTATAGATCGTGATGATGTCGTACAAGCGGTTGTCAAAGACGCGAGCCATAGGCACCTAAAACGATGTTGTGGTTTTCGTGAACGTTTAACGTTACGTACCGATCAGCTTCATTTTGGTGTAGAGGTTGACGGCATGTGTATAGATCTGATCGCCATTACGGTGGTGGGTATGTTAGAGGTTGTGCAGGGTGCCCAAGGGTGGCTCTTTCTGGATAATGATACCAATCGCAGCGTTGAGCAGTATACCGGTAAGTTGCGTTTAGATACGCCTACACGCAACAATTGGAAAGCATTTTTTGATCAGAGCGCTGCGTTAGCATCATCAGATTCTCGCTTTACGCTGTTAATCGCCCCAGCTAAAGAATCTGTCTATAGCGATAAATACCCCTACCCTAAACCCGATAAGAACATTATGGATGAGTTGCTAGCATTATTACCATCGGGTTACCCGTTACTCTATCCGGTTGAGCCACTAAAGCGGGCGGCGTTACCGAGCTTTCGTGTGACCGACACCCACTGGACTCCTTATGGTGCTTCGCTGGCTGCTAAAATGGTGGCTTCACAATTAGGCTTGGATACAAATGCCGTATCTCAGCTGTTTGCTAATGATACCTATCGTTTACGCTCTATCGTGGGGGACTTGGGTGTCAGGTTGTTTCCTAACCGGGCAGCTGATGAAGCGCTCCTAACGAACTTCTCGTACCGTAAATGGGTAGTGTACGATAACGGCCTTGCGAATTTTGGTCGTGTACTGGTACTCGACCATTCTCAAGCATTACAAAATGCGACTTGCTTGGTTTTTGGGTCTTCCTCAGCTTATTCAATGTTGGACTACTTATGTCGTATTTTTTCGGTGGTGGTGGTTATACATTCAGCAGGCAATATTGATCAATCCATTATTCGTTTGGTGGAACCGGAGTATATTGTTTGCCAGACCAATGCTAGGTTTGTTATCCGGGCACCCGTGGTTGACTATAGTTTATATGCTGATATTCAGGATAAGTTGAGTAAGCTTACGGCTGATCAACGTCAGTTAACAATACACAATGCCTTGCATTTGTCACAGCAAAGCACCCTCTCATGTGTTAAAGCTCTACATCAATATATGCAGCCTGACCAACCGATAGATTAAGTAGTGTAGCGGGTGATTCAGTTTTGAAGGACAACAGCGTCATGAATTTGATCCTACAGGATACATCGACTAAGGATGCCTATATACCCTTATGCCATCCTGCAGGTGAAAAGGTGCCCAGTGGTTGGGTAATCGTTAAAGGGGTTTTACGACGCAATGATTTTGGTTTTAGCGCTCGTTTGCGTGTTTTGGATAAGCAACAGAGGGAGTATCTCTATGAATTGCCCGTTAGTCTTAAGGGTAATTTAATAGAAATATTACACTTACCACATGAAGTGGATTCCCTTGCGCTATTACCCTGTGAGGGGATGCAGGATATTCAAGCAACCAGCCTGCATGTTCGTCCAATTCGGTGGTACGAACGCTACTATCGCATGTGGCAGCGCGTTGTTGCTTTGTATCAGAATCAGCCTCATGCCATGTTGTATAAAGCCGGTATGCGTTGGTATACGCCGTTGCTCAACTTGCACCGTGCTTATGAGTTGGCAGGAGGCTTTCGTGCTTATAACGCTTCCATTCCTTACCCGACATGGATTGAGCGGTTTGATGAGTTGGATAAGCGGGATATTAAACGTATTCATCAACGTATAAAGCGCTGGCCAAAACCACCCGCTATGGCACTGCTGATTGAGGGGGGAGGTGATCCGCTCATGAATCAAGCGTTATCGGAGCAGTTATTCCCTGTCGAAGTGGTGAATTCAGGTGAGTGGTCAACGGCTGATTGGGTGCTGTGTGTCCAGAACGGTGTTGTTCTCCGCCCCCATGCAAGCTACTGGTTTGCCGAAGCGGTTATAAAGCATCCTGATGTCTTGGCTGTGTATAGTGATCATGATCTGCTTAGCGAAGAAGGGGAGCGTGTATCGCCCTATTTTAAACCTGACTGGTCTCCTGAGCTATTATTAGCAGATGCCTATGTAGGGCCTGTGATGCTTGTCCGACGATCACTCTTAGAGGAGCAATTTTCCGAGAGAGCACAAGGGCCCTCCGGTTTAAGCTGTTATGAGTTGGCTTTGGCCTGCCTGAAGTCGCTAGGTGGTACAGCAAACGCTACTGCCGTAATACATATTCCAGCTGTGCTATACCATTGGCATGAAAGCGCGTATCGAACTGATCAACAGCACCACCTCAAGCGGTTGGCAGAAGTTCAGTGTTATTTGGACACTGTTGGTGCCAATGCGACCGCCGTGTCTTTGCATGGGCGATACCATCAAGTGGAGTATGTCCCTAATATTAACCCCAAAGTGTCTATCATTATTCCAACGCGGGATACGCTGCACCACTTACGTCGTTGCGTTGATAGTATTTTGGCAAAGTCGAGTTATACCGATTATGAGATTATTATCGTAGACAATCAAAGTAACCAAGCGGAGACATTGGCCTATTTTGACGAGCTTGCTGTGAACAGTCATATCAGAATTCTGGCCTATGATTTTCCTTTTAATTACTCCGCTCTTAATAATTTTGCCGTACGCCATGCGCAAGGGGAGGTGATCCTCCTACTAAATAATGATACCGAAGTGATCTCAGGTAACTGGATTGAGTTAATGTTGGGGCAGTTAGCTCAGCCTGCGGTAGGTGCTGTTGGCGTGAAGCTGTTGTTTGGCGACGGGCGTGTACAGCACGCAGGAGATGCCGTTGGTCCCGGTGGGTGTGCTGATCATTTCCATTCCAAAATTGCTGCCGATGATCCGGGTTACCATGGTAGGGCAATATTGGCACAGGATTTATCAGCTGTGACGGCGGCTTGCTTAATGGTTAAACGGTCTTTGTGGCAAAAACTGAACGGGTTGGATGAGGAAAATCTGGCTATTGCATTTAATGATGTTGATTTCTGTTTGAGGATAAGGGAAGCCGGTTTGCGTGTGGTGTATACGCCCTATGCGATGCTCTATCATCATGAGTCTGTTTCGCGTGGAAAAGATGACACACCCGACAAAATAGCGCGCGCCAAAGCGGAGGCTGACTACATTCGCCTCCGTTGGAAGCATCTCTTATCTCATGATCCCTTCTATAATCCTAACTTAAATTATGCTCGCCCGGATTTTCGGTTGAGTCATGCCCCACGCGTGCAAAAGCCATGGTTAAGTGCATGAGTAAGCATCTACCGAGTAAATATTTTGTCATCGAAGAGCGGCCAAATCCGACAACGGATTTGTACTTGATACCCAAGCTGTTAGCGAAAGGTATCGAAATGGTCAAATTGTCGTTCGATGAGCAGCCCCCCCCTGAACAACTGGCGGGCGCGACAATCATTTTTGTGCGTTATGTTCCCAAAAGCTGGAAAATTTTTGTCGATCGGAATCTGAAAATTATTAATGAAGTTATCTACTTCATGGATGATGACTTATTCGATTTTTCTGCCACGAAAGGTACACCCGCAAAGTATCGATTTAAGATAGCCCGTTTAAGCACTCTTCGTCAGTCTTGGCTAAAGCATATTGGCGCTAAACTATGGTTGTCTACGCCTCATTTAATGAGTAAATATGCGCATTGGAACCCGACGCAGGTTTACCCAAGAGCTATGGTGCGAAAGCGCGATATTGTTCAGGTTTTTTATCATGGTTCCGCAAGCCATCAGCGCGAGATTCATTGGCTATATGATGTTATGCAAGAGGTGCTGTGTGCAGATGATAATATTACATTTGAAATTATCGGCGGGCCTCATGTTAATAAACAGTACCGTACCTTACCGCGTACGACGATCTTGTATCCGATGAGTTGGCAGACATATAAAACATTGCTATGCCAGCCAGGGCGTGCAATTGGTTTGGCGCCACTGTTGGATGAGCCTTTTAATCATGCGCGTTCTTATACAAAATTTTTTGATATTACCCAAACTGGCGCGATTGGTATTTATGCAAAAGCGTCACAGTACAGTGAAGTCATAACAGATGGTGTGAACGGTTGTTTGTTAGACATGGATAAGTCTGCTTGGGTGGCGGCGATTTTGGCTTTAGCACGCTCTCCTGAAAAGCGTGCGAGTATGTATAAGCATGCGTTGATAGGGGTTGAAAATATTATTGAGCATGAGTTGTAATGCTGCTGACTTTCTCTAAAGGCATACAGAGCATTAAGGGGCTGGAAACCTTTTTAGGCAGCCCCGTTAAGTATGTCAGTTTCCCATACATAAGGTATCCATGTGATGGTGTGATCGGTTGGGGGTATAAATCTACAGCGACTAAAGCGATTCGTTACGCAAAGCGGTTTTCACTTCCTTATCTTGCTTTGGAGGATGGGTTTATCCGCTCTGTTGGCTTAGGCGTGAATCATCACCCTAGCCAAAGCTTGGTGATAGATCGTAGTGGTATTTATTATGATGCTACCCGACCCAGTGATTTAGAGCATTTAATTATGAAGGCATTCTACTCGCCAGAACAGTTGCAACGTGCCGAGCATGTGATTAATAGCCTAAAATCTGAGCGCTTGTCTAAATATAATCAAGCGCCTATTGAGTATTTACCCTCCGGTTTGTCAACACAAGCTGAAAGAGTTTTAGTTGTTGATCAGACTTATGGTGATGCATCTGTGGCATTAGGGTGTGCCAGCGAAAAATCATTTGAGAATATGCTCTATCAAGCGGTAGCGGATAATCCGCATGCACAAGTTATCGTTAAAGTGCATCCGGATGTCATGTGCGGTAAGAAACAGGGTTACCTAAGTGAGTTGGCTGTGAAGCTAGGCTGCGTATTGCTGGCAGAAGAGGTCAACCCTTGGGTGATGTTTGATCTAGTCGACAAAGTGTATGTAGTTACCAGCCAGTTGGGCTTTGAGGCGTTGATGGCAGGTAAGCAGGTATATTGTTTTGGCATGCCATTTTATGCTGGGTGGGGGCTTACATATGATACGCAGACACTGAGCAGGCGAAACAGTAAGCGTGCACTCGCTGAAGTGGTTTATGCTGCGTATATTGAGTACAGTCGATATATTGATTTGCAGTCTTTGGCTTTGTGCCAAATTGAGGATACGATTGCATCGATTTGTGCGGAACGAGATTCCATTCGAGGCTAAGGATAACGTATCCAAGTATTAGGTAAGTCATTGAATCAAGTAAAACAACATTGGATCGCTATTGGTTTTTCATCGTGGAAAAAGCCATTTATTAGCGACTTCTTGCCACCAGAAAGCGATGTGTCTTTTTGGTCGTACCGTAAGTTGCGAGCTAAGTGTAAACAGCTATCTGCAGTAAAGGTGGTGGTATGGTCAAGTAAAGCCTCGCCTGAGCTTATCGCATTCTGTAATCAGCATTGCCTGCCGTTATGGCGAATGGAAGATGGCTTTATTCGGTCAGTAGGTTTGGGTGTAGATTTAGTTCGGCCTGTTTCTCTAGTGTTAGACTCAACCGGTATATATTACGATAGCTCGAACACGTCAGACCTAGAACTTTTGCTTAATACGCATACTTTTGATTCCTCGATACTCTCGCGGTCAAGAGGGTTAATTCATCTAATCACCCATTCCCGAATCTCGAAATATAATATTGGTTTTTCCAGTAAGTTAAATCTACCCCAAGATAAAACAATTATTTTGGTTCCTGGGCAGGTGGAAGCCGATGCTTCGATTTTAAAAGGCTCGCCCTGTATCAAAACTAACTTGTCTTTATTAATAACGGTTCGGGAGCAAAACCCTGATGCGTATATTATCTATAAACCACATCCCGATGTGCTCGCTGGAGGGCGTGATGATAATGCATTTGAATCCCAGCTTACCCCCTACGACCTGCGTGTAACCGATATATCAATAACAGATCTATTTGAGCAAGTGGATGAGTTACATACCATGACATCGCTCGCTGGGTTTGAAGCGCTGTTAAGAGGAGTGAAAGTCGTAACTTACGGTCTACCCTTTTATGCTGGCTGGGGGCTGACAACGGATCAATGTTGTTGTGCTCGTCGCCAGCGTAAACTCAGTGTCGAGGAGCTGGTTGCTGGCACGTTATTACTTTATCCCGTCTATGTAGACCCAGCCACTTGCCAACGTATTACATGCGAGCAAGCGATTGATTCAGTGAAAAGTAGCCTTGGTAGCCCCAAAGGCCCTCGTTTATCTACTAGAATAGATCGTTTAGTGAGGCGAACGTTAGGGATAAAGCGCGGTTGATTATGTTGATTTCTGTATTATCCGAAGAGTCCGGTAAAGAGGTTAAAGGGACTTCAAAGTTTTATGAACTGCTTTCCTGAGGCAGATATTGTCGCGATGGGTAGCTCATTAAAGTTATGGTAGGTTGTGATTGAAAACCGTTGGATTTTTCGCTGCAGGCCATGCTGTTATAGGCCACCTAGATCGTGTTCTTGAAGCAAGGGTTAAATATTGCCCACCGTTCTATCCCTCCCAAGATTTAGATGCGGTAGCTGGGTGGGGGTATAAGCCCTCTTCTAAACGGGCAATGGCTTATGCTACTAAGCATAATCTTCCTTATTGGGCGCTTGAGGATGGTTTTCTGCGATCTATTGGGCTAGGCGTTCATGGTCATCTTGAGCACAGTTTTATCGTCGACCCAGTTGGCGTTTATTATGACGCGACAAAGCCCTCTTTACTTGAGAATCTGATTATTCATGCGCCGCAGGATATGGATAGCCTTGAACGCGCTAATCGCTGTATTGATATGCTTCGGCAGGCACGTTTAAGCAAATACAACCTTGCGCCTGATGTTTCCGTCTTTTCGCAAAAAGCAAAATCCGCCGTTTTGGTGGTAGATCAGACGTATGGAGATACATCGGTGCGTTTAGGGATGGCCTCCGATACACAATTTGAAGAGATGCTACAAGCGGCTATTCACGATAATCCGGGAGCGGAGGTGCTCGTCAAAGTTCATCCGGATGTATTGGCGGGTAAGAAAAAAGGTTATCTGCATGAGCTTGCTAAAGTTTATTCCTGCCAGTTAGTAGCGCAAGAGGTAAACCCTTGGTCGCTTTTTGAGTGTGTCAGCGATGTTTATGTGGTCACTAGTCAGCTAGGTTTTGAAGCTTTGCTGGCGGGTAAGCGTGTTCACTGTTTTGGTATCCCCTTTTATGCGGGGTGGGGGCTAACGCAAGATAGGCAGCAGTGTGATCGACGCCAACAGCCCAGATCTTTACAGCAGCTGTTTTTTGCAGCTTATCTGCAGTATTGCCGCTATATCAATCCCTACACGGGTGAGCGGTGTGCATTTGAAGATACCGTTGCATTACTTTCTTTGCAAAAACAGCATTTAGAGCGCTTGCGAGGAACATGGTTACTCCCAAAAAATCAGCGAACGTTTCTACCTCGTTTGAATCGTGTACTTGGCTTAGCTGCCAATATCCGTATCGCTTCTGATGGTGTTAGCGGTTGCGCAGATAAGCCTGCCCTCGTGGATAGCTATTGGTTACAAGATAAATCTCAGGCTTCACGGGTCATTAAGATTCAGGCAATAGACTTGTTCTCAGTGGGGCCGTTCAAGGGTGTTGGTTACGGGCTAAGTAACAGTATCGAACTGGTTAACGCGTTGCTCAATGAGTCTGCTCTGTTGGATTTCTTGGATCAATACGATTTATCGCCTCATGAGCAAGATGCTGCTTCGGTTATATGTACTCTTTACCGACACTTTTTGCAGCAACACGTTTCAGTAATATCCGCTTGCTCTTTTCAGTTGCCTAAGGATCGAAAAATCCTATTAGTGGTGGAAGACAGAGAGCAGTTATCTGAAGAAGATGAACTCGTGCTGCTTAATTCGGTTCGTGAAGCAAATCCCACGGCGTATATTGTCTATGCCAGAAAAGACTGGAATGCTGATAAGTTTGCTATATGCCCTTTACCTTCAGTATGCGATAGAGGGCTTGCTTACGATGATATTTTGCCTTTTATCCAATGGGTGGATGAGCTGCATACACACTCATCACTTATGGGATTTAAAGCATTGGTGCTAGGTGTGCCTGTGGTGACTTACAGCGATGCTTTTTATGCAGGTTGGGGGCTAACAGAAGATAATATGTTGAGTATGAAAAGGGCTCGATGCTTAACCTTAGAAGAGCTCGTCTATATGTTGCTGATAAAATATGTGTCATATCACGATCCAGATACGGGAGATGTGATTAATTTTGAAACTGCCCTCCTTTTAGCTCAACGCTATGCTCAGTATCCATATGGTTTAACCTTGAGGGCTCGCGTCAAACGTGTGATACGGTCTATCTTTCTAAATACCTGAAACAGGGAAGCTATCTTTAAGGATGTTTAATGCCGCTTAAAATTGTGATTACAGGTGCAACGGGTGCTATCGGTTCTGCGTTAGCGAAAGCCTATGCGGTTGATGGTCATTCCTTGGTATTACAGGGACGTCGATCTGATCTTTTAAAGTCATTGTGTGATGAATGTCAGTTATTAGGTGGTAAGGCGGCCTTCCACGCTTTTGATTTAACCGACAGTGAGCAAACGCATTCATGGTGTGACATGCTACTGGCTGATGGGGTGCCTGATCTCGTATTCGCTAATGCAGGTATGAATATTAATACGGGGCAGCGGCATCAGGGAGAGCAGTGGTCACAGATCGAAGCGCTATTGGATTTAAATGTTAAATCCACTCTTCAACTGGTGCACCATATGGCGTTAGCAATGAAACAGCGTGGAACTGGTCAATTGGTATTGATTAGCTCTTTAGCCGCATTTTATGGCTTGCCGGATACACCAAGCTATAGCGCAAGTAAGGCTGCCATCAAAGCTTATGGTGAGGGTATTCGCAGTTGGTTGGCACCGTTTGGTGTTGGGGTTAGTGTGGTCATGCCGGGTTATGTCGCATCGGATATGTGCCATGAAATGCCGGGGCCGAAGCCTTTTTTATGGACACCTGAGCGAGCCGCAAAAACGATTAAACGTCGTGTCGCTAAAAACCATCCGCGTATCAGTTTTCCCTTTCCGCTGAATATAGGTTGTTGGGGGCTGGCTGTATTGCCACCAGGAGTGTCGCAAAAGTTACTTAAGTGGTTAGGGTATGGCGGATAAAATGGACGTTATCATCGTAAGTGTTACCTTATTGTCTGATCACCTTATATTGCCTTTGCTGGTTGGTTTGCTGTTTGCCTTTTTAGTTGAGTTGCTGCTCATACCTAAAGCTCAGGTGTTTTGGAAGCGCCCCTTAGCTGCTAACTTATTACATGTCGGGGGGTGGCTCTTTTTCTTTTGTGTTGAGTTGCTATTATTCCAGCGCCCTTGGTTTGCGATGGCCAATGTGGTGGCATGGCACTTGGTACTTATTTTGGTTAACAACGCGAAATATCATGTTTTGCGAGAGCCATTTCTATTCTACGATTTTGAATACTTAGTGGATGCCATTCAGCACCCTCGGTTATACCTGCCCTTTGTAGGAGTAATGAATGCCATTATGGCTTTGGTTCTCTTGGTAATGGTGATTACTGTTGGTGTCTTCATAGAGTCTAGCTTATTGCAAAGCGGTCAAACTGATTTATGGGTTACGGTTTGGTTGGGCTTGCTTATCATTTCACTGGGTATGCTGACGGTAGGGTATCGACACATTGATCGCAATATGCCGATACATTTGGATCCAGAGATAGATTTCAAGCAGTTAGGGCAGGGTGGTTTTCTTTGGTATTACGCAAAGTTGCACTTCTCTCACCCGCAGCTTAAGCATGCTAAAAAATTGGTGCGTAAAAGTGCTGGATTATTTCGTAAGAAGAAGCGATCGGTATCTATACCGCAGTCTTCTTCAGCCTCGACTGTACCCCCCATGCACACCCATTCGCTCCCGGATATTGTGTGTGTTCAGAGCGAATCCTTTTTTGATCCTCGTATTTATTACGATTGTATAAAGCCTTCCGTGTTATCGGGCTTTGACCAGGTTTGCCAGCAGGCATTGAGCTATGGTTCCCTGAGTGTGCCTGCTTGGGGGGCAAATACGATTCGTACTGAAGCTGCATTTCTATCCGGTGTGGCACCACATGCCATGGGTGTTAATCAGTTCAGCCCCTATCGTCATTTCCTTAAAAACCCACAAACGACGGTGGCACATCAGCTAAAAGCGATAGGCTATGAAACGGTTTGTGTTCACCCTTACCCGGCATCGTTTTATCAGCGGGATAAGCTTTACCCACAACTGGGGTTTGATTGTTTTATTGATATTGAAGCCTTCGATAGTAAAGATAAGGTAGGGCAATACATTGGTGATCATGCGCTAACAGAGCAGGTTCGCCAATTATTGAGTAATAGATCAGGCCCTATATTCATTTACATTATTACGATGGAAAACCATGGTCCTTTGCATCTGGAAAAGCCAACCGATGAGGATATGGAGCGCTTCTATGTTGATCGGCAACCCGTTGGTTGTGAGGATCTCAGTGTGTATCTGCGCCACTTACATAATGCGGATCGTATGGCGGTAGAGCTAACCAACTTGCTGAAAGCACGAAATAGCGGTGGGTTGCTGTGTTGGTATGGTGATCATGTGCCTATTATGTCTAAAGTTTATCAGCGATTAGGAACGCCCAGTGGTGATACTCGCTACTTTATTTGGAGTAGCCACAAAGGGCAAAGCGCTGAGGCTCCAAAAAAGGAGCAATCCAAAGCGGTTTCTGATTTGGCTGGCGAGTTGATGTCAGTAGTTCTCGATACGCAAAAGCGAAACCATCATGAAGGTGATACGGGATAAGATTCCAAGAGAACATCAAGGGGAGACTGGCTTTCTTGTAAGCGCTTCATCGCATTGTTAACGCCAATACGGATGCCGTCAGAACTAAAAAAACCTCCATTAATCTGTGTGGCGTGGATCACTATCTTCTGGAATGCATCAAATAGTTGCGTGTTGGGGTAGGTTGTGTCGTGCCAGAAAGCGTTGAGCGAACATTGGGCTGTTAATCCTGGCATATCATAGATGGCTTGGCCTAATGCGAGTGTTCGGCATTGATGAGCTAATGCTGTAATGCCGACGGTACTATTTACGACGACGACACCCTCACATGCATCTAGTAACGCGGGCAAGGGGCCACTTTCTAAATAGAGTATACGCCCTTCAATGTTTTTCTCTTTGGATAGCTGTTTGATTATTTTAGAAAAATTAGTAAATCCTGTATCTAGAGGGTGATTTTTGATCACCAATAGTGATTCTTCTGGCGCATACTCGGAGAAAGAGTCCACAATGGTGCGTATCAGATCAGACATGGATGTGATATCAGAATGTACTTGGATTTGGCTGTCACTATCCAGTTGCAGAGGGAGTAGGTAGAAAGGTTTGTTATTGCTAAGCAAGTAATGAATAGTGCGTTTATCGCGCGTTTCATACCAAGGCATTTGGGAAAATCGAATTCCCCAGCCAGCTAGCTCTAAACCTGAAATTGCAGGGCGGTGGGTTTTATAACCGTGATAAAAAATAGGGTTCAGTAAGCCAGGAAAGTGATAGCCGATTTCATGTAAAGCCAGCAGAGTAATGGGGTTGCTAATAGATTGACTGGGTGGGGCGGGTGGGAGATGCTTAGCGACTTCAAAGTACCAGTTGGCCTCTTTTGGAAGCTGAGAAAAACCATTAATACCGCCTTCTTCTAGCGTCAACCAATCGGGTCTTAAGTAACCTTCATCAAAGATATGTAACCTAAGCCCCAGCGCTTTTGCAAGCGGTACCGCCGCTGCATTAACGGGGCGAGTATCGCCCAACGTTATAATATCGGTAATGCCATAATCGAGCACTTTTTTGCGGAGGTACTCAGGTAGTGCTGATGATTTATCACGGAACTGCCAAGAAGGTTTATTGCGCCAGTAGGCATAATCGCCTGCATTAAAATTGATGCGAAACACATGCGCTTTTGCTTGGATTAATGCATCCCCCAGTTTGGAAAAAAATGGGCTGGTGGACCCCTGTAAAAACAGAAAATTTCTACTTTTCATGGCAATCCAGTCAAACTAAATAAAAGCTTTCAGGTGTGTTAGCGTTTTCATGATTTGTTCTTCGGTATGCTCGCAGGAGAGAAAAAAGCGTAACCGCGCACTACGCTCGGGAACAGCTGGGTAGACAATAGGTTGCACATTAACTCCCTGCTTGAACAAGGTATCAGACGCATTAGCAGCGCGCATAGAGCTGCCGAATATAATGGGTATAATGGCGATACCCTCACTGCTACCTGTATTGAAGCCCATATCTTTAGCCTGTTTGAGGAAAAATTGAGAGATATGACGCAGCTTTTTAATGCGTTCTGGTTCCTCCTGCATAAGGTGCAGCGCCGCTAGAGAGGCCGCCGCAGTTGGGGCTGGAATGCCAACACTGTATAAAAAGCCGGGAGCCATATAGCGTAAGTGTTCAATAAGGGCTGATTCCCCAGCAATGTAGCCGCCACATCCTGCCAGTGTTTTACTGAGAGTGCCCATCCAAATATCCACTTCGCGACCTGCTATGTGGAAGTGTTCCCGTAAGCCTTTACCTGTTGAACCCAGTACCCCGAATGAATGCGCCTCATCGATCATTAAAAAAGCAGAAAACCGTTGCTTAATTTCTACGAGTTTATTCAGGTCGGGGAAGTCGCCATCCATACTGAACATGCCTTCCGTGACAATTAAAACCCGCTCAAATTGAGAGCGGTACTCAAGTAGCATTTTCTCTAGCACGTCGAGATTGTTGTGAGGAAAAGCTAACCGTTTTGCACCGGATAATTTGGCGCCAATCAGCAAACTGTTGTGGCTAAACTCATCGTGAATAATCAGGTCTTTCGGCCCAAACAGGTGGCCAATCGTCGATACATTCGTTGCATGGCCACTGACGAATACAACGGCATCATCGACCTCATAGCAGGTTGCAATCGCTGTTTCGAGCGCTCGATGAACAGGACGCTCCCCAGAGACAATACGGCTGGCAGAAACAGAAGTACCGTATAGGTTGATCGCTTTTATAGCCGCCTCATTTACTTCAGGATGCCCAGATAAATTTAAGTAGTTATAGCTGGCAAAGTTGATCATCTCCTGATCATCAATAGTGCTTGTGGCTCCCGCTGTACCTTGATGGACTCTAAAAAAGGGGCTAGTGATACCCAGTGAGTGTGCCCCTTCCCGAATAATTTTCATCTGCTGATAACCCGGCAGCTGGTCAAACTGACAATACTTATGCTCCTTCTGATTAGCGCGAATCAGCGAGCCAATGCCGGTGTTTGTGCTTTCAGCTTTTTTCAGCTTGTGCTTGAGTGTCTGTTGTATCAGCTTCTCTTTGAGTTGTTGAGAAAGTTTACTGTTCATGCTTATAAAGCTTTTTCTGCAAGGTGCTGGCTGACAACCTGTTTAGTCATCTCATCTTCATCGCCCTGTTCACCGCGTAGTTGGTTCACCAGTTTTTGGCTGAGTTTGCTCAACGTTGGCGTTTCACTTAATGCCATCACTGAAACACTAATACCCAACTTGGATTCGATTGCGGACATTAATTCTACCCCCATCAGTGAATCCAGACCCATGTCGTACATGGAACGGTTAGGATCTAGCTTATCTTCAGATGTCATGAGAATTTTGCTGAGTTCTGTTTTCAGTAATGAAAGTAACGTCTCCGTTAAGGCTTCATCACTCATTGCCAGAAGTTCATTGATATCCAATCGGTTATCTTCGCCCTGATCACTATTAGCATTGGTGAGGGCAATCTCTCTAAATTTTGGTTGAGCTGCACTTGGTAGGAATCGGCTTAGCGGTCCCCATTCAAACTCCAGTACCCCTTGATTGCCAGTGTCATGAAGCATCATCTGTTCTAAGGCTTCTAGGGCTTTATCGGAAGGTAAGGCTTGTCCGCCTATACGGCTTTGCAATGCCTCTTTGATTTTCTCATTACGCGCTAGGAAGCCTACATCATCAATCGCACCCCACCGAGGGCAGGTGGCAGGCTTGCCACGACGAATACGGTCTGCGGTCAGCCCTTCTAACCAGTGATTCGCAGCCACATAGCTGCTTTGGCCTGGGTTGCCGAGCAATGTTGTTGCAGAGGAATAAAGTACGAAGAATGAAAGATCCAAGTGATCTGTCAGTTCATCAAGCCATAACGCTCCTGCGATCTTAGGTGTTAAGACACGCTCTAGCTGTTCGTGGCTAAGGTTCATTGCGAGGCTATCTTCAATGACTGCTGCAGCATGAATAACCCCTTTAATTGGAGGCATCTTCTTGGCGCTATTGTCCAGTAATTCAGCGAGTGAATCCCGGTTGCTAACATCACAGGCGCAAGCCAATACATTAATGCCTTGAGCTTCTAACTGTTGCACAGCTGCAACGGCAGTATCGTTCTCTAAGCCGCTTCGGCTAATCAGAACCAAGTGGCGCGCCCCTTTGCTAACCAGCCATTGGGCTGTTTTTAAGCCAAAGCCTGCAAGTCCGCCGGTGACGAGGTAGCTGGCATTTGATTCCAGTGTCAGTATCTCGCTTGGCGGAGTCGTCACTGGCTGTTTAGGTCGAATCGGTTGGTCATAACCGATAACTATTTTTCCGATCTGTTTCGCTTGCTGCATATAGCGAAACGCATCTACAACATGATTTGCATCAAACAGTGTGTAAGGCAGTGGATAAAGCGTGCCGTCTTGGAATAGCCCCATCATCTCTTGGAAAAGACGGTGAGTTAGTTCTGGCTTTGACTGCATCAGCTGATCTGCGTCTATACCAAAATAACTGATATTATTACGGAAGGGGCGCAGACCAATCTGAGTGTTTTCATAGAAGTCACGTTTGCCTAACTCCAAGAATCGGCCAAAGGGTTTGAGCACCCGCAGGTTTTGATTAATGGCTTCTCCGGCTAACGAGTTGAGAACGACATCCACACCCACTTCGTGTGTATCCAGCAGGATCTCCTCAGCGAAGGTCAACGAACGGGAGTCATAAATATGTTCAACACCCATCATGCGCAGGAAGTCTCGTTTGCTTTCAGAACCCGCCGTTGCATAGATCTCGGCCCCTATCCATTGAGCTACTTGAATCGCTGCAATGCCAACGCCTCCGGCCGCGCCGTGGATCAGGATTTTTTCACCAGGTTCAAGGCGAGATAAGTAATGTAAGGCATAATAAACCGTAAAGAACGTGCTTGGGATGGTTGAGGCCGCTTCAAACGAAATTCCCTCTGGAATATGTGCGATAGCATTAGGCTGTGTAACCACGGAATCGCTAAAGCTGGCAGGGCCGAAACCAACGACCATGTCCCCTGGTTGGTAGTTGTTTATCTTATCGCCAACTGCGGTGACTATACCGGCAAATTCGAGTCCAAGTGTGGGGCCAGCAAAACCATTTTCGATCGCCTCGTCAGACAGCATCCCTAAGGTATACATGACATCACGGAAGTTAAGCCCGGTAGCTTTAATGTCTACGCGAATTTGGTCTTCATTGAGTGGACTTATCTCTTTGACGTACCATTTCAAACTCTTTAGCTGCCCCGGTGTTTCAAAACCAAGGTAATAGCTAACAGCGGGTGACGTAGTATTTTCGGTCGATTTCTGCAGGCTCGGTGCAGGGTTTTTCCGTAGGCGCGGAGCATAACGTTGCCCCCGTTGATCAATGAAGAGCTCCAGCTCAACTGAAGGTGTTGCATATTCAGCATTGAGTGCCTGATACACTGACGGAGTGAGCAGTTCAGGAAGATCAACCAAGCGAAGCTTTGTGTGCTGCGACTCATTCATGAGAGTGCGTACAAACCCCCAAATAGCAGAATCATCGGATTGGTGATGCTCCCAGCTAGCATTAGGGTCATCACAGTGGTATAGGCTTGCTACGTGTCGCGTTAATATCCAAAGGTTAACTTCTGAGCCGGATATCTCAATTGCCTTGAAGAGGTTGTTCAAGCCTTTGCAGCGATCATTGATCTGCTTGAGCCTTAACTGAGATGTCGGTGTTGATTGTAGGCCGATAGCGAACAGCAAATTGTCAGAAACCTGTTGAGCCAGCCAGTCCGTGCAAGTCTCTAGCGTCCACTCTGCAAAATCAGATAACGAAATAACCGTGCTTTGTGGATAATTATGGCCATCAGTCGGAAGCAGAGCATTATCTAAGCTGTCTGTTAGAACATGCCAGTGCCCAAGGGATATCGGGAGTTTTGCTTCCTCTATACGTCGGTACTGGCCGATCACCAACTGTTGCTGGGATGTCGTGTATCCGTCTAGGATGTGGCAGTTATTAATACTATATTCTGCAAGTAGGTTCGCCCATTGTGAGGGCAAAAGCTGCTGCGAGTGCCCTGCGGTTAACCAGTCAGGGTGGCTGCTCATCAACAACTCTAACCAGTGTGATGGTGTGGGTGCTATCAATATCAGATGGGCATTATCTGCCATAAGTACCGATAGGTGTCTCATTATAATGCCAAAATCGGATAGGGCAGCCCCATTTATATTAATAATAACCAGTTGGTGCTGGGGAGCTAGCTCCTCTTCTATATCGAGCAGCGGAATAACATTCAGGTAGGGAAACTCCTCCTGAAGGTGCTCTGCTTTATTAATAGCGCTGCTATTGAGGCTGGTAAAGCTGACATCATACTGTTTAGGGTCGAGTGCCTCGTTAAAGTAACGGCAAATCTCAGGAGATGAGATGCCAACCTCAAGGATACGCAGGCGCTGCATATCTGCTTGATCTGATAATTGCTGAATTTTAGTGACTAACGCGCTTGCTACATCATGCGTAAATAACGGTGTATTACGTACGTGTAAGAGGGTGCTATATACCTCTAAATCTACAAAGGGTAGCTGCTCGGGAACGTCTAGCCAGCGGGATAGCTGAAGGTTAAAGCGTCCTAGTGCATGAGTAACAGCAAACACCTCCGGGTAGTCCCTTGCCATCATCTGCCAGATTAGAGTGGCGGGAATAGCTTCATCGTCATTTTGAGGTGTTATTTGCCAGCCTTCACTAGTTTCTGTGATAAGTTGATTCTGGGCGGCACTGCGAATCAAGCACTGCAGCAGAGGCTCACTTTCTGGGTAAGCTTCTGTGAATTCTGCTATCTGTTGGTTATTAAGCAGCCCTTTATTGGCTAGTTTTGGCAAGTGCTCGGTAACAATCGCATTGGCAAGTGCATCAAATAGCGGGTCGATCTCTTCTTGGTAGCGCTGACATTTGGCTAAAGCTTCTGATGAAAGGCAGTCTTGTAATGCCGGTCTCAGATCCATAGGCGCTGCTTCGAGTTTTAGCGAAGGAGTACCAGTCAAATAATAATCTAAATAATCTACCCGTTGCGTTGCTGACTTTTTCACACGTACTGCTTTAAAGCGGGCTTCTTTGATTGAAGCAATATGCACGCCGTCTATATCGAATAGGTCAAATTCAGCGGTAATCGAATGGGGCGAGCGTTTTAGAAGCCGAGCTTGTGCGACATGGAGTGATTTCGCTTGTGTTCTAACAAAAATACGGCCAACTCTGACGGGGATATATGCAATCCCTTCATGATTGTTAAGTTGCTCTTTCAAGAACTGGATAATTAATTGAAAAGTACAGTCCAGTTGCGCAGGGTGAAGCCAGTAGCCACTTTGGTTAAATTGAGGGTCAAATACCCCCAGCACGCGATCATCATCTTTCCAACCATGGGTAATCGCCTGAAAACTGGGGCCGTAGTCGAGGCCTGCTGACATCATCATGCTGAGATGATCGCTCAGGGTTAAGTCATAGGAGCGCTTTGGTAAGGCAGGGCAGGTCTGGCTAAGATGCAGTGGGGTGGGCGCCTTCAAAAAGCGACCAGTCGCATTCTTTGTCCAGTGTTCCCCTTCGACTAAGTCGCGACTGGAAATAGTAATTTCGCCGCTTTTAGGTTGCAGCGTAACACGTGTTTTTTTGCTGTGTTGGTTGTCGAGCGTCAGCGCGTTATAAATCTCTATCTCTTCAAGCTCTACAAACTCTGTAGGCGTATTTAAATGGGTCGCCGCTAGCAATAACTCAATGTAACCTGTCCCAGGGAAGATGACATGATCATCGACAACATGATCAGCTAGCCATGGATAGGCCTGAGTATCCAGCGTATTTTCCCAAGTATGTGAGAACTGCTTAACCGGGTAGCCTAATAAATCATGCTGCTTTTGACGCATGAGTAGCCCAATACTGTTAGCTGACTCCGGGTGCCAAAGTCTTTCTCGCTGCCACGGATAGGGCGGTAGCTCAACTTTCGCTGCCGGCTGTTCAAAAAGACCGGAAGACTGTATGCCTTCACAAATGAGTGCTTGGGCTGCTGCTCTTTCGATAAGCGCGATTTGATCTGTATGTTTGGTCAGCGTTGTTAGCGTAAGCCCTGTAAGATCTGCATGTCGAAGCGAATCGTTTAAATAACTCTTAAGAACAGGGTGGGCGCCAACTTCAATAAATGTGGTATAACCATCTGCAATCATCTGATCGATAGCGGATTGAAATAGCACCGGTTGACGAATATTGTCCCACCAATAATCAGCAGTAAGCTGGCTTCCGTCTAGTCGTTTTCCCGAAACGGTTGAGTAGAGGGGCAGTAGGGAGGTAGAGGGCGTGAGATCCCTAAGGCTCATCTTTATCTGCTCTTCTACAGAGTCCATTTTGGAACTGTGAAATGCATAATTCAGATTGAGTCGACGATAAAAAGTACCCTGTTGCTTTAAATGGGATTCAAGCAGAGTGAGTTGATCAGGATTGCCCGCTAAGGTGACACCTCTTATGCTGTTTATTCCGGCTAGTTCTACTTCCGTTAAGGCGAGTTCTGTAATAAGTGCTTGCGTGCTCTGAGCATCTAGGCCAACAGCCGTCATCTCACCAAGTCCGGCTGTTTTACCTTGATGTTGGCTGCGGTAGTAGATGACATGAACCGCTTGTTCTAGTGTCAGAGCACCGCTAGCCCACGCCGCAGCAACCTCGCCAACACTATGTCCCGTCACCGCCGATGGCTTCACATAATGGGCATGTAGGAGTTCGGTTAAGCCAACTTGCAGGGCGAATAGTGCAGGCTGCGCAATCTCCGTGAGTGCTAAACGCTCTTCGCCATTTCGACCTTGTAGCTCGTCAACTAATGAGAAGCCAGCCAGTGGCTTGAAATAACCATCAACCTGCTCGACCGCAGCTCGAAAAACTTCTGAACTTTGGAGTAATGTATTGCCCATTTTCTCCCATTGGCAACCGTTACCTGAATAGACATAAGCTATTTTGCTAGTAGGTTTGTCATTGTAAAACGGGTCAGTTTGTTCAGTCAGCAGTGATGTCAACTGCGTAGCTGCATCTGCGCAGTTGTCTGTCCACACCGTGTGTATGATGGGGTGGATTTCTCGATGTAAGGCAAAATTATAAGCCAGTGTGTAAAAGGAATCATTAGCGGTTTCTAGTAGGTTTATCGCCTGACGAACCGACTGCTCCAGTGCATTGTTGTCTCTCGCAGATACAATCAAAGGGACTTTATTGGATGATAGCAGGTCTGGGGAGGTTACCTGGGTTACCGGTGTTGTTTGTAAGATAACATGCGCGTTGGCACCACCAAAACCGAACGAATTAACGCCAATCGTTAGGGTTTTCTCTTTGGGTAAAGGCATATTTTCGGTAACGACACGAATATTCCAATCCTCAAACTGAATGTTAGGGTTGGGCGTTTTCATGCTGATCGTGGCAGGTACTTCTCGATGTTTGAGGCAATAGACTGCCTTTGCTAGGCCTGCTATACCTGAGGCTGCTTCCAAGTGTCCTACATTACTTTTGACCGAGCCAATAGGTAATGGCGTACTCCTACCTTCGCCTAGCGCCATACTAATAGCGCGGGTTTCGATAGGGTCGCCAACTGCTGTTCCTGTACCGTGAGCCTCAACATAGTCCAGTTCTTCTGGCGACAGGCCTGCTTTTTGGTAGGCAGCAGTCATTAAAGCTGCTTGTGCCTGAGGGTTAGGTACCGTCAGACCAGATTTATAACCATCTGTATTGACTGAAGAGCCGGCAACAACGGCTAGGATACTATCTCCATCTCTAATCGCGGCGTCGTAATCTTTCAGCAGGAATATTCCGCCCCCTTCTGACCGAACATAACCATCACCCTCTGCATCAAAAACTTGGCATTTACCCTGTTTGGAAAGCATGGTTGCCTTGGAAAAAGCAATAAAACCATAAGGGTGTAAATGTAAACTGACGCCACCGGCTAGGGCTTGCTCCGTTTCGCCGGAGCGAATCGATTGGCACGCCTGATGAAAAGCAACCATTGAAGAGGAGCAGGCGGTATCCATGGCGATGCTAGGCCCATGCAGATCAAAAAGATATGAGATTCTGTTGGCTGCAATACTGGAGGTATTACCGGTCGCAACACTAGAGTCGACAATGCTTAAATCTTCTGCAAAACGGTAAGCATAATCTGCACTAGCGATGCCAATAAAAACACCACAGTTGCTACCCTTTAGAGATGAAGGTGGTTTGCCTGCGTTTTCAATCGCTTCCCACGTCATTTCGAGCAACAGGCGTTGCTGAGGGTCCATCAGGGATGCTTCACGAGGAGATATACCAAAAAAGCTTGCATCAAAGCCCGAAATATCTCCTATCGAACCGGCTTTAAAGGTGTAACTGGTGCCAGGGTGTTTGGTGTCAGGGTGTGAAAAAGCGTCAAATGACCAACGGCCCGATTCTACCTCAGACACTAAGTCACGATGTTCAAGAAGGTCGGACCAAAAGGTTTGTGGGGTTGTGCCAGGAAAGCGAAAAGAAGTACCTATAATGGCAACACGTTTATCCATAACTTACAGCTCTGACTCCGGGGGGCAAATAGGCCTTCAATTATACTGCTAAAGAGAGATAAATTCAGGCGGTTTTAAAACTTTGTAGCCTAATGGTGCACAGTGCACAGCCTGCCGAGGCTGAATATTGTCATGTTATGCTGCCGTCGCTGAATGGCTACTTTATGAAGTTTGAGTGGCAAGGCTTGCTACGGGGTAACTTGACAGTTAAGGAGGTAACTAGAAGATGGTGTCTTGAGTTGGTGGGCCCACCAGGACTTGAACCTGGGACCNNCTCTAACCAACTGAGCTATAGGCCCTTCAAAAGAGGCGCCAATGATACAGTGTCTATACTATTGGCGCAATACTTTGATATGTAACAGGAAGTTATTCGTCCAAGAAACTGCGTAAGTGGTCTGAACGGCTCGGATGGCGCAGTTTTCTTAATGCTTTAGCTTCGATTTGACGAATACGTTCACGCGTTACATCGAACTGCTTACCGACCTCTTCAAGGGTGTGATCGGTGTTCATGTCGATACCAAAACGCATGCGAAGTACTTTGGCTTCTCTGGCAGTTAAGCCCGCAAGGACTTCCCGGGTTGCTTCACACAGTCCTTCGCCTGTTGCTGAGTCCACAGGAGAGGTGTGATTAGAGTCTTCGATAAAGTCCCCAAGGCTTGAGTCTTCATCATCACCAATGGGTGTCTCCATGGAGATAGGTTCTTTGGCGATTTTAAGCACCTTACGGATTTTGTCCTCGGGCATCTCCATGCGTTCGGCAAGTTCTTCCGGTAAAGGTTCGCGTCCCATCTCCTGAAGCATCTGCCGTGAGATGCGATTCAGTTTGTTGATGGTCTCAATCATATGTACGGGTATACGAATGGTACGGGCCTGATCAGCAATAGAGCGAGTAATAGCCTGACGAATCCACCAAGTTGCGTAGGTCGAGAACTTGTAACCACGGCGATATTCAAATTTATCCACGGCTTTCATCAGGCCTATATTACCTTCCTGAATGAGGTCGAGGAATTGTAAGCCACGGTTAGTGTATTTCTTGGCTATAGAGATAACTAAACGTAGGTTGGCTTCAACCATCTCTTTTTTAGCGCGACGAGCACGGGCTTCGCCAATAGACATACGGCGGTTAACATCTTTAATTTCCGCCAGTTCTATTTGAGCATCTCCCTCGATTTGGATTAGCTTTCTTTGCGCTCTCTGTAGATCAGGTAGGTTGACGCTTATCGAACGAGCATAGCTTTCACCAGAGTCGGCAAGTTCTTGGAACCAGTTGGTGTTGGTTTCGTTACCTGGGAACGCTTTGATAAAATCTGCGCGAGGCATTTTACAGCGTTGCACGCAGATACGCATGATAGTGCGCTCTTGCTGACGTGTTCTATCAATAAAGTCTCTAACGCGCGCTACGAGGATATCGTAGTAGCGGGGCGTTAGTTTGACAGGAGAGAATGCTTCACATAGCTCTTCAAGGGCTACTGAGAACGCTTTGCTTTCGCGTCCCTCTTTCTCTTGAGTACTGTAGAGGTGTGCTAGTTTTTCTCTAATGTCAGTGAAGCGCAGGCGTGCCTCTTCTGGATCGGGACCGCGATCACCATCTTCTTCGTCATTGGTGCTGTCTTCGTCATCGTCATCATCGTCGTCATTATCGCTGTCATCATTTTCAACAATGGCGTTAGGTTCAATAATGACGGCTTCTTCGATAGGGCTGTCAGGATCGATGTAGCCGCTAAAGATATCGCTAAGGCGGCCTTCTTCCTGTAGCACCGTATCGTATGCATCGAGCACAAATTCGACAGAGCCTGGGAAGCTAGCGAGCGCAGACATAACTTCGCGAATGCCTTCTTCGATGCGTTTTGCGATTTCGATTTCACCTTCGCGGGTGAGCAGTTCAACCGTGCCCATTTCACGCATGTACATGCGAACAGGGTCGGTTGTGCGGCCTGCGTCTGACTCGACAGCGGCTAGGGCGGCAACAGCTTCTTCATCAGCTTCTTCTGCTGAGTCGCCTTCAGTCATTAAAAGCGTTTCGGCATCAGGCGCTTCTTCAGACACGGAGATACCCATGTCATTGATCATGCGGATGATGTCTTCCACCTGATCCGGATCGGCGATATCTTCTGGAAGATGGTCGTTGACCTCGGCGTATGTGAGATAACCCTGTTCTTTGCCGCGGGCGATCAGTTCTTTTAGACGAGATTGCTGCTGAGAGGTACCTGACATAGATGTCCTACGATGATGCAATTGTGACGAAAAAGTAAGCGCGACATTATAGCGTCGACACTCGTTTAAAGCTAGCTTATCCCATAAGGCAAATTACCTATGCCCTACGCTGATATTAACTTTAGTCTAGTTTTTTAGATATGGGGGTGGTTTGGGGTAAAACAAGTACTATTTTCTAATCAGGAGTTCAGATAAGAGTTTTTTCTCATCGTTTGATAGTGCTGATAGGGGCTTTTTTTGCAGGCGGGAGAGCTGGCTTTCCTGTAGCCGCTGGGTAAGGCGCTGCCATGCTTCGTCGAATAGTTGGTTTGGATCACCGCTGAGTACGGGGTCTAAGCGAGATATCTCGCTCAGTTGTAGAAGATATGTGCGTAATTCTGGATCATCGTTCCAGTCGATGATAAGTGTGCCAATGGATTGATTAGGGGTGTTTTTTAAGTGTGTGAGCAGTATGCAAAGTAGGCCTGCCTGAGGATCTGGTAGCTCTGAAAGGTCAATCAAGTTGGGTGCCTTTTGGGCTAGCTCAGGATGGTGTAGTAATAGCGATACTAAGTGGCTGCAAAGCGTTGTTGTGTGTTTTGCTGTGTTTGTAGGGGTGGCGTGCGGCTGCTTGAGTGCAGGTCTGCGTGGCTCTGTATTTTCCGTTACTTCGTTTATTTGGTTGGGCTGGGTCAGATTGATGGTTGTATTAATCTGCTCTAGGGTTAGACCTGTGAGTTCGCAAATACGGTCTAGCATCATTTGCTGACGTAAGCTTGTTTGCATCCGTTGGATATTGGGGAGTGCTTGTGTACTGAAATTGGCGCGCCCGCCAATACTACTTAGATCGTGACTCTCGCTATAATGCCTAAAGAAAAACTCAGAGAGTTCGAGGGCTTCTGATACATGTGCTTCGAAAGCTTCTTTTGAGGTTTTTCGCACCAGTGTGTCTGGATCTTCACCTTCGGGAAGAAAGAGGAAGCGTGCTTCTTGACCGTCTTTGATGATGGGAAGTGTGGTTTCCAGTGCTCTCTCAGCGGCTTTTCGTCCTGCTGCATCTCCATCAAAGCAGAATATAACTTCTGGGACGCTTTTGAATAGGCGTTCTAAGTGTTGTGCTGATGTTGCTGTGCCGAGTGTGGCTACTGCGTAAGTGATGCCATATTGAGCGAGGCTGATAACATCCATATAGCCTTCAACGATCAAGATGCGCTCTAATTTTGCTGTCAGTTTGCGAGCTTCGTAAAGGCCATAGAGTTCTCTCCCTTTTTGAAAGGTGACTGTTTCGGGTGAGTTGAGGTATTTTGGCTTCTCGTCTCCGAGTACGCGCCCTCCGAACGCAATGGTCCGGCCTCGCATATCGCGTATAGGGAACATTATGCGTTCTCTAAAGCGGTCGTACAGCCGGTCTTTCTCTTCGTTTCTAATAAGCATTCCGCTTTTTTCAAGAAGTTCTTTTCGCTCTTCTGAGGTGCCGAGTGTTTTAAGTAGGTTATCCCATCCGGTGGGGGCAAAGCCGATACCAAAGAGTTGTGCAATTTGGCCGCTTAAGCCGCGAGACTTTAAATAATCTACCGCAATGTGTTTGGTTGGATGGCTGCGTAGTTGATTTTGGTAGAAACTAGTTGCTTCATCCAGTATGTGGTATTGCGCTTTGTTTTCGCTGTGTCTTTGCTCTTGAGCTTCGTCTCGTGGCACATCGACGCCTACCAGTTTGGCGACTTCTTCAACTGCCTGAGGAAACTCTAGGCGTTCATACTCCATTAGGAAGCCGATAGCGTTTCCGCCGGCACCGCATCCAAAGCAGTAATAAAATTGTTTATCGGGGCTGACCGAAAAGGAGGGGGACTTCTCTTGGTGAAATGGGCATAGGCCAGAATAGTTTTTGCCAGTCTTCTTGAGTTTTACTCTGCCGTCGATGATATCGACAATATTGACGCGTGCGAGTAAATCATCAATAAAGTTCTGTGGTATGCGTCCGGCCATATTCTGCTCAATCGGATGGGATTGGACGGAATGTTAACCTGTTAAGCTCTCTTTGACGAGTTTAGATACCATGCCCATGTCGGCGCGGCCTTGCACCTTGGGCTTTAACTCAGCCATTAGTTTGCCCATATCTTGCATACCGGTGGCTCCGGAGGCTGCAATGGCTTCCTGAATGGCTTTTTGAATCTCTTCATCACTTAGCGGTTGCGGCAAGAAAGTTTTAATCACCTCCAACTCTCGTCGCTCAATGTCCGCCAGATCAGTGCGGTCCGCTGAATCATATTGTGAGATAGAGTCGCGGCGCTGCTTAGACATTTTGTCTAGCGTTGCTAGTACTCTTGCATCATCTAGTTCTATGCGTTCGTCAACTTCGATACGCTTAATTTCTGCCAAAATAAGACGAATAGTACCAAGACGCTCTTTTTCTTTAGCGCGCATGGCTTCTTTCATTGCTTCAGTAATCTGCTTTTTGAGTACTGACATTTGGCCTGACCTGTAACTAGAGGATGTTAAATCTCGGTATTGAATTAGTACAAACGTACGCGGCGAGAAATATCGCGAGAAACTTTCTTGGCGTGACGTTTTACAGCAGCAGCGGCTTTACGCTTACGAACCGACGTAGGCTTTTCATAAAATTCGCGCTTACGAACTTCAGCCAATACACCCGCTTTTTCGCAAGAACGCTTGAAACGGCGTAGTGCAACGTCAAATGGCTCGTTATCTTTTACTTTTACTGCAGGCATGTAATCAACCTAACCTTATTAATTTTAATGAATTTACATTGGTACGCATCCAGTGAAACTAAAAGCTCCCGGATGAGGGGCAAAATTTTAAGCGCGAGTCTGGTAATTGTCAAAGTCTAATTCGTGTATTTGTCAGGGATATAAGGGATAATGAGTGCAATTTCGTAAATTTGTTTAGAGAAAGCGTCAATGAAAGTTCTTGGAATCGAAACTTCCTGCGATGAGACGGGTGTGGCTATCTATGACAGTGAGCATGGTCTGTTGGCCGATACGCTCTACAGTCAGGTGAAAATGCATGCCGAATATGGCGGTGTAGTCCCAGAGTTGGCTTCTCGAGATCATATTCGTAAATTGTTGCCTTTGGTGAGTGAAACTTTAAAAGAAGCAAACTTAAGTTCTCAGGATATTGATGCAGTTGCCTATACGGCAGGGCCTGGGTTGATTGGTGCGCTGATGGTAGGTGCTTCAACCGGTAGGGCGATGGCAATGGCTTGGGGAGTTCCCGCTATCGGTGTGCACCACATGGAAGGGCATCTTTTAGCGCCTATGTTGGAAGAGTCCCCCCCTGTTTTTCCTTTTGTTGCTTTGTTGGTCAGTGGTGGTCACACACAACTTGTGAAAGTCACCGCGATAGGGCAGTACGAGTTGTTGGGGGAATCTCTGGACGATGCGGCGGGTGAGGCCTTTGATAAAGCGGCTAAAATGATGGGGTTGGATTATCCTGGTGGTCCATTGGTTGCTAAATTGGCAGAACAAGGCGATCGTACGCGATTTCGTTTCCCGCGACCTATGACAGATAGGCCTGGTCTGGATTTTAGTTTTTCCGGTTTGAAAACCTTTACCCTCAACACCGTTAATGATCATAAAGTGGATGGTGTTTTAGCCGATCAGACTCGCGCCGACATCGCAGCCGCTTTTGAGGATGCAGTGGTCGAAACGCTAACCATTAAATGTAAGCGCGCCTTGCAGCAAACCGGTTTGAAGCAATTGATTATTGCAGGTGGTGTTAGTGCTAATCAGCGTCTGCGCGATCGTTTGGAGTCAATGGTTGCAAAAGAGAATGCAGCACTTTTTTACGCGCGTCCTAAATTTTGCACAGACAATGGTGCGATGATTGCCTATGCAGGCTGCCAAAGATTGTTGGCGGGGCAGTCGAGTGATTTGGTCATCGAGGCAAAGCCTCGTTGGGCGATGGATCTGCTTGAGCAGCTTGATTAGATTGTAAGGCAAAATAGGTATTATCAGTGGATATTGTTTACATAAAAGCTCTTCAAGTCGAGACGGTGATTGGCATCTATGACTGGGAAAGAGAGATTCGCCAGCGTGTGGTGCTTGATCTCGATATGGGGACGGATATTCGTCAAGCTGCATTGACCGAAGATATCGAAAGTACACTCAATTATAAGAGTGTCAGCGATCGCTTGATCGAATTTGTGTCTGCCAGTGAGTTTCTTTTGGTTGAAACGATGGCAGAAGAGATTGCTGCTTTAGTGATGCAGGAGTTTTCTGTTCCTTGGTTGCGACTTAAAGTGGGTAAGCCAGATGCAATTGAGGCTGCCGAAGAGGTTGGTGTTGTGATTGAAAGAGGCGAGCCTTTCTGATGGCTCAGGTTTATTTGAGTTTGGGTAGTAACATTGATCGCTACCAGCATATTACGGCAGGTTTGGATGCATTGGAGCTTATATTTGGTGAGCTTGAAATATCTTCCGTTTATGAGAGTGAAGCTGTTGGCTTTAAAGGAAATCCATTTCTAAATCTTGTGGTCGGTGGTGAAACAGATCTTTCTATCGCTGCGCTTTCAGCGGTATTGAAAAAAATCGAAGACAGCAATGGGCGAGTACGAGGCGGGCCGAAGTTTGCTGCCAGAACGCTGGATATTGATATTCTAACTTATGATGAGTGCATCGGTGTTGTTTCAGGTGTCCAGTTGCCCCGTGATGAAATTGTTAACAACGCGTTTGTGCTTTGGCCGCTGGCTGAAATAGCACCTAATGCCCGTCATCCTGTTACACAAGAAACGTACGCTTCAATGTGGGAAGCTTATGATAAAACTCTTCAAAGTTTATGGCCTGTGGAGTTTTTATGGAAAGGTCGACTAAACTCGCCGTTAACCTAGTTATGTAGTGCAGAGCTTGAGCTGGCGACGTTTAATTTCTTCGCCAATTTCAGCCCCCTTAAAACCCGCGTTTATGATGTCGGCAGGTTGAATAGTCTTTAGCTCGGTTAGCAAATTGACATAAAACTGGGTATCGAGTGTTTTGTTTTTGAATGTTTGTGCCAATAAGCTGCAGGCTTCTAATAGTGAAGTTAAGCGTTCCGGTCTTCGTAATAAATCTGACTTCACGTAAACGTTGAGCCTTTCATTCGTAGAAATCTGAGACCAATTTAAGAGCTTGTCGGTACTGTTCAGGACTTGAAGTGACAAATCTCTGAAGCTATTAGGGCAGCGAAGATTCTGGCAAAAGCGCGTTAGTTGCTCGGTTGGATTGTCTATGGTGGCAAAGCAGAGGTACACCAATGCAGCGAAACGAACGGTTGTTGTCGTGTCGGGTGTGAAATGTGTTTCAAGTTGTTTAGCTTCGTTCAGCTTTCCCAAAGGGAGTAGTTCTGGGAAAAGCGCTTGGGTTGCATTTGCCTGATTGAGTAATCGAAAGAATGTCAGAGGTGATTGCTCTCCTATTGCTCGCTCCGTTTCAGTCCATATGCGTTCGCGGGTCAAGTGAGCTAATTCGTCAGTTGCCGCGATCTGTTGCATGAGTGCCAATGTTTCTGGGGCTACGCTAAAGCCTAAGTGTGCATAGCGTGCAGCAAATCGTGCGACACGCAACACCCTGAGAGGATCCTCGGAGAAGGCGGGCGAAACATGCCGCAAAATACGTTCTTTTAAATCTTTCTGTCCATCAAAGGGGTCAATAATGTGCCCGTCGGATGATTGCGCCATGGCGTTGATCGTTAAATCGCGCCTTGATAAGTCCTCTTCCAGTGTGACATCAGGGCTGGCGTGGTATTGAAAGCCTGTATAGCCCTTACCGCTTTTACGCTCTGTTCGTGCCAGCGCATATTCCTCTCCTGTTTGGGGGTGAATAAATACAGGGAAGTCATTGCCTACTGGTTTGTAACCAAGGCTTAGCATCTCGTCAGGTGATGAGCCGACAACGACCCAGTCTTTGTCATATACAGGGTAGTTCAGCAGTTGATCACGCACTGCGCCGCCGACGAGATAGATATCCATTACCTAGCGCTCGACTTGCTCAGGATAGGTGGCCGACCAGCCTTCAAACCCGCCATTGAGACTACTGACTTTCTCAAAACCTTGGTGGGCCAAAAACTGTGCAGCTGATTGGCTGCTAATGCCATGGTAGCAGCAGACAATGAGTGGGTGCTCAAACTCTGCTTCATTGATAAAGTCCTGCAGGTTGTCGTTGGAAAGGTTGTAAGCGCCGGGTATGTGACCGTTAGCAAAGCTCTGAGGATCTCGAATATCAGCTACGATCGCTCCTTCAGTTAATAGGGACGCAGCTTCGTCAGGGTTGATACAAATATATTGATCCATGAACTACTCCATTTTAAATGCTGCTTTTTGCAAACTCGGGGTTTGGAAGCGTGCTAGATCATCAAGTCGCAGTGCAGTAAGGGATAGGCCCCAGACGCACCCAGTATCAATAGCATAGATATTATCTGCTATGACACTGCCTTCTAGCGCTGCCCAATGTCCAAAAACGATGCGGTCTTTGAAAGACTTTCTATTTGGGTAGGCAAACCAAGGCAAGTAGCCAGCAGGTTGGGTTTCTAGACCGCCTTTAGATGTGAACTCTAATTCACCTTTTGGTGTGCAAAAACGCATACGGGTTAGGTAATTGGTAATGACGCGTAAACGATCCCATCCTTCTAGGTTTTTGCTCCACTTGACGGGTGAGTTGCCGTACATATGTTTGAAGAACTGCGGAGCTAAGGGGGATTTAAGGATATTTTCTACTTCTAAGGATCGTCGCTTTGCTTCCTTAATAGACCAAGTAGGGGGAATGCCTGCGTGGACCATTGAAAAGTTAAGGACGGGATCTGTATGGAATAAAGGCTGCTGCTGAAGCCAATGCATGAGTGCTTCACGATCAGGTGCAGCTAGAATATCACTGAGTGTATCGCTTCGTTTAACCGTTGCACCGCCATGATGCAGCGCCAGTAAATGCAAGTCGTGGTTGCCCAAGACGGTAACAGCGCGATCTCCTAGTGAATTGATAAATCGCAAGGTTTCTAATGAGTTTGGCCCACGGTTGACCAAGTCGCCACATAACCAAAGCTGATCTGAGTCGGAGAACTGGATCAGATCAAGTAAATGTTGTAACTCCTCATAGCAGCCTTGGATGTCGCCAATTGCGTAGGTGGCCATGTTGCTTTTCAGTCCTGTGGTATTTTTTGAAACCTAGTGAAGCGCATTAGGTTGAGCTAGCGTGAACGCTGGGATGGGTGCATCAAAGCGCTCCCCGCTGGCTGTCTCCATGGTGTAATGGCCGTACATACTGCCAACACGGGTCGCAAGTACCGTTCCGCTGGTGTATTGGTAGCTTTCATTGGGTTGTATGACCGGCTGCTCACCTACAACACCTTCCCCTTCAATCTCTTGTACATGTTCGTTGCCATCGGTTACGACCCAGCGCCGGCTGAGCAATTGGACGGGCTGGTTTAGCTGGTTACTGATGGTGATATCATAGGCAAAGACGAAGCGGTGTGATTCTTGATCCGATTGCTCGGGAAGAAAACGTGTTACCACATCAATTTTGATCAAGCGGTTAGGGTCGAGGTGATCCATAGTTTCTCTTATTATGCTGTTTCAGAGGATGTCAGGGTGTCTGCAATTGTAATAAAATCCTGCAGCGCTAAGCGCTCTGGGCGTAATGATGGGTCGATACCCAGTTGCTCCAGTTTCTCGGGACTGATTAGCTCTTTCAAGTTGTTTCTCAGTGTTTTGCGACGTTGTGTAAAGGCAACTCTGACAACCTGCTCCAGTGTCTTAATATCTTTAGCTATATATGGAAGCGTCGTGTGTGGGATCAGTCTGACAATGGCTGAGTCTACTTTGGGTACGGGGTCGAAAGCCTCTGGTGGCACAATGAACAATGGCTCAACCTGGCAATAGTATTGCGCCATGATTCCTAAACGCCCATAGTGTTTTTCGCCGGGCTTAGCCGCCAAACGATCGACCACTTCTTTTTGTAGCATAAAGTGCATATCGAGAATATCACCCGAATGGCTTAGCAGGTGGAAAATCAGCTGTGTAGAAATATTGTAGGGCAGGTTGCCAATGACACGCAGCGGCCTATCATCTTCACGTAAGCTGTTGAAGTCGAACTTCATTGCATCTGCTTCAAAAATACGAAACTTATCCTCATAACGGAAAAATTTCGCTCGTAAAATGGGAGGGAGGTCGCGATCGAGCTCAATGGCATCCAAAGCACCAGCAGCATCCAGAATTTCCTCTGTCAACGCGCCTAACCCGGGCCCGATTTCTACCATATGATCGCTAGGAGATGGTGCTATGGAGCGTATAATTTGGCGAATAATACCTTGATCTTGAAGGAAGTTCTGCCCGAAGCGTTTACGGGCTTTATGCATAGCCGGTTTATGATGACTCATGGGTACTCTTTGTTTTATGACGGGCCATATCACCCGCGTATTGAATCGCTAATTTGAGACTGCTGGTGTTTGCTTGTCCGGTACCGGCTAAATCTAGCGCTGTACCGTGATCGACCGATGTCCGTATGATGGGCATACCTAGGGTGATATTGACCGCATTGCCAAATCCTTTGAACTTCAGAACTGGTAACCCTTGGTCATGATACATTGCCAGTACAGCGTCACATTGATCCAAGTACTTGGGTGTAAACAGTGTGTCGGCAGGCAATGGGCCGGTTAGGTAAAACCCTTGATTTCTCAATGCTGTTAGCACAGGTTGAATGATATCAATCTCTTCTCTACCCATATGCCCGTTCTCCCCTGCATGGGGATTTAGCCCTGCAACAAGAATATGAGGTGTTTCGATACCAAATACGTTCACTAAATCTGTATTTAGGGTTGTTAGTATTTCCCTGATTAGGTCTTGAGTAAGCGCGTCGGGTACTGCACGTAGAGGTAGATGGGTTGTGGCGAGAGCAACTTTCAAGCCTTCCGTTGCCAGCATCATGACAACTTTATCAGTTTTAGTTAGTGCTTCGAGAAATTCGGTGTGACCGGTAAATGGAATTCCGGCATCGTTGATCACGCCTTTATGAATGGGTGCTGTTACCAACGCATCAAATAGGCCATCAAGACAACCTTGGGTGGCTAAAGTGAGCATTTCAAGAACATAGTGAGCGTTTTTACTGTTTAAGGCGCCTGCGTTAACCGGTGTGCGCAGTTCTACAGGCAATACCTTAATTGTACGTGCCAAGGAGGGGGATGGCTCCGCTGATGGATCGAAACGCTCTATTGATAGAGGTAGATCAAGCTGTTTAGCGCGTTGGATTAACAGTTCTGGATCGCATGCGACAACCAGCTCATCAGGGTGAGAGTGCTGAGCCAGTTGGATAACCAAGTCTGGCCCGATGCCTGCCGGTTCCCCTGAGGTAATGATCAGGCGTTTGATGTGTCGCATTACGGCTTAATCTCTACATAAGCTTCGGATCGGATTTCACGAAGCCAATTACTAAGCTCTTCAGAAAACTTACGTTTTCTGATGGTATTACGTGCTTGAGATTCAAGCATTTCTTCGCCTATGTCTTGCGTACGGCGATTTTCAACTTTGAGAATATGCCAGCCAAAGCGAGACTCAAACGGTTCACTTAGCTCACCAATAGGTGTACGTTGCATCACCTGTTCAAACTCTGGAACCATCTGTCCTGGTTGCGCCCAGCCTAAATCGCCGCCTTCAGAACCACTGGCGGGGTCATCACTTAAATCCTTAGCGAGTTCTTCAAAGGATGCTCCCTCTTTGATTTGCGCATGGACACGACCGATGAGTCGCTTCGTTTGCGCCACTGAACGGATTTCACTCGGCTTCAGTAGAATGTGGCTGACTTTGGTTTGCTCGATGAGTTGCACGGTGCCGCCGCGCTTATCTCTGAGTTGAATAATATAGAAGCCGCTAGGAGCACGGATGGGGGAGCTGATCTCACCAGATTGCATGCCTTTTAGTGCTTCAGCAAGAGGCTCAGGCAACTCTACCAGTTTTCTCCATCCTAAGTCGCCGCCATTAAGTGCGTTAGGTGCACTTGATGCGGCAATGGCTAGCTCCGCGAAGTCTGCTCCTTTGGATAGCTCCTGATGAATCAAGCCTGCTTGTGTCTCAGCCGTTTGTATCTGTTCAGGCGAGGCTTCTTCTGGGATGGAGATCAAGATGATGCTTAGTAAGAGTTCAGTTTGGTTTGATTCGCTATCTTCGGAAGCTAAAAATGCCTTGATCTCTTGGTCGGATACACGAATGCGTCGGTTTACATTATTCTGTTGTACTTGTGCTATCAGCATCTCTTTACGAATTTGCTCGCGGGCAGAAATATAATCTTGGCCTTCGGCAATGAGTGCTTCTCTGAATTGTTCCAGAGTCATTTCATTGCGGGCAGCAATCGTATTAATGGCATCGTTGAGTTGGCGTTCTGTTACCTTGATGCCCTGTTTTTCGGCAGTCTGTAGAATGAGGTTGTCCAGAATGAGCCGATCCATCACCTGAGAAGTTAGGATATTATCAGGTGGTAAACGTTGATTACGTGATGCCAATTGGCTTTTAACAATCGACATTCGCTGTTGTAATTCGGACGATAAGATAATGTCATCGTTCACAATCGCAGCGATGCTATCAAGCTTCTCAGGTGCTGCTTGGACACTTGCTGAAAGTAATAGAGAGCTAAGTGCTAATGTGCCAAATTGGCGAATGTTTAGTAATTTAAAAATACGCATTAGTTTCTTCACGCTGTTCAAAACCGGTTATTTTTTCAACGAAATCAGATCCGCCGCTGCTGCCAAAACTGCCAAGGCCTTTGAGTACAAATTGTAGGTAGAAAGCGGTATCTTTTTCGTCATTATCTTTTTGCCAGCGCCGTGTAATCAGCCTGGTTTTCCAGCAGCAGCTCTCATATTCGAGACCAAATGCTAAATCTACATCATCTTCTTTTAGCCAATCATATTGCCAAACCCCTAGTGATGACCAGTGCTTACTTATTGGCCAAATGAAAGAGGCGGTGCTTTGCTCCCTAGTATCTTCAGTGAAGCGATAGCTAAGACTGACGATATGGTTTAGGTCTTCCTGATAGCGTACTGAGAAATTATTCTCGGTATTTTGTAACTGATTGGGGGTGAAGTTTCCGTTGAAAGATACGTTGATACGCTTATTGGGCCGCCAATTAATTTGTGTTGCGATATCAGAGTAGTCTGATCGCTCAATAGTTCCATCGGATAAGTGCACCGTTCTGTCTTTAAAATAGAGGGCTTGGCCAACACTGGCGGATACTGTTTCTTTGCCCGATTGGTCAAAGAGTCGGCTGGTTATGCCAAATGATACTTGTTGTGTATCGCCGATCCGATCATAGCCACTGAATCGGTTGTCACGAAACAGTGCAGAATAATTGAAACGGTAAAGATCTGTATCAAAGTCGGGCGCAGCATTTTGATCCTCTTCCGGTATATATAAGAAGAAGAGCCTTGGTTCTAGGGTTTGTTGGTACTGTGTACCAAATAGTGTGGTGTCCTTATCCAAGTAGATTCCGGTATCCAGGCTTAATACTGGTGCGCTGACGGAGGGTGAGTCTGTTACGCCAGGAAGTTGGTTGTCTAGTGAGTATTCCGTATGCCAGTATTTAACGCTGGGTTTGATATATCCCCAAGTATTTCTGAATGTAGCACTGAGCTTAGGCTCTATATGAAGCCTATCGCCAATAATTCTATCACTGCCAGTAAGGCCTGAAAGGTCTCTGTCAAACTTAGTGTAGTTTGCGAAATAACTGAAAGAGAGCCAGTCAGGGCCAATAGATGGCTGCCCTAATAAGCGTAGTTCTGGCAAGCGTCGGTAAGGTGTCAGGCTATCATCAATAGTTTGGTAGCTCTGCAGGATAAATTCTGCCTGCCACTGATTACCGTAATATGCCAAACTACCGCTCCGATTAAGGTGGCTCTCCTCAGAGATGTTGAGGTCGGAGCCCAGATCATCAAAATAGTCATCATCACTGACGTGGGTGTAATTAATACTGCTTCTCATGCGAGTGGTTGGTTGTCCGAAGTGACGAATACCTAGCAACCAGCGGTCATTATCTACGATTCTATCATTGGGCAGATAAGCCGTACTGAGCGTATTTATGGAATACTGATCCATATAACGGAATTCGTTTTCCAGCATTAACCCACGCTTTTGCAGTAGTCGAGGAGTCAGTGTGTCATCCATGTTGGGAGCGATATTGAAGTAGTAAGGCGTAGCAATATCGAAACCTTCAGAATCGGAATACTTCAGCGAAGGGTATAAGAAGCCACTATGGCGTCTGTCATCAATAGGAAAGTAGAAATAGGGAAGATAAAGTATGGGTACATCACCTACACGCAACGTGGCGTGCTTGGCTGAGCCAAAACCAGACTCAGGGTTTAAATGTATTTCTCCCGCAGCTACTTGCCATGAGTCAACGCCGGGAGGGCACTGTGTATAGGTCCCTCTTTGAATGCTCAGAGTAGAGTCTTCATTTCGGGTTACTTTGGCGACGGAGCCGCGAATACCTTTTTCATGTAGAACATACTCTGCCTCGTTTAGCGTTGTTTCTAAAGAGTTGGTGTTAGATAGCGCATTTTTTCCAGTTAAAAGTAGTCCCGGTTCTCGATAAGTTGCTCCGCCTTCAAGCTCAATTCTGCCTGTGGCTTGGTCGATTCTTGCTTGACTACTAAATAGACTGCGCTGTCCTTGAACAACTTTCACACTTCCAGATAGCTCGGTACCTTGCCCAAGGTGAGAGATTCCTTGTTCGGCATTAATCTCAACTGGTAGAGATTGTATAGGGTCACTACTTGCCTTGGGGAAGTCGGGTTCGATATAGCGGCCACCGCAGTATGCATTATCACCAGTTGGCGCGCTTGGATACCAATCTAAATGAGAGTAATCCTTTGACGTATCTGTGCATGACGGACAAGGTTCGTTATGGCTATCCTGTGCCATGGTCATTTGTGGACTCAAAGTTAGGAATGCCGATGTGATAGATAGATATAATAGCTTGTAATTCAAAGGTGGCATTCCATATCGTCCAATATTTGGTAAACGAGTCACTCAGTATAAACACACGAGTATTCGTTTTAGTCGCTGGCAAAGTCTGGAATAATAAACATTCACAAGATGATGTGCCAGAGGAAAGAAGCGAATGGGACAAAGGTTGTCGTCACTGCTGGGATGGATTGAGCGTCTGCAGGAAGAAAAGCAGGTGACACTCGAAGAGGGGTGGGAGTTGATGCCCGTGTCCGGCGATGCTAGCTTTCGCCGTTACTTTAGGGTGGTGTCTGGTCAAATGAGCTGGATTGCAGTTGATGCGCCCCCTGAAAAGGAGAATAGCGAGACTTTTGTTCGAATTGCTCGCACATGGCGCCAGGCAGGGGTGAATGTTCCTGAGGTTATTCGTGTTGATCTTGAGCAAGGCTTTATGCTGTTGGAAGATTTTGGTGATACGTTATTTCTTGGGGCGTTGACAGCGGAGTCGGTTGATTCGCTTTATCGAGAGGCGTTGGCGGAGCTTTATTTGATTCAACGCTGCCCAGAAGCGGGGCTACCTCTGTATGATAAGCAACTGCTTTTACAGGAGATGGCTCTATTCCGTGACTGGTTTGTTGGTGACTTATTGTCGTTCCCGCTGCAAAAAGATGAGTCCGATTTGCTCGATACCATGCAGGATCTATTAGTTGCTAATGCGCTTGAGCAACCTCAAGTCGTGGTTCATCGTGACTATCATGCAAGGAACTTAATGATATGTAGCAGACACACGCCCGGTGTCATAGATTTTCAGGATGCGGTCGTTGGGCCTGTAACATACGATTTGGCTTCGTTGCTGAGAGATTGTTACATCCGCTGGCCCGATGTGGATGTGTATCGTTGGGTAGCAAGTTTTAGAGCTGCACTGATTCAGCAAGGTGTGTTGGATACTCAGGCTTCCTATGACCAATTTGTACGATGGTTTGATTTAATGGGGATGCAGAGGCACTTGAAAGCCATTGGCATTTTCGCAAGGCTGAGTCGTCGTGATAATAAGCATGGATATTTGCTAGATATTCCCAGAACGTTGGGGTATGTCGTCGATGTGGCAAATAAGTATGCTGAGTTTGCTGCTTTTTCTGAGTGGCTCAAGCTGCGCATTCTCCCTGAACTTCACCGCCAGCCTACGTTATTTGGTCAATCCATATGAAGGCAATGATTTTGGCGGCGGGTTTAGGGACTCGACTACGCCCATTAACGTTATCGACACCTAAACCGCTTATTCCGGCCAATGGCAAGCCATTGATCGAGTATCACATTGAGCGTCTTGCTCGTGCAGGTTTTCTTGATATAACCATTAATCACGCGTGGTTAGGGCAGCAGATTGAGGAGTACCTAGGCGGGGGCGAAAAGTGGGGAGTTAATATTCGCTACTCAGCAGAAGCTGAGCCATTGGAGACAGCAGGTGGTGTTTATCAGGTGTTGAATCACCTTTCTCCCAATGGGGAGCCGTTTCTATTAATTAATGGCGATATTGCGACGGACTTTAATTTTGCTACTTTAAAAACAGTATCTCCTACACATGGCCACTTAGTGATGGTGCCTAATCCGCCTCATCATCCTGAGGGTGACTTCCTTTTAAATGGTAATAGATTAAGTGAAAGCGAAGGGGTTCGTTACACTTTTTCAGGAATTAGCGTATTAACCGCTACACTCTTTGAAATGTGTCGGCCTGGGAAATCTCCGTTAGGGCCGTTATTAAGGGGGGCGATAGCAAAAGATCAACTCTCAGGAGAGTTGACCGATTCATTCTGGATTGACGTAGGCACACCAGAACGCTTGGAACAGGCAAGTTACTATTATCGAGGAAGACAAGCACATGGCAATTGATTCCCAAATGGGACAGCAAATAGGTACGACGCTAAAGAAATACCGTAATGGCATCCTGATTGGCGCGGTCATCGGCTTATTTAGCGGTGGTATTTGGGGGATGCTGTTAGGTGGGGCTGTTGGCGGTTTCCTGAGTCATTTGGTAGTTGGTTTTTTGACGGGGGATGCTTCCCCGCAGGCGGTTTTCTTTAAAGCAACGTTTGCCGTGATGGGTAAAATTGCCAAAGCTGACGGTCGTGTTACGGAGGATGAAATTCGTTTTGCCCGTGATGTTATGGACCGCATGAATCTTACAGAGGAGCGCCGCCAAGAAGCCATAGCACACTTCACATTGGGTAAATCTGCGGATTTTGATATTGCAGAGGTCTTACAACCATTAGCGCGTTATATCCATACCCGTGCCTCTGTAAAAATTATGTTTATTGAGATTCAACTTCAAGCGGCGATGGCTGATGGTGAGATTTCACCGGCTGAACTTTCAGTTATTCAGCAGGTGTGTGGTTTGTTGCGCATGTCTGGCCCTGAAATGTCGGCACTGATGGCACGTATGCAAGCCCAGCAAGCTTTTTACCAGCAAAGTTATTCTCAGCATCAGCATTTCCAACAGGCTGATCATGCTGCCCTGATAAAAGAAGCTTACGGTGTATTAGGGGTTGAAGAAAACGCTAATGATGCTGAGATTAAAAAGGCTTACCGTAAACTCATGAGTCAGCACCATCCGGATAAACTGGTAGCGAAGGGGCTACCACCAGAAATGATGCAGTTAGCAAAAGAGAAAACCCAAGAGATACAGGCTGCATATGATCGTATTAAGACAGCGCGTAAGTAATCGGGTTAACCCGTATTAGCAAAAGACCCCGGGGGTTGGTTGGCTTTCTCTGGTTCAGCCTTTGGTTTTTTAAGCTTAGGGCTCGGTTCTGCGTTAATGATGTAGGTTTCTAATAAGCCTCTGACTGTGCGTAGTAACCAGTTATAGCCTTGCGGGCGGTGTGTCGTATTCGGCAGTCGTATTTGGTGATAATTGCCAAGGTTTTCGCGCCTAGCTGTCATGAGTCGAAGGCGGTTTGGTGTGGATTTTCCGATTTCCGCGCTGGGGGCTGCGCTGTAGAGATCTAATGTTGTGATCTCTAAGTCTGGGATCAGAGAGCGTATATCTGGGGCGCTTATATCTGTTGAAGATGTGGGATCAACCAGCACCAGATTGATATCTAGATTTTCTTGCAAAGTGGTAGCTAATGCCGTTGCCCATACGCCGCCAGACCCCGAACCTATAATAACAAAACGGCTGGTTTGGCGGGCTTGGAGTGCATTTATAGCCGCCACGCCACGGTTGATGATACGTTCTTTTCTATCAGAGGTATGGACGATGGCCTCCGAGGTTTCTTTGGACGCATTCGTAGCGGTTGTTGATTCTACTTCGGTTGAAGAGGTTGCATCAGCTGGTTCAGACGGTGGTGCATTCGAGGTTGTTTTAGTCTCTGACTCCGGATTTTCAGGTGTCGATGCGTGATCCTTTATTGGTTTAAGTGCTGGTAGCGTTCTTTTGGGTAGAAGGGGTTGGACCGGTGAAGGAAGCGGTATAGATAGTGTTGCCCAGCCAAATTCTGTTAGTCCTTTGCGCAGAGCTTCAAGGTTCGCATTTTGCAACGGGTGAGTCTGGTCGTCCGCGATAAGAATGATACCCCCTAAATTAACAGCTCCGCTTTGTTGACGAAAAAAACCTACAAAAGGATCGTCCCCTCCATCCAATTGGATCAGTTCTGTTGCATTATCTGGCGGAACTTGCTGCAGATCACGAGCGCTATGTGCCGCTGGTGTTGTATGGGCAGGTCTTTCAATTATGCTAGGTGCCGGTTGTTGCGTGGTTTCGGGTGTACTCTGCTCTGTTTCTTCTGTCGTAGAGGTCTCTTCCGCGGCTACTAGTGTCGGTATTGGCAGCAAGGCCAGCGTCCATAGGCACAGACTGGGTAAAATCTTTGTATCAAAAATGTAAATCATAGCTAAATTGTCAGGAAACCCGGTTAGAGTGCAAGTATAAGCGCTGCATAAGCGAGCAGCCTTCGGTACAATACTGCTTATTCTTATTCAGTTACGGAAAGATATCCATGTCTGATTTTAAAATTGCCCCTTCGATTCTTTCAGCAGACTTTGCCCGGTTAGGTGCTGAGGTCGACGCTGTTCTTGAAGCAGGCGCTGATATTGTACATTTTGATGTGATGGATAATCACTACGTACCGAATCTAACCATCGGCCCTATGGTGTGCAAAGCACTGAGAAATTATGGCATAACGGCACCTATTGATGTGCATTTGATGGTAAAGCCGGTTGATCGTTTGATAGGGGACTTTATCGAAGCTGGAGCTACCTATATCACCTTTCACCCTGAAGCGTCTGAGCATATTGATCGCTCTTTGCAGATGATTAAAGATGCCGGTTGTTTATCAGGGTTGGTATTTAACCCTGCTACACCCTTGCACCACCTTGAGTATGTGCTTGATAAAGTAGATATGGTGCTCTTGATGTCTGTTAACCCAGGGTTTGGTGGGCAATCGTTTATTCCAGGGACGTTAAATAAACTCAGAGAAGCTCGTAAAATGATTGCTCAGAGTGGCCGTGATATCCGTTTAGAAGTGGACGGTGGTGTGGGCATTGCGAATATTGCTGAAATTGCAGCCGCAGGAGCGGATACGTTTGTAGCAGGGTCTGCAATTTTTAATACCTCTGATTATGCGGCAACCATTCAAGCGATGCGTGCAGAGTTAGCAAAAGTGGGTTCAGCTGTGTGCTAATTCAGCGCTACTTTAATGGCGGCTTGCCCCGCTTAGTGATCTTTGATCTGGATGGAACGCTGGTGGATAGCGTTCCTGATCTGGCTTTGGCGGTCGATCTGATGCTCGAGGCATTAGATTTACCGTTAGCGGGACCGGAGCGTGTCAGGCGCTGGGTAGGTAACGGTGCTCAGGTGCTGGTTCAGCGTGCACTTAAAGCGATGTCTCCGTATGAGGGTGTTGCCTTTGATGGGGCTTTTGAGCTTTTTCTGCGCCACTATCGGGACAACCTATCACATAAGAGCGTGTTATATCCCGGCGTTAAACATGCATTAGAGCGATGTTCTGAACTCGACATTCCGATGGCGGTTGTGACGAATAAGCCCATCGCGTTTACTCACCCATTGCTGTCGCATCTGCAAATAGATGGTTTCTTCCGTGACGTTTTAGGCGGTGATTCATTATCGAAGAAAAAGCCTGATCCTATGCCGTTACTGGTTCTGATGGATAAGTACGGTCTCGCGCCTGCAGAGGTGTTGATGGTGGGAGATTCTGTTAATGATGTGCGCGCTGCCAGAAACGCGGGTTGTCCGGTAATTGCCGTTCCTTATGGCTATAACCATGGTGAAGATATAAAGCTATCAGAGCCGGATGATGTTGTGGAACGTTTGGATCTATTGTTTTAATTGTTTTATTGGCCTGTTTCTAAGTGCTAACATGGCCCGAAATATGTGGAGTGGCCTAGTAGTGGTTTCAGGAGGTTATGAGTGGTAACGCTGGATCAGGTTAAGCAGATTATCGGCGAAGTTTTACAGCTGGATAGTCGAATTGAAGAATTTGATGCGGATACGCCGTTGCTTGGCAGTGTGCCGGAGTTTGATTCGATGGCTGTCGTCATGGTGCTAACTGCACTAGAAGATAACTTTGGCATGGCTGTGGATGACGATGAGATCAGTGCAGAAGTATTTGAAACCGTTGGATCTCTGTACCAGTTCGTAAACGAGAAGGTAGCCGCCTAAGAGTAGGCTACCTTTCATAAATCGTATTAAACCCTGCCTATTGATTTTCCCTAAACAAGTATTTCCACAGGATGTGGATGGCTTAAAAAGTCACGGGGGCTTGCTGTAAAGCCATACGCACCTGACTGATAAACCGCAATTAAGTCTCCCACGGCTACCTCAGGTAGCTCCACGCTGTCGGCGATAATATCCAAAGGTGTGCAGAGGGGACCGACAATATGCGTTGTGCTTTGGGGCGGTAAGTCTGCCTTGTTGGCGATAATGACCGGGTAATTTTTACGAATCACTTGGCCGAAGTTGCCTGAGGCGGCTAAGTGATGGTGCAGACCCCCATCTGTAATTGCGAAGCTGGAACCACGAGACAGCTTGCAATCAATCACCTTACTGACATAAAGCCCGGATTCACCAACTAAAAAGCGTCCCAATTCCATGATGATGCGTGTATCAGGGATTTTCTCTTCGGCGATTCCCATGAGCCGTGCCAGATTATCAGCGATAGGTGATAGATCAAGGGAGGATTCGCCGGGAAAATAGGGGATGCCTAGCCCGCCACCAATATTCAACCACTCAAGCTGAACACCGGATTCTTGTAGCAGTCGATAGGTAAGATCAAACGTATTGTTGTGGGCTTCGATGATGGCGTCTGCGCGGAGGTTTTGGGAGCCACAAAAAATATGAAAACCTTTAAGGTTCAGACCCAGTTGCATACAGCGTTGAATCATCGCAGGCACGCGTTCGGCATCTACGCCAAACGCTTTGGGGCCGCCGCCCATTTTCATACCTGATGTTTTTAATTCAAAGTCGGGGTTAATACGAATGGCTACGTGAGGTTCAAGATTACATGCTTGACCAATGGCGGCAATACGCTCCATTTCCGACTCAGACTCCATGTTGATGACAACACCTGCTGCAAGGGCGCAGGTGAGTTCTTTGTCTGTTTTGCCTGGACCTGCGAAGCTTATGTGAGCTGGGTTTGTGCCTGAATGTAATGCAATCTGTAATTCGGCCATTGAGGCTACATCTAATCCGTCGGTTAGTTGGGATAGGTGCTGTACAACCGCAGGCATTGGATTGGCCTTGATGGCATAGTGAAGCTCTAGGTTGCTTGGTAAATATTCCCTGAGCTGTTTAACCTTCTCCGTCATGATATGTCGGTCATAGACATAAAAAGGTGTTTGTCCTGCACGTAGTGCAAGTTGGCTGATGGGCTGGCCACCTACGTATATTTCGCCATTAATAACAGGGAAGGTGGTCATGGGTGCATGTTGCAACTTTGTTTTCATCGCCTTAGGCCTCTAGGAAAAGGTCGCTATAGCGAGCGCTGAGCTGCTTGCGATCAATTTTGCCATTCGGGTTGCGTGGTAATTTATCAACCAAAATAATCTGTTTGGGGTGCATGAAGTTGGGTAGCTCTTTCTGGCAATGTTTTAAAATGGTGCTTTGTGCATCAGGGGTTTGGGTGACCGCGATAAGCACAATCGCCTGACCCAGTAAAGGATGTTGAATGCCGAGCGTGGCGACCTCGCTGACGAGCTGGGAGGCGTACAAAACCTCTTCGATTTCGGTTGGGCTGACCCGATAGCCTGAAGTTTTAATCATCTCATCTTTACGACTAATGAAATAGAGGTATCCTTCTTCATCCTTTTTCACCTGATCCCCAGACCAAACTGCATAGTCTGTCAAAGGTACTTCTGGGTTGTGCCCTGGGATAGGTTTAAAGCGTTCAGCGGTTTTAACGGGATCATTCCAGTACCCCATAGAAACCAATGCACCCCGGTGGACTAACTCGCCGGGCTCACCAGGCGCACATTCACTGCCATCTTCCCGTAGTACCAGCACTTCAGCATTAGGGATTGCTTTACCCATCGAGTCGGGGCGTATATGAACTTGTTCAGGCGGTAAATAGGTGGAACGGAATGCTTCAGTTAAACCGTACATAAGAAATATTTTTGTATTGGGAAGTGTTGCGGTCAGCTTTTTGGTCGTGGCTATCGGCATGGCACCGCCGGTATTGGTCAGATAACGAAGTGAATGCACAGTGGCCATTGGCCATTCAAGATCAGCCAGTTGAGTCCATAAAGGAGGTACAGCCGCTAAACCAGTGACTTGGTACTTTTCGACGGCACGAATAACATCACGAGGTAACAAATAATCCATTAACACAACGGAGGCGCCGACATGAAAAGCGGTTGTCAGTTGGCTAAGGCCATAGTCAAAGCTGAACGGCATGACTGCTAGCAGGCGATCAGTAGCCGTATTTTCAAGATAGCTAGACACACTTTTGGCACCAGCGATTAAATTATGGTGCGAAAGGACAACGCCCTTCGGGTTACCGGTGCTGCCAGAGGTGTAGAGAATCGCTGCGATATCTTTGTCGATTCGAGTCGTTTTGAAGTTAAGAGGGGGTGCGACCGGCTCGTCTCTCCAAGGCTCGACGTGTACAGTTGTTTGGTCATTCAGCGGCTTTTTACCTGTGACTATGATGCTTCTCAGGTCATGACACTCGGTTAAACCATCGGAAAGTAGCTTCAGGCGGTCTTGTGAAGTCACTAAGGCTCTCACATTGCAATCCTTTAAAATATAGGCCACCTGCTGGGGCTTTAATAAAGGATTGATGGGCACAAACACTGCTCCGGCAAGCGCTGCGCCAAAAATAGAGAATACAGTTTCAGGGACTTTAGGTAGATAGATGGCAACACGTTCGCCTTTGGTGACACCTAAATCCTCAACGAGGGTTTTGAAACTAAAGGCCTGCTGGAGCAGCGCTTCATAGGTAACGGTTTGCTCCTTGTAGAGAATAGCCGTGGCGCTGGGAGTCGAGGCTGCTTGTTTGAGAATCAGGTCGCCAATCAATTCCGACATGTAGTTATACCATAAGCTGGACAGAAAGGATTGAATACTAAGCGAATGTTTAGAGTGATAAAAGTAGATCGGCAGAAGAGCCAGCGCATTTCGGACTAAGTTTATCATTATAAATGCAGTATACTGCGGACAACAAAGTAACGCCTGTGTCTTATGGTCACTGATAATCGGGTTATGAATAACAGTCAATGCCATGCCTTGTGTTGTGATCCTACAGGTGGTCATCGTATTGATACAAAATAGGTTTTATCAATGTCTGCTTATGAAAATTTAAAGTCTCGGTTGAGCCAGCAGTCGCACACGTGGTTGGTAACAGGTGTTGCAGGTTTTATTGGTTCACACCTGCTAGAAGAACTGCTATCACTCGGGCAGACTGTAGTTGGGATGGATAACTTCTCAACGGGTCGGCAGATCAATCTTGATGAGGTAGAGCAGCGCGTTGGCTCAGAAGCATGGCAGCGTTTTACGCTTCACAGGAAAGATATTCGCCAGCCTGAAGATTGCAGAGCGGTTGTTGCAGGCGTTGACTATGTACTTCATCAAGCAGCATTGGGTAGCGTGCCTCGTTCAATAGACGACCCGTTAACCAGCCATGAGTCTAATATCAACGGCTTTCTGAATATGTTGATCGCTGCCCGAGATGCCAACGTAAAGCGCTTTGTTTATGCGGCATCTTCTTCAACTTATGGTGACCACCCAGGCTTGCCGAAGGTCGAGGATGTTATCGGTAAGCCGCTTTCCCCGTATGCGGTCACGAAATACGTAAATGAATTATATGCTGATGTTTTTGCCCGTACTTACGGTTTAGAGGCGATTGGTCTGCGTTACTTTAATGTCTTTGGTCCAAGACAAGACCCGCAAGGTGCTTACGCTGCGGTTATTCCTCGATGGTGTGCACAGTTGTTTGAAGCGCAGGCGTGCCGTATTAATGGTGATGGCGAAACCTCTCGGGATTTTTGTTTCGTGAAAAATGCTGTGCAGATGAATCTTCTGGCAGCGACTACGCAGAACGAGGCGGCAATTAACCAGATTTACAATGTTGCCCTAGGGGATCGAACCAGCTTGAATGAGCTTTATCAAGGACTTAAAAAGCGGATTATGCCATATGCGCCAGTGCTTGCCGGCGTAGAGCCTGAATATGCAGATTTTCGCGGCGGTGACGTGAGGCACTCTCAAGCAGATATTAGTAAAGCGAAGTCGCTGTTAGGGTATGAGCCTTCTCACCGTATCGATGCAGGGTTAGAAGAAACAGTTTTATGGTTTGCTGCTCAGCAGTTGCAGTCAAACGTTTAATTTGGATGGATTGGGTATGAAAAAAATCGCAGTGGTAGGGTTAGGGTATGTTGGTTTGCCACTGGCAGTCGCTTTCGGAAAACGTATACCAACCATCGGTTTTGACCTAGACGAAAATAAGCTGTCAAATTACCGTAAAGGGGTCGACCCCAGTGGCGAGGTCGAGCCAGAAGGGCTGGCAGCGGCTGCGGGCTTGGAATACACCAGTGATCCTGCCAGACTAAAAGATGCCTCGATGATCATCGTTGCAGTACCCACGCCTATTGATCAGGCACGACGTCCGGACTTAACGCCATTAGAGCGCGCCTGCAAAACCGTGGGGGCTAACCTGTCAGCAGGTACTATCGTAATCTTTGAATCGACAGTCTATCCAGGATGCACAGAAGAGGTTTGCGTGCCTATTTTAGAGGCTGAGTCAGGCCTGAAGTGGGCCGGTAATGAATCTTCTTCATCTGCCTCAGCTAATAATCATGGCTTTTATATAGGCTATTCGCCTGAGCGTATTAATCCCGGTGATAAGGTTAACCGCCTAGAGACGATCGTTAAAATTGTGGCAGGAGATACCGCGCAGACGCTTGAAAAAGTGGCAGAGCTCTATGAGCGAGTAGTCGATGCCGGGGTTCATCGAGCAGCGTCTGTAAAAGTCGCCGAAGCGGCAAAAGTAATAGAAAATACTCAGCGCGATTTAAATATCGCGCTAATGAACGAGCTATCGCTTATTTTCCACAAGCTAGGAATAGATACGCTGGATGTGTTAGAAGCTGCAGGGACTAAGTGGAATTTCTTACCGTTCAGACCTGGCCTTGTGGGCGGTCACTGCATCGGTGTTGATCCTTACTACCTTACCTATAAAGCGGAAACCGCAGGGCACCATCCTCAAGTGATACTCGCAGGGCGGCAGATTAATGATGGTATGGGTAAATACCTTGCCGAGCAAACCGTAAAAAGCTTGATCCAAAGAGGTAAACAGGTCAATGGTGCAAAGGTTGTTATCCTAGGTTTAACCTTTAAAGAAGACTGCCCGGACCTGCGTAATTCTCGCGTGGAAGATATTATTAACGAACTGCAAAGCTATTGTTGTGATGTGGTTGTCCATGACCCTATCGCAAAAGCTGACGAAGCGATGCATGAATACGGTGTGCAGCTTCAGGATTGGGAGCAATTGCCGCAAGCGGATGCTGTAATTCTTGCGGTTGCGCATCAATGCTATCGGTCGCTTTCGGTATCGGATTTTACGCCATTATTGACTGAAAACGGCATTCTAATGGATGTTAAGTCGATATTGGATCGAGAAGCATTTACGGCGGCAGATATCGATCTTTGGCGCTTATGATGTTTGTGAGTCAGCCCTGTCTCCTGAATTAATTAGATAAGATATCTATGCTGTTAATGATCGAAAAAGGTATGGAGTCGGTTGCATTTTATCGTGATCCAAGGTTGGTATTGAGTGACTAGCCTTGGAGGTTAACTCCAGTTAAGCCTATCTTACGGGTAGCTTTGAAGAAATTAACCCCGCTAAAACAACAAAACTAAAGGAAATGGCTAGGCAAGCAGCTAATCCATATAGCTGGAAAACCCAGCCAGATAATACTGTACCAATCAAACGGCCCATCGCATTCGCCATGTAGTAAAAGCCAACATCGAGGGAAACGCCATCGGCATCTGCCATGCTAACAATCAAGTAACTGTGCAGTGATGAATTAATTGCGAATAATGCGCCAAATACCTTTAAGCCAGCAATGAGCACTGTTTTAGCTTCCCAGCTAAAATATAATGATAAGGTAATGCCTAAAGTTACTAATGCTAACAAGCTTGCCCATTTTACGGTCTCAGAAGCAGGAGAAACGCTATCTTTGAAGTTGATTAGCTTAGGTGCCATTGATTGCACAATACCGTAACCAATCACCCAAAGCGCCAAGAAACTGCCTACCGACCAATGATCCCATGCAAAGGCTTGTGACAAGAACACAGGTAGCGCAACCACAAACCAGACATCACGTGCACCAAATAAGAATAATCGTGCAGCCGACAAGATGTTAATTGAGCGACTCTTTGAAAAAATATCGGTAAACTTAGGTTTGTTCTTGGCTTTACCTAAATCACTTTTTAAGGCATATAGGCTGTAACACCAAACAATTGCCAAAACCCCAGCCATAAGCAACATTGCCCCCTTAAAAGAGAGTAAAGTCAACAATAAGCCACCTAAGAAAAAGCCAACGCCTTTCAGGGCGTTTTTGGAGCCTGTTAATACGGCAACCCATTTAAACAGAGTGCCTTCTTGTCCTGCGGCAACCAATGCTTTAATCGAGCTTTTAGCGCTCATTTTGTTTAAGTCTTTGGCAATGCCAGAAAGCGCTTGTGCAATCATCACATATACAACGGTTAACCATTCAGCCGGAACAGCCAGCATGAGTAAGGCAATAACCTGAATGGCTAAGCCAATGTTCATGGTTTTATTGAGCCCTAAACGAGCACCTAAGAAACCGCCAACCAAGTTGGTGACAACGCCAAAGATTTCATAAAACAAGAACAACATAGCAATACTGAGCGGGCTATACCCTAATGCATGGAAATGAAGCACGACTAACATGCGTAGTGCGCCATCGGTTAAGGTAAATGCCCAGTAGTTACCTGTTACAACAAGATATTGCTTAATATCGTCTGATAATAATGCCAAGCGCTTCATAGCATTACATTATCCTTTAATTGATAGGCCAACTTTATGAGCAAGCTCAGCCGTTCTGTTAGCGTATCCCCATTCGTTGTCATACCATGTATACAGCTTCACTTGAGTGTCGTTGACCACCATTGTTGATAACGCATCGACGATGCTAGAACGTGGATCGGTTTTATAGTCGATTGACACAAGTGGCTTTTCTTCATAACCAAGAATGCCTTTTAATTCGCCCTCAGCCGCTTCTTTCATCCAGGCGTTAATTTCAGCTTCCGTTGTTGGACGCTCAACTTCAAATACACAGTCAGTAATGGATGCATTCGCCAGTGGTACACGTACCGCATGGCCATTCAGTTTACCTTTCAACTCTGGGAAAATATGGGTAATAGCCGTTGCCGAACCTGTAGTGGTTGGGATTAAGCTCATGCCACACGCACGCGCTCTGCGTAAGTCTTTATGCGGAGCATCCAGAATCGTTTGAGTATTGGTAATATCGTGAATGGTTGTCATCGAGCCATGTTTGATGCCGATTTTATCCTGTAAAACCTTCACCACAGGAGCTAAGCAGTTGGTAGTGCAAGACGCTGCCGTTACGATTGTGTGTTGATCAACATCATAGAGGTGGTCATTAACCCCCATAACCACATTGAGCACGCCTTCTTCTTTCACTGGTACAGTGACCACTACTTTCTTAACACCTTGATCTAAATAGGCTTGCAGTAACTCGGTTTTCTTCATCTTGCCTGATGCTTCAATGACCAAATCACATTCAGTCCAATCCGTATCGCTAATTGCTTTGTTTTGCGTTACACGAATGGCTTGACCATTAACAATCACATTGTTGTCATCATGAGATACAGCATGTGGCCATGTGCCATGTACTGAATCGTACTTTAATAGGTGCGCTAGCGTTTCTGCGTTTCCAGCAGGATCGTTGATTTGGACAAATTCTACGTCTTGCCAGCCAAAAGCTGCTCTGAGTGTTAATCGCCCCATGCGGCCAAACCCGTTAATACCAATTTTAATTGCCATTGTTAAACCCCCTGCTTATTGAAACTCTCTGAGGAAATAATGTTTATTGGCTAAACCAATGATTTGTTTTGTTCACTAATGTGACAAGAGATAACATCACCGGCACCTCTACAAGTACGCCAACGACTGTAGCCAGTGCTGCGCCTGAATGGAGGCCAAAAAGAGAAATAGCTACAGCTACAGCCAACTCAAAGAAATTAGATGTACCAATCAAACAAGCAGGTGCAGCAATGTTGTGTTTAAGCCTAAGTTTTACCGCGATAAAATAGGCAATAATGAAAATGCCATAGGTTTGAAGAATTAGCGGAATGGCGATTAACAATATATTTAGTGGTTGCTCAATGATGGTATTTGCCTGAAAGCCGAAAAGCAGCACCACTGTTGCTAGTAAGCCGATAATAGAAAACGGTTTTAATTTCCCTAGTAAGATTGTAATGGCGGCTTCATCACGGCTTGAGGTGTTTAAGTGTTTCCTAGTTAGGATTCCTGCGACTAAAGGCAGTAATACATACAAGATAACTGAGATAAACAAGGTTCCCCAAGGCACATGAATATCTGTTACACCGAGCAATAACCCTGCGATTGGGGCGAATGCAAAAATCATAATGATGTCGTTTACCGACACCTGAACCAAGGTATAGTTTGCGTCACCTTTTGTTAATTGTGACCAAACAAACACCATTGCGGTACAAGGTGCTACGCCAAGTAAAATCATACCTGCAATGTATTCTTGGGCAGTTTCAGGTGATACGAAATCGGCAAATAATCCTTCAAAGAACAACCAACCTAAAGCCGCCATTGAAAACGGTTTAATAAGCCAGTTGATCACCAAAGTTAATACTAAGCCTTGTGGATTCTTCCCAACTTCCTTGATGGTTGAAAAATCCACTTGCAGCATCATTGGGTAGATCATTACCCAAATGAAAACTGCAACAACAACGTTGACATGGGCAACTTCAAGCTTTGCAATAGCTTCAAAAAGAGGCGGATACACAATCCCTAGCGCCACACCAGCAGAAATTGATATCGCAACCCAAAGAGATAAATAACGTTCAAAAATCCCCATAGTCACATTCCTTAATTACAGCAGCTTGCCACACGCGCAGGGCGATCACCCATTGCATTTAATCTGGCTAGCTCTTGTTCAATAAAAATAGGTTCATTCACTACCGTTGAAGTGATAGTTTGCTTCATCCACTCTGGTAGTGTTGGATTGATCGAATAAAACACCCATTGCTGATGTTTTCTGTCAGATAAGATGCCAGTTTTTCGAAGCTGCGCTAGGTGACGAGATACTTTTGGCTGGCTCTCTTCATCCAGTGCAGTCATCAGCTCGCAGACACATGCTTCACCCTCAACAGCAATGATTAAAAGTGTTTTCAAGCGAATGTCATCTGCCAGTGCCTTATAAAAGGTAGTAGGTGTTATTGGCGCAGGTTTTTGCTTTTCTTGTATGAGCAAAAACATTTTGATCCGTTCATTTAGCTCTTGTAGCGTTTTTTCAAACGGGTTTGCGTCTCTACGAGAACGAGGTTCAGGGAAGTCCCAAGCAAGACAATTGGTGCCGTTGACTCGGCTATCGCATTCTTTTGCCGCTTTTTTACACAGAGTAATAACAAAATCGAAGCGTATATTGCTAACTTCATCAAGGTGTTTTGAGCGTAAAGCATCGGTACGCAACCCAAAATGTTCAATAGCTGAAAGCGTGCGAGCATCAACACTATGCGGCTCAGTGCCCGCGCTGTAGACCTCGTATTGGTCTTTTCCATGATGTTTTAATAGCGCTTCGGCCATAATAGATCTGGCCGAATTTTCAGTGCATAAGAAGAGAACCTTCATAACATCTCCTATAATTAATTTATTATATAATAATTCCATTATATTTCATGGACAAGTTTCTCTCATCGCGAGCGGTTGTTGCTGATATTTCAGGGAGTTTGCCCATTAAGGTGCTGAAGAACGACGTGAGCCAGCGAATAGGGGTTATTACTTGACTTGATGCTTCTAGCTCAATTCAACTCGCTAGATCCTATGTTTTTCTATAAGATTTTCAATTGGGGTTCATGGATGTGTGTACTGATTGAAAGTACTGGGATGAATGTAAGTATGGTTACTACTGATATGTTAAAGTTCGAAATAAAAGCAAAGAGATAATGCCTGCATGCTAGTGATGATCGATAATCTGCATGAGTATCTAGCGTGGTGTATAAACGTCCAGTAGTTACAAGTCATTTGGTTGATTACAAAACGTTTTTTTCCTGTAGCGTTTATTGCGATCTAGCACCATCTTGATAAATTGCGGGTATGAATGCGGGTATGATTCTGGCCATACCCGCACTATCTTTAGTTACTGGATGCATAGTGTTGAGTATATGATGCTCTGGTATTTATCCAGTTGGTGATATCCTGCTCCTTCCACCCCACAGCCCTTTGTCCAAGCTTGATGTTGAGCGGAAATTCTCCAGTCTTCATGAGTGCATAAATTGAGCTTCGACTGAAACCAGTTAACTCAATAACTTGGGGTAAACGTAAAATTCGATTATCCATGACTAACTCCTAATGTTTAATTCAGGAGTATTATGAAGTGTGAGGAGAACCAGTGCGGGTCAGCAAGATGCAAAAATTCATCACTTAATCAATCAACCTCCAGTGCCTTAGATTCGATTTCATCCAAATAATCCGCCCACCATTGCATCATCTCTCTGCGCTTAGATAGGTGCTGAGCATGGTTGTAAGCTTTTACTACAGAATTTCGTTCGGCATGCGCGAGTTGCCTCTCAATAATTTCGTGTGGCCATTCGTGCTCATGAAGCACTGTTGATGCCGTACCTCTGAATCCATGCGAAGTAATACGGGCTTTATAGCCCATGTACTCTATGGCTCTATTTATCGTGGTGTTGCTCATCGCCGTATTTGCAGTAGAGCGATTTGGAAAAATAAAACCAAATGGCCCTGTAAAAGTTTTAAGCTCTCTTAAAAGTTGCATGGCTTGTTTGGATAATGGTACGACATGGGGCTCCCGCATTTTCATACGTTCGCCAGGAATTCGCCATATCGCATTTTCTAGGTCAAACTCATCCCAAATTGCAAGACGTAGCTCGCCGTTTCGAACAAAGGTAAGCAGTAGTAACCTCAATGCAATTATGGTTTGTCGCATTCCTCGTTCTTCATAGGCGTTTAACGCTCTCATAAAACCGCTTAGTTCTGGGCCTTCTAAATGAGGGTGATGCCTGACTCTCGGTCTTGTAATAGCTCCTTGAATGGGGGCTGCTGGATCGTATTCAGCCCTTAATGTTACTACTGCATACCGGAAAATTGCTCCGCACCATTGCTTTACAAGCAATGCAATTGATGGTGATCCTTTCTTACCTTTTCTTTTATCAACACCTTGTTTCTCTATTTTCTGGACAATTACCAAAATATGGGCAGATTCAACAGACTTGATTGGCAGCTTGCCTATTGACGGAAACACATAACGCCGTAAATTGATTTCAATCTGGCGCTTGTAGTTTTCGGACCACTTGGACTTATTTTTTTCTATCCACTCATTCGCTAACTCTTGAAATGTATTAACGCTTTCCCATTCGTTTTTAACCTTTCGAGACTGTCTGATTGTCGTTGGATGTTTACCTTCTTTTACTAGTTCAGTCGCCTCTTGGCGCTTAATTCTGGCTTCACTAAGGCTAATTGTAGGATAATCACCAATTGTAAAAATTGTTTCTTTTCCAGCAATTCGATACCGGTAACGCCATTTTTTTGCTCCTGATGGTTTAACTTCTAAATACAGACCTGCGCCATCGGTTAATTTTTGTATTTTTTCGGTAGGTTTGATATTTCTGCATTTTGCATCTGACAACTTCATAAATACCCCCTTATTAGTCAAACCGAAGTTTTGATTTTAATGTTTGTTTACGTGATTCTGCTTTG
>NPID01000330.1_pt1 | contig 62640 bp, 52 predicted proteins | sample 8637491 | NCBI WGS metagenome assembly NPID01 (sample SAMN07420843, study PRJNA396082) | bioreactor metagenome | isolation source: sample BA6 brine-fed electro-methanogenic bioreactor BA | place: Japan: Kochi | collected 2016-06-14 | reverse complement strand
CGAAAGTGGAAGGTCCGCCACCTCCATCACCATCTACGAAATAAATAAAGCGTGCATTCACACCAGTAATTTTAGTCGAGACAAGAGTATTATTACGATCAACTTCATAAACACCGGTACCATTAGTAACAAGAATATTGCCATTGGGAAGTTCATGAACACCTCTTAAACCATCAACAACATCATAGAATCCAACGTAAGTTCCATCGCTTGCATATTCATAAAGTCCACTGGGAGCGCTGAAGGCAGCAACTAAGAGATTTCCGTTGGCAGCTATAGATATCTGTTCAGGGAAATTAATGCTTGGAACCAAATCCCCAATATAACTTCCTGTATTATCGTAACGATGTACAGCATCACTTGTGCTGGCGGTTACCAGATAATCATCCTGAGCTTCACGATAAAGAACACAAAAGGGACTATCCATAATTGCAGAATTGGGATCTATGAAATTTCCCACATAATTGCCAGAGGCATCAAATTCTGCAATTGCATCAGAATTAGCTCCGGAAGCAGTAGTTACCAGGATATTGCCATCTGCTTTTAAATCCCAACCGCGAACATTATCCAAAATGGCATTATTTAATCCACCATCTGGAGCAAACCAGCCCATAAAGTTGCCATCCAGATCATATTGTAAAACGCCATCCTCAATTTGATCTGAAACCAGAATACTGTTTCCATCGGGATGCAGTGCTGCTGCAATAGGTGTGGAAAGATTAGTGGGGTCGGAAGGAATAAAATCGGTGTCATAAATATCACCGGTGAATGGGTCGAATGCCATTACACGATCAGCTCCCGAATCTGGAATCAATAAAAGTCCATCATCAGGAATATCACGCATTGTACGCGTTCCAAGCAGTGAATTATGAGAATTTGTATCAATTCCCATTTCCTCATTTTGTTCTGCCTTTGTGGCAGCAAACAATGACATTACGAGCATTGTGGTAAACGTTAAAATCAATAACTTTTTCATTTTTTTGACCTCCTATAGTCTGTTTTTGATTTTTTTCAAGCTTAATTATTTTTTCTGTCAGCGCAAAATAATCACCTCCGTTCCCACTCGAACCAGATCAAAAAATTCAGCTACATCATGATTTTTCATGCGAATGCAGCCATTTGAGGCTGGCTTGCCAATGAATGATTCTTCCGAAGTGCCATGAATCCAGATGTAACGTTTGGCAGAATCGATGCCATCTCCTTTGTTGATGCCGTCTTCCAGACCTTCCAATTGCAGGACTCGAGTGGTTATTAGATTTTGTCCTTTATAAAACTCTTCTTGGGGATTTATAATTTTACCGGTATTTTTTTTTGCTTTGAAAATTGTACCGATGGGGGCATCTTTACCGTTTTTTTCAATGATTTTATGCTTGCCCAAAGGCGTCTTCCTACTGCCGATTTTATTGCCGACACCAAATTTGGAAGTGGAAACAGGATAGGTTTTTATCATTTCATCATTTTTAAAAACCGTCAGTAGTTGCTTTTTAATACTGACGACAACTCTTACCTTTCCTTTTTTATTCATGGTGCAATTTCACGATAACAGTATTATGACGTCAAGAGTTTAGAAATATCAGCTCCGGTTTTTTTGTTTGATAGATGTAATATTGATGAGATGCTGACCTTTTCTGCAGCTTCCACATTTTCGGCTTTATCATCGATAAAAACCGTTTCAACTGGTGATATATCGAACTGTTCCAAAGCCTTACGATAAATACTATAATCCGGCTTCACATAGCCGACCTGATAGGAAAGAACAATGTTATCCTTGAAAATATGCAATGCCGGAAAATTTTTCCAGATATAGGGAAAGTGAATTTCATCGGTATTGGAAAGAATGAAAATATGATAGTTCAGTTTAAGTTGTTTTGCTAAAGTTATCATCGGGGTGTTTTGCCAGAAAATACTGCACCAGGCTTTTTCAAATTCCTGCTGAGAAAGTTGGAAAGAAAATATTTTCTTAAGTTCCAGATAAAAAGACTGCCTATTGATTTTTCCTCGATCGAAAAGTAAAATCAGCGGTTCTGCCTGGATCAGATCATGACACTCCGGCTGTAGTCCGCAGGCTGAGAAGAAGATGTCAAAATCGTAATCTATCAGCACTTTACCGAGATCGAAGATGATGTTTTTTATCATTTCTCCAAAATGATCGTGACAGGTCCGTCGTTGCAAAGCTGCACTTCCATCATTTCTCCGAACCTTCCATATTTAACAGCCAAGCCACGTTTACTGAGAGCTTTTCCAAACTGTAGATACATCTCTTTGGCGATCTGGGGCGGAGCTGACAGGTTAAAATCGGGACGGCGACCTTTTTGACAAGCTGCATAAAGCGTGAACTGAGAAACCAGCATAATTTCTCCCGCCACATCCTGCACAGAAAGATTCATCTTGCCCTGTTCATCCGGAAAGATGCGCATTTCACTGACTTTTTTGACCAGCCACTCGATTTGAGAACCATCATCCTGATTAGAAACACCAAACAGAATGAGCAAACCTTTACCGATTTTTGAAATGACTTCTTCACCAATTTTTACTGATGCTTGCGAAACTCTTTGCAGAACAAGTTTCATTTTTATTTACCGTAATTTTCGGGAAAGAGAATGCGTTCCACAGTTTCGATGATTATATGCAGAACAGCGATATGAATTTCCTGAATGCGATCGGTAGTCTTGCCGGGAACAATGATCTCCAGATCGCATTTGCCAGCCAGCTCTCCCCCGTCCAAGCCAAGTAAGGCAATGGTTCTCAAATCACATTCAACAGCGGTCTGCACAGCATTGATCACATTGGTTGAATTGCCGCTGGTGGAAAGAACGATGAGAATATCGCACGGCTTGCCAAATGCCTCAACTCCACGCGAAAAAATGTTCTCAAAGCCGAAATCATTTGCCACGCAGGTGATGTGAGATGGATCGGTGAGAGAAATCGCCGGCAAAGCTTTCCGATCTTTCCTGAATTTTCCTGTACATTCTTCCGCAAAATGCATCGCGTCTGTAGCACTGCCGCCATTGCCGCAAATCAAAACTTTTCTGCCCGTTACAAAAGAATTTGCCACCATTTCGGCAGCCTTCAAAATCCTTTTTGTATTTTCCGGTTCATGCAAAAAAAGAGCAAACAATTTTGCCGCTTCTCTTAAAGATTTTCTTACATTTTCTATCATTATTTTCCCCTTAGAATTCTGCTTTCACTTCCAAACTGATTTTATGCTCGGTATCTTTGGCGGGATAAATTTCTCCCGAATATTCCATTCTGGCAGAAGTGATCGAACTCACTCTATAATCTAAACTCAGGTTCCACTTAAAAATATTACCGTCTTTTTTGTCATCCAAAAAACTTAGAAATTCCGATCCGCTGCGATTATTTCGCTTCCAACTAACTTTACCGAAAAAGCGATATTTTGAACCTGGAAAGTATGTAAGCGTTTCTGCAATCTGATAAGACTCGATCTGATAGCTTTGGGTTTGGTCATTTTTGCGACCAGCTTCCCGACCGTATTCCAATGCGGATTTCAGATTTGCATTTCTGTTCAATTGGTTGCGGATCTCCAAAACATAGGAAGAAATCTCTGAGAAAGACTGATAGCGTGACTCTTCCACTTCACTTTTTTCCCAGATCAATTCCAGATTTGTGTTTGGAATCGCCCTGATACGCAGATTTGTCTCCCAGTTAGTTTTTTCAGTTTTTTCGGAAACTTCGTTGTAGCGGTTATCCAGAATATCTTCATTTTTATAGCGGATTTTTGTATTTAATTTGTTTTTGATAATATTCAGCCACACCGTCTGCTGCTGCATTTTTCGTCCAAATAGTGTAGTGTTCTCATTCATCAATATGTCAGGATCGAGAAGATAAATTTTTCGCTTATCTGCGGCTTTAGAATTCTCCGAAACCTGCAGATTCGTTTCTGTTCTTATTCGATTCAAAACCGTATTTGTAACTTGACCGGGATTGAGATTGAGATTGAAATTTGCATTCACTTCCACACTCATTTGGGGATTATCATAGTCTATCTGGACGATTTTCCATTCATAATCGCCTTCACCTAAACCCACGTAGAGAGAGTCTTCATCATAGGATCCCATACCACTGCCAATGAATTGCAGCTCACGAAGTTTGGGATAAAATTCCACATTTTTGAAAGCATAAACGGAAGAGAATGAGATTGCATTTTTCCAGAAAGACCCACTGCTGTTCATTTCTGCCAGATCGAAGTTAGTGTTCTTTTCATTTTTATCATCGTAAATCTGGCGGTGCGAATATTGAATTTTAGCAGATAGCTGCTGAAAGCTGAACATTGAATTCATCCCCGCCGTGTAGATAGTTTCATCGATTTCTGAAGTTAAAGATGTATCTATCTTTGCTTTCTGATATTCTTTTTTAAGAAATACTTCGGAAGAGAATTTTTTGATCTTGGCTGTCTGCAATCCAAACTGCCAATTCTCGTTCTGCAGATTCAAAGCGCTTTCCTGATTTGTTTGAACAGTTCTCTTATTACGGTAAAATCCTTTCATCCGGATTATATTGCATCCGTATGAACCATCGAGAATATGCAGATCAAAATTGTGGGTTTGACCGTTCTCATAATCACGTTCCAAATGAGCAAAACGATAATTTGCTGCTGGAACAAATTTAAACTGTCTGGAATTGCCGGTGAATTCATAGTAATCCTGATCAGCAAAGTCCGGCGAGCGCGTATTGGAATAGCTAAAGGCAGGCGATACGATATCATCTATCTGGAATCTGAGGCGGACATTCCAAGTGCTATTTGCCAGAGTATCGGGAATTTGTATCGCTTCGTAATTTGCCAGCGGATCGGAAAGTTCGGCGAAGGTGTTCAGATGATTGCCGATCTGCCGATAATTCACTGAAAATTCCGGTTTTATTCTTTCTATTGCCGGAAGATATTTAAGTGAGATTTTGGCAGCAAAACCGTTATTGTCTGCATCATCGATCGGACTATAGGTATTTTGATCGAAGGAAGTATAGATCGCTTCCGCACTCGCTAGAAAATTTCCACTTTCATAACTTAAGATAACATCGTAATTTTCTTTTCGCTGAGGCGGAATAAGACTACGAACCGGAAGAAAATCACCTTGAGCTGCACCTGCAAAAATATAGTAATTTTCATTTTCCAGCCAGTCATAATCACCTTGATTGAAACCTACAAATTCAAAATGAATATTATATTCACCCGTTGTGGTGGAATCATTTCCCACAAAAACATAATAACCATCTTCATGCAGAATATAATCGCCATCTTCCACTTCATAAACACCACTGCCCCAGACTTCTCCGTCGCCGGCATTTTGCAGAACAGAAATATCATCCGGCGTGAATTCGTCCAGCAGAGGATTATCTTTATCATCATTTTGAATGACCAGGAAACTGCGCATAGAAAATTTTTCTGAGATCTGAACTTTTGATGAAGCAAGATACATATTCTGGCGATAGTATTCATCGGAATATTGGAAGGTAACCTGAATAATGGAATTTGCAGAAATGAAGTGGTGACTGGCAAAGCTGATGCTGCCTTCCGCATAATCGATGGTGTAATCATCTCCGCGATTCATAACATTTCCATTCAAAAAAACTTTTTCCGTTCCCGCCACCACCTGGATCAATTCTCCGGATCCAGTTGCCAGGTAATACGGACCTTGTTTTGCTTCCACCCCGGCAAACTGTACGGTTGTTGTTTTTCCTTTGGAAATCGCCAATGCAGCCTGATATTGATTGCGTCTTTGCCAGGTCGCTTTTAAACCCTCAAATTTGGGAGCATAATTCATGAATTCTGTATCTTGATATTCCACTTCCAGATCACCAAAAGCAAGTTCGTAGCTGCTGCTGTATAGACGCAGGAAAATCTTGTCTAAACTGCTGATCTCACGACTGGCTCCTTCCGGAGTGATGGGCGACTGGCTGTCGGAAAGCTGCGCTTCGATATTAAGATTATCACTCAGTTCGCCGTCCATCTTAAGAAAGAGAGATTGATCCAGACTGAATTCTTCATTTCTCGAAACCGAAACAGCGATCGTTTTACTGCCCGAGATCTGTAATCTGGTTGTATTGGAAAAGATGGGATTGATCCGCTGTGGAATTTTGACTTTTTTATCGGCAGAATATTCTTGTTCTTCAAAAAGGAAAAATCTTCTTTGAACTGCCTCCGGATATTTTTTATACTCGATAAAAATATTACTCACTGGTTGGAAGAAAATGATCTTTCCTGACTGATAATTTATTGTGTAATCTAAATTTTTTTGATACAGGATAGAATCTTGATAGACTTTTTCGGAATTGGAGATGACGGGCACATAATTCAGAGTGAATTCCTGATTTTCTTCGACGACATTCAACCTTTCCAGAACGATGAGTGGAGAAAAGAAATTGTAGGAAAACAGTTTACCGGAATCTAACCCGATAAGCATCAGCAGAATCCCGGCGATTATTATAATTTGTTTTCTTTCACCACATTTTTTCATGCTGCACAAAATATTTTGGCAGGCGGCAAAATAGCAAGCAGATTCTTCAATTTAGGAAGGACAGGATTATTTGAGCAGCAGCATTTTCCGGGTTTCCTCCAGTTTTCCCATTTTTAATTTATAGAAATAAACGCCGGATGAAACGGGTTGGTTATTGTCATCGGTGCCGTCCCAGATGACGGAGACTGTGTGACTTGGAGATGGGGAGATTGGGAGAATCTTTACTTTCTGTCCTTTTAGATTGTAGATTTCGATCTTAGCGTCTTTCGCGTCCTTTGCGGTTAATTCAAACGAGATCGTGGTGGATGGATTGAAGGGATTGGGGTAGTTGGAGAGCTTTCCAGTGATGGCGGCAAGGATTTCATCGGGTGTGTAGGTTGGCTCGATGTAGACGTTTTGTGCATAGATGCCGGTGTACAATGCTTCACCATAATAAAGACCATAATTACCAGCTCGATTATCTTTCCAGGTGACAACTAAATTATTTTCATCTTGCCTAATTACAATAGGTTCACGTTGGCTATGGGACAAATCGCAAAGGTCAATCTGCCAGACTTGTTCTCCATTTGAATCGAATAATGCAGCAGCTATATCATAATTTTCTTCTCCGTTTTTATAATCTGAAACAATCAGGATATGATCGTTGATATTAACAAAAGAAAGATCGCTGCTGGATGGGACATTAATTCCATTATCCGGCCATAGAGCATTTCCAGCCAAATCAAACTTCTGAACACAAACATAATCTATATAATTGATCATGTCATCCCAACCCAAATATAATGCGTCATCGTAAATGAGCTGCAGCTCACTGGAATAGCCATCGTCTAAGCTTGCCAGCAAAATTCCATTTTCTTCCCACTGGATTTGACCTTCTTCTGAAATAAATTGTCCGTAAATTTCATACACATCATCATAATGTTCTATCCATGCAATAATATAACCACCCGGTACAGAGGTAATTGCTGGTTTTCGATTACTTACTTCTTCATCACAAATTACATTTCCATATTCATTCCAACCAGGTGCTGTATTGCCGTTTCCATCCAACAACGTAGCATAAATAATATTAAACTGCCATTGCTCATTTTGCCAGACAATACACCTGCCGTAAATACATTTAACTACGTCATCGTGATCGTGATTGCTGATTTGGATTCCATTATTTCCCCAAAGTCGATTTCCATCAACATCAATCTTGTTAGCAAAAACATCAATTGTTAGATTTAGAAAATCTCCATCACTTTCCGTCCAGGCGACATAAGTGTATCCATTCAAACAGGATAACTTAAGACTATATTGTTCGCAATCCGACAAAGATAATCGAATACCGGATGGGTCCCACAAAATATTCCCGTTAGAATCAATAGCTTGTAAAAAAACTTTATCGATTTCGCCTACTTCTTCCTGCCAGCCTATGATTAAAATATCATTTACATCATCGTAGAATGTTTCATGAGAATCGGAATAACTAAACTTCAAATCTTTTATCTCGATGCCATTTTCAAAGGAAGTTGTACCGTTATTGTCGAGTAGTTCCATATAAATTCCACCATAGCTATTTTGCCAGGTTATTGCTGAAAGATCATCCATCTTATCAAATGTCATATGAAATATTTCTCCTGAATGCCCCGAGAAGCAAACTTCACCTCCCGATGATAAAACCGGTTGGTTGTTGTTGTCGATTATTTGATATTTGATTTCATCGAATCCTGACCCAAAATAATTCCAACCTATAAAATACGAATCATTATTCAGCAGATTCAGAGTTAAAGAATTGATCTGTTCATCGAATTGATCGATCATGAGAGGTTGTATCAGGGTCGAATTACCGGAAGAGTCAAATTGATTAAATGTTATTATACTGTCATCTTCCCATAATCCGCAGATGTAGTTTAGATTTCCGCTGGAAGTTGGCAAAATACGGAATTCATGAATATTATAATTTGAAGTAAATGACTGTGCAATTATTCCTTGATCTCCCCAGAGCAGATTTTGATCGTTATCAATTTTGGCAATATGGATTTCATCATCCAGCCAAGCATTCCAACCAACATAAAGATTATCTTCCGCGTCATCAACGAAAACCAAGTCGAAAGCATGATCAGATAATGTATTTATTTGTAGAGGTGTAGTCCAATATAGAGAACCATCAGCAAAAAACCGATAGATTATTATATGATTTTCATTTCCTGATGATTTCCAACCCACCCAGAAACCGTCAGTCGATTTTATTGTTGTCAGATTGGAATTCGAACCGACATCAGTTGATACTAAGTAACCGTTTGTGCCCCATTGTGCCTGTCCGTCAGCACTGTATTTTTGAATATAAATATCCGTAGTATAATTTAAAGAATGAGAGTAGGTGAAAATCAATTCCCCATCGATTTGGATAAATGAACTTGTCCGATAATAGTAATTTGAAGGCACTAAAATCGTTCCAGCTTCATCCCATCCTGGTGCTAAAGATCCATCACTAAGAAGAAGTTTTGCACGGTGATCTGAATTATCTTCCCAACAGCAATAAACTCCACCGTTATCGTCGGGAGTAAGGCTGGGAATTACTAGAAAGCTATATACAGTGAAGATAGAACCTGTAGAAGTCCAAAGGAGTTCACCGGAAGCGGATATTTTTTGAACTGTGAAAAAATAGTCTTCGTAATACCCTGTGCAAAAATACCATGCAGCAAACACGTTACCATCGCTGTCAGCAGAAACAATAGGGCGGGAAATATTGTGAGAAGTATTTGAAATATTGATGCCATTTTCAGCCCATAGTTTGTTTCCAGATGAATCGAAACGTTGAGCATAATTTTGCAGAGATTGATCACGAGTATCCTGCCAGGCAACAACCACTGAACCATCCGTGAGTGTTACCGAAGCTTCATTCCAGCGGATATTTTCTGCTGTTCTTACAGGCACTCCGTTATTCTGCCACTGGATTTGAGAAAACAACACCACTGGCAGCAAAAGGATAAGCATAAAAATTGTTCTTTGCATTTTTCAACTCCTTCGTTTCTTTACACCCTTGCTAAGGTGTTTAGCTGTACAAGGAAATCATTCTGTCTCTCTGAGAAATTCTGAATCACCCCTACCTTTCCGAAGCTTCTTACCAAGAGAATATCTTTCATGTAAGATTCGGAAAGAAACATTATCTTCGAAGAGCCTTGAGTCTTGAAAGGATCAGATTCTTCGATAGAAAAGCAAGATGAATACCTCAGAATGACACACACTTTATATTCTAACATCTACAAATTTACTATTATTTCATCAACAGACACTTCTTCGTTTTTTCAAAATCTCCGGCTTTCAATTTGTAGAAATAAACGCCGGATGAAACCGGTTGGTTGTTGTCATCGGTGCCGTCCCAGATGACGGAGACTGTGTGACTTGGAGATGGGGAGATTGGGAGAATTTTTACTTTCTGCCCTTTCAGATTGTAGATTATTATCTCCGTGCTCACTGTGATCTCTGTGGTGAGAGAAAATGAAATTGTAGTGGAGGGATTGAAGGGATTGGGGTAGTTGGAGATATGAGAGATGAGAGAAGAGTTGTGAGGGATTTCGATTTCCTGCGAACTGGTTAGATTCGGCAAGGCACCTTTTGCCAGCCAGAGATCGCCGTATGCTGATTCATCATTTACCGAATTCACCAGACTGACATATACATGATCCTGATAACCGAAGTTTAAAAAAAGCCTGGAAGTATCAAGTTCGTAAAATGAGAAAGCAGTTTGCCAGTTATGGAGATTGGAAAAATTATTTGATACACCTTCGGTATAAAGAAAATCAAAATCGCTGGAACTGGCTGTGTAATCACTCAGAAAGGCATAAACACGGCTTTCACTTGCGGCTATGGCAAAATCGCTGATGCCCTGTGAATGAGAAAACTGCTGATAGATTGTAATTTGGTCTGTTAACGGATCAAATTCATAGACTTTATTTTGATCAGCCGTGTCGTCTTTATAAAGAAGGTAAACCTTGCCCTCACTTAAAGCGGCAGCTTGTAAGGTTCCATCCAGATATTCATAATGACTGAAAAAAGTACTACCTGAATCAAACGAAAAATCTATCTTCACTTTTGCAGACTCTGTAGTTATCAAAGTCATCAAATCATCGGATATTTGTAAATAACAGATATTTTCTGATTCCCGCAACACTCTGCCGGCTAATTGGGCGAAATTACTTCCTTCATCGTTGGAATATAATATTTTGGCAGAATGATAATATCCGCCAGCGGTATTCAGAAAGAAATCCGGCTGCATTTCCATGAATCTGGAATCATAGTGATAATCTTTAGCGTATCCCGTGGGAGGATGAATTCCATCGAAATGGAAATTATCCAGGTCCCATTCGTTATTTCCGGGCGGGTGATTATACGGATCAGAACCGCTGCGATGTATAAAACCGCACCGCCTTTGCGCAATCGAACCCCAGACGTGTAAGATTCCTCTTTCAAAAACTATATCAGTGCTTGATTCCGGCCAAACCGGATTGTACCAGGGATAATCAGTACCATAAGGATAAACATAATTTTGCGGATCATTGTTTGGATAACTGTTCAGATAGTCAGGACCTTCATACGGGAAACCACAAGTTGAGAGTGGACTGACAGGATTATTTCCATGCAGATTAAAACCCTGAATCTCCGGCGGCAGGTTGAAATCGATCGGAAAAATGAATTTATGTAAATCAATATGAGAGTAAATCGTATCCTGCAGAGTGTAGGGACTCATTGCCGCGAAATCCGGCGTGGAGCCATGCGGATGCTGATATTCAAAGGTAAACGTGCCATCGTAATGACAGGCAAGATTGCCGTATTGCAGAGAATCCCCTTCCCCCAAAGCCGCATAAGCACCGTAGAGATTAACATTATAACAGTTGTCGTCCCGCAATACAAAATTATCGAAAGGATCTCTGTGTTTGTACCGGATCAGAATTTTCTCTTCCGAGATCAAACCAAAATAATCTGTTGTGTTAAGGTTATCAGGATCGTCAGGCGGTGTGCCCACAGGCGTATTTGCATATGTGATGTCGCCCGTGATGTAAACGTTGTTAGCACAGCCAACCGTCAGAATGCCATTAACTTCTCCTTCTATCCAGAGTTCGGAATCGGGAAGATAATAAGCAGAACCTTGCAGTGAAACTGGTAAAGTCGGTCCTGCTGTCCAGACTGTATCATAAAGAGTTAATTGATTCGTCCAGACCAGATCGCTTTCTTCAAACCAGTTACCACCTGCATTGACGATCGAATTTGCGGCAGCAGCATTGTGCGGAAACCAACTATACACCGGGAATTCCTGAACTCCCGGAGATTGGATATCGCCGAACATTGTTTCGATCGAGTTTCCATTCACTTTCATATAAACGATATCGTAACCTGTGCCGACAGGTGTAGCAACATTCTGCAAAGTAGCTGCATCAGGAGGAAAAACCACCGGCTGGATTTCTTCTTCCCAGCCACCCAGAAAGATCTGATCCATGGGGGCAGTATTAACTGCCGGCAAGCCTGTAGCTGCATCCATAATGCGCTGCGAGGTCGTTACTTTGCAATGAAATGTAGGCCAACCACCAATAATATGATGAATCCAGATATTATCGTTAGAATGCACCGGGCCTTCTAATACATCCATACCAGTGAATCTTAGAACATCCGGTTGTTGAGAAGAGTTTTCGGTTTCTTCAATCTGGGTGAAATGTTGAAAATAGCTCATATTTACGAAATTGTGTTTCTTGTAAGCAAGAACTAACTCTCCTTCCTCTTGACTGGAAGCGAACTGATTAACATCGGTCTCGATCTCCTCAATTTCAAAATTTACTCCATTATCATCCGATGCGGCTTTGTGCAGAGTATTCACATTATCTGCCTCCTTCATATAGAAAATGATAATTTTACCGCTGGGCATGATTTCCAGTGTTGGCAAAGCCTGTTTATCGAGACACAAACCATCATCTATCAGGACCTGAGTAAACAACACGCCATCTTCCGATTGGGAAAACCAGAGATTCGCCGCCAGAGAGTCTTCCACGAAAACCATGTAAACGTTGTTGCCAATCACCTTGCAGGCATCACTGCCGCGATAAAAGATATTATCCAGATCTTCATTTATCTGAACCGGATCGGTGAATTGGGCTATAAGTGAAATAACAGAAAATAAAAAAACAAAAAAAATAGTTCGTCTCACAATAATCTCCTTTTGACTGTTTTTTTTAAACTAATATTTTATTTCTTGCAATTTTCATTCCTTTATATCCTATTTCTGTAATGAATTAGGAAGAAAATATTTACTTAAGTACTGGCCAAAATGTAACTACTTAATTGATTGATATTTTGGTGCAAAAACCGTTAGAAAATGATTTCAACTTTTTTAAAAATATATCTAATCAGATTTTCCGTTCTTTACTCCAGGCTTTTGCCACCAATGCCGAAGTTGTTGCGAGGCACTTCGTCGATGCGCACGTAAACATAGCTGGCAGGCTTGCCCGTTACTTCTACCACCGCTTTGGTAAAACGTTTTATCAGTTCTTTCTTCTGCTCAACAGTAAGATTGCCGGCATTTTCCATGGTTATGATCGGCATAACATCTCCATAATATTAATCGTAAATCTGAGGAAATCTCTCAGAGCAAATTGTCCAAAAAATGATGCACTTTCATGTGATGCATTTTCATGTTTTGTTAATAAGAAGTTATCCACATCACATAAGAAAGTTTAATCTTATGATTTGAATCAATCTTCATTTGGTAAAATGAACCAGAGTGCAACGTAAATAATTGCCCCGATCCAGCCGGCAAAAGTGAGTGCGACAAAGGCGATGCGCACCAGGGTGACATCCCATCCGAAAAATCTGGCAATGCCGATACACACGCCGCCCAGCATTCTGCCTTCCCACAAACGGTTAATTTTTTTCTTTTCACCTTCCGGTGTTTCCACTTCGATATCGATGATCTGCTGTTCGCCTTCATCTTTGGGCATAATGAGGGCAAGTGCCAGATATATCCAGAAGCCCATTGTTCCCATGAAAAGCGAAACAACGAATAAGAATCGTAACAGATTGGAGTTCAGGTTAAAAGTTTCGGCTATACCTCCGCAGATGCCCAGGATCACTTTATCGCTTTGTGAAACGTGTAATTTTCTCATGATACCTCCATCAAATTATCAACTGTTTCAGAAGCTCTCCTTGTTCATATTTTCGTCAAGCAAAAATCTCCAGCGAATTAATTGACATCTCAGCCTGCTCTGCAAATTTCGATTTCCCGAAAAAGAAAATTGGAGGGATTAAGATGATCAAGGTGATAGAAGTACGCAGTTCAAAGCGGCAGCAGATGATTGATGTAACCTCTCAAATTCAAAAAGCTGTAAAGGACTCGGCTGTGCAAAATGGTATTGTTATTCTGTATATTCCTCACACCACAGCCGCTGTTACCATCAATGAAAACGCCGATCCCACAGTTACGATCGATCTGCTGTTTTCTCTGGAAAAGATATCTCCCATCTACAAAGAATTCAGCCATTTGGAAGGCAACTCGGATGCGCATGTAAAAAGCTCGTTGATCGGCTGTGAGCAGCAGTTGATCATAGAAAACGGCAAAATTATTTTAGGAACCTGGCAGGGTATTTATTTCTGCGAATTTGACGGACCGCGCAATCGTAAACTATATATCAAGGTGTTTTCATGCTGATCTGGTTGAGTTTTTTCATATCATTAGCTCTTATCGTAATAATCGCCCGTAGAAGCCTGTGGCTGGCGCTCATCATCGGAGCAGTTGTGCTTGGTTTATGCAACCTTTCCTTTAGTGAACTATCGGCAGAAATCTGGCGAACAATTTCCAGTGCAGATATTCTGCTGCTGGCTATCGCTGTTGGTTTGATTCCCCTGATCGGCGGCAGCCTGCAGAGAAGCGGTCTTCTGGCAGATCTGGTGAATAATCTGCAGGTAAAGCGACAAATATTTCTGGGTCTATCGCCAGCGCTGATGGGTCTTCTGCCTATTCCCGGCGGCGCATTGCTTTCTGCTCCCATGCTGGGAAAAGCCGGAGATGACATCAAATGCGAAGATTATGCTGCCATCAACGTCTGGTTTCGGCATATCCTGATTCTTATCTATCCTCTGGGAGCACTGTTACCTTCTTCCAAAATGGCAGGATTGAATATCTATTCGATCATTCTCTATATTCTTCCGGCCTTCTTTCTGCTTTTTATTCTGGGATATTTTTTCTTTCTGTTCAGCATCAAAGGCGATATGCCTCGACCGCACAAATTCAATCTGAAGAAATTGATCGTTCCTCTTATAATTATATTAACTGCACCCATCATTCATATTACACTTTCCTCTTTCTCAGGTATTATGGATGAAATATCATTGCTGATCGGAATCTCATCCAGCCTCATCCTGACAGCAATTATCGGAAAATTGGGGAAAGCAGATTTTAAAAAGATCTTCTTTCAGATGCGTCCCTGGAAATATTTTTTGATCATCATCGGCGTCTTTATGTTCCTACATGTTTTCAAAGCTTCTCCGGTTTCCGATCAAATCTCTACAATCGTTTTTTCCAAAAGTTTTCTGATCATTTTCATCGGCGCTTTCCTGAGTCTGGCAACAGGACGCGTTCAATTGCCAATCTCCATTCTGATTCCGATCTACATTTCTGCTTTCGGCGCTGCAGAGCTCACTCCGCTGGCTTTTGCCATCATGTACGTGGCTGTCTATATCGGCTACATGATCTCTCCGGTTCACCCCTGTGTTTCGGTTTCTATCGAATATTTTGGTGCAAAATATAAGGATTTTGCTGGAAAACTTTTACTGCCCAGTATAATTGGTTTTGGTTTTTCGTATCTCGCAGCGATAATTTTGCTGTGATGAAGGAGGCATAATTGGCAGAAGAAAAAATTCTGGAATTCAAATATCACATTCTGGATGCTGAAGGCATTCAGCAGGATTTTGTGATCAGAGTCGATGAAAAAAGCTTGAATATCATTCCCGAAAAAACTGTTGAGCTCCCGGACTGGACAAAGCTGGAATTTCAACAATGTCCGATCTGTGAGCTTAAGAAGGATGATCACAAATATTGTCCGGTAGCACAGAATCTATATCCCATTATGGAGTTTTTCAAAGATTCGGTTTCCTATGAAGATTCGGTTTTCGTACTGGAAACCAAAGACCGCAATTACAGCAAACACACTTCTCTGCAGCAGGGTGTGAGCGCTATGATCGGCATCATCATGGCAACATCAGGCTGTCCCGTTCTTTCCAAACTGAAGCCGATGGTTCGTTATCATCTGCCTTTTGCTAAACCACAGGAAACGTTGTATCGAGCCATGAGCATGTATCTGGTGCAGCAATACTTTCTTTACAAAAAGGGCAAAACGCCAGATTGGGATTTGAAGGGCTTAACCGAAATTTATGATCAGGTGCACGAAGTTAATCTAGCCTTCTTCAAAAGACTTTCTTCACTCAAAGGCAAAGACGCCAATGTGAATTCTCTGATCATTCTGGATAATTTTGCCAATTACGTCAATTTCAGCATCGATCACGCCAGATTAGCCAGTATTGAGGAATTGTTTCAGGATAGCTTCTGATGATACAAAAACGGATTTTCTGGCTGGCTGGAGAAAAATCCGGCGATCTGCATGCTTCGATCGTTCTGCAAAAACTGACAGAGCTAAAGCCTGACTGGCAGAATTTCGGGATCGGCGGACCGCACATGCAGGAATCCGGTTTTGGACCGATCTTTCCTTTCGAACGGTTTTCGGTGATGGGTTTTGGGGAAGTTCTTCGTCATCTCAGATTCTTCCTGAAGGTAGAGAACGAGATCGAAAACATCTTCCAATCCTATCCGCCCGACTTGATCGTTCTGGTTGATTATCCCGGCTTGAACATGCGAATTGCCAGACTGGCAAAAAAATATTCAATTCCCGTTCTCTATTACATTTCCCCTCAATTCTGGGCCTGGAAATATAAACGAATTTTTAAATTGAAAAAATTCACCGCTCAGATCGCCTACATTTTACCTTTTGAAAAACAGTATTTCCAAAAACACAAGGTAAAAGCAACTTATGTGGGACATCCCATCGCAGAGGAGATCGAGATCAAACTGGGAAAAAAAGATTTTGCCCGGAAGTATAATCTGGATTTGAATAAAAAATGGCTGGGATTTCTGCCGGGAAGCCGCGATAATGAGATCAGAAAAATGCTGCCGGAATACCTGAAGGCGATGAATAGATTTAATTTATCTGATTATGAGTTTCTGCTTTCCAAAGCAACTTCTGTAGATAATGATAATTTCAAAAGTTTATTGAGAAAAGGAAAATTGCATCCGACTATCGTTGAGGATGACCGTTATGAGATGATGAAACATGCCGACTTCATGGTGGTTACTTCCGGCACTGCTACAATCGAAACTGCTTATCTGGGAACTCCATTTTTGATCGCCTATAAAACGAGTTGCTTATCATATCAGTTAGCTAAACGCTTCATCAAAATCGGCAGGATCGGACTACCGAATATTGTTCTGGATCAAGATCTGATTCCGGAACTCATTCAAAGGCAGGTAACTGGTGAAAATATTGCAGCCGAAATTGATGGGATCCTGAACTCGAAAGAAGAATATGGCCGGATGCAGGAAGCATTGAAGCGGCTGCACGACCTGCTGGAAAAGAAAACAACTTCCAAGGAAGTTACAAAGTTGATCATGGAACTGGTGTATGAATAGAATCCTTCTTTTTCTGGAAAAATATCTGGCTGCGGGATTAGTGCTGCTGCTGGGAAGAACCCTGCGATACAATCTGCGCAATAATCCGCCGCAGGAAAAAGTGATCTACGCTTTCTGGCATCGGGATATGATTCCGCTGATGTACCTGCATCGTCATCAGGATATTGTGCTGTTGATATCAACTTCCCAAGATGGAGATCTGATCGCTGCTCCCGCAGAAGTTATGGGCTATCAAACGGCACGTGGTTCATCCAGCCGCGGTGGAAGTTCGGCTCTGAAAAAGATGATAAAAATGAGTAAAGATTCTTGTCTGGCAGTAACGCCGGACGGTCCGAAAGGTCCCTCTCAAAAGATCAAAGCCGGATTGCTGCATCTGTCTTATTTCACAAAAAATCCGATCGTGCCGGTTGCGGTTGATATCCAGAAAGAAAAGGTATTCAATTCCTGGGATAAATTCCGTCTTCCCCACTTTTTCAGCAGAGTTAATGTGACCTATGGAAAACCTTTACAAATTTTTGGTAAAAAAGAAATAGACACCAGAATAGCTGAATTAGAGTCAGCTATGTTTGAATTGGAAAAAGATAATAAAATAAATAGATAGCGAGGAAAAAATGAAATTATCGATTCGGGCTAACACAGTTCAGGCATCGCCTATCCGCAAGTTGATGCCCTATGCCAACGCTGCCAGAAAAAGAGGTATCAAGATCTATCATTTGAATATCGGGCAGCCGGATATCGAAACTCCCCGGAAAATGATCGACATCTATCGCAATTACAGCGATAAAGTTCTGGCTTACGGACCTTCGCAGGGTCTGGAGAGTTATCGGGAAAAGCTGGTGGAATATTATTCCAGACACAAGATAGATATCTCAACGGATGATATTATCGTCACAACAGCCGGCTCGGAAGCGATTGTTTTTGCCCTGCTGGTTACCTGCAACGAAGGTGATGAAATTATTATTCCCGAACCTTTTTACACTAATTACAATGGCTTTGCTACTCAGACAGGAGTCAGCATCAAACCGCTCACGACTTTTGCCGAAGACGGATTTCAACTGCCTGATGATGATAAGATCGAAAAATTGATCTCCCCCCGAACAAAAGCCATCCTGCTCTGCAATCCGGGCAATCCGACCGGAGCGGTTTACAGCAGAGCAGATTTGCAGCGAGTCGCCGATCTGGCGCAAAAGCATGATCTGTTTGTTATCACAGATGAAGTTTATCGTGAATTCGTGTATGACGGCAGCATTCATACCAGCATTCTATCCTTTCCGGAAATAGCCGACAGAGCCGTCATGGTGGACAGCATCTCCAAGCGCTACAGTGCCTGCGGTGCCAGGATCGGCTGTCTTGTTTCCAAAAATAAAGATTTAATAGCAGCGTCACTCAAATTTGCGCAGGCTCGTTTATGCCCGCCCACTCTGGAACAACTGGCAGCTACTGCCGCCATCGAACTTCAGGATAAGTATTTTGATAATGTGATCGGCGAATATGACAAACGCCGCCGCATCGTATTTCGGGAATTACAGAAAATCGATGGTGTGATCTGCGTGATGCCCAAAGGAGCTTTTTATATCGTCGCCAAACTGCCCATTGATGATGCGGAAGATTTTGCCAGATGGATGCTGGAAGAATTTGAACATAACCGTGAAACGGTGATGTTTGCTCCAGCCCAGGGTTTTTATGCCACACCTCAGATGGGTAAAAATGAAATCCGCATCGCCTACATATTAAACGAGCAGGACCTGCAAAAAGCCATGCAGATCCTGCGGGAAGGTTTGCGAAAATATAAAGAACTGAAATCTTAAGGAAAAAGCAGCTTCATTTCTCGAGCAGCACTTTCCGGACTATCAGAAGCATGAACGGCGTTTTCACCTCGAGTGCGTCCGTACACAGCTCTGATTGTTCCCAGAGCAGCTTTACTGCTTTCAGTATCGCCCACAAGTTCTCTCAATTTGGCAACCGCATCTTCGCGGCTTAAAACGGCTGCCACAATTCTGCCTGAACGCATGAAGGCACTGTGTTCATCAAAAAAGTATTTGTTAACATGCTCAGCATAAAATTTCTTCACAAATTCTTCATCCATTCTGAACATTTTCAATTCTTCTATTACAAAACCGTTTTTTTCCACGATCTGTAAGATCTCACCAATCTCGTTTCTGCCTGTGGCATCAGGCTTTATCAAAAATACTGTTTTTTCTTTCATCTCTACTCCATATTCTTTTCATTTCATTATATTAGCTAATCACCAAAATTTTTGTTGCCCTCTGCTTTGCAAGGAAAATGTTTCAAAGATCGAATTTGGATAATGAAGATAACCAAAATAAAGCAGATTTTATGAATCATGGTTCAAATGTTCAGAAAACTGAAATAAATTCAATTTTTTAAATTTCTAACTTTAAATAAACGTAAGATTTAATAGTTAACAATTTTACCCTTATGGTTCTTGTTCAGGAGAAAATTCTTGACTCGATGATGTGCCAACAAGAATTTGAGCAGGAATTTATTAGTAATATTCAAAAAATAAGGAGGATACAAGATGGCAGAAAAAAAGGCAATAACTTCATTTGCAATTGAAGGAAAGAAATTCCCACCACCAGAAAGAATTAGAAAAAATGCTTACATCAATTCGGAAGAGCAATATAAGGAAATGTGGGAAAAATCAGTTAATGATCCCGATGGTTTCTGGCTGGAACAAGCAAAAACATTGCACTGGTTTAAAAAGCCCACCAAAAGTTTGAAATACAGATGGGATACAAAAAATCGGGAAATCTGGCATACCTGGTTTGAAGATGGTACAATGAATGTTAGTTACAACTGCTTGGATAGACACCTGGGCACTCCTATCGAGAACAAAACAGCAATCTTGTGGCAAGGCGAGGCAGAAGACGAAGTAAAAAAATATACTTACAAAGAATTGCATGCTGAAGTTTGCAAATTTGCCAATGTTTTAAAAGCAAAAGGTATTCAAAAAGGTGACAGGGTAGCTATTTACATGCCGATGATTCCTGAGCTGGCTATTGTTATGCTGGCTTGTACCAGGATCGGAGCCATACACTCCATCATCTTTGGCGGATTCAGTTCCGATGCTATCAAAGGCAGAGTTAATGACTCCGATTGCAAAATGCTAATCACTGCAAATGTTTCCAATCGGGCTGGAAAACACATCCGATTGAAAGACATTTCCGATGAAGCTTTAAAAGAAACACCTACAATTGAAAGCGTAATAGTGGCAAAAGTGGGTAACGAACCCTGCCATATGGAATCAGGACGAGATTTCTGGTATCATGATGAAATGGCAAAAGTCGATGCAGTCTGTGAAGCGGAACCAATGAATGCCGAAGATGAACTTTTTATTCTCTATACATCCGGTTCTACGGGCAAACCCAAAGGTGTTGTTCACACAACCGGCGGCTATCTGATGCACACGACCTTTACTCACAAATACGTATTCAATATTCATGACGATGATGTTTACTGGTGCACAGCAGACATCGGCTGGGTAACCGGTCACAGCTATATCGTTTATGGTCCGCTTGCCAACGGTGCAACTTCCGTTATGTTCGAAGGCGTTCCCACCTATCCGGATGCCGGACGTTTCTGGAAAATTGTAGATAAATTTAGCATCACTGTCTTCTACACAGCTCCAACAGCAATAAGAGCTTTGATGAGACTGGGTGATGAATGGGTGGAAAAATACAAATTGGATTCTCTGAGAATTCTGGGAACGGTTGGCGAACCGATCAATCCGGAAGCCTGGATGTGGTATTACGAAAAAGTGGGTCGTAACAACTGCCCGATCGTGGATACCTGGTGGCAGACTGAAACAGGCGGCTTCATGATAACACCACTGCCCGGAGCACACACACTTAAACCAGGCAGTGCTTCCAAACCTTTCTTTGGTGTAGATCCTGTTATTCTGAGAGATGATGCTACAGAATGTGATCGCAACGAAGGCGGAAAACTCTGTATTCGCAAGCCTTGGCCCGGAATGATGAGAACAATGTGGGGCGATCACGATAGATTTATCGATACCTATTTCGCCATGTATAATGATATCTATTTTGCCGGCGACGGCTGTCGCATCGATAACGATGGTGATTACTGGTTAATGGGACGTATTGATGACGTGGTGAACGTATCAGGTCATAGGATTGGAACAGCCGAAGTGGAAAGCGCACTTGTTAGCCACGAAGCAGTAGCTGAAGCTGCTGTTACCCCGATCCCGCATGAAATTAAAGGTCAGGGTTTATACGCTTATGTTACACTTGTTGGCGGCATCGAACCTACCGAAGAACTTAAGAAAACACTGATCAAACATGTACGCTCTGAAATTGGTCCGATAGCAACTCCGGAAGCAATTCAATGGGCACCGGCTCTTCCCAAAACACGTTCAGGCAAGATCATGCGCCGTATCCTCAGAAAAATTGCCGAAAGAGATACTTCCAATCTGGGTGATATTACAACTCTGGCCGATCCCAGCGTTGTTGAACACCTGATCGAAGAACGTAAGAAAAATTAATCAAAAATTATAATATTGCCGGAATTCTTATATGAGTTCCGGCTTTTTTCTGAAAGGAGAAACTATGGCTGAACAAAAAGTTATGAATCGTAATTTTGTAGTTTTTGGAGCAATTTTGATCCAACTTTGTCTGGGTGCTATCTATGCTTGGAGTGTGTTTACCAAACCACTGGTTGATGCAGAATGGACAAAAACCCAAACTCAGGCTGTTTTTGCTGCCGGGTTGGCTCTATTTGCCATCGTAATGGTTATCGCCGGTAGATTGATGCCGAAAATCGGACCCAAAAAACTGGCAATGGCTGGTGGTATTGTTCTGGGTCTTGGATATCTTCTGGCTGGACTGCTGGGCGGAACAAATTTCTGGGCGATTTTCTTTTTTATCGGAATCATTGGCGGTTCCGGTATCGGTTTGGCGTATGTCGTTCCGATTGCCGTAGGCATGCGCTGGTTTCCCGATAAAAAGGGACTTATCACAGGATTGGCGGTAGCCGGATTTGGTTTTGGCGCACTACTTTGGGTAAAACTGGCTGGTTCCTGGGGAAATCTGATTGCCAATCTTGGTTTGAGCACAACTTTTACTATTTATGGAATCGTGTTCTTCCTGGCTGTTTTAATTGGCAGTTTATGGATGAAATTCCCAACAGAAGGCTGGAAACCCGCTGGCTGGATTCCAAGTGCACAGGATAAAAAAATTGATGATCACAAAAGTCAGTTGAAAAGCGGACAGATGCTTAGAACACCGCAGTTTTATATGATCTTATTCACTTTTGCTTTTGGCGCCAGTGCAGGCCTTATGAGCATCGGCTTGATGAAACTTTTTCCGATGCAGGCTTTGATGGATAATGGTTATTCGGAGTTAATGGCTTCGGGAATTGCCGGAACAGCTATGGCGGTATTCTATTCTCTGGCAAATGGATTGGGACGAATCGCCTGGGGAGCAATCAGTGACAAACTGGGACGAAAAAAATCGATCGTGACCATGATGGCAACTCAGGGAATTGTCGTCATTCTCTTTCAATGGATCGCCGGAACACCGGGTTTGCTCTATTTAGGTGCAACTTTGATCGGTTTCAATTTTGGTGGGAATTTTGCTCTCTTCCCCACTATGACAGCAGAAACATTCGGCACAAAATACATCGGACAAAATTACGGCTGGATATTTTTAGCATATGGAATCGGCGGTATTTTCGGACCGATCATGGGCGGAAAATTGGGCGATATGAACAACTTTCCTCTCGCCTTCACGATTTGCGGCATTCTCTGTTTATGTGCCGCTGTTTTGATCACTTTCGTCAAACCACCCAAAATTCAAGAAGCATAGTTTAAGATTAGAAAATAATCTTCGGAGGCTGGCAACAGCCTCTTTTTTTATTTTCATGCATATAAAACATTGCTCAATCATTTTGAACTAAAATCGTTTTTTAATCTGCTTCATCAATCTCCTGTATTTTCTTGACATTAAGACAGGAGAATTATTTTCGGAAACAAAGAAAAGTAATTATCGGAGGAAAAATGGCGATAAAAAAATTAGAGAATTTAGTCGAGCTGGTAAGAACCAAACTCAAGAAGCGGGTCGTTGTGGCATATGGTCAAGATGAAACGACCATCCTCGCCACCAAGCGGGCTATTGAATTAGGCTTTGCCGAATTCACCTTGGTAGGCGATGAAAAGGTCATCAGAAAAACCTGCGCCGATCATGATATTGATGCAGACATCTACAAGATCATCAATGAGCCTGATGAAATGGAAGCCGGACGTAAAAGTATCGATATTGCCAATCAGGGCGGTGCTGATGTAGTAATGAAAGGATTGATCTCTACTGATAAACTGACGAAATGCATGCTGGACAAAGAAAGAGGCATAATGCAGCCGAATAAACTGCTCTCTCACATCTCTATCGCTGAAGTTCCAAATTATCATAAACTGATCATCTTTACCGATGCTGCCTTTGTTCCGCGACCGGATATCAATCAGAAGATAGCGATGACAAATTATGTGATAGATACAGCCCGCAAATTGGGAATCCGCCGTCCAAAAGTTGCGATAATTTCCTTCTCGGAAAAAACCAATCCCAAAATTCCTACCGCAGTGGATGCTGCCTTCATCTCCAAAATGGCCGACCGCGATCAGATTAAAAACGCTGATGTAGACGGTCCCCTATCCATCGACCTGGCGATCGATCCCATAAGCTTGAAATATAAAAATGTAAAAAGCTGCGTGGAAGGAAATGCCGACTGCCTGGTCTTTCCCTTCCTGGAAGTGGCAAATGTCTTCTATAAATCGCTCACCTATCTGGCAAAAGCCGATGTGGCGACTTATATTGTCGGCACTAAAGTTCCGGTAATCATTTCTTCCCGCAGTGATACTGTAAAAAACAAACTGTATTCCCTGGCTTTTTCCTGTCTTATGGCAAATGAACCTGCTGAGATCGAGGAAGAGGAAGAATAATTATGAAGATCGCACTTGCCAGTGATCATGCCGGATTCGAAATGAAAGAAGCGATCAAGCAGTATTTGACGGAACATGAGATCAGCGATTTTGGTACAGATTCACTTGAATCGATGGATTATCCCGATAGCGGATACAGTGCTGCCCGGGCGGTTGCCTCAGGAAATTGTGAGCGCGGCATTTTGATCTGCGGCAGTGGTATCGGCATGAGCATCGTGGCAAATAAGGTGCCCGGCATTCGAGCAGCGTTGTGCCACACTGTTCAGTCTGCTCAGCTTTCCCGCCTGCACAATGATGCCAATGTGCTGGTTTTAGCAGGAAGATTCATTTCCAGATACCTGGCACATGATATTATCGAAGCCTGGTTAAATACCGATTTTGAAGCCGGCAGGCACCAAAACAGAATTGATAAGATAACTAAATTTGAAAAGGAGATTTAAGATGAGTTATATCAAAAATCAAGATCCCGAACTTTTTGAAGCGATGAATAATGAATTGCACCGACAAACGGAAAACCTGGAATTGATCGCTTCCGAAAATTTTGTTTCCAGAGCTGTTCTGGAAGCAGTCGGATCGGTTCTGACCAATAAATATGCGGAAGGCTATCCCTACCGCTGGAGCAAAAAAACCGGTAAAATAAAATTTAGTTTATATGGTCGCTATTACGGCGGCTGCGAATACATCGACGAAGTGGAAAGACTGGCTATCGAACGAGCCAGAGAAATCTACGGCTGCGAACATGCCAACGTGCAGCCCCATTCCGGTTCGCAAGCCAATATGGCAGCCTATTTTGCTCTCATCAAACCGGGTGACACGATCCTGAGCCTGGAGCTTTCCCACGGCGGACACCTCACTCACGGTCATCCGCTCAGTTTCTCCGGAGCACTTTTCAACATTGTTCCTTACGGCGTGAATAAAGATACCGAACAGTTTGATTATGATGAAATCAGAAAAATCGCTTTGGAAGTGAAACCGCAGATGATCCTGACCGGAGCCAGCGCTTATCCCCGTTTTATAGATTTTGCCAAATTCAAGGAAATTGCCGATGAAGTTGGCGCCAGGCTGGTGGTCGATATGGCTCACATTGCCGGATTAGTAGCTGCCGGTCTGCATCAGTCACCTGTTCCCTATGCTGATATCATTACCACCACTACTCACAAAACCTTACGCGGTCCCCGCGGCGGTCTGATCCTCTGCAAAGATGAATTTGCCAGAGATGTTGACCGCTGGGTATTTCCCGGCACACAGGGCGGACCCTTGATGCATGTGATCGCCGGTAAAGCAGCCGCTTTTAAAGAAGCTCTGCAGCCGGAATTCAAAACGTATCAGCAGCAGGTTGTAAAAAATGCTGCAGCCCTGGCCAAAGCGCTCAATGAAAAAGGATTCAATCTGGTTTCCGGAGGAACGGATAACCACCTGATGTTATTGAATCTGGGCACCGAAGAAGAAGGCGGACCAAGCGGAAAGAAAATCGAAGGCTGCCTTGATCTGGCTGGAATTACAGCCAATAAAAATACTGTTCCCTTCGATACCAGAAAGCCGTTTGTCGCTTCCGGCATCAGATTGGGTACTCCAGCAGTTACCACTCGCGGTATGAAAGAAGAACAGATGAAGCAGATCGCAGAATTCATCCACCGGGTTTACATTAACTTCGAAGACGAAGTTAAACTGGCTGCCATCAAAAACGAGGTGCGGATTTTCTGTGCTGAATTTCCCCTCTATTCTGATTTATTGAAATAAGAAAACTTTAAAACCTTCCAGATTTCATTTTTGAATCCGGAAGGTTTTTTTATTATGGATATTTTTGCCCATTCTCTCTGGTCGCTGGTGCTTGTTGCTGGTTGCTGGTTTTCTTCGTCGATTGCCTTTGAAGAGTTTCTCAGAATGACGGTTATTTACTTTTTCCTTTCGCCTTTATCCTTTTTCCTTTTACCTTTGATCTTTAGTCTTTGACCTTTGATCTTTGATCTTGCTGGTTGCTGGTTTTCTTCGTCGATCTACTGTGAAAGATTTATCCGCCTTGGGCGGAATTTCTCAGAATGACGGTTCTTTGCTTTTTCCTTTCGCCTTTATCCTTTTTCCTTTTACCTTTGATCTTTTAGTCTTTGACCTTTGATCTTTGATCTTGCTGGTTGCTGGTTTTCTTCGTCGATTGCCTTTGAAGAGTTTCTCAGAATGATGGTTATTTCACTTTTCCTTTATCCCTTAGTCTTTGCCTCTCATCTCTCACTTCTTATCTCTGATCTCTTGACCAGTGGAATTCGAGGAACGAGAATATTCCACCGTGTCTGAATTCTGATCTTCTGATCTTCTAATCATCCCATCTTCCCACAGTCCGCCGAAGGCGGATAAATCTCCCAGTCCGCCGAAGGCGGATAAATCTCCCAGTCCGCCAGAGGCGGATAAATCTCCCAGTCCGCCGAAGGCGGATAAATCTCCCAGTCTCAAAACCTCACTTCTTTCCTTTCTTTCTCAATTCTCTACACGTTTTCTCCACATCGCGGAAATTCACCTTGCCGCTGCCCATCATAGGAATATCTTCCAGCACGTAAAATTCTTTGGGCACAGCGATCGCCGGCAGTTCGGCAGCCATTTTTTTCAAGATTGTTTTTTGATCGATCTCACCGGTGGTAACGGCAGCCACCACATCGGCGCCTTTGGTGGGATTGGGCACATCCACCACGCAGCAGATAACTTCATCCGGCAGGTGTTTATTCAGAACTTCTTCCACTTTTACCAGCGAAACCATTTCGCCGCCCACTTTCACAAATCGCTTCAGACGTCCTTTATGCCAGAGGTAGCCGTCTTCATCCAGATAGCCCATATCACCGGTATCGTACCAGCCTTTGTGAATGCGCAGAGAAGTCTCTTCCAGATCGCCCAGATAGCCTTTCATCACCATATCGCCTTTCACCAGGATCTTGCCGGTCTGCCCCGTCGGCAGGATTTCGTCGGTATCCACATCCAATATTTTCACTTCCACACCCGGAATGGGTTCTCCCACACTTCCCACTCGGTTGGCATCCGGCGTGTTGATGGATATGGCAGGACTGGTTTCGGTGGTACCGTAGGCATTATGAATGACCAGATTATGTTTTTCCAGAAAGCCGTCGTAAACCTGATGCGGCAGAGTATCAGCACCGGAAAGGGCAAATTTCATGGAAGTAAAATCGCCGGGCGAAGATTTTTTCAGATAGCCGTAATAGAAGGAAGGAGTTCCTGCCATCAGCGTCACGCCATATTGTTTCACCAGTCCGCAGATGACCTTGTAGTCCAGCGGATTGGGATAAGCCACGATGCTGGTTCCCAGCGTGATCGGCAGCCAGAAATTGGCTGTGATACCAAAGACGTGGAAGAGCGGCAGGTTCGCCAGAAAAACGTGGCTGGGATTGAGATCGATGACTTTGGGAATATTATCCACATTATGACCAATACTCTTGTGGGTGAGCTGCACTGCCTTCGGTTCCTTTTCGCTGCCGCTGGTAAAGAGGATCACAGCCGTTTCGTCATCCCCGCCGTGATGCACTTTCTTCTGGATGGATTTGGCGGAACCTTTGGATTTGAGCAGCGCTGGCAGTTTATCGCTCAGTTTGATCTCAGCCGCAATATCTTCCAGAAAGATCATGCCTTCGATCGGTTCAAGTTTGAGTTTTTCCAGCAGTTTTCTGCTGCAGATGATCGTTTCAAAGCTGCATTTTTCCTGGGCATACAGGGAATTTTCAATGGCTCCGGTGGCATAATTGATCATCACTGGAATCTTGCCCGCCATCAATAAGCCGATATTGGTGAGCATACAACCGGCGGAAGTAGGAACCATCACACCCACATACTTGCTGCCGATCTTTTTGAACTTTTTTGCGAAGATGAGAGCGATGATCAGCATTCTTTCATAGGATACGTCTTTACCGGTGGCAATGTCGTGCACTGCCACCTTTTTACCGAATTTTTTCGCTGTTTCTATGAACCTCTGATGAAGCTGCATATTTCCTCCTTTTATTTTCAACTTCCCAAAGTGCTTAGTCCCCGCCAAGGCGGGTAAACTTCGGTTGGTTCTTTTTCTTGCAAACATTCGAATGATCCCGATGAATTAAGAACAATTCGGATTTTCGTAAGTGATTTGCATTCATTTCTGTGGTAGATATTTTTCTACTGTATATCATTTAAAACTGCCTCTAATATCTTTCTTTCAAATAGCTTTTGAAAGAAGGGTAATCATTTTCGATCGTATCGAATGATTCTGTTTTTTCTTCGATACCTTCCAGGCTGGGTGGCAGATCCGGATCAAATTTTAAAATCTCTCTGATCAATTCAGGGAATTTTGCCGGATGGGCTGTTTCCAATGAAATACAAAGCTGCTCCGGATGATCTAACTTAGGATTTTCCTGCAGGAATCTCTGCAATCCTGCCCAGCCCACTGAGCCGTGAGGTTCCAGCAGTAGTTTGTGTTTTTCATAAGCGTCAGCGATCGTTTGCTTTGTTCCTGCGTCAGTAATGCTGACGGCATGGATCTCTTGGCGGATGCGATCCATATCCGGCTGTTTGCTGATCTCACCTGTTTCGTCCATGACGCCGTCATAGAGTGAGACAAAACGGGCCAGATTGCTGGGATGTCCCACGTTCATAGCGCTGGAAAGACAATTCAGAGAAGGCACGATCTTATCGTATCTGCCGGTTTTCACAAACTTGGGAAATTCATCGTTTTCGTTGGTGGCGATGATGTATTTTGTAACGGGCAGTCCCATTCTCTGCGCCAGCATGCCGCCCATCATATCACCGAAATTGCCGGAAGGAACCGAGAAGATCACATTATCTTCAGGATTTCCTTTGCGCAGTTTGGCAAAGGAATAGAAGTAATAAACGATCTGCGGAATCAGCCTGCCGATATTGATGGAATTTGCCGAAGAAAGCTTGAGATAATCCAGTTCCGCATCGGCAAAAGCCTGCTTTACCAGCGCCTGACAATCATCGAATTTGGCATCCAGACCGATGATCTGAATATTTTTTCCCAGCGTCGTCATCTGCTTGCGCTGCCGGGCAGTAACTTCATCTTTGGGAAAAAGAACCACAACTTTGATATTATCCAAACCATAAAAAGCATTGGCGATGGCACTGCCGGTATCGCCGGAAGTTGCCGTCAAAATGAGAAGTTCCTCATTATCCTGCTTCAGATAATACTGCATCAGCCGTCCCATCATACGAGCGGCAAAATCCTTGAAGGAAGCCGTGGGTCCCTGATCCAGCCTCATCACGTATTTTTTGTCATAAACATGCTCCAGCGGCACTTCATAGTCGTAGGCATCTTGAACGATGGCCAACAGATCTTCATCTGAAATCTGTTCACGAAGGAACCTCTTCCCCACTTCGAAAGCGATCTGATAATAATCCATCTGGGAAAACTCACAAATATCTTTTGGATTGATCAGCGGAATTTCTTCCGGCATATAAAGTCCTTTATCGGGAGCTATTCCCTTCAATAAAGCTTGTTTAAAATTTACACTGGGTGCTTTCAAATTAGTCGAAAAGAATTTAAGTGTGTTATTCATGTAACCTCACATTTTCTTATCATATCTATCCGGATCGGCAAAGAAATCTATCACATAACATTTCGTTAAAAATTCAGCAGAATGCACAACGCCTTCCGGGACGAAATAACGATCCCCTCGGGAATAAAGTTTTGTTTCTCCATCTATCGTCAGCTTCATCTTTCCTTCCAGCACCATTCCCCACTGGGCGCAATGCGAGTGATCGGGGATTTTACCGATCGGTTCCAATTCAAAAAATACTGCCGACATCGAATCATTCTGCAGCAGCCAGCCGCGCACGCCATTCAGGGAAATATCGATTTCTGGCAAATTCAAGATCATTTCCGGATAGGGATTTTTGATTTCTTCCATATTTTCTACCTCAATTATATTTTTTTATACTAAAAATCTCTGAAAGTCTCCGATCGGGCGGAAACAATCCGAAGTTTAAAACAGTCCTTTCACATATCCGCCATCCACCTGCAGCGAAACACCGGTGATGTAGCCCGCAGCTTCCGAAACCAGGAAAGCTACAGTTTTACCAAATTCCAGCGGAGTGCCGATCCTTTTCATCGGAATATCAGCCTCCAGTTTGGTATAAAAATCTTGCAGAGAGCCTTTGCCGCTTTCCGCAAATGCTTTTGCCAGATTTTCCACTCGCTGGGTTTTTGTATAACCGGGACAGACTGCGTTCGCCGTGATGCCGTCCGCCGCCACCTGATTGGAAAGCGTTTTTATAAATCCAGTTGCACCCGCTCTGGCTGTATTGGAAAGTACCAGTGTATTGATCGGCTGCTTGACGGAAACGGATGTGATCACCACGATCCTGCCCCATCTGTTTTTTCTCATGACCGGAACAGCCAGATTGCAGAGGTTGATCGTGCTGAGCAGATTCAGTTCCAGAGCCTGGCGGTAGTCTTCCAAACTGAAATCATCGGTGGTTCCGGCTGGCGGGCCGCCGGCATTGCAGATCAGGATATCAAGTGCGTTATAAGTCTGAATAATCGCTTCGATCATGTTCTGCACCTGTTTTTCTCTGGTAACATCGCAAACGAAGTAGGTTATCATCTTGCCGGTTTCAGCTTTGATTTCCGCTTGAGCAGCCTTTAGTTCCTCTTCCTTGCGAGAGCAGATGATCACATTGGCTTCTTCTTTTGCAAGCTGCAGGGCAACTGCTTTTCCCAAACCTTTACTGGCAGCCGTAACCAGGGCAACTTTCCCTTTGATACCTAAATCCATGATTTACCTTACAATTGATCTTTCAGACATTTGGAAAGCCGCTTCACAGCTTCTGCCAGTTGTTCTTTGCTGGCGAAAGAGAAGTTGATACGCATGTGATTGCGGGAGGGATTCTCACCGTAGAAAACCTCACCCGGCACAAAAGCCACTTTGAATTTGATCGCTTCCATGAAAAGTTCGTTCGTATCGATCTTTTCCGGGACAGTGACCCAGAGGAAAAGTCCGCCTTCCGGCTTCGTCCAGGATACGCCCAATTCCGGCGGAAAATATTCTTCCATCGTCTGCAGGAAAACATCCAGCTTTTCACGGTAGTAATTGCGGCATTTGGCGATATGTTCTTCAAATCCCATTGTGGTGAGAAATTCCGTGCACATATCCTGATTGAATTTTGGTGTGTTCAGGATGTTTGCCTCTTTGATGTTCGTCATGCGACTGATTACGTCCGCCGGACCGATATTGAAACCGACGCGAATGCCCGGACAGAACAATTTGGAAAACGTATAAAGCCCGATCACATTATTTCCGCCATTCTGCTGATCCAAAGCAAAGATGGATGGAATCGTCTTGCCGCGATAGCGCAGATCACGATAGGGACTGTCTTCCACGATCGGAATATCATATTTATAACTCAGCTCCAGCAGAGCTTTTCTCTTTTCCAGACTGGTGGTGATGCCGGAAGGATTCTGGAAATCGGGAACCACGTAAATGAACTTGATCTTCTTCCCCGCTTTTTTCAATTCGCTGATTTTCTGCTCATAAGCTGCCACATCTACTCCGTCATCCTGCAGGTCGATGCCCACGATCTGCGGTCTCTGCATCTGGAAAGCTACGATCGCTCCGGCAAAAGTGGGACGATCCAGCATGACAACATCGCCCGGATTGAGAAATAATCTGCCCGTCAGATCGAGTCCGTGCTGACCGGAAGATGTGATCACCAGATTTTCTTCCGAAATCGTGATGCCGTCTCTTTTCAAAAAATCAAGTACAGCTACTTTGAGGCTTTTTTCGCCGGGAACGGCTGTGTACTGCATGATAGTGGCACCGTTCTTTTCCATCTGCTCAGCAGCCGCCAGTTTCATTTCCTGGATCTGGAACATCTCCGGAGACGGCAGACCGCCAGCCAGAGAAATGATCTCGGGATTATTCAAATATTTAAAGATCTTTCCGATGGAATATCCCTGAAATTCCTTGATATTATCGGAATATCTTTCCTGCCATTTTTTAATCATGATTATTTAACCTTCCAGATTATCAAAAATTTTAATATGAAGCGCCCCCGAAGATCGGTTTGATGCCTTTCTTCATCATATTGATGCCGTCGCGGGAAGCCTGCAGTGATTTATAGAAGATCACGTCTCCTATTTTTGTGGCATTGGCATCCCGGTCTGCTTCGCTCATGAAATAAGCTTCCATCGTATCTAGTTCACGGGCGGTGCCGTCGCTTTCATACTTATAGGTCATATCCGTGCCGCTTTCCAGCACTTTGTACATATTATCCGTCCAGTTGAAGCCAGCCATACCGAGATCGGGATTGATGTAAATATGAGCAGCCAGGCTGATGCCTTTGATGCCGCTGGCTTTCAGTTCTCTGGCAGCCTGAATGAAGGTTTCCGGAGTAGCGCCGTTACCGATATTGATCTCATAGATGGGAGAAGTGCCGTCTTCCCGAATGTATTCTTTGATGATGTTCAAAAGCATGCGGAACTGCATCAGGTTCTGGGTTGCCAGCAACATGGAGACTTTTATATTCAGTGCAGGAATGTCTCTGCCGTAATAGCAGACTGCCACGATCGTGCTCCAGCTGGGATTCAGGAAGAAATCGGCGCCGTTGGCTTTTGCGGTGCGGGTGATGCCGTCCAGATAGACCAGATGATTATCATTTGCCACTTCGATGCCGCCGAAATTACCAAAAAAAGTTCCCTGGTTTTTCAGGATGAGAGCGGATAGAGCATTGCCCACATCGTTTCTTTCAAACTTTTTACCGGTAACTTTTTCCAGTTGTTCAAAGCGGGTTTCCGGCATGGGAATACCGATCAGATTGGTGCTGCAGAATTTGGAACACTGCATGATGTTCTCGCTCATCGCCAGAGTTGCCATCAGATCGCCATTGTAGATGTAATTGTCGGTGAGAGCTACGACGGAGATAAACTCGGACGGAACGAAGCACGGCTCTTTCGTACCGGCAGTGGCAACGATCCGCTTCATGGCTTGATGAGTGACCTTAGCACCCTGCCAGCCGGAAACCTGAGCTGTGGCTTTGCCGAAATTCTCATTATATTTGATGTTCCACTTCTTTTCGTATTCCGGCAGTTTGGGAAATTTTTTCACCAGATTTTCGGCATTTTCGATCATTTCGCCAAATCCTTTGTCTGCCAGGATTTTTTTCCTGACATTAAATTCTCTCATTTTCACGATCGTATCATTGATCGCTTTGGGTCCTCCGTGAAATTCCAATAAAGCATCCATTGCTTTCAGGTCAGCTTCAGAAAGTAACTTGAAATGCATCATATCCTCCTACTTTTTTTATTTATCTTTAATCCTACTTTTATTTCACCATAATCAGGCGTCCGCTTTCAGTCATATATTCTGTATTAAATCTATAAAAATAAATTCCGGAAGGAACCGGTTGATCGGATTCATCTCTGCCATTCCAGAAAACTGTGTATGTTCCACGGCCTCTTGGTTCACTGATCAAAGATTTGATCTTTTGTCCGCGAATATTAAAAATGCTTAATTCCACCTGGCTACCTTGTGAAAGGCTGAAGGAAAGAGAAGCTCTCTCACTGAAAGGATTTGGGAAAGTATTTACAACGGAAATAACTTCTATATATTCATTATTAATACTCACCGGCATCGTAAAAAGCTCTGAAACTTCAAACTGAGCAGGCGGATTTTGATAAGCTGGAGAATTAGATAGGGAAGTTGACCATTTAAGCAGATTTTCTGAAGGTGCATATTCGATCATCTGCAGGTTTGAATAAACTCCTGCAGCACCTTTCAGAACATTCCAGCTACGTTCGATGGATAGATTATCATTAATGGAAAGAGAGTCCGAAACATTTTGATAACGATTGCAGTAAATTGGATCGTATAATTTGCGAAAATGATTTGTTGCCACAAGGCATTCACGAGGAATGATCGAATTTTCCGATTCATCACGAACGGTTGTTCCCAGCTCGTTATTTGTTTCGATTATAAGACCGAAATCCTGATTTGTAGTATGAACAATTGAGCCGCTTAGATGCACATTATCCGTTACTGACTGGGCAATATCCCAACCATCAATCTGGTAGTCTCCGTTGTAATCATAACTTTCCAAGCCATTGCGCACACTCAGCAGAAGCGGATGCAAATTCTGAGTATTGGTTTGTGTATGGTTGCTGCCTACATTCATAAAAGCTGTCAGACCTTCTTCATTGATGCCGGATAGTGCGCCGAAAAATCCGGGAAATGTAAGGGAAAGCCAGTTTACTTCATCGTTTTCGGCAGGAAAGTGCACAACCAGAAGATGTTTCTGATGCAGAATCGGATGCGGTGTCCAATCGAGCAAGCGTGTAATAACCATTTCTCCAGACAATTCAGGGTCTGCCAGAGTTCTTTCTCCCCAGGCAGAGATGCTGGAACAACCAAATTCGGATAAGATATCCAAATCGGCATAAGCGATCAAATCCACTATCGCATTTATCATCAGAATATCATCTTTATCAAAGTCTCTCATTAAAACGTTGTTATAAAGATCGATGCCGGCGGCATCCATACCGTCTATAATGCCCTGTGCTTCATCCTGATATTTGGCTGCAACGATAAAAGATGACAGAAAAAAAGTGCGCACATTTTGATAGATTACATTTGATCCCATATAAACATGATTTACAATGTAATTATCTGCCAGATATTTGATGTCCTCTCCTACCAGATAACCGGTGGCAAAACCGCGTTCGCTGTGAGTTCCCCAAATCTTGAGAACTTTTTTTCCGGCAACAGTTAAGGTGTCACCATTCACGGTTTGCGAATTCAATATTGAAAAAAACAAGATAAACAAAAAACAAAAAACAATATTTTTTTTCATATTCACCCTCTCCTAAATTATCAGATCTTCTAATTTGCGCTTGGGAACGTAATGCAGACCGGTTTCGTCGCGCCAGTATTTTATATCATCATCGGTTTCCACGATCACGACCTTTTCTTTCGGCTTACCCAATGCCATAACCAGCATGATATCATATTCTTGTGGTATTTTAAAAAGGTCCCTTAATTTTTCCTTTTTGATGGACCCGAAAAGACAGCCTCCCAGATTTTCCTCGACTGCACCCATTAAAACGGATTGGCAAGCCAGACCAACATCGAATTGCGGGTTTTGTGAAATTCTGTTATCGCTTAAAATAATGATGTAAGCAGAAGGTTTTTCACCTTCCGAAGGTCCCGGCCAATCGGTTAGATAACCTGCCCAGCTTAGACAGGAAAATACTTTTGCGTTTTCATTCGGTTGATTTACAATTTTATAGCGTAATGGTTGTTTGTTGGCACCGGAAGCAGTTAATCTGGCCAGATCGATCAAATCCAGCAGGGTTTTGGAATCGATAATAAAATCCTGATGAAACCTTCTGTAGCTTCGGTTTTTCCTGATTAAATCTCTTATCATCACAACCTCCTAAAATCCAATGCCATTTCTTGTTTTGAATTCATTTAATGTCAAGGTAGATAAATTGGCAATTTGCTAACTTCCTGTTATTTTTAATATTAGAGTTTTGGGAAGTTCAAAAAGCAGAAAATCATGATCCTGTTCCCAACTGGAAAATCCCTGCTTATTGCAAAAATCAAGCAGTTTGCCATCTGGAACTAAGATCTGCATTTCTTCTTTTTTCTGATCATAACCAATATTATTCACTGCAGTCAAAAGTTCTTGCAGAATATGCTGGGAGTCTGCTTCCAGAAAGCTGATCCAGATGATATTCTGATAATGCTCCACACTCCAGATAGCGCAACCTTTGATGATTCCAGACTCCTGTTTTACTAGAATTTTATCAGCACGATGAAACTCCTGCAGCAGATTTTCGCTGAATTTTTGAACTACCCAACCTTTTCCAATAAAACCTTTTGTTCCTTTCAGATAAGAAGATTTTTCGATATATCTTTTCACATTTTCCAAATCATAATGTGAATAAACTTCTGATTGAATGCTCTTTTTCGATGATATCGTTTTAGTCTTAAGAGAAAGTGTGAGAATCTTTTGAAAGCCGAATTTCTGATTGAGTTTGATGGATGCAAGATTGCCGAAATAAGTTGAAAACCTGATGGAATCTATTTTCCTGCCTTGCAGATGGTTATAATAGTATTCTGAAAGTTTTTCGCCAACCTGTTTGACTCCGGATTTTTCATCTTTGCGCAAGCCTTCCAGCCAGATATCTGTTGGTGTAAGATAGCTCAATTTCCCAAATCCAACCAAAATGTTGTCTTCCCACAATCCTACAAAAAGGCCGTCATCATTTACCCAATCATCGAAGACTTGCGAAATGTAGTCATCACCTTCCCAGATGTTGGCAGAAATTTCCAGAACTCGCTGCTTATCGGATAGACTGATCTCTTTTATCATTTTCAATTTTTTCGATACTTTGAGTTTTGCTGTTTTTTTCTGCATTCTTCTGCAGATATTTTTCTACTAATGGCGATAGTAAAAGATAACCGAATACAGCTCCTATCAAAATGCTTGACCAAGCATTGGAATAGAGTGGTCAACCGCCGCTTCGACAACCGATAAATTTAAAGAACAACCAGCCGCCAAGAGCTCCGATCAAGATAGTTATCAGATAATAAATAATTTTCATGTTCATCCTTTTTTCTACACCTTTAAGAAACCTTTTTATCTACTTTCCTTAATGTTTCGGAAAATTCGAATTGATGCCGAATATCTTTCCTAAAGCTAAGTTAGAGAAACAAAGCATGTAGCAGTTGGAAAGCAGATTATTTTAAAAGCAGCATTTTACAACTTGCTACTACGTTTCCTGCTATTAAGCGAGCAAAATAAATTCCGCTGGAAACAGAGTTGTTGTTATCGTCACATCCGTTCCAGACAACAGAATATTCTTTGTTCCCCGCTTGTGTCATCCTGAGCGTTGGCGAAGGACGGGGAACATTTAAATTAGTATTGCTGCATCCTTGGACTCCGCTCAGGATGACAGGCAACGTCTTAACTTTCTGACCTTTTACGTTGTAGATTATAATTTCTGCCGATTGCGTTGCGCCTATCTCTGACACCTGAAATCTGATTTCTGTCTTTGGATTGAAAGGATTGGGAAAGTTGGAAAGTGCAAAGTTATTCAACAGCATATCACCATCTGCCTCCACTATCTCTTCCAGGCTGTAGGAATAATTCAACTGGGTGTCGTTATGATTGGCATAAACATAAACAATGTAATGATAAAGATCGTACCATTCGGGAGGAATAGAACCTTCCCAACTGCCATTAATATTGATAAAATCGATCTCATAATCATTTGAATTCAGTAATTTCCTGATGATGCCAATGCTCTGATTTTCATGATTAACTGTGATCGTATGTTCAATATTCTGCCCACTGGGAAAAACGCGAATATAATCAGTTGCCCAGGGATTAACAGTACCTGTGGCATTGACAGGGAAGTTGTTATGAGAAGCAGCAGCGGCAAAAACAGGCAATTCCAGCGATTCATAGCCATATTGACCTTGATCGATAGTTGTATCATCCAGATAATTGGCAAGAGTCCAATTCACGAATACAGCTTCCAAAGGAATTGTGAAACCATTTTGTGCCAACTGATTGTATATGCTGGGCAGTCCATTTTGAGGTTCGGAAACGATATCTTTGATAAAGTCATTCTCATCTGTGGCAAACTGCTCATGAAGATAAGTGAAAAACAGCATAACTTTAACGTAATCAGCAAACTGTTGATTCCAGATATTTAGTTGATTATCAGGATTTGTTGGAAAATTGATGATAGGATCGGGCAGACCGAATTGAACCATGGCAAGTTCGGAACAACCTTCGTTCAGCCAGATATCTTCATTCACATCCTGTCCCCAGTGTATCATGTGCTGCAGTTCATGAGCCAGCACTGAAATGCGGATGGGATCGGTGGGATTGAGGGGCGAGCAGGTCATATAGATCATTTCGCATTCATTGCTGTGACCGGGAGGATTCATCTGTTGTGCCTGTTGTTCAGTTACCTGATTATAGGCGCTGAAATAGCCGTCAAAAGCTGTACCTGCAAAAGAACCGAGTTCCAGATAGAAAACAATGATCCTGGGGTCGTTGTCCAATTCATCCGGAATCGGACCAAATAACTCGACGTCCATTTCGATCGCACCATACTCTGTACTGTTCAGCGTTTCGTTTTCCAGATAATTCAGCACCAGATCCACATCATCCTGATCCATATTGATGTTCCATTGGTCATCTGCCACAAAAACATAACAAAATTCTCCCACAGCGCGGCAGGTTGCGGGGGTTTGAATCCAATTAGGTGGCATTACAGAAAGATCCCAGCTCCAGAAAATCTGAGTATCACCAACCTGATACTCCCGCATTTCATCGTTGAGAATTTGCGTTCCCTGCCACTGCGCTGTCTGGCGAGAAATATCATGTAGAAAAGAATTAAATTGTGAATGATCATCAGCGACAAGATAGGAAGTAGTTATCAAAACCAAAAATATTAACATCTTTTTCATTAAAGACCTCCAGATCGGGTTACTGTTTTTTCTTACTCATCATTTCCGCTTCGATGTAGCGAACCATCTTGAGCAGAAAATCGCGATTTTCCCGGCTGAGCTTGCCGGATGGTTCCAGAAAATCCATCATCAGCAGATACATGAAATGCTGTGAATGGAGATTGAAAAAGTATTTATGAAAAGTTCCGCTTTCCACAATACCAGCCTCTTCCAGCAGTATCTCCTTCTGCAAATCGATAATGTGTTTTTTGAATCTAATTCCCATTATTCTGGCAATTTCTCGGTTCTCCTGATCTTTTTCGAAACCGATGTCAACTGGAATCCACTTAACTTCCTGATTGATCATATTGATCAAGAGCCTGATAAGTATTTCTCTTTCCGGAGCCGATAAATCTTCTGAATCGGCAATTTCATTTCGGATTGAACTGCAGTCTAAAGTATAATCCATCAGTAAGTTGGCAAATGGATTCTTTCCGGTTACCAAGTCTGGTACATTCATCAGCATCTCATTGTAGGCGGAAAGAACTTCGATAGTGCCGGTGATGCTTTGATCCAGAAGCAGCAGATACTCCCGATTTAACTCATCCTGAACAATATCGATTTCAGCAGAACAAATCGTGGTAATCAAAATTATAAATGTCAATATAAGGAATCTTTTCATCGCTTCTCCAATTCAAATACTTTATGCAAAGCCTGTAATGCCTCAATTTCTTTTGTCTTATCTATCAAACAGGAAATTGTCGTACGGGAGTCTGTGCATTCATGAATTCTGATATTCTGTAAATGCAATGCCTGAACTATTTTTGCCATAATTCCCGGCTGACCGGTCATACCGGAACCGACCACCGAAATTTTGATAAGATCACTTTGCAGTTCAAAAATGAAGTTATTTTTTTTTAACAAATTATTTGTAAGTTCTTTTTTTTCGGCATCTATTACAAAATTAATTGAATCATTGCGGATATCTATAAAATCTACACTTACAGCTTTCTCTGCCAGGATGGGAAAGACCTTGATGCCTGAATTGTAGATATCAGCGGGATCGGCGGTAATTCTAATCAGAATTATATCTGTTTTGGAACTGATTCCGGTTACAGGTTTATCCGATCTGATGTTCTTTATCATCGTACCTGCATCATTTGCAACAGAAAGAATATGAAGAGGAATGTCTGCTTCAGTAGCTATTTCCACAGCACGAGGATGAATGACATTTGCTCCCTGGTAGGCAAGTTCCACAGCCTCTTCGTAACTGGCAGTTTCAATATCGTCAGCTTCGCTTAATTTATTCGGATCTGCAGATTTTATGCCTGCTACATCTGTGTAGATCATGATTTCTTCTGCTTGCAGAGCAACCCCCAGAACACTGGCAGTAGTATCGCTGCCGCCACGCCCCAGAGTTGTAATCTCACCGCTTTCACTAATACCCTGAAACCCGCAGACTACAGGAATTTTTCCTTCTTTTAAAATAGAAATAAGTTTCGCAATATGAACTTTTTTTACTTTTGCATTCCCAAAGACGCTGTCAGTAAGAATTCCGGCTTGAAAGCCCTGCAGAACGACAGCCTGCATTCCCAGCCTGCGAAGTGTTTGCGCCATTATAACAGCAGAGATTGTTTCACCACAGGTAAGCAGCAAATCTTTTTCGCGGTCGTTGAATTTTTCATGTTCTTCTAAGGCAAGATGCAAAAGAGTATCCGTGGAATAAGCATCTCCTTTGCGTCCGATGGCAGAAACAACGACGACTGGAGAATAACCGGCTTCTTTCTTGTTCAGTACCTGTTTAGCAGCTTCAAGGCGCAAAGTTTTATTTTTCAGGGTAGTTCCGCCAAACTTTTGAAGAATAATATTCATGTCTTATTTCTCATGTTGTTAGTAGTTTGTTATTTCCGATTTTATCTGCATCACGTTCCGAGTCAAATAAGTCATGAGAATAAAATTTCTGCTATCTGCACAGCGTTCAGTGCAGCGCCTTTGCGAATGTTATTTGCAACTATCCAGAGATTAATACCATTTTCGTTGGCGATGTCCTTGCGGATTCTGCCGATCATTACATCATCATAAACTTCACTCATTATAGGAAGGGGATATTTGGCATTTTCAAGATCATCCACAAGTTTTATTCCTTCGGTTTTCATGTAGAGCATCTTCAGTTTACTTATGCTCAAATGCTGTTCGGTTTCCAGATAAACCGATTCGGCATGTCCGATAAAAACCGGAATCCGGGCAGTTGTAGCAGTAATTTTGATTTTATTATCATTTAAAATCTTCTTTGTTTCGTGGATTAATTTCATTTCTTCTTTTGTGAAAGCGTTATCTTCGAAAACATCGATATGCGGCAAAACGTTGAAGGCGATCTGATGAGGATAAATCTGACGCGAGATCTTAGTTTTGCTCAAAAACTGTTCAGTCTGCTTATACAATTCATCCACTGCATCTTTACCCGAACCAGAAACAGACTGATATGTGCTGATGATAAGTCTTTTGATGCCGACCAGATCATAGATTGGCTTGAGAGCTACTACAAGTTGAATTGTCGAGCAATTTGGATTGGCGATGATGCCGTTGTGTTTGAAAGTATCTCGCGGATTTACTTCCGGTACCACCAGCGGCACTTGATTATCCATTCGAAATACACTGCTTTTATCGATGACAACAGCTCCGGCTTTTACAGCTTTTAAGGCATATTTTTTACTGATTTCTCCTCCGGCAGAGAAAAAAGCAAGATCAACACCGGAAAAGCTCCGGCTGGAAAGTTCTTCCACTTCAATCTCTCTGCTGTTAAATTCCAGTTTACGACCTGCAGAATGAGATGAAGCAAAAAGCTTAAGCTCAGCAACTGGAAAATTACGTTCTTCCAGAATTTTAATCGTCTCTTGTCCGACGATTCCGGTTGCTCCGACTATTGCGACATTAAGTTTTTTCAACAACAGCTCCCACCCTACAATAAAAAGGAGAAGTCAGTTTGACTTCTCCGATCATAACCGTAAAACATCAATTATCTCATTTCGGATTTAATAACTTCTGCAAGTCGTTTCACGCCTTCGATGTTTTTTTCTTTACTCATATATGAGAAGTTAATTCTCATCGTGTTCTTGCCGCTGCCGTCACAATGGAAGACGCTGCCGATAACAAAGGCAACCTTCTTTTTAATGGCTTTCAAAAACAGCTTTTCGGAATCCATATATTCGGGCAAAGTGACAAAGAGGAACAAACCACCTTCGGGTTTAGTCCATTTTACACCTTCCGGCATATAATCGTCAAAGGCTTTCATCATTACTTCTTTCTTTTCTTTGTAATTCTGTATAGTTGCTTCAAGATTTTTCTTGAACAGACCTTTTTCGATATACTTGGCAGCAATTTTCTGCACGAAGGGCGAAGTGCAGAGATCGGTACTTTGTTTAGCCATGATGAATTTATCTAAAATATCCGGATGAGCGATCACCCAACCGATCCTGAAACCGGGAACGAAAATTTTCGAAAAAGTTCCCAGATTGATGACATGACCATCACCTTCCAGCGCATATAAACTTGCCTGATCTTCACCTTCAAATCGGATTTGCTTATAAGGACTGTCTTCGACGATGAGAACATCATATTTTTTGGCTAAATCAATGATCTTTCTGCGGCGGGATTCGGGAAGTGTTACTCCGGCAGGATTTTGAAAATCCGGAATGATGTAGATCATTTTTGGCTTTTTGCCATTGGCTTTCAGTTCTGCCAGTTTTTCTTCAAGTTTGTTCGGACACATACCATTTTCATCAAACTTCACACCGATCATTTTTGCGCCATAGGCATTGAAGGCAGCTAATCCGCCCAGATAGGAAGGCAATCCCACCAGAACAATATCACCACGATCGATAAAAACTTTTGCCAGCAGATCCAAGCCCTGCTGGGAGGCAGTTGTGATGAGTATATTATCTTTTGTGACGTTGAAACCTTCCTGGTTATAATTTTCTGCAATCAACTCCCGCAGCTTGTCATCGCCTTCTGTTGTTCCATACTGCAAAGCCATACTGCCGTCTTCTTCGATAACCTCTTTCACAATTCCAATTATCTCATTCTTGGGAAAAGTCTCCGCTGCCGGCAAACCTCCGGCAAAAGAAATGACATCGGGATCTTTGGTCAGCTTCAATAACTCACGAATTGCCGACTTCTTCATCCCTTTAACGCTCAATGAAAGTATTTCACTTAGATCACTAATCATTTTGAGACTCCTTTATTAATTTTTTTTCTTGTTCCATTTTTAATATTTTGTATATAAATGTCCATTAATTTCCCAATAAAATCATAAATTAACTTTCAATATACTTCTTTAACTTATGATCATCCAACTGCTTTTCAATGTTTGGCAGAAGTTGCCTGGAGATTTTTACTTTCATTATATTAATATCTTTTTCTGTTAAATACGTGTCTTCTAACACCATCGAATTCTCATAAATAAAAGAAATTAGACTTTTCAGTTCGGAAGGTATCTCCAATTTCAAAATCATTTTTCTTTTTTGCAGGAATTCTTCAATTTTGTTATAAAGTTGCTGCCTGCCTTCATCATGCTTGGCAGAAATAAAAACAGAATCGGGATATTCTGTGATCAGATGCTTTTTGAGAAATTTGAAATGATGACCTTTTGCTTTATCTATTTTATTGAAAACTATTAAAATGTCATTATCGCTGGAATTGATCTCTTCCAGCACTTTATGGACGGATTCGATCAACTCCAAAACGTTGGGATGCGTTACATCTACTACATGCAGAAGCAGATCAGCTTCCACCACTTCCAATAAAGTTGTCTGGAAAGAATTGACCAATTTGTGCGGCAAATTGCGAATAAAACCGATTGTATCAGTGAGCACTACTTTTTCGCCGCTATCCAGATTGATAGCTCGCGTTTTAGCATCCAGAGTGGCGAAGAGTTGATCTGCCACATAGCGTTTTTCGTGGGCTAATTTATTAAATAGAGTAGATTTGCCGGCATTTGTGTACCCCACCAGAGCAATGGAAGTGATATCTTTTCGGCGCTTGCGCTTAGTGATGGATGTGCTGTTGATCGCTTCTATCTTTTTTTTGAGGATTTGTGTTTTTTTACGAATCTCCCGTCTATCCACTTCGATCTGCGTTTCACCCGGTCCGCGAAAGCCTATTCCACCCTGAATGCGCGACAGGTGTTTCCACATTCTTTTTAATTTTGTAAAAGCATACTCCAATTGTGCCAGCTCCACTTGCAGTTTGGCTTGTCGCGTACGGGCGTGTTTGGCAAAGATATCCAGAATCAATTCAGTGCGATCTACCACATTGCAGCGGCTTTTGTCTGAAATATTCCGTGATTGTGAAGGAGAAAGATTACAATTGAAGATGAGAGTATTTACATTGTTGTTTTTGGCTTGATTTGTAATTTCCTGCAGTTTACCTTTCCCGATATAAGTTGCTGTATTTGGTTGGGAAAGAGTTTGTACAAATGATTTAATGACTTCCACTTCGGCAGTTTCGGCTAAATGTTTCAGTTCTTCCATTGTTTCTTCAAGATGTTCTTTATCTTCATCACCCCAAAGAACACCGATCAGGAAAACTCGGTCACGACTGGTATTCATAAATCTCCTAACTCAGCAGAAGATCAGGATTCATAAACCAACACTTTTTTATTTGTTTTTCGCCAATCCAGAAATTGCTCCTTTACTTCCATTTTCCAGATTGTTTCCCGGTTTTCGTTTTCAAAGGTCAGAATGTTCAAATAATGCATTCTGTCATCCTTACCGCGAAAGCTTTTTTGGGGAAGTTCTACAATAATCTCACCATCCTTTTTCAGGATTGTAACTTCATTAATAAAAATTCCGGGTACTATTTCGATTACTGCTCTTGCTTCCACGATGCCTGAGCTGACATCTCTGAATTTGATTTTCATATTACACCTCGTTCTTTACCTCATTTGCCCGATTTCAGTAAGCGTTTGAACAAACCAGTTCTGTTTGATATCGAAAGGTTTGCCGCCTTTGATGCGGGCAAAACTAATCACACGCATTTCATTATTCTCATCTTCATCCATACCAACCACGCCGCTCTGTCCGTTCAAAGCAGCCTCAACAGCTTTATCGGCTGTCTGCATGATCAATTCCAGATCTCGATCGTTTGGTGCAGCCGAGCGAGCGAAATATCCGCTCTTTTGAACCAGAGTTTTATCGGAATTTAATAGTTTGCTGAATCTTTGGGAAAACCACAAACCAGGATTAAGTTCATCCAGACGTACATGTCCAAATGCATCACGTTGCACTTCCTCACCCTGTGACTCTTTTTCCGCTACGATCGTTTCCACGCCGGCGCCCTCACTCAAAAATATATTCACACAATCTTTCTCATCCATCAATTTGGCAAGCCGTTCCATTTCCGCTTTCATATCAAGATTCATTTCTGGGATATAGATGGCATCAATATCCCATTTTTCTTTGGAAAGCAGAATGTCCGGCAGGAAAGCTTTCTTATCCAGTCTTTTCCGATATTCATAAGCAGTTGCAGCTGTCAGCCAACCGCAGTTTCTTCCCATAACTTCATGAATGATAAGCTGTCTGGAACTAGTAGTATTTTCATTGGCTAAATTTTCAAAAAACAATGCTCCCTGTTCAGCAGCAGTCCAGGCGCCCAAAGTTTGATAAATTGGTTCTACATCATTATCCACTGTTTTTGGAATACCGACTACTGTGAGATCATATCCATTGAGAGCCATAAAGCGAGCCAGTTCAGCAGCAGCTATGTTTGTATCATCCCCACCGATCGTATGCAGAATTGTGATACCGTCTTTTGATAATTGATCAGCAGCAACTTGCAGTGGATTTTCTCCCTTTTTCACATATCCTTTTTTAACGCAATCATCAACGTTTGTGAGCTTTACGCGACTGTTACCGAGTACACTTCCACCAAAAGAATAAAGCAATTCTGCCGAATGACGGACATTATTTGGGATCTGGATCGATTTACCTTCCAAAACACCTTTGAATCCATTCAGATAACCTATTATTTCCGTTTCAGGCACAAACTGGGTATATTTTTTTATCAGTCTGCCGATAGATGAGGATAAACAGGGAGCTAAACCTCCTGCTGTTAAAATTGCTATTTTATCTTTGGCCATTAAATCTCCCGATTAGAAATCTATTTTTTGTGTAATATTCGATAAACTGAAACTCATAATTTAGTCTTGCTTATCACCAAAACTGATCCCGGATTTCCGGGCTGTATGAACAAGATCCGAATCAACATCCACATAGTTGTATTCCTCGATAGCATCAGAAATGGGAACTGCAATCATTTCATCATTCCGAATAGAAACCATTTTTCCGAAATCATTATCCAGAACCATATCAAAAGCTTTCACACCAAATTGAGTTGCCAGAATTCTGTCATAGGCATTTGGTTTTCCTCCCCGCTGAAGATGACCCAGGATGGTAACTCTGATATCTGTTTCAATACCTGCTTTGATCAGTTCATTTTTCAGCCGAATCCCAGCTCCGCCCAGACGCAGATTGTCACGTATATCATTTTTTTCCTGATAAACCATTTCGCCACCGATGGGTTTTGCACCTTCTGCGATGACAATATTCACAAATCCTCGTCCATTGACGATGCGTTTTTTTATGTCTTCTATTATCACATTTATATCATAAGGAATTTCGGGAATGATGCAAACTTCGGCACCGCCTGCAACGGCTGAATGCAGGGCAATCCAACCCGCAGCTCTGCCCATCACTTCCATGATAAGAATGCGATTGTGACTGGCAGCAGTTGTAACCAGTTTATCCAGAGCATCTGTTGCGATTTCCACAGCTGTGGGAAAACCAAAAGTGGTATCGGTGGCACCAAGGTCATTATCTATGGTTTTGGGCACTCCGATGATGTTACAGCCCATTTCATAAAGTTTCTGAGAAATCCGTTGAGAACCGTCACCGCCGATATTGATGACTGCTTTTACCTTGAGAAATTCCAATTTGCGCAGCATTTCTGCCGATCGATCTTTCGCTGTCCAGGATCCGTCTTTCTGTTGCACCGGCCATTCGAAAGGACCGCCTTTATTTGTGGTTCCCAAAATCGTACCGCCCCGAACGTGGATGCCGGCAACAGTTTTGGGATCGAGATCGACGATTTCCATGGGATCTAAAAGAACACCGTTAAATCCATTTATACTGCCGATGACTTCCCAGTTTTTTTCCAAAGAAGCTCTTTTTACAATTGCTCGAATAACAGCATTCAAGCCAGGGCAATCTCCCCCACCAGTTACAACCAGACATTTGTCTTTCATACACTCACCACTAATTTCTTCATTCTTATACACACTCCACTAAAGGGCTATCTGATTAATTCAAACAACCATTTTCAGATTTCTTTTCGTGCAAATATTGACAAGCATTTTTTGAAATATTTCTTTTTTGGAAAGAAACAGTCATTTTTTACTTGCAGATTAAACCCTCTTTCGCATAAAAAGCAGCCATGAAAAAAATGAAATCTAAGAATTTTGACTGGATAATTCCAGCATTATTGCTTTTGACTGCTACGGTCTTATTCCGGATATATGATTTGGATATGATCATTCAGAGCAATTATTACGATTCGGAGCAAGGCTGGTTTCTGAAAGATGTTTTCCCCTGGAATTTTCTTTATCATTATGGAAACATGCCAGCTTTGATCATTTCTCTGGGGAGCCTTATTCTTCTGGGAATTAGTTATTTCCAAGATTCACTGCTAAAATTCAGGAAGGTGTTCTTTTATTCTATCCTGATCATGGCAATCGGTCCGGGTTTGCTGATAAATTCCATTTTGAAAGATAATTGGGGACGACCCAGACCGCGCAATATAATTGAATTCGAGGGTCATTATCAATACGAAAAACCACTTGAATTCAATTCTGCCAGTTCCGGAAAATCTTTTCCTTGCGGTCATGCTTCGATGGGTTTTTATTTGATGGCTGTTTACTTTATTTTACGAAGAAAGAGAAAAAAATCAGCAATGGGCTTTCTGATCGTGGGTATTGTATATGGGGGGTTGATCGGCTTTGCCCGTATTGTTCAAGGCGGGCATTTTGCCAGCGATGTGATCTGGGCAGGAGGACTTGTCTATCTGGTTTCCGCAGGATTTTATTACCTATTAAAATTGGATCAAGAAATATACTTTCGTCCCAAAAGAAAACCTGTTTCCAAACAGAAAATAGTTATAATCTTTATGATTGGATTAGCTGTAATTGCATTATTATTATTGCTTTTGAGTGCTACTCCATATTCTTATCAGAAAAAGTTCAGGATCGAAGATATACAAGAATATGCATCCATCATAATCGAAGTTCGCAGAGCAGATCTGGAATTTGCTGAATCCGACAAAAATGAAATTATTCTGGATGCAGCTGGACACGGATTTCCCTGGAGCAAATTGAAAACCAGATTAAAGCAAAATGATGATGTCTTATCATTGAAACAACGGGAAAGCGGATATTTTTCAGAAATAGTTCAGCGCATCACTTTTCATGTTTCTGATGATTTGAAACCGAAAATTTGGGTAAAAATCAAAGATGGTAATATTGTCATCGAGAAGAATTTGGAAATTGATCTTGAAGCAAATCTGGAAAATGGAAAAATTTTTGGAAATGATTTTTGATTACTTCAGTCATTTTTTTCCATAGCCGTAAACGGCCAGGCTATTTGATTATTCCGTAAAATAATTATCATTCTATGAGTAGATTAGATAACCGAACGATAACAATCGGAAGATTCCCGAAAATTCGGGGACCTTCCGATGATATCTCAAATTACAAATTTTCAATATGCTTTAATGGTCTGGAAGCGGTTGCCGGTGTAACGCCATCGCCGCTGACATAACCCAGAACAGGCTTTCCAATCGGATTTCTATTTTCATCTTCACGATAAAATTCCACTTTGATGCGAACAGGCTGCTCATCCACCACCACAATATCATTACCTTTTTCATCCAACTCAAACGGATTGGTGTAAACCCAACCCAAACCAATTGCTGCTGTTCCACTTTCACCGTTTACATTTCTGCGACTCGAACCGATAAATTCTCTTTTTTCCTGGCTTACATTTGGTGAATTTATGCTGGAAGTAACCGTTCCCCAGCGTTTGCCGTCTCGATAAATTCCTCTACCGGTAGCAATACCTTCCGTGATGAATAGCACCATATGCTTATCAGTACCGGATTGTATTTCTTTTTCTAAAGCTGCTTTGCCCACAAAATCTGCTTTTTTCATATCGATTGCTGCATTGAACAACGGTGCATTTACCGGAGTATGTTGACGATCATATTCGCTGCCATTTAGCGGTAAGCCAACATTTCCGGCGGAAATTCTGTTCTCGTCACGTCCCCCAAGACCCACAACCAGGCCCCCCATGTCTAGTGCTGATGATGCTATTCTTTTGAATTCTTCCTGACCATTTTTTACAGGAATGTATAATTCCCAGCCCCATCTGTTTGTATATCCGGTTCTGCTGATAAGATAACGCTCTCCATCGCGATCAAATTCATTAAATGTGAAAAAACTCATATTTTTCTTAGGTTTATTTCTATTCTTAAGCACTTCCTCTCCGTAAATACTTTTTATCAGTTTGAAAGAAAGAGGTCCTTGAATATCGATTTTTACGAGTTGATCCGAAATATCTTTCACGGATACATCTTCATTCTCTTTTTTGAATTGAAAAATAAAATCAGCATCGGCGATCAAGCCCATTTTTTCATCGGTGATATCATGTCCGGCATTTATAACCAATATGAAATCATCTTCAGCCAATCGCATAATGATCAGATCATCCAGCACGGTTCCCTTATCTGTAAGCAGCAGTGTGTATTTACATTGTCCGATTTTCATGCTCTGTAGATTTGCCGGCAGCACACGCTCCAAAAGCGCTTCAGCATCTTTGCCTTTGAACTGGATTTGCGCCATGTGATCGATATTGAAAACTGCCACCTTCTCGATTGCTTTTGCCTCCTCCAGTACGGATGTGAGATAATTTACAGCCATTTCATATTGACCAAAATTGCTGGTTTTAACTGGCTGATAAGGTCGATTCAATTTGTCTGATAATAATTTTTGATACCAGTCTTCCGCATCTTTCAAAGCAGTTTTTCGTGGTTCAGAAGGAAAATCAAACCCAATTTTTTTCATTTTTACACTCCTACATATAAATAATTTTTGATTTTAAAAATATTGATCTCCCTTTTTTGTAAAGAAGAAAGACTTCTGCATAATTGCTGAAATTTCAAAAAACCATTGAAATGGTTAAAATTTCAGCATTTATTCTCTTCTATTTCCCCCGACTAACCCGGTGAAATAAATCAGATTTCACAGGTTGAAAAACTGTGGGAAACTATGAGCAAAGAGAATTTAAGCAACCGCTTCAGCAGTTTATAATTCTATTATGCAAAAATCATTGTAAAGAAGATTATCAATAAAATTATTTACTTCTTGACTTCAGAATATCGGATTACTTTCTTCGGAAAAAATAATTTTGATGGTCGGAGTGAAAATGCGAAAGATTATGATCGTTGAAGATGAAATGATGATTTCCGAAGACATAAAAACTACCTTAATTCAATTGGATTATGAAATTGCAGGAATATGTTCTACAGGAGAAGAAGCAGTCAGTTTAGCAATCACAAAAAAACCGGAGCTTATCATTATGGATATTCAGCTGGAAGGAAAAATTTCAGGAGTAGAAGCTGCAAAAAGAATTGTGAAACAAAATGATGTACCAGTTATTTTCCTGACAGCTTATGCTGATGACGTTACGATCCAAACTGCCTCTGAAGCAGAACCATATTTTTATCTGGTGAAACCATTTAATGAAAATGATCTGAAAGCTGCCATTCAGATAACTCTGGTCAAACATGCAGCAGCTCAACAGATAAAAATAAGCAACCGGAAATTTGAAAGTTTATTTCTGGGAAATCCGGAAGCGGCAGTTTATCTTGATAATAAATTCAGGATCATAGAAGTGAATTTGCGGTTTACTGAATTATTCGGCTACACCCAGCAAGAAGCAAAGAACAAGCTTGTATTCGATCTTATCGTTCCACAAGAAAAAATGAAAGAATCCAAAGAATTTAGTCAGGGTAAAATTGAACAAACGATGAATTATGAAACAATTCGACAAAGTAAGGACGGCAAGCTTATTCCCGTATTAGTTTCTTCTTCTCCGATTATTCTCGATGATAAAAAAGCTGGCACAATTATCACCTACCGCGATATTTCTGCACTCAAAAAAGTAGAAGAAGAAAAGGAAAAACTGATTTCCAACCTGCAGAAGGCTCTGGAGGAAGTAAAAACTCTCAGTGGTTTGATTCCAATCTGTTCTCACTGTAAAAAAGTCAGAGATGACGGCGGTTACTGGGATCAAGTGGAAAATTATATAACTAAACACTCCAATGTGGATTTCAGTCATGGTATCTGTCCCGATTGCCTCCGGCAATACTATCCCGAAATGTATGATAAAATGAAAAAGAAAGGAAAGATTTAATCATTATATTATGAAACAGCCATGTTTGAGACAAACACACTAAAGTATAATTATCAATAAAAATGTTATCCTGAGTTCGACTTTAGTCGTAAGTACGTGTCCGGCGAAGCCTTGAATTTATTCAGAGCGAAAACGGATCGAAGGATGAGACGAGGATAATAACATGACACTTCGAAACGTCTCCGGCAATTGCCTGAATCAACTCAGTGTGACAGAGGTATAAGTATATGAAAAGAAACGAGTTATTATTTATTGGATTGTCTCCCAAAAGTTCCTTAAAGGAACGTTTGACGGCATTACACAAAATTTTGGACAAAATTGATTTTTCTGAACTCATCGATGCAAAAGACAAAGTAGCAATCAAAACCCATATCGGCGATCGTAATAATGATACACATATTGCTCCTGAAATTATAGCTTTGAGTGTGAAGAAGATTAAAGAACAAAAAGCTCTGCCTTTTATCACTGAAACATCCACGCTCTACTCAGGATCACGTGCAAATGCCATTACACACTTGGAACTGGCTCAAAAACACGGCTTCACATATCAAACGCTTGGTGCTCCCTTCATCATGGCAGATGGACTTCTGGGAAACACTGAAATGGAAGTGCCGATAAAAGGAATTTTATTTGATAAGGTCAATATTGCACAAGACGCAGTATTCTGCGATGCTCTTGTTGTTTTTTCACATCCCACCGGACATATCGTTTCCGGCATCGGTGCTTGTCTGAAAAATGTAGGAATGGGACTTTCCAGCCGCAAAGGCAAAATGCATCAACATTCTTCCATCAAACCTTATATTAAAGCTCAGGATTGCACTTTGTGCGGACAATGCCTTAAATGGTGCCCTGTCCAGGCAATCTCGGAATTTGACAGTGCAGCAAGGATTGATGAAAAAAAATGTATCGGTTGTGGAGAATGTCTTACGCTCTGCAAATTTTCAGCGGTTAAGTTCAACTGGGGAGTTGGTTCGAAAGATCTGCAGAAGATGATGGCAGAATACGCACTTGGAGCATTACAGAATAAGAAGGGCAAAGCTTTGTTCATCAATGTCCTCGTCGATATGACAAAAGATTGTGACTGTATGAGTGTAAAACAAATTCCCTTTATAGATGACGTCGGCATTTTAGCTGGTTTCGATCCAGTGGCGATCGATCAGGCAACTTTGGATCTAACTAGAGAAAAGTTCCAGCAAGATCTGGGCAGACTCAGTCATCCAAAACTAAATCCCGAAATCCAACTGGAACATGCCGAGAAGATTGGCTTGGGAAGCAGAAAATATAAATTGATAAAAATCACAACATCATAGAAAATAATATTCGATTCTAAATTATGTACTAAGGATTTTTTTTTTGACAGATAGAAGAAAAAACAACGCCAGACTAACAGCAGGTTCTGTTGGAAAAACGCTGATCAATTTAACTATACCCATGATCTTCGGAATGGTGGGATTAGTTGTTTTTAACCTTACAGACACATTCTTTATTGGAAAACTTGGAACAGATCAACTGGCTGCTCTCAGTTTCACGTTTCCGGTTGTTTTCATCATAAATAGCCTTGCCCTTGGCTTGGGACTGGGAGCTTCTGCAGTTATCTCAAGGGCGATTGGAGAAGGAGATTTTTATAAAGTCCGCCGCTTAACTACCGATAGTTTGTTGCTTGCCCTCTCGATTGTCATTATTTTTGTTATATTCGGCCTTCTAACTATCGAAAGACTCTTTTTGATGCTGGGAGCGACAGGACAAATTCTGAATTACATAAAACAATACATGACCATCTGGTATATCGGTATGCCTTTCGTTGTTGTGCCAATGGTAGGCAATAATGCCATTCGTGCCACCGGCGATACAAAAACTCCCAGCATCGTTATGATGATAGTTGCAGGAATGAACATCATATTGGATCCACTCTTGATTTTCGGGATTGGATTTTTTCCGGAAATGGGAATAAAAGGTGCTGCTCTAGCAACAGTTTTTTCCAGGTTCACAGCATTTTCTGTTGCCCTTTGGATCCTGGTCAAACGAGAGAAAATGGTAACAGCAAAAATTGAATCATTGCACAAAATTCTGGCTTCCTGGCAAAATGTACTATTTGTAGGCATCCCCATAATGGCTTCCCGCATCATGGTTCCGCTCACTACGGGCATCATCACCAAACTTCTCGCCGGCTTTGGACCAAAATCCGTCGCCGGTTACGGCGTTGCCTCGCGTCTGGAATTCTTTGCCCTGGCTTTTATATTTGCTCTTGCTTCTGTTCTGGGTCCGTTTGTGGGACAAAACATCGGAGCCAAAAAGTTCGGACGCATCGTAGAAAGTATCAAATTCAGCAGCCGGTTTGCTTTGATCTGGGGCGTGTTTCTTTTGATTTCTTTGAATCTATTCGCAGTTCCGATCAGCAAGCTTTTCAATAAAGATCCCGAAGTCGTCTCCACGATTGTGCTTTATCTTTCCATCGTACCCATTTCTTATGGATTGAACGGAGTATTTCAATTGTGCAATACAGCGCTCAATGTAATCAAAAAACCGTATCATGCAGCGGGGCTCATCTTTATTCAGATGTTTGTGATCTACATTCCATTAGCACATCTGGGAGTTCGTTTTTTTGAGATCAAAGGCATATTTTTCTCCACGATGATTTCATACTCTCTGGGTGGTATAATGTCTTATATCGTATTAAAGAAACAACTGCAGAAAGCAAAAATCAACTTTGAACTGGCATTGCAAAATGAATAGAGCTATCCTGAATTTATTCAAACCGTTTATTCTGCCACTAATAATAGTTGCCTGCGTAGTATTTGTTGCTGTCAATTGGCCTAATGTAAGTGATCTTTCAGAAGACCGGATGCTACTGCATTCCCTGCTGGTTCTTCTTCCCTATCTGCCGTATTTATTCTTTGCGTTGGGCATCCTGTTTGGATTTCGTTCCCACAACACAGGACTTATCATCAATTCCATAATTCTGATCTGCTCTTATTATGGACTTCTTCAATATAGTCCGAATTTGCCGTCACTTCCTTTATTCATAGCATTTTTACTACCGATAAATTTTCTTATCTGGTGCAGAGTTCAAAATAAATATCTATTTGGAAAAGCGGGAATCATTTACTTGATCATTTTATTTCTGGAAATGTCTTTAGTTATGTTTAGCAGTAATTTTATAGATAATAGAAATTCGGCTTTCTGGCAGGAATTTCATCTTGAATTTCCTGCTGTGGCAGCACACCTGCAAACGAGTTTGAGTTATTTCTTTGACTTTCTTACTTTTCATTTAATTGTCAACAGTCTAATGATTTATCTTACATTGTTTATCGTTTTAGTGATTTTTGTCTTTGAGTATTTTAAAAAGAATAATGTCGTTAATGCTTATTATTTTATCTTGCTCCTGGCAATATTTCCGGGAATCATGGGTTATCGAAATCAGGTAATTATTCAGTTGTTTTTTACAGCAGCCGGTTTGATCTTGATCTTGTCTTCCATCGAATCATCATTTTATATGGCTTATGTAGATGAGCTGACTGCACTGCCCGGCAGGAGACGCCTGAATGAATCCTTGCTGAATCTGGGTAAAAAATATTGTATCGCTATGATCGATGTGGATCACTTTAAAAAATTCAATGATACATACGGACATGAATCCGGAGATCAAGCTCTCAAGATGATCGCTTCAAAATTGAACAGTAAGCAGGAATGCGGTAGAACTTTCCGCTACGGCGGAGAAGAATTCACCACGATCTTTCCGGGAAAATCTCTGGAAGAAGCAGTACCTATTCTGGAAGAATGTCGTAAGGCTATCGAAAAAACTCTCTTCATTATTCGAGATAAAGACCGCAAATTTCAATCTGTGGAACAACGTGGAAAAAAGAGAGTTCCCAGATCTCAGCAAGTGCGAATCACAGTCAGTATCGGAGCTGCGCAAGCCGATAAAACTCTGAACAAACCGGAAAAAGTTTTGAAGGCTGCCGATAAAATTCTTTACAAAGCAAAGCATCAGGGCAGAAATAGGATTCAGATTTTTAATAAATAGAGTGATCTATATTTCCCGCTTTATAAAAGGGAATAATAAACGATTCAAATAAAATGTAATAAGCGAGGTGAAAAATGTTCTGTCCAAAATGTAAAGCTGAATACAAAGCAGGTATTACTCATTGTCCTGATTGTGATGTGGACTTAGTTGATGAAATTCCCGAAGAAAAACCTGTTCAACTTGTTAAAATCTTCGAAAGTGCCGATCCCGGCTTAACAGCGATCATCAAGTCCATTTTAGATGATGCGAGTATCGAATATCACGTTACCGGCGATAATATGCAAAGCATTCTGGGAGCAAAATTTGAATTTGCCTTTGGCGCTGATATCGGCAATGTCGTTTTTATGGTGCGGGAAGAAGACGTATCTACTGCTACAGAACTCTTGAAGGAAGTTCCGCAGGAAAATCATCACGATCAATCTGATAATAACGAGGATTAAAGAAATGAAAAAGATAACTTTGTTCACAGCAAGATTTGGATTTTTTCTGGTTCTTATTTTTATGGCTTGTTCACTTTTTGCCAACGATCGTTTCGATAAAGACAGCCTTATCTCGCCAGATGATATCAAACAAGCTATCACTGAAGCAAAATCAGACAGCATAAAAGCCAGTAAAGGATTTGAGGATCTGATCAAAGATATGGAACAGATAGATGGACTTTTCACAATTTATCGCAATAATCAGGATGGCACAGTTTATCTTCAGATCAATCCCGAACAGTTCGGCATCATTTATTTATGCACGATGACGCGGCAATCCGGCGATGCATATATGTTCGATGCTTCTTCCATGCTTTGGAATTTTCCTTTCTTTTTCAAAAAAGTTAATAATCGCATTCAACTGATTCAAAAAAACCTGAATTTTCGATCGGAAGAAGAAGCCATGCAGAGAGCTCTGGATAAGAGCATTTCCAATTCTATCATCGCATCCACAAATGTCGTGGGCAAACCGCACACCGAAACTGGAGCAATTCTCATCAAAGCGGCAGATATTTTCCTGCAGGATATGGCAAATGTGGAATACATTACAGACAGATATAAACAAAAAGTGAGTTATGATCGAGAAAACAGCTATTTCAGCACAATTAAATCCTTCCCCAAAAATACAGAAATCGATGTTATTCTTCATTTCAAAAGCGGCAATTGGCGCAGTGTTTATACTTTAGCAGATTCCCGCAGTATGATCCACCGCTATCATTACAGTCTTTCCACATTACCCGAAACCGATTATGTCCCCCGTCCTGCAGATGAACGCATCGGCTGTTTTACAACCATCTACCAGGATTATACAGATCTTTTGAATGAAGAGCCTTATGTACGCTACATAAACCGCTGGAATCTGAAAAAGAAAAATCCCAAAGCAAAAATTTCCAAACCCGAAGAACCGATTGTTTTCTGGCTGGAAAATACAATTCCCAAAGAATTTCGAAAAGCAGTGAAAGAGGGCGTTCTCTTGTGGAATGACGCTTTCAAAGAGATTGGTTTTAAGGATGCAATCGTCGTTAAACAAATGCCTGATGATGCAGATTGGGATCCGGCAGATGCACGCTACAATACGATTTGCTGGATCGTGCAGCCGGGCGGCGGTTATGCGGTGGGACCTTCTCATGCCAATCCCTACACAGGAGAACTTTACGACGCTGATATTCGAATATCTACCGATTTTGTCCGTTTCTACACACGTGAATTTGGCGAAGTCATCGATCCCGGAAGCAACTATTTCAACTTTATCAATTCCGATGATCAGATCAAGCACAATCACCGCTACTATGAAAGAGATGCCTATGCCGAAGGATTGTCTTATCAGATGGCTTACGCCTGGAACATGCTGACCAAAACGGGAAGGCTTTCCTCATCCAAAAAAGAGCTGGAAGAATTTGTGAATGAAGGAATTAAAGCGCTTGTGGTTCACGAAGTAGGACATACGCTGGGTTTTAGGCACAATTTCAAAGCGAGCACCTACTATACGAATGAACAACTGCAAGATAGAGAATTTGTCAAAAGACACGGCATCGTTGGCTCTGTGATGGATTATGTTCCAGCCTATATTGCTCCTTTGGATGGTGAGCAAACAGCATATTTTCAGACTGTTCTGGGACCCTGGGATTATTGGACGGTGGAGTATGCATATTCTGAATTTGATGAATCTTACGAAAGCGATAAGCTGGCAGAAATAGCTGCAAAAGGCGCTCAGAAATTTCATGATTACGGCACAGATGAAGATGCTTACGGACGGGGCGCCAGAGGCATGGATCCATCCTGCAATACTTTTGATCTTAGTTCAGATATCATCGAAAATTACACTTATAGATTGGAATTAGCAAATTACTGGTGGGATAATGTGACAGAAAATTTTCAAAAAGACGGAGCTTCCTTTGCCAAATTCAGAGATGTTTTTGGTCAAGGCTGGAGCGAATACAGCAATGCTGCAGGCAATGTTGTCAAGTTTATCGGCGGGGTTTATTCTCATCGCGATCATATTGGCGATCCCGAAGGCAGAGATCCCTTTGAAATCGTTTCTGCCGCACAGCAGAGAAGAGCGCTCAATTTCCTGATTGATAACATGTTCAAAGCAGATGCCTTTGATTTTGATCCTGCCCTTCTGAATAAACTGGTTCCAGATAAAAATCCAAAATTTACAGGCGGAATATGGAGCTACGACAGACATGACTACAAAATCCATTCCTACGTAAGCTGGATTCAATCGATCGTTTTTTCTCATATTTTCAATCCTCTTATTTTGAACCGAATAGTGGATAACGCAATAAAATTCGGTCCTGAAGAAGAACCCTTCACCATGACTGAACTCTTTGAAACGGTTCGCCGGGAAGTGTGGCAGGAACTGGAAGAACAAAGAAGCATCAACAGCTATCGGCGCAACCTGCAGAATATGTATGTAGCAGAATTAGGAAAACTCATCCTGGAAAAGCAGGATGTACTTCCCAATGATGCGGTTGCTCTTGCCAGATACAATCTGAAACATATCCAGAATCAGATCGATACTATAAATACGGCAAATTTAGACATAATTTCCCAGGCTCATCTCGGAAATCTGAGTGATGAAATTTTCGAGATACTTTACGCTCAGAAACAAAAGAAATAATTTTGGAATTTTACTTTAGATGAAATATGCATGTTTATTTCTCATTGTTATCATTGCGTTTACATTTTGCCAATCTCAACTCGTGCCGCCCAGGGCGAGTATCATTCCAGACACTTTATCAATTCATGATACTACCCTGGTAGATAATTACCGCTGGCTGAAAGATAAAACACGCTCACTTAAGCAAGTAATAGATCATATAAAAGCAGAAAACGGATATACGCATCAGATCATGAGATCTCATCAAAGAATGCAGGAACAGCTTTATGATGAGATGGTTAGAAGGATCAGTGATATTGATGTTTCTGTACCAGTCAAAATCGATGATTATTTTTATTACTCGGTGTTTGAATCGGGAAAGCAATATCGGCGCTACTGCCGAAAAAAGGGCAGTCTTTCTGCCCCGGAAGAAACGTATCTCGATTTGAACAAATTGGCAGAAGGTCATGATTTCTATTCGGTCTTCGGCTTTCAACTCAGCAGCGATCATAATCTACTTGCACTCGCTATAGATACAACAGGAAACGAGATCTACACACTCGAAATTCTGCATATTCCCTCGGGCAATTTTCTGGATGATTCCGTGGAAGGCGTCAGCGATATGGTCTGGGCAAATGATAACAAAACCCTTTTCTATACAATCCAGGATGAAGCCGGCAGATCCTATCGAGTATATCGTCATATTGCAGGAACCGTAATATCTCAGGATGAACTGCTCTATGAAGAACCTGATGAAAGATTTTGGGTATGGGTAAATAAATCTCGAAATAAACAATTCATCGAGATCGGCTCGGACAGCAAAACAACTTCCGAACTCTGGTTGTTGGAAGCCAATCGTCCGGATCAAGATCCGCAGCTTTTCATGCCTAGAAAACAGAATGTGAAGTTTTACACAAAAATATCTAAAGATCAGGTGTTTTTGATAACCAACCAAGATGCCCAAAATAATCAAATCTTCTCATCACCTCTTTCCAAATTATCTAAGCCAGAATGGCAGTTATTTTTACCGCATCGAGATTCTGTAAAAATCGCTGCTCAGATTTTTGCCGACCATATTGTTATCACCGAAAGATGTAATAACGAAAAAGTTTTTCGAATTATCGATTTAAACTCGAATGAAACTCATTATCTGGATTTTGAAGAAGATATTTATTCCTGTTATATCTGGAGCGGAACAGAATTTGATTCCTCTTTGCTGCGTTACACTTATGAATCTCTCACCACTCCATATTCAGTTTATGATTACGATATGAATCTGAGAATAAAGAATATAAAAAAAAAGCAGGAAATTGTTGGTGGTTACAATCCGCAGGAATATGAATCTCAAAAACTTTATACCAGCAGCCGGGATGGAGTGCAGATTCCGATTTCACTCTTATACAAAAAAGATAAATTCTCGAAAGATGGATCTTCCCCGCTTTTTCTAACCGGTTATGGTGCTTACGGAGACAGTTTCGATCCCTATTTTTCATCTGCGCGGCTCAGTCTTCTGGATCGCGGTGTAACCTATGCCATCGCTCATGTCCGCGGCGGAGGCGAGTTGGGAAAAAACTGGTATGAACAGGGCAGAATGATGAATAAGAAAAACACTTTTTTCGATTTCCTGGCTTGTTCCGAATTTCTTTTGGAAAATGATTTTACAAGTTCAGATCGATTTATCATCGAAGGCGGCAGCGCCGGAGGTTTGCTGGTGGGGGCTGTTATTAATCTCAAACCCGAATTATATCTTGGTGCCATTGCAGATGTTCCTTTCGTTGATGTTCTGAATACAATGCTTGATCCTACACTTTCTGCGGTGGTAAGTGAATATGAAGAATGGGGCAATCCGCAGATCAAAGAGCATTTCGATTACATACTTTCTTATGCTCCATACGAAAACGTGATGAGACAAAATTATCCTCATATTCTGGCTTTAGCAGGTTTTTACGATACGCGTGTAAACTATTGGGAAGCAGCCAAATGGGTTGCTAAGATTCGAGAGTACAAATCCAATGATAATCTGGTTCTACTCTGGACGAATATGGCAGCCGGGCACGGCGGTTCATCCGGCAGATATGATTATTTACAAGAAGTCGCTTTGATCTACTCGTTCGTTTTCAAAATTTTGCCTGACAAATAATCATACATTCAAAAGAAACCAGCCTGTAGGAAATAATTCTACAGGCTGAATAATGTGTGGTATATGCTTACTTATTGCATGCTTCGGCAGCATTCTTTCCGGCTTTCATTGCCTTCAGATTAATCTCAACTACATCTTTGCCTTTTCTGCCAAACAGAAAGCGAATTCCATCTTCCAGTTTTTCGTAAGGAATTTCCAGATAACAAGATGCTGCTCCCAGCATAACCATATTCATGGAACGTATTGCATTTAGGTCTTTGGCTATTTTATTGGCATTGACTGCAATATTATTGGGAATCGCTTGAATGTCCTTGATAAGTTTATCCATCTCGGGATAGTTGGGAATGTTGACATAAGGTTCAGTATTGGTGATCAGCCAGCCGGTTTCATTTAAATATGGCATATAGCGCAGAGCTTCCATCGGTTCAACGCTGATAATGAGATCGGCTCCGCCATGCGGAATGAGGTCAGAATAGATTTCCTGATCGGAAATCCTGAGATGAGACTGTACATCACCGCCGCGTTGACTCATGCCGTGCACTTCCGCCTGTTTCAGATTCAAGCCCGATTCTACCGAGGCATAACCAATGATCGCAGCAATGGAAAGAATACCCTGCCCTCCAACTCCTGCTAAAATTATATCTTTTTTCATCATTTACTCCTCTTTTTTTTATTGTACACATGGATGCAGGGTCGGCGCGGAATGATTACCGAAACACCATTATAAGCTATTTCTTCTTTAAATACTTTAACGTTTTCATCATGCAGGCGGCTGAGGGGGTTTATTACTCGTATATGTTCTTCTTCCACTCCCAGTCCCATACAGATCTGTTCGATGCGTCCGTTAACTTGGGAATCTTGCATTCCCGTCATTGCTGTAATATCATTATCCATTATAACAACAACTATATTTGATTTTTTATAAACCGCATCTAAAAGCGGAGTCATGCCGGAATGCCCGAAGGTGGAATCTCCAATTGCAGCAATTGCCGGGAAAAATCCCGCCTGAGCAGCACCCACAGCCATAGAAACAGAAGCACCCATATCCACACAAGTATCGATGGCACTATAAGGCGGCAGATAACCAAGTGTATAACAGCCAATATCGCTGAATACATGACCTTTACCGTATTCTTGGAGTGCTTCGTTCAAGGCTTTGTAGGTATCTGCATGTGGACAGCCCAGACACAATGCCGGCGGTCTGCCAGCTACGGTTTGAGGAATAGGTTGACTGGGTAGTTCAGGCAGATCAAGCGCTTTACGCACTAATTGCGGATTAAGCTCTCCAGCTCTAGGTAAAGTGCCATTCAAACGACCGTTGATTTTGTTATTTCCCAAAAAACCTTTCAACATTTCTTCTACCAGAGGCATGCCCTCTTCTACCACCAGTATGCTGTCACATTCGTTCATGATCTTTTCGATTTTTTTAGGAGGAAGAGGGTATTGACTGATTTTAAGAACCGGATAAGGACATTTTCCCTCAAAGTTTTCCATCACATAATTGAAACCCAAACCGCAGGCAATAACACCCAGAGATTTATCTTCTGCGTCGATGTATTTATTATATGATGAATTCTCCGATTTCTCGACCAATTCGTTCTGCAGCTTTAAAAGTCTCTGATAATTTTTTCGGGCAAAAGCAGGTAAAAGCATGAATTGATCTTTGTTGGCAGGTTTGTGCAGTTCATTTTGCGGCAATCTTTTTCTAAGAACAACTCCAGCTCTGGAATGTGCTAATCTGGTTGTTAATCGCAACATTACAGGTAGATTGAATTTCTCGGAGAGTTCATAGGCATAAAAAGGCATTTCATAGGCTTCCTGCTGATTGGAAGGTTCCAGCGCTGGCAGCATGGCAAATTTTGCAAAATAGCGAGAATCCTGTTCATTTTGGGATGAATGCATGGATGGATCATCTGCCACAGCCACGATAATACCACCGTTTGCTCCTGTCAAAGCAGAATTCATGTAGGGATCTGCAGCTACGTTCAAACCGACATGTTTCATCGTAACGATTGCTCTTTTGCCGGCATAAGACATTCCCAGAGCTTCTTCCATTGCCGTTTTTTCATTTGCCGACCAGGTTCGATGCACATTACGTTCGATCGCTTCTTTGTTGCGTTGAACATATTCAACAATCTCTGTGGAGGGAGTGCCGGGATAGCCGAACGCACCCGATAAACCGGCATCCAAAGCTCCCTGAGCTACAGCTTCATCGCCCAACAGCATTAGTTTTTTCATTCTTGCTCCTTTTTCTATTTTTGGTTCTGTAACACAAAACC
>NPID01001200.1_pt2 | contig 62650 bp, 68 predicted proteins | sample 8637491 | NCBI WGS metagenome assembly NPID01 (sample SAMN07420843, study PRJNA396082) | bioreactor metagenome | isolation source: sample BA6 brine-fed electro-methanogenic bioreactor BA | place: Japan: Kochi | collected 2016-06-14 | reverse complement strand
ATCCCCTGCTCGCGCTCGGCCTGCAGACCGTCGAGCAGCAGGGCATAGTCGATTTTCTCCCCTTGCGTGCCGACCCGTTTGCTGTCGGCTTCGAGGGCCGCCAACTGGTCCTCGAAGACCATCTTGGAATCCCAGAGCAGACGCCCGATCAGGGTGCTTTTGCCGTCGTCGACGCTGCCGCAGGTAATAAAGCGCAGCATCGACTTCTCTTCCTGGGTCTTGAGGTAGGCATGAATATCTTCAGCGATCAGTGCTGACTGGTGGGCCATAATAGAAATCTCCGATTTCGGTAATAGGTAAGCGGTAAGCCGTGAGCGGTGAGCAGAGAGCGGTGAGCGGTGAACCGTTCACCGCTCTCTGCTCACGAACTTAGAAATACCCTTCCTGCTTCTTCTTTTCCATCGAACCGGACTGGTCGTGATCGATGGCGCGCCCCTGCCGCTCGGAGGTTCGGGTCAACAGCATCTCCTGAATGATTTCGGGCAAGGTGGCGGCGGTTGATTCCACCGCGCCGGTCAGAGGATAGCACCCCAGGGTGCGGAAGCGCACCGACTTCATCTGCACCTTTTCGCCGGACCTCAGCTGCAGTCGCTCGTCGTCGACCATGATCAGCATCCCGTCCCGCTCCACCACCGGGCGCTCCTTGGCGTAGTAGAGCGGCACGATGGGGATGTTCTCCAGGTAGATGTACTGCCATACGTCGAGTTCGGTCCAGTTGGAAAGAGGAAAGGCGCGGATGCTCTCACCCTGGCGGACCCTGGCGTTGTAAATGTTCCACAGCTCGGGGCGCTGGCTTTTGGGGTCCCAGCGATGGCTGGCACTGCGGAAAGAGAAGATTCTCTCCTTGGCCCGCGATTTCTCCTCGTCGCGCCGGGCACCGCCGAAAGCAGCGTCGAACTTGTATTTGTCAAGAGCCTGCTTGAGCGCCTCGGTCTTCATGATGTCGGTATGCAGGGCCGAGCCGTGGCTGAAAGGGCCGATCCCCTGACGCACCCCGTCCTCGTTGACATGGACCAGCAACTCGAAGCCGCATTCGCGGGCCATCTTGTCGCGAAACTCGATCATCTCCCGGAATTTCCAGGTGGTGTCGACATGCATCAGCGGAAACGGCGGCCTGGCCGGATAGAAGGCCTTGCGCGCCAGATGCAGCATCACCGCGGAGTCCTTGCCGATGGAGTAGAGCATTACCGGGTTTTCGAATTCGGCCGCAACCTCGCGGATGATATGAATGCTTTCCGCTTCGAGTTGGCGGAGGTGAGTCATTTTAAGGCTCATACGTCTCTCTTTTTTTCAGGGGAGGGTTTATCGATTCAAGGACGTGCGCGTCGCGCTCCCAAGCGGGGCGTCCCGCTCCTACCGCCGGTGCAGGCCGCATTCTTTGTGTTCCGGGTCCTCCCACCACCAGCGCCCGGCCCGCGAGTGTTCGCCGGGTTTGATGGCCCGGGTACAGGGGGCGCAGCCGATCGAGGGATAGCCCTGCCGGTGCAGGCGGTTGACCGGCAACCGTTTTTTCTCGACGTATTCCCATACCTGCTGTTCGCTCCAATCGAGCAGGGGGTTGATCTTCAGGATACCGCCATGGGCTTCGTCGATCTCAATCGGCGAGAGATCGCTGCGGGTTACGCTCTGCTGACGGCGCAGCCCGGTGATCCATCCGGCAAGACCATCAAGAGCGCGCCCCAGGGGTTCGACCTTGCGAATCCTGCAGCATTCGTGACGATTTTCCAGGCTCTCGCGAAAGGAAAACAATCCCTTGTCCCGCTCCAGCTGCTCCACCGCCTGGCGCTCGGGAAAATACCAGTCGATGCTGATGGCGTAACGTTGGGTAACTGCCTCGGCAACTTCGTAGGTTTCCTCGTTCAGACGCCCGGTATCGAGGGCGAAAATCCGCACATCCGGAGCCGCTTCGCGCAACAGGTCGATGATCACCACATCTTCGACGGAGAATGAACAGGCCAGCGATACCGGACCGGCGGCGGCAGCGATACCCGCGGCAAGAATCTCGCGGGGATGGACACCGGCGGGCAACGCGGGGATGACGGATTGTTTTGCCACAGGCTTGGACATGAAAACCTCCAGAGACTCAGATGATGTATTCAGGCTGCTTCTGTTCGCGGCCATACGGGATGCGGTTCCAAAGCCGTTCATGGCCGAAGTAAACCACGAACTTGACAGTGGTATCGGCCAACCCGATACCGGCGGCGAACTCACCTTCACCGGTAATCAGGTAAACAATCGCTGTGGTAATGGCCGTAGCCAGAATTCGCCAGGAGACGGCCTTGACGATGCTGCGACGAGTCGATTCCAATTTCCGCACTCCTTGCCGTCCTTTGCTGGCGGCGCACAGATATAATTACGGCAGGGTTCAAAGGTTAATTTACAGGGGATACTATTTTTTCTAATCTGTTTTGTCAAGTTTAAAAACGCATCCACCCGGATGTTTATACACTTATTTACTGTACTTTGTTGGTTTCAACGTGTTTTTTTTGTGTATTTAAGGACACTTGCCGTCGCAAGCATCCATTTTGCCACCAAGGAAGCAGCCCAAAACGAGGCCGTATACGGCAACGCCTATCCGGTTCGCCAAGCCCAACCTTAACGGAAGCTCTTCGAGGGAAATAAACCATTGATTTCGATTGCACTCAAGACTCAGGAATAACCAGAGTCCGGACCGACGACACTGCGCTGCAGGTGATTATTTTTTGAACCGGACAGATGAATTATTAATCAGCAGGTGGCGGACAAAAGCCGACCCCACCTCTAAGTATCTGAAATAACGCCTGGGTGATTAAGGCACAGGAATTGTAATATCGGGCAGACCTACGCGGAGGCAATGGCGCCTTCGGCAAACAAGACGAGGAGGTCTACGGACGATGGAGTCTGCCATCCTGTCCCTTCGCCATGGCGGGGACGTTCTGTTTCTCATGCTGGGGGCGGTCATGGTGTTTGCCATGCACGCCGGATTCGCCTTTCTCGAAGTCGGCACGGTTCGTAAAAAAAGCCAGGTCAATGCCTTCGTAAAAATCCTTTCCGACTGGTCGGTTTCCACCGTCATCTACTTTCTGGTCGGTTACCCCCTCGCCTACGGCATTCATTTCATCCATCCGGCTGGTGAACTCCTAGGCGCAACCCAGGGTTTCGAGCTGGTCCGGTTCTTTTTCCTGCTCTGCTTTGCCGCCTGCATTCCGGCCATCATTTCCGGCGGCATCGCCGAAAGGGCCAGGTTCTGGCCTCAGATCCTGGCCGGGGCCATTTTCGTCGGCATTACCTACCCCCTGTTCGAGTCTCTGATCTGGGGTCAGAACAGCGCCCCGGTCCAGGGCTTTTTCGAGTCGATCCTCGGCGCCCCCTTTCACGATTTTGCCGGCAGCGTGGTGGTTCACTCCATGGGCGGCTGGCTGGCCCTGCCCGCGGTGCTGTTTCTCGGCAGCCGAACCGGACGCTTCGTTCGCGGGAAAAGTCACCCGATTCCCATCAGCAACATCCCCTTTCTGGCCCTGGGCAGCTGGATTCTGGCGGTCGGCTGGTTCGGCTTCAACGTGATGAGCGCCCAGAGCCTGGAGGGGATTTCCGGACTGGTCGCCGTAAATTCCCTGATGGCCATGGTCGGCGGGGTGTTATTTGCCCTGGTGGCAAGCCGCAACGACCCGGGGTTCGTCCACAACGGGGCGCTTGCCGGGTTGATCGCCATCTGCGCCGGTTCGGACCTGGTGCATCCGCTGGCGGCCTTTTTGATGGGTGGCATCGGTGCGTTGATTTTCGTCTACGGCTTTCAGTGGGAACAGGAAAAGCTCAAGATCGATGACGTGCTGGGTGTCTGGCCGCTGCACGGCATCATCGGCACCTGGGGAGGGGTCTCCGCCGGGATTTTCGGATATCCCCTTTTCGGCGGCATGGGCGGGGTCACTTTCCTCTCCCAGCTCGGAGGAAGTATTCTGGCGGTAATCTACGCACTGGCCATGGGAACCGTCGTGTATGGTGTCATCTCCAAGGTGATCGGCTTTCGCCTCGATGAGGAGCAGGAATTTGCCGGCCCCGACCTTTCCATCCACAGCATCCATTCCTATCCCGAAGACTACGTCCGCTGATCTCAATCACGGCTTGACCAAAAAAGCGGGGCCCCCGGAAATTTCCGGGGGCCCCGCTTTTTTGGTAAGAAACCAGCCCGACCTCACGAACGAGGCTGCGCCCTGCTCGCTCCGCAATCGGGGCAGAACAGCCATTCAGGCACCAACCAGGTCCCGCATCGGCAGCGCAGTTGAGCCATGCGACCCTGGCGCCGGACTTTTAGCACCGCCAGCAGCAGCCCGGCAACGAGGGCAACACCAAGCAGCCCGAGACCGAAAGGCCCCAGGGTCACAAAGGTCTGGGCGGAACACCGGCCACAGCAGTAGGACCAGAGGTTGTAGCCCAGTACCGCCACAAATACGGCCAGGCCAAGGAGCAAGGCCGCCGTACCGAACACCCTGCGCCGCATCACTGCCCCCTCTTGCGTACCCCGCAGAACGGGCAGAAGCGGTGGTATCTGGCCGTGACCTGTCCGCACCCGCCGCAGTGCTCGGCAATCTGGGTGCGGCAGCGCGGGCAGATCAGCCAGTCCGGATCAACGTTCTGGGCACAGCCGGAGCAGTTCCCCCCGGCCGCAACCGGCATCTCCTGCCCCCGCTCCAATTCGCCAAGGATGGCATAGGCCAGAAAGGCCAGTATGATCAGAAAGATCAGAACCAAGGAACGCTCCTCAGCCAGCGGCCTTGAATACGGCCGAAGGCGCCTCGCCGTCTTCGGCCACCAAGCCGTCGCGCAGCACCAGGGTCCGGTCGAAATAGGCGCAGTTTTCCGGGTTGTGGGTCACCATGATGACCGTCAGGCCTTCGCCATTGAGCTCCTGAAACAGGGCCATGATCTCCTTGGCCGTGGCCGTGTCGAGGCTCCCGGTCGGCTCATCGGCCAGGATCAGCGGCGGACGGTTGACCAGGGCCCGGGCGATGGCGACCCGCTCCTGCTCGCCGCCCGAGAGCTGGCTGGGCAGATGTCCGGCCCGGTGACCGAGGCCGACCCGATCGAGGACCTCTCGGGCGCGACCGCGCTTTTCGGCTGACGACATTTTTTTCACCGCCAAGGGCAGCATGACGTTCTCCAGGGCCGTCAGGTAGGGCACCAGATTGAACGACTGGAAAACGAAGCCGAGGTATTCGAGCCGAAAATCGGCCAGGCGTTCGGTGCCCAGGGTGTACAGATCGATGCCGTCCACCGTGATCGAACCCGAAGTGGGGTGGGCCAACCCGCCGAGAATCGACAGGAAGGTGCTCTTGCCCGAACCGGAGGGCCCCATCACCCCGAGAAAGGTCCCTTCTTCTACAGTGAGGTTGAGACCTTTAAGCGCCTCGACGCAATCGGCCTCGCTGGTGTAATGCTTTTTCAGCCCGGATATTTCGATAAAAGCCATAATTTGTTAGCCTTTGATATTCAACGATAAACAATCGGGTGAACCAGGCGCTTCGGATTTGTTCCCGTTAAAGGGCCCGCAGCGCCTCGTTGGGGTCCATGCGGCTGGCGTGCAGGGCCGGATAGAAAGAGGCCAGAGTCCCAACCGCCACAGCCAGCAGGATGGCCCCCCCCGCCAGGTTCAGACTCCAGACCAGGTGCGGATGCTCTTCGGCCAGAAACGGCAGAATCGCCCGGGTGACGCCCATCCCGGCCAGAAAACCGAGCACGCCGGCGACCAGGCTCACCGTGGAAGCTTCCATGAGAATCAACCGAACCACGTGACCGCGCCGGAAGCCGAGGGCGCGAAAGATGCCGATCTCACGGGTGCGTTCGTTGACCGACCCCATCATGGTGACAAAGACCACCAGGGCGCCGATCAGGATCACCACCCCAGCCACCCCGAGGGAAAAGGCCCGGAACTGATCGAGGGCGTGCATGCGGGTCTTGACCACCTGCTGGATGGCACTGACCTTGGCCTCCGGCAGGACCGCCGCGATCTGGTTGACCATGTCCTCCACCGGGCAGTCGCCGCACAGCGCGGCCACTTCGACCAGGGACACCTCGCCCTGCTTGCCCAGCAGACGCTGGGAAGCGGCCAGGGAAGCGATCAGCAGATCATCGTCCTGAGAGCCGGTTTCGCGAAGGATACCGGTCAGGATGAAGTTTTTGCCGTTGAGCGGCACGATATCCCCCATCTCCAGTCCCAGGTTGAGGGCGGCTGCGTGACCGGCCACCAGTTCGTTATCGGCCGCAAGCGGACGACCATCCACCGTCCACCAGCGCTTGATATGGAACTCTTTTTCGTGGTCGACCCCCATCAACAGAACCCGCCGGTCTTTGACCGTGACCGCCCCAAGCACCTTGGGGGCCACTCCGGCGATATTCCGGCTGTTGGGAATGGTGTAGATTTTTGCCAGATCTTCCTGAAGCAGCTCCTGTTGATCGACGGAAACCCCGCCCAGGGTAATGCCGCCGTAGGACAGCGACAGGGTGTCGGTGCGCGGGGTGACCAGGATGTTCGCCCCGAAGCTATCAAGCTTGTGTTCGGCCTCGGCAGTCAGGGAGGCGGTCAGGGACATCAGAGTCACCACGGTGGCGATGCCGATCAGCAGTCCTGCAACCAGAAAGGCCATGCGCGCCTTACGCCGCCGCAGGTTGTTCAAAGCGATATTGCGCAGCTTCATCTAAACCTCACTGTTTGCCATGGGTCTGAAAATACCAGGCGCCCTGGGCCAACTCAGCCTCGGCGATAACCAGCTTGTCGCCAGCCAGGGTGCGCTTCAGCGGAGCGGGGTTGCAGCCGCCCTTGACATCGTTGATCATATCCGAGCGGAATTTCTGGTCACAGTTGTTGCAGACCATGAAATTGCCCTCCTGGCGGTATCCCTTTTGGGCCTGGTAGCAGACGTCGCAGGTATCGAGGGCGGCGCGAAGGACGCCGTCCGGGCTTTTGAGCACGAAAAAGTCGATGGTATCGCTGCCATTCTGATAACTGAAAAAATGGGCCTGGCCGTCGCTCACCTGGGAAACGGGGATGGCAACCTGACCGCCAGAAGCGCTCACCAAGGGATACTTGCAGGCATTGGCGGCCATGAATTTCCAGCCCAGAAACCCGCCTCCGGCCACCAGGACCAGGGCGATGAGGATTATCGGCAGGAAGTTTTTCTTTTTCTGCTGCTCGAATTGAGCTCGTTTTTCGTTGCGATCAGACATGTCCATACTCCTTATTATTGCTTTTTATTGCCACAGAGACCCTGAGGCGAGGCTGTTCAGGTTTTACTTATAACCAATCGTCAATCACCGCGTTACTACCCGCAGCACGAACCGCCGCAACCGCCACCCGCGGCGGCCGCATTAAGGGCCGGATCAAAAATCTCGACCGGGGTTTTCGCCGAGAGCTCAGCGTACCAGTTGTTCAGTTTGAACTGACGCAGTTTCGGGTCGGTTTCTCCCTGCAGGACATGTTCCTCGATATTGCGGTTGATGATCATGTCTTCCTTAACCCTGGCGGCAAAGTTTTCCATACTGCCGAAGCGTTTAACGATCATAGCGTCGAAGTTCTGCATGCCGCCGCGCATCTTGTCAATTTCCAGGGCCACCTCGCCGTCCTGAACCACGATGCTGTTTTTCTCGGCGGCCAGCAAAAGCAGTTCACGTTGCAACGTCTCCTGCCACACCGCTTTGCGCACGCCCTGCTCCATAGCCGCCGTCGCATTGGGGCTGCGGCGCGCAGCGCAGGCCTTCTCGAAATCGTCCCGGCTGATCAACCGATCGTCGATTTTCGCCACGTAATTCTTCGCCAGCCGGCTGGCGTTTTCGCGCAGGGCGCGGTAATCGTCGGCGGAAAAAGTCCGGCTCACCTGGGCGGGATAACCAGCCGAGGCGATTTTGCCGGAAATTGTCTCCGCATCGGTGGAAGACTCGTCGAATTCCACCTTGGCCCGACCGCTGGTCACGCTTACCTCGACGTTTCCAACCCCCCGGACGTCGGCCAGGGCGTTCTGAATATTTTTCACGCAGGAACCACAGGTGAGTTTCTGCACATTGAACTCTGCCAGACCATACTCCCGGCTGCCGCCAAAACCGGACCAGGCATAGACCCCCAGACCGGCAACGGCCAGAACGGCCACCATGATCAGTACAATTGGACGTTTCATAAAATCAGCAACCTCCCTTTAAATGACCGAGCCTTTTGGCGTCATGCTCGAAAACTGCCAAGGCATTCTGAACCAGAGGACCAGGCTTTCCGGTGGATGTTTTCACAAGCCATGCCAGACCTTGCATGTCGAATAAGCCCCCGCATTTACACAGGACAAATCCCATATCCTCGCAAGAGGTATCTCCGGGCCTGGAGAATATCCTCCAAGACTTGTGTAATATTCTTCAACTGAAATTCCGGTAGTTGATCCGCATGAGTGACGGAAAGAGCAGGGGCAACGGGCGTGAATCAGGCAGGAGGGCAAAAGGTCTTTTTTCCCTGAAGAGCATGAAGTGGCTCAAAGGAAATAGGGGCAATTTTTTCCGGCACACTCGCGGTTGCGGGCCATGTCCCGACAGCGGACCTTCACAGTTTTATCCGGCAGCACGATCCCCAATTCCACCGCCAGAAATCTGCGCCCCTCCCGCAGCGCATTGCACAGCGCGCGCTTGCAGCAGCGCGCCTCGCCGTCGCCGGCAGCAACCAGCCCGAGGGCGGAAGCGCGATTAGCCAGGCTTCGCTCAACCCCCTTGACGGGAGTGGCTCCGGTCAGCAGACTGACGGCGATCCCGAGAGAAATGCCGGCTCCGCAGCTTCCCAGGTAGCCGCAAGCCCCTCCGGGGATCTGCAGGCTGCGGCGGATGGCTTCGGCGAAGGCGTTGTACGGCAGCATCGCTCCCTGCTTTTTTGCCGCGCTCAGCAGAGCGAGGGCAGCCAGCGAATGATGCTCGGGTCCGTGCATCGGCAGATCGGGGAGGGCAAAAAACGCCTCGAGAAGCTCCTCCGGAGATTCCCCCGAAACCCGTTCGGCAAGCTGGAGGAGCGGGTCGAGAGTGCCGGCGCCATGACAGGTGTCGCAGACGAAATGCCCCGCCGGGCAGACGATCAAGGTCTGCCCCCGGTCCCCGCAGTAATGACATGCCGCGGAGACGGCTGTATCCCGATACTCGATCGGCTCGCCACAAACCAGACAGTGCTGTGCATGTTGTTCCACCCGGTGGATCTCCCCATGTTGCTTCTGGCTTACTCTTTGCGCACGAAAATCTCCCGCGCCAGGTCCTCGTCAACGGCAAATTCAGAGTTTCCCACCTTGAAGATATAGGAAGGAAAGGTGCGGCTGAGAATCAGACTGTTGCCCGGCAGCACCCCCATGCTCATCAGCTTCTGCATTTTCTTGGCATCGGTGGTGGACAGGTAGGCGATCTCCCCCGACTGGCCGGCCTTGAGCTCGGTGAGCGCCACAACCCCCACCTCGCCGGCGGCCCTGGCCAGCTCGCAGCATTCGCCGGGGGGGATCGGCTTGCCGTGGGGGCAGGTGGTCGGATGATTGAGCAGGGTGCAGAGCTTGGTATCAACCCCCTGATGAAGCAGGTGCTCGATTTCGCAGGCCTTGGCGTTGCCCTGGTCGCCCTTGTAATCGAGAATATCCATCATCAGCCGTTCGGCCAGCCGGTGCCGCCGTACCGTCATGCGGGCCTCTGGCCTCCCTTCCTGGCGCAGATAGACCCTCTCTCCCTTGATTTCGACATAGGCCAGCCGGTCGAGTTCGGCAAGGGCTTCGTCGTCAGGACCGACCCCGAGGGTGGACAGATGGGCGGCATTATCCCCCTCTTCTTCGGTGGCAATCCATAGCGCCTCGAGGATTTCCTCGGCCTTGGCGGTCAGTTTCATGTTATCAATCCTCTCCATGTTCCTCTTCCTTGCCGGTTTTCAACCAACGCTTCAAGTACTTGGGGGGGACGGGATTTTCATACCCGCAGAAGGGACAGTGTACCTTGCGGCACCCTCCCGAACAAGCGCCGCAGGCCTTTCGCCCGGCATCAGCGGGAATCTCCTTGTCGCAGAACCCGCACCTCATGCCAATGCTCCGGTGACCAGAAGAAACCGGTTCAGCAGGAAACCGGCACTGAACGCCAGAAAGGTGACCATGCAGAAGATGCCCAGCGAGACCTTCCAGCCCCGTTCCTTCTGCATCACCAGGAACTGGGCGACGCAGGGAACGAAGAGGGTCAGGGTCACCGCCGCCACGGTCAGCTGTACCGGACTCAGCAAGCCGGCGGTCTGCAGGTCATAGAGACCGGCCGCACCGAAATCGCGGCGGAAAAAGCCGAAGATAAAAGCGGCCGAAGCTTCGACGGGCAACCCCATGATCCGCATCACCGGGCTCATGAAGTCCACCAGCCAGTCGAGGCCGCCGGTCATCTTGCCGGCCCATAGCATGACCGAGGCAAAAACGAACAGGGGGAAAATCTCCATGAAATACCACTGCATGCGGGTCAGGGTTTTGATCAGAACATTGCGGGCCTGGGGCAGGCGCAGCGGCGGAATCTCCATGTAGAACATGGGCCGCTCGCCCGGTACCAGGCGGGACGCCAGCAGACCGATCAGCAGAAAAATCAGCGCCATGCAGGCGGCCCAGACGGCCAGAGCGCCCGGAACTTCGGAGAGCAGGCCGAGAATCACCCCGAGCTGGGCGCTGCAGGGAATCGCCAAGGCGAGCAAGACGGTGGCGATGATCCGTTCCCGGACCGTTTCCAGAGTGCGGGTGACGATGGTCGCCATGGTGTCGCAGCCGAAACCGAGCACGATGGGGATGACGGCACGGCCGTTGAGGCCGATTTTTTTGAAAATCCGGTCCACCAACATCGCCAGCCGGGGGAAATAGCCGGTATCCTCGATGATGGAAAAGGCCACGAAAAAGGTGCCGACGATGGGCAGCACGATGGCCACGGCGTACCGGACCCCGAGGGTGAAAATCCCGTATTCGCCCACCAGCAGCTCATGCAGCCAGTTCCAGCCGATGAAGCGGTCGGCCAGCGCGATCGCCCAGGGGTTAACGTAGCCCTCGAACAGCCCGCCCTCGAGAAGATCGACAATGGTCCCGGCGCCGAAACCGCCGACAAACTGGTACAGGCCGAAATACAGGACCAGCAGCAGGATCGGAAAGCCGGTCCAGGGGTTCATAGTGAGATGCGACAACCGCTCGGAAAAAGGGGTTCGTCTTCCTTCATGCTGAGTGATCACGCCATCAAGAATCCCCTTGCAAACCCGCTTGCGTTCCAGGCTGATGCGCAGATGGAGATCGACCCGGCGCTCGAACACCACCGCTCTGACCGCTTCTTCAATCGCAGCGAACCCCTCCACTTCGGTCCGCCGAACCCGCTCGGCGATTTCTTCATCTTTTTGCAGCAGCAACAGGGCCAGGGCACGGGTCGCCAGGGTGTAGTCGCCGTGCAGCAGGGAGGCAACCTGCTGCACGTCCCTTTCCAGATCGGCCGCATAGCCGAATACCGCCCGGTGACCGGGATCGAAACCGGCGATGGCCTCGCGGATCTCCTTGAGCCCGCGTTTACGGGCGGTCGCAGCGCCGATGACCGGAATGCCGAGCTTTTCCTGGAGCAGTGCAATGTCGATGGCCATGCCGATCCGTTCGGCCTCGTCCATGATGTTGACCACCAGAACGACCGGCAGGCGGGCCTCGACGAGCTGCAGGGTCATGGGGAGCATCCGCTCCAGGTTGCGGGCATCGATCACGTGCACCACCAGGTGGTGCTCCTGCTCCAGCAGGATCTCCCGCGCCACCCGCTCCTCCTCGGTGATCGGCAGCAGGGAATACATTCCGGGGGTATCCAGGACCGCGTAGCGGGTCCCGGAGATTTCGCAATGGCCCTGGGAAACCTCGACAGAGGTTCCGGGATAGTTGGAAACGGTGGTGTAAGCCCCGGTCAGCGCATTGAAAAGAACGCTTTTGCCGACGTTGGGGTTGCCGACCAGAATAATTCTCGGCTCTTCGGCGCCGGACTTCAGGATCGATGCCATTTAAAAAGTTCCCACGGCTTAAGATTGACAATCATTTTCACTGACGGGGGGATAAAAAAGGGCGAAGAGTCAGGAGGCGCATTTGGCGCAAAGTCCGTAAAGCTCCAGGCGGTGGTTGGTGATCCTGAAGCCGTGCTCCTTGGCCACGCGCTTCTGCAGCTCTTCGATCTGCGGATCTTCAAATTCAAGGATGGCCCCGCATTCGGTACAGATCAAGTGATCGTGGTGCTCCTCGCTGGTGCTCGATTCGTATCGGGTCTGCCCGTCACCGAAATGCCGCTCCTCGGCGATGCCGCACTCGGCGAAAAGCTTCAGGGTCCGATAAACGGTGGCATAACCGATGTTGGGGTGCTTCTTGCGAAGCCGCAGGTAGAGCTCTTCGGTGGAGAGATGGGACGGACTGCGCAGAAATTCATCGAGAATGATTTCCCGCTGTCGGGTCGACTTGAGTCCCTTCTTGGCCAGGTAGTCGGAAAAATTTTTTTTGATCGGCGTCATCTTGTCCCGTGCTTGAATGAAGGAAATTCCTGATTAGGCAAGCGGCTCCATCGTGTCCAGAGCAAATCAGGGCCGAGATGGTTGGCCCTTTGTCCTTTGGCGGCTTACCCGGTCACCGGCATGTACCGATACAGGTACCCGGAAAGCCAGCCGAGCATATCGAAAAAGAGCATCGCGCCAACCACCATCAGCAGAGCCCCGGTCACGATTTCCATGATGCGGATATGCTTACGAAACTTGTTGAAAAAGGTCAGGAAGCCGTGAAACAGCAATCCGGAAAGTAGAAAGGGAACCCCCAGCCCCCCGGAATAGGCGGTCAATAGGATGACCCCCTTGCTCGCCCCGCCAGAAGTGCCGGCCACCAGAGCGAGGATGCCGCCGAGAATGGGTCCGATACAGGGGGTCCAGCCGGCGGCGAAGGCCAGCCCGACCAGGAACGTGCCGATAAACCCGTGGGGCTTGTTATGGATCTGGACCCGCTTTTCACCGAGCAGGATGCCGAAATGAAACAGGCCGCTCATGTGCACCCCAAACAGAAAGATCATGACGCCGCCGATCTTCTGTACCCAGCCCAACCCCTCGCGCAGATGCTCCTGAAAAGCGAAAGAGGCCAGACCAGCCACCGCCCCGAGGGTGATGAAGACAACGGAAAAACCAAAAATGAAGGTCAGGGAGTGTAGCAGAACGGTCAGCCTGACCCTGGAGCTGGGGTGGGCCTCCTGCAGCTGGCCGAAGGAGAGCCCGGTGATATAGGTGATATACGAAGGGATCAGCGGCAGCACGCACGGCGAGAAGAATGAGAGAATCCCTGCGGTAAAGGCGATCCACAAGGTTATGTCGGCACCGGATTCCATAGCAACTACCCTTCGAGGAGAGACTTGATGTATGCCAGCATCTCGGTGTCGGCCCAGTCGCGGGCACCGATCACGTGTTTCACGATCACCCCGTTTTTATCGATGATAAAGGTTTCGGGAAAACGGAAGACCCCGTAGGTCTGCTGCACCTTGGCATCTTCATCGAGCAAGATCTGAAAACTGTGGGGGTGGGACTTGAGAAACTCGCCCACAATCTCTTTGCCGTCGGCCTCGACGTTGACCGCCAGCAAGGCGAAATCCCTGCTGCCGAACACCTCGTTAAGCCGTTCCATCGAAGGCATCTCAGCCCGGCAGGGAGGGCACCAGGTGGCCCAGAAGTTGAGCACGACCACCTTTCCCTGGAGCCGGGAGAGGGTCAGGGACTCGCCCTGCATGTCCTTCAGGGTGAAATCCAAGGCCGGCTCTCCCACTTTAGGCCCCTGGGAGGGCGAGGTCTGAGGGCGGAAACCGACAGCCAGCGCCCAACTAACGAACCCTGCCAGCAGGAGAAAAACCCCCACCATGACAACGGCTTTGCGCATGAAAAGATCCTTTCAAATTAAAATCAAAAGACCAGTGTCCCTTGCGGTTGGGACACTAGCGACATTTCTAACCTTAGCCCGGCGAAAAGTCAAGAATCCTCCTCCCGCGCCGGGCCGTGGCCAGGCCCGGTTTCAGCCCAGCCCCGTTCGATTTCATCCATCTCGTCTTCTGAAAATCCGAAATAGTGAGCCAGTTCATGGATGATGGTTTCCCGGATCACCTTGAGCAGCGGTTCCCCGCTTTCGCGAACGAAATTTTCAACGGACCTCTGATAGATGGTGATCACGTCGGGCAGGCATTGGCCGTAACCAAGGGTGCGTTCGGAAAGGGGCCAGCCCCGGTAGTAGCCGAGCAGATCCCTGGGATCGGCGAAACCGACCTCCTCCAGGGTGGCCTCGTCGGCCCAGTCTTCCACCTGGAAGCTCAGGTTCTCCACCCGGCTGATGAATTCATCGGGTATGGCTTCAATAGCCTGATCCACCAGCCGTTCGAAGGCCTCGCGTCTCAATCCTCGAACCCCTGCCCCCGGGCAACCCGGAACACCGAACAGAAACTCGCCACCTTGCTCCCCTGCCCGTCGGTCAGGGTCGCCTCGCCGTGAAAGGTCCGTCCCTGCGGCCCGCGCACCCTGGCGGTGGCGGTGACCCGCCCCTCGGTGACCGGTGCCAGAAAGGTCAACTCGAGCTGGGTCGTAGCAAAATGCGTGCCTTCGGGAAGCAGGGATTTGATGGCCAGGGCTACCGCGGTGTCGGCCAGCGAGGCCAAGGCTCCGCCATGCATCAGGCCCAGCCCTTGGGCGAGTTTCACGGTAAAGGGAAGCGAAAGCACCGCCCTGCCCTCCCCGACCTGTTCGATGGTTATCCCCAGATGCTGCTCGAAGGGCGCGGTGTCGAGCCAGCCGTCCATTTCAAACTGGACCTCACCTGCCTTGCGTTCCGCATCGCCTGCTACCAGCAATTTAGACATGTCAACTCTCCGCCTTTTGCCATTTATAGCGCTGGCATCACCGGCTGCCTGCCTCTGCATCTCAGATGAAAAGACCGTGGGGAAATCCCAGCTTACGGCAGGTCCACATAATACCCGCGATTGCCGCGCACGATCAGAAAGCTGACCGGGAAACGCCCCAGGCGCCTGAGCATCTGATCGCCGAACTGCTTAACGTCCGTCACCCGCTCGCCATCGATTTCGGCCACCAGATCCCCGGCGCGGATGCCGACCCTGTCGGCCGGCGAACCAGGCTCGACCCGGGAGACCGCCACCCCTGGCGATGCATCCCGCACGACAAAGCCAAAATGCCTCTCCCCGTAGCTCAGACCATATCCATCGGGAATCGCTGTCAGGCTGACCTCGAGCGTCAACTCCTCGGTCCCGCGCAAGACCGCGACCCGCACCTGATCGTCGGGGGTGTAGGTGGCCAGCAGATTGACGAATTCGGTCGGTGATTCGACCACCACGTCGTCCAGGGCAAGAATCACATCGGCCAGCTCGATGCCGGCGCGCCCGGCCGGTGACCCTGGCTCGACCTCGGTTACCAGAACCCCGCCGGCCCCTCGGGAACGGGCCAGGGCCTTGCCGATGTTTCCCGGAAGGATCCCCATGAAGGCCTGGCGGATGCGTCCATATTCGATCAGGTCGTTCAGAATCCGTTTGGCGATATCGATGGGAATGGAAAAACCGATCCCCTGGGCCTGTTTGGCGATGGCCGTATTGATGCCGATCAACTCGCCGTTGATATTGAGCAACGGCCCACCGGAATTGCCCGGATTGATCAGGGCGTCGGTCTGGATGAAGACCGAGACCACGCCGTTGCCGACCGGCAGCCGGCGGTTGCTGGAACTGACGATGCCGGTGGTGACCGAATAGCCCAACCCCAGGGGGTTGCCGATGGCGATCACCGTCTCGCCGAGCAGCAGGTCGGACGAATTGGCGGGAGGCAGGTAGGGCACCGGGCCGGTGGCCTCGATGCGGATCACCGCCAGATCCATCCGCTCGTCCTCGCCGACCAGGGTTGCCTCGACCTCCCGTTGATGACCCGGGACCGCGACGTAGATTTTCGAGGCCTGCTCGATGACGTGGGCGTTGGTCAGAATATAGCCGCGCGGGTCGATAATCACCCCGGAGCCGATGGACTGGGTCCGGTAGGTCCTCTGTGGAGCGAAGTTACGGAAAAACTCTTCGAAGATCGAATCACCGAAGCCGAACAGCGGAGCGGAGCGACGCTGCACGATCTGTTCGGTGCGGATGTTGACCACCGCCGGTCCGGCTTTCTCCACCGCAGCGACGATCGGGGTTCGCCGCTCGACGCCGCTCGCCGGTCGCTCCACGGTTGCCCACAACAACGGCGCCCAGAGGACGCCAAGCATCAATGCCCGAATTCGGATCTTCAAAATCGACTCCCGGTTCAGGGCCCCTTGCGGATATCGTACTTTTCCATGCGGTAAATCAGGGTGTGGCGGGGGATGCGCAGAAAGTCGGCAGCGCGGGTCTGGTTCCAGCCGCTCTGGCGCAAGGCCTCGATGACCGCTTCTTTTTCCAGTTCTTCGAGCGAATACCCCTCGGCCGGCAGATTCAGCACCTTGCAGACCGGGGCCGGCCCTTTTCTGCCTATTTTGGGCGGCAGATCACCGACCTCAATGGTTTCGCCGCGACGCAGGATGATCATCCGTTCCACGGCGTTTTCCAGCTCGCGAACGTTTCCCGGCCAGTCATAGGCCTCCAGGCTGGCCAGGGCCTGAGCGGAAATGCCGATGGTTTCGCCGGCACCGTGCTTTTTCAGAAAATGCTTCACCAGCAGGGAGATGTCGCCGCGCCGAGCCCGTAGCGGGGGCAGGTCGACCGGAATCACGGCCAGCCGGTAGTAGAGGTCCTCGCGAAAGGTCCCCTCGACCATGGCAGCATCGATATCCAGGTTGGTCGCCGCCACCACCCGAACATCGACCTTGCGCGGCGCGCCTCCCACCGGTTCGATCTCCCGCTCCTGAAGAGCGCGCAACAGCTTGGGCTGAAGTTCGAGGGGCAGTTCTCCGACCTCGTCGAGAAACAGGGTGCCACCGTCGGCCAAATCGAATTTGCCCTTCCGATCCTTGACCGCCCCGGTAAAGGCTCCCTTGACGTGGCCGAACAGCTCGCTCTCAAGAAGTTCGCCGGGGATTGCGGCACAATTGACGGGGATGAACGGTTTTTCCATCCGGTCGCTGCCCTGGTGGATGGCGCGGGCAATGAGTTCCTTACCGGTGCCACTCTCGCCGGTGATCAGAACCGTCGCCTCGGTGCCCGCCACCCGCCGGACCACGTCGAAGACCTGCTGCATTTCGTCAGATATTCCCACCAGGCTGGTAAAATCGGCTCTCTGCGAGAGCTCCTCCTTCAGGCGGACGTTCTCTTCTTTGAGTCCGGAGAAAGAAAAGGCTTTCTCCACCACCAGGCACAGCTCGTCCCGGCCGAAGGGCTTGGTGAGGTAGTCGTAGGCGCCGAGCTTCATTGCCTCGACCGCCTTTTCCAGGGTTCCAAAGGCGGTAATCACGATGACCAGGGTTTCGGGTCGATTCTCTTTGACGGTCTTCAGCACCTCGTAGCCGGAAATGCCCGGCATCTGGATATCGGTAATGACCACCGACGGATTTTCGAGCTCGAAGATCCGCAGCCCCTCTTCCCCGTCAGTCGCGGTCAAAACGCGGTAGCCGGCTTCGTGAAGGGTGTATTCGGTCACCCGCCGCAACGAGTCGTCATCGTCGATAAGCAGAACCTTCTGGCGTTCCAAGAATTCTCTCCTAACTGCCTTGAACCGGCAAAAAGATGGTGAAGGTGGTCCCCTCGCCGAGGCGGCTACGGGCTTCGATCCGCCCACCATGGCCCTGGATGATCCGGTGGGTAATGGCCAGGCCCAGACCGGTCCCCTCCTGACGGGTGGTGAAAAAGGGATTAAAGATTCGTTCGAGGTTTTCGGCGGGGATCCCCTGCCCGGTATCGGCAAAGCGGATCAGAACCTGACCCTTCTCCCGCAACGTCTCGATCGTCAGTTCGCCGCCGCCCGTCATGGCCTGCAGGGCATTTAGGACCAGATTGAGAAAGGCCTGTTTGAGTTGTTCCTGGTTGCCGGGCAGGACCGGCAGCTCGCCAGGGGTGAAATGGACCTGAACCTGGCTTTTTCCGGTCTGCTGGGCGGTCAGGGTCAAAACCTCCCGCAGGGCCTCGTTGACCGTCACGACCCCCTGCTCCACGGGAGCCGGCCGGGCGAACTCGAGAAAGTCCTGCACCACCTTGTTGAGCCGGTCGACCTCTTTGATCAGGATATGGGTAAATTCATAACGCCGGTCCGATGGGTCGATGCCGTCGCGGATGATTTCCGCCGTGCCCCGGATGGAGCCCAGGGGGTTGCGGATTTCATGGGCCATCCCGGCCGAGAGTTCCCCCAGAGCCGACAAACGATCGGCACGGCGCAGCTGCTCCTCGATCTCGAGAATCAGGTCGGCCTGCTCCCGAAGCTTCCCGTAGCTCTCCTCAAGCCGCTGGGCCGCTTTCTGATAGCGGTCTTTCTGGGTTTTTTCCCGCTGGCTGAGAAACCCGGTCAAAAATCCGATGACGTTGTACAGCAGGATTTCCAGATACTGCTCCGGGGCGTTGGTGGGATGGTGCCCCCACTGAAAGACCACATGGGGGGCATAGAGGGCAGAAACGGCGATGGCGGTGACGATGCCGCCGCGTAGCGAAAACCAGAGCCCGCCGAGGACGATGGGGATGTAGTAGAGGCGCCGGTAGATGTCATGGAACTGGACCTGGTGAGTGGTGGTCAGGTAATGCAGGGCGGTGATCCCCAGGACCAGCAGCATCAGCACCACAAATCGGATTAACTCTTGTCTGCGCATATTCTGTTTTTTAAACCATGCCCGAAGCCGGTTCAAGCATTTTCGCCGATCTTCGGTCGGAAGTTTCTGCACAGGCAAAAAAAGCCCCCCTTCCTTTTCAGTAAGGAAGGGGGCAACAGGAGACAAAAGCGATTAACCTGCTTTCGCCTGAAAAAACCTTAACAGCTAATCCGGGAAATTAAAGTTTACCTTCCAAATATTTCGTGGACACCCCCGGAAACTGTGAGTTATCCTAGGTGCTTTCACCGCTTCCGGAAACGCCCATGCTCCTTTTCGTCGAAATTCTCACCATCGTTCTGCCGGTTTTTCTGGTGATCGCCCTGGGCTACCTGCTCAAGCGCCTGGCGCTGATCGACTCGACGTTCCTGTTCCAGACCAATCGTTTGGTTTACTATATCTGCCTGCCACTGCTGCTGTTCTACAAGATCGGCACGGCCGATTTTTTCGCCAACTTCAACGGCCCGCTGGTCGTCGGGTCGACGATCACCATCGCGGCAGGGTTTGCCCTCTCCTATGGCTATGCCACCCTGCGCCGCTACCCCCCGGCTGCCCGGGGGGCTTTCAGCCAGGGGGCGTTTCGCGGCAACCTGGCCTACATGGGGCTGGCCATCGTCTTCAATGCCTACGGTGAAGCCGGCTTTACCCGGGCCGGCATTCTGATGGGGTTTCTGGTACCCGTGTTGAACTTCTTCGCGATCCTCGCCCTGCAGCTTCCTCACCGCAGCACCGGCGATTCGCGGGGAGCGCAGTTCTGGATGCGCCAGATCGTCCTCAATCCGCTGATCCTTGCCTCTTTCGCCGGCATCGCCTGGAGCTTTCTCGCCCTGCCGATGCCGATCATTTTCGACCGCAGCCTGCACATCGCCACCGGCATGACCCTGCCCCTGGCCCTGGTCGCCATCGGCGGATCGTTCTCCCTCGAGAAGCTCAAAGGCGACCTGGTACGGGCCGGCTTCGCCACCGGCATCAAGATCGTCCTGCTGCCCCTGACGGCCGCGACCCTTTTATATGCCGTGGGGGTACGGGGGTTGGATCTGGGAATCGGGGTGCTGATGGCCGGAACGCCGGCGGCCACGGCCACCTACATCATGGCTCACCAGATGAAGGGCGATGCCGAACTGGCCGGCTCGATCGTCATGATGTCGACGCTGCTGTCGGCTGTCACCTACACCGCCGCGCTCTTTATCCTGCGCACTCAGGGAATATGAGACAGCCGAAGGTTTCCGTCCTGCTGCCGGTCCGCAACGAAGAACGCCATCTGCCCGCGGCGCTCGCTTCGCTGGCGCGCCAGACCTTGCGGAACAGGGAACTGGTGGCTGTCGATGACGGCTCCACCGACGCTACCCCGCAAATTCTGGATGAGGCTGCCCGACACGATCCGCGGGTACGGATTCTGAAAAGCCCGGCCCGGGGATTGGTCGCCGCCCTCAACGACGGGCTGGCCCTCTGCCGCGCACCACTGGTGGCGCGCATGGACGGCGACGATGTCTGTCATCCGCAGCGGCTGGGCCGGCAGGCCGCCTTCTTCGAACAGCACCCGGAGATCGATCTGCTGGCCTGCGCCGTGAGGCATTTTCCCCGCCCCCGCATTCAGGGGGGGATGAAAGCCTACGAACAATGGCAGAACGGCCTTTGCTGCGATGCCGCCATCCGCAGAGATCTGTTCGTCGAATCGCCTTTCGCCCATCCGAGCGTGATGTTCCGCAAGGAGGCGATTCTGGCCGCCGGCGCCTACCGGGATCTGGGCTGGGCCGAGGACTACGATCTCTGGCTGCGCCTGGCCCGTCGCGGCAGCCGCTTTGCCCGGTTGCCCGAGCTCCTTTTTTTCTGGCGGGACCGCCCGGAACGACTGACCCGCACCGCTTCCCACTGCGCCCCGGAAGCCTTTCGCGCCTGCAAGGTTCACCACCTGCAAAAAGGCTTTTTGCAAAATGCCACAGAGGTCACCCTCTGGGGAGCGGGCATGGAAGGAAAGGCCTGGCGCAAGAGCCTCGCCGAGGCGGGCATCCGGGTCGGGCGCTGGGTTGAGGTCGCGCCGGGCCGAATCGGCCAGAGAATCCACGGCGCGCCGGTCATCGGCCATGACCAGCTACGGCCGGGCTCGGGCAAGGTTCTCATCACCATCGGCACCCGTGGGGCGAGAAATCAGGTCCGTGAATGGGCTGCCGGTGCTAAACTTGTAGAGGGTAAGGACTTCCTCTGCGTCACCTGAAAAAGGATCCTGCATGGGCCGCGAATTTCGCCCTTTTGATATCGGCAGCCGCTTCCGGGTCCTCCCGGCCAACTCGCACATTTCGTCGATCGACCGGATCGACCTGATCATGGCCCCAGGGGCCTTCGGTTCGGGCGAGCATGAAACCACCGCCAGCTGCCTCGAATTCATCGAGACCCTCAACGAAGTTCAGGGCGCCCGCCTGCTCGATCTGGGCAGCGGCACAGGCATCCTGACCATTGCCGCACTCAAGCTCGGCGCCCGCAGTGCAGTCTGCGTCGATATCGACCGGGAGGCCGTCACCACCTGTCAGCGTAACGCCTTTTTGAACAAGATCCCCGATCGCATCGAACATGTCTGCGGCCCCCTGGACGCGGTCAACGAAAACGGCTTCGACCTGGTGCTGGCCAATATTTACGGCGACGTTCTCCTCGCTTTGGCCGACGATCTGGTCGCCCGCGCCAAACCGGGTGCTCCCATCATCCTCTCCGGCATCCTGTGGGAGGCCAACTTCGATGTCCGTCAGCGCTACGAGCAGCTCGGCTGCACCCTGGTCAAAAACCGGATGCTCGATGAATTCAGCAGCCTCCTGCTGCGCAAAGGTTGATCCCCTTCCCCCCGGCCATCCTTCCCGTTGCCGCGGACCAGGTGTTTTTTGCAGGTAAAAAGTCCGGAGTTAAAGGGCTTTTCTCCCCACAAGAGAGCATATTCTGATGAAATCCGCCAGTGATTCCAATCGCAAACCCGCCATCTGCTCTTGTCGCAAACCCGCCAGGCATGCTTGCTTCAAAACCACCCAGCAGGTCGGTGCCAGAAATGGTTGACCTGTCTTGAAATTCAGGGATTTTAGCCCTGCAGATCGTCGAATTCCAATCGCACCAAAAAATCGGACTGCTAGAAGAGTTTGAATTAACCCACCGTGGTGGGATTCATTTGCTGAGGGAGGCTCGTCCAGTGTTCAGCCCATGCGGTGGTATCGATTGAGATCAAGATCCTCGCCAGTATAATTAATGGTGTTAGGTACAAATGGCTTTCCACTATAAATTCTGGCCTGCAAGGAGGAACTTTTCATGATCGAACGGGTGGGCAAGAGGCTGGGAGGACGGCGCGCTCCGATTTTTCTGCTGCTGACTGTGACGGCGCTGGCGGCCGGCTGCGCCGTCAAGAGCACCCATCGGGCGAGCAGTGTGGTGCAGTATCTCTACCCGAAAAAAGCCGAGCAGGTGGAATTCCCCTCGATCCCAACCCTCCATCTGCCCCTGCGAGTGGGAGTCGCCTTTGTCCCGGAGGAGAAGGTCCATGATCGCCCTTCGCTGAGTGAAAAAGACAAAATGGATTTGATGCAGAAGACCAGCACTGAGTTCAAGGCCTATCCCTTCGTCAAATCGATCGAGCTGATCCCCTCTCCCTACCTGACCCATGAGGGAAGTTTCGCCAACCTCGACCAGATCCGCACCATGTACGGCGTCGATGTCATCGCCCTGCTGTCCTACGACCAAGTGCAGCACACCGACGAGGGGCTCCTGTCGCTGAGCTACTGGACGCTGGTGGGGGCCTATGTGGTCAAGGGGGAGAAGAACGATACCAGCACCATGCTCGATGCGGCGGTTTACGATATCCCCAGCCGTAAGCTGCTCTTGCGCGCCCCGGGGCTGAGCCGCGTCAAGGGAAGTGCGACGCTGGTGAACATCGAGGAGCAGCTGCGGGCCGACTCCCTGCAGGGATTTCATGATGCGTCGGCGGAGCTTGTTGTCAACCTCCGGCAGCAGCTCGAGCTGTTTCAGGAAAAAGTGCGCTCCCAGCCCGAAGAGGTGCGCATCGTGCGCACCTCCGGCTACAACGGCGGCGGCAGTCTCGACGTTCTGAGCCTGGGCGCGGTACTGGCGCTGGGAGGGGCCTGGTGGGCCGGGCGACGCGACAAATATTAAGTCCCCGTTTCCCCGGTTGGACGCTGGCCCTGATCGGTTGCGCCCTGGGTGTCTATGTGCTGCCCGGGGGGACGCAGGGACTGATCTACGACCGCCAGGCGATCCTTGCCGGAGAGTGGTGGCGGCTGTTCTCGGCCCACCTCGTCCACTTTACCCCGCAGCATCTCGGCGTGAACCTGCTGGCGGTGGCCGTGGCGGGAGGGCTTATCGAGCGCCGCACTCATCCAGGGCTACCTCTTCTGCTGCTCGGCTCGGCCCTGATGATCGGCCCGACCCTGCTGGTTCTGGAACCGCAGATGGCTTTTTATGGGGGGCTTTCGGGGATTGCCATGGCCGAAGTGGTCTTTCTGTGCTGGCTGGGGCGAGAAGGGGAAAGGCTTTGGCGGCAGATGTGCCTGCTGGTGCTTGCGGTTCTGCTGGGCAAAACTCTCTGGGAACTGGTCAGTGGCGGAAGCCTGCTGGCTGTTTCAACAGAGCAGCCCTTTATGCCGGTGCCTTTGGCACATTTGGTGGGGGGGCTTGTCGGGCTGGGAACCGCTCTTGGCTGGCACAAAGGAGGTGTTTTCTTGAAGCAAGTATCAAGTGGCTGACTTCAATGAATGGCTGAATTGGGCAATACGATGCAACAAGGCAACGGCTGACCACATCAGACGCCGGGGAATTCAATGCGCAAAGGTCAAGCCAAACGTGCCTCCCCTCATTGAAAAAGTCCACCCGGATGCCATCAACCGGCGGCGGTGGGCGTGAAATATCAGCCCCCACCCCAAAGTTCGTGGAGCCAGGCAAGATTATCTGCTATGATTCACCCTGATTGCCACCACTCACTCCAGGAGGGAAGACCATGTTCAACCGCGACAACACCTACCCGGCGCCGCTGAGCGCGGCCCAATCCGCAAGCTTTTTTCCCAAAGTCTACGGCTGGATGACGGCGGGGCTGGCCCTGACCGCCCTGGCGGCGCTGTTCACCCTCTCCAGCCAGGGGGTGCTGCAGCTGATCTTTGGCAACCGAATGGTTTTTTACGGACTGATTTTCGCCGAACTCGGCCTGGTCATCGCCTTGTCCGCGGCCATCAACCGGATCAGCGCCGCCGTCGCGACGATGCTGTTCCTGGTCTATTCGGCCCTGAACGGAGTCACCTTCGCCGGGATTTTTCTGGTCTACACCAGCAGTTCCATCGCCAGCGCCTTCTTTGTCGCCTCCGGGACCTTCGCCGCCATGAGCATTTACGGATACGCCACCAAGCGCGACCTGACCGGCTGGGGGAGCTTCTTTTTCATGGGGCTGGTCGGCATCGTCATTGCTTCGGTGGTCAACATCTTCCTGCAGAGCGAGATGATCTACTGGGTCACCAGCTACATCGGCGTCTTCGTCTTCGTCGGGTTGACCGCCTACGACACCCAGAAGATCAAACAGATCGGTCAGGCCGGCTTCGCCGATGGCGAGACCCGGCAGAAGGCCGCAATCCTTGGCGCCTTGCGGCTCTATCTCGATTTCATCAACCTGTTCCTGATGCTGCTTCGGATCATGGGCAACAGGCGCTGAGCTTACATTTACCTGGGTTTTCCATTGGGCATCAGCAACAGAGGGACCGGCTTACGTCGGTCCCTCTGTTCGTTTTTGTGCCGCAATTGGCGGACGGCCGTTGAAGATAAGGTTCAAAGTCTGCAGATTCTCATGCCATCGACCCACCCCAAAACCCCTTCCTTGCGACACTCTGAAATGGTAAGATAACTAAATGGTAAGACCAGCATAGGCAGATACGGGCGGTGCCGGACAAAAACTTCTCCCGGCGCTCAAATTTCTGCTCATAGGCCATTGGTATACATTTTAAACATGGTACGTTTGCTTCATGGTTGTAGAGCTCATCAGCAAAAGGGATATCCAGCAGGCCCAAGCCCTGATCCAGGGGTGCGGTCTGGCTTTTGAAGAAAACTTCGAAAGCCTGGTCGGTGTCTTTGAGGCCCGGAAGCTGGTAGCGGTAGGGGCCCGGGAGCGCAACATTCTGAAGATGTTCGCCATCGCCGCCGAGCACCAGAGAGGCGGGATGCTGGGGGAACTGGTCACCGAACTGATCCGGCTCGGCTTCATGGCGGGAGAAGACACCTTTTTCGTTTTCACCCCGCCGAAAAACGCCCTGTCGTTTCAGGCCCTCAATTTCATCCCCCTGGTTCATCACCATCAGGCCATGCTGCTGGAATACGGCAACGGCCTCGGCCGCTACCTGGAACAGCACCGGCCGCTGGTCCGTCCGGGCAACAACGGCGCCGTGGTGGTCAATTGCAACCCCTTCACCCTGGGGCACCGCTACCTGATCGAGGAGGCGGCCGCTCAGGTCGACACCTTGTATGTGTTCGTGGTGCGCGAGGACCGCTCGGTCTTTCCCTTCGACGTCCGCTTTCGGCTGGTCAGCGAGGGGGTCGCGGATCTGCCCAATGTCCGGGTTCTCGACAGCTCGCACTACGCGGTGAGCAGCGTCACCTTCCCGGCCTATTTTCTCAAGGATCCGTCCTGTGCCGAGGACCTGCAGATGGAGATGGACCTGGTGCTGTTCGGCAAGCACCTCGCGCCCTTTTTCCACATCACAAAACGCTTCATCGGCACCGAGCCCTACTGCCGAACCACCCGCATCTACAGTGAAACCATGAAGCGGGTGCTGGCGCCCTTCGCGGTCGAAACCGTCCAGATCGAACGCCGCGAGGCGGCAGGCAAAGTGATCAGCGCCTTTCGGGTGCGGGAGGCGATCCGCAAGGAGGCCTTCGAGACCCTGCGCCGGCTGGTGCCGGCCACCACCCTGAATTACATCCTTTCCGATGAAGCCGGGGAGTTACGCGAAACCATGCGAACCTACGACAGGAGGCACTGATGAAGATCAGTAAAAAAGCCCAGGCCGGCACCATGCAGTCGAGCGACCTGATGGTGTTTCTCGAGCCGGCCGATACCCTGAGCATCGAGATCGAATCGACGGTGAAAAAACAGTTCGAGCACCTGATCCGGCAGAAGATCGAAGAGGTGCTCGCCGGCCACGGGGTCACCGCCGGAGCGATCCGGGTGACCGACCGGGGCGCACTCGACTACGCCATCGTCGCCCGGATGGAAACCGGCCTGCGACGGGCCATGGAGGGATAGATGGACGGTTTCTGGTACAAAGAATGGACGCAGGGGCGCCGGTTCGTGATCAAAATCACCCCCGGAGAACAGATCCGCGAGCGGCTGCAGCAGTTCGCGGCCGCCGCCAGGGTGAAAAACGCGGTCATCGTCTCGGCGGTCGGCTCGGTGAAGAATGTCGCTTTTCGCGGCATCAAGGCCGGGGCCAAGCTGCCGATCACCGAGCCGCGCATGCATCAGCACCAAGCGGCCGGCCCGCTTGAGCTGCTGGGGCTGGACGGCAACCTGATCACCGACGAGAAGGGCGACATCGACTGCCACCTGCACATCCTGGTCGGCAAGTCTTCCGGCGAGGTGGTCGGCGGACACCTGTTCGACGCCCAGGTTTTCGCCACCTGCGAGATCCTGCTGACCGAGATGCTGGTCGAGGGGGTGGAACGTCACCCGTCCAAAAGCGGCGGGGTCGCCACCATCTTCATCGACGAGGAGGCTTAGCCATGAGCGGATTTCAACTGCGCCGGTCGCTGCTCTACGTGCCGGGCAACATGCCCTCGATGCTGCAGAACATTCCGATCTTCCAGTGCGACGGGGTGATGATCGACCTGGAGGATGCGGTCCCGCTGAGCGAAAAGGACGCGGCGCGCAGCCTGGTGCGCAGCTTTCTGGAGACCTACGCCGAGCGCAACAAGGAGGTGCTGGTCCGCATCAACGCCCTCGACACCAAGTGGGGCTACGAGGACCTGAAGCAGGTGCTGCCGGCCCTGCCCGACGGCATCCGCCTGCCCAAGGCCGACCGGCCGGAGATCGTCGAGACCCTCGACACCCTGATGACCGAGTTCGAGGAAGAACTCGGCCTGGAGATCGGCCGCTTCAGGATTCTGCCGTCCATCGAGAGCGCCGAGGGGTTGATCAACTGCATCAAGACCGCCCGCAGCTCCAAGCGCCTGATCGGCTTGGCCTTCGGCGCCGAGGACTACACCGCGAGCCTGGAGATCGAGCGGACCAAAGGGGGCGAGGAGCTCTTCGCCGCCCGCACCCGGGTGGTCTGGGCCTGCAAGGCGGCCGGCATCCAGGCCATCGACACGATTTTCTCGGACGCCGGCGACATGGAGGGCCTGCGCCGCGAAACCGAACTGATCAAGACCCTGGGCTTTTCCGGCAAATCGCTGGTCAACCCCCGGCAGATCGACGTGATCCACGAGGTCTTCGCGCCCAAGCAGGATGAGGTCGACTACGCCCTGCAGGTGGTCGAGGCCATCCAGCGCGCGCGCCAGATGGGTACCGGGGTCATTTCCCTGGGCGGCAAGATGGTCGACGCGCCGGTGGTCAAGCGGGCCGTGCGGGTGCTGAAAACCGCCCAGGCCCACGGCCTGATCGATATCGAACTGGATGAAGAGGTGATTTATGGTGAAGAATAGCCTCGGGCGGCTAATCCCCGAATCGTTCAACGGCCGGGCCCTGGTCCCCTTTGCCGACCCGTTTTCCCTGCGCCCCCAGGGCCACCACGCCTCGCGGCCGCTGCGCCGGGTCAACCCCGGCGACAACAAGCTGCTGCCCAGCCTGCGCGAGGCGATCATCGCTTCGGGCCTGAAAGACGGCATGACCATCGCTACCCATCACCACCTGCGCAACGGCGACGCCCTGCTCGGCCAGGTGGTCAGGGAGATCGACGCCCTCGGCATCCGCGACATCAAGGTCGCCTCCAGTTCGGTGCATCCGGTGCACGCCGAGCTGATCCCCTATATCGAAAAAGGGGTCGTCACCGCGTTCGAATGCGGGGTCAACGGCCCCATCGGCGAGCAGGTCTCCAGGGGTCAGCTCAAGTGCCCGATCGTGGTGCGCACCCACGGCGGCCGGGCCCGCTCGGTGATTTCCGGCGAAGTCCAGGTCGATGTGGCGTTCATCGCCGCCCCCACCTGCGATCCCTGCGGCAACATGAACGGCTGCTTCGGCCCCTCGGCCTGCGGCAGCCTCGGCTACGCCCACACCGACGCCCTGTACGCCAAAACCGTGGTGGCGGTGACCGACAACCTGGTCCCCTACCCGGCCGCGCCGATCTCCATCCCCCAGACCCTGGTCGATTTCGTGGTCACCGTCGAGAGCCTCGGCGATCCGTCCAAGATCGTCTCCACCACCACCCGCATCACCAAGGACCCGGTCGGGCTGCAGATCGCCAAGTACGCCGCCCAGGTGATCGAGGCTTCGGGGCATTTGAAAGACGGCTTTTCGTTCCAGACCGGCAGCGGCGGCATCTCCCTGGCGGTGGCCGACCAGGTGCGTACCATGATGCGGCAGCAGCAGATCCAAGGGAGCTTCGGCTGCGGCGGCATTACCGGTTATTTCGTCGACATGCTCGAAGAGGGGCTGTTCAAGGCCCTGGTCGATGTGCAGTGTTTCGATCTGAAGGCGGTGGAGTCGATCGGCAGAAACCCAGGGCACCTGGAGATCAGCGCCGACATGTACGCCAACCCCTTCAACGCCGGGGCGGTGGTCAACCAACTCGACTGCGTGATCCTCGGGGCCACCGAGGTCGACGTCGATTTCAACGTCAACGTCAATACCGAATCCAACGGCTACCTGCTGCACAATACCGGCGGCCACAGCGACACGGCGGCCGGCGCCAAGCTGGCGATCATCGTCGCCCCCTCGATCCGCGGCCGGCTGCCCATCGTTCGCGACGAGGTCACCACGGTGACCACCCCCGGCGACACCGTCGACGTGGTGGTCACCGAACGCGGCATCGCGGTCAACGACAAACACCAGGACCTCAAAGACGAGCTGATCCGGCGCAAGGTTCCGGTCAGGGATATCCGCCAGTTGCAGGAGGAAATCTATCGGGTGACCGGCCGGCCCCGCCCCCTCGAATTCGAGGACGAGGTGGTCGCCCTGGTCGAATACCGGGACGGATCGATCATCGATGCGATACGCCGGGTTAAGGAATAATCTCCTAAGCGCCCGGGACCGGCGCCAGCGCCTGCTGGATCTGGCGCTGGCCGGGGCTTCCGGGGCCCTGCTGACTCTGGCCCTGAACATCCCGGGAGAGGACAAAGACCCTCCCGGGGCGACGGGGCTCTTCGCCTGGGCCGAAGACCGGCTGGCCCAGGCTCTGCCCGGCCTGCGGCAGGTTCACCACGGCAGCGACGCCCTCGGCCCCTTTGCGATCCTCGCCGCGCAGGGCGATGCGCAGACGGCCAAACGGCTCGCCATGGCCATCGAAACATCGATCCCGGCCGGGCGCCTGATCGACATCGACGTTTACCGGCCGGACGGAAATCCGGCCGATCGCGCGGCCATCGATCATCCCCAGCGGCCCTGCCTGGTCTGCGACCGCCCGGCCCGCGAATGCATCCGCGCCGGCCGTCACCAAGCCATGGAAATCATTCGGAGGGTTCATGAACTCATCGCCCCTTTCGCAGGCTGAAGCCCTGGCCGGGGCCCTTATCGAAGGGCTGCGAAACGAACTCTATCTCACCCCCAAGCCCGGCCTGGTCGACCGCCGGGATAACGGCTCCCATCCCGATCTCAGCCTTGCAACCATGGAAGCCTCGATCCGGCTGGTCGAGTCCTATCTGCGCCGGTTGCTGGAGGCCCTGGCCGCCGGTGCCGATCTGGATCATCTGGTCCGTATCGGCCGCCAGGCGGAGCGCCGGATGTTCGAGGAGCTTGGCACCAATACCCACAAGGGGGCCATCTTTCTGTGCGGGTTGCTGGTCGCGGCCCGGACCCGGCTCACCACGGACCGCCCGGAGGCGCTGCGCGATGCGGTTGCCGAACTGGCCGGGGAATTCTTCCGGGAGCATTCGCCGGCCGCTACCCACGGCGACGCCGTGCGCGCAAGGTTCGGGCTCGGCGGGGTCGTCAAAGAGGCTCTGAACGGCCTGCCCGCCCTATTCGACATCGCCCTGCCCGCCTGGCGCGAAGCGGTGGCCCTGAACGCCGACGATACCGTCGCGGCCTTTTTCGTGATGGCCAGGCTGATGCAGCATGTCGAGGACACCACGGCCCTGCACCGCTGCGGGGAAACCGGCCTGGCCCGCCTGCGCCGCGATGGCCGGGCCATCGAAAAGCTCATCGCCGCGGGGCAGGATCCCCGCCAGCCGCTGAGCGCCCTCAATGAAGAGTACCGAACCATGCACCTCACCATGGGCGGGGTGGCCGACCTGCTGGGGATCGCCTCGGGCTACCTTGCCTACTGCGGCGCCGGCGGGGAAAATCAAGCCCCTAACCCAAGCTATCCGTTCCCTTTTTTCACCAAGGAGACACTCAGATGAAAGCCTTGAGGGCCTGTCGGATGGAGCGCTGCATCGGCTGTCATGCCTGTTCGCTGGCATGCGCGCGGCTGGTCCATAAGCAGTTTTCGTGGGATACGGCCGGCATCCGGATCAGCTCTTCCGGCGGCCTGACCACCGGCTTCGAAGCTCGCCTATGTCTGGCCTGCGACCCCGCCCCCTGCGCCAAAGCCTGCCCGACGGGCGCCTTCAGCCAGCGCCCGGGCGGAGGGGTCGCGGTCAAGAAAAAGCTCTGCATTCAATGCGGAAAATGTGCCGAAGCCTGTCCGGTCGATGCCGTCTATCTCGACGGCCAGGGCACCCCCTACGTCTGTATCCACTGCGGCCGGTGCGTCGACTATTGCCCGCACAGCTGCCTGGAACTGCAGGAGGTGACCCATGAAGCTTGAGGAGAGTTTTCGGGTCCTGGTGATACACCTGGACGAAGCCAGAGAGGAAATCATCTCCTTCGGGACCCGCCAGGAACTGATCGGCGGCAGCGGGCTGGCCGCCGCCTTGTATGACGCCTTCGGCTTGCCCGACCAACCGGCCGGGCATCCCGACCAGCCGCTGATCTTCGCCATCGGTTCGCTGACCGGGCTGTTTCCGCTGATGAGCAAGGTGGTGTGCGGATTCAAATCCCCCTACCACCAGCAGTACGCCGAATCCCATGCCGGCGGCCGCCTGGCCCTGTCTATGCGTTTTGCCGGCCTGGATGCCCTGGTCATTCGCGGCCGGGCCCGAACCCCATCCTGCCTCACCATCGGCCCCAAAGGACTGGCCGAGCTCAGCGATGTCCATTACCTCTGGGGGATGGATGTCTTTCACAGCGGAAAAATGCTGCGCAAAATGCACCCGGGACATTCGGGGCATCGCAGTGTCCTGCGTATCGGCCCGGCCGGCGAAAAGGGGCTCGCCTTCGCCTGCATCAACGTCGACACCTACCGGCATTTCGGACGCCTCGGCGCCGGTGCCGTGATGGGCGGGAAAAATCTCAAGGCCATCATCGTCCGCGGCGATCAAAGCTTCGAATTGCCGGGCAAAACCTACCCGGCCCTCTACCAGAAGATCCACCAGCAGACCACCAGCACCAGGATACTTCAGAAATACCACGACCTGGGCACCGCGGAGAACCTGCAGCCCCTTAACGAGCTGCAGGCCCTGCCCTGGCGCAACCTCACCCAGACCCGCGATTCCGGAGTGGCGAACATTTCCGGGGAGGCCTTCGCGCAGCACATCCTGTTGCGCCAGATGGCCTGCGCGGGATGCCCGATCGGCTGCATTCATGTCGGCATGCTGCGGGAACAGTTCGCCGAGGATACCCATTTTCAATACCGCGAGGTGGGCTATGACTACGAACCGATCTATGCCGTGGGATCGATGCTGGGGATCACCTCGTCATCGGAGATTCTCGCCATTCTCGACGAGGTGGAGAAGGTCGGCGTGGATGTGATGAGCTGCGGGGTGGCCCTGGCCTGGGCCACCGAGGCTTTGGAGCGCGGCCTCCTCAGCCTGAAAGAAACGCTGGTGCCCCTGGCGTTCGGCCAGGCCGACGGTTATCGGCAGGCGGTTTCTTTGCTTGGCACAGCGGCCAATGACTTTTATCGCCGGCTCGGACGGGGAACGCTGCAGGCCGCGCAGCACTTCGGCGGAGCCGACTTTGCCTGCGTGCTGGGGCAGGAAATGGCCGGTTATGCCACCGGCGAGGTCTTCTTCACCTCCCAGGCCCTGGGGTTCCGTCATTCCCATCTCGACTCGGGGGGCTATTCCTACGACCAGACCCACCCCGAAAAGGACTCCGCCAAGGCAGTCAGATTCCTCATCGACGATGAGCGCAGCCGCGCCCTGCTGACCAGCACGGTGGCCTGCCTGTTCGCCCGCAAGGTGTACAGCGAAGAGGTTCTGGCCGACTGCTTCACCAGTATCGGTCTGGAGGATGCGGCGAAGAACCTCGGCGAGATCGCCGCCGGTATTCAAAAAAGCCGCTGGAAGACCAGGTTCAGGTCCGGCTTCGACCCATTGTCCCTGAGCCTGCCCAAGCGCTTTACCGAAGTGAAGAACTGGAAAGGGCCGGTGGATGGGGCGTATCTGGAAAGATTGCGCCTGGAGTATGCCCAGGCCATCAAGGCTGTGGCGGAAAGCTGAAGCCGGAGCAACAACGTAATAAAGGGCAGCCGCATGGCTGCCCTTTATTACGTCGGAAAATCGCCTGATCGGGGACGGGCCGGAAATTCTCTCCCCGCGTGCGACGTTACTCCTCCCGCTTCGGCTCCCCCCACTTCGGTTCTTCTGAAGCGCTGGCCGCCTCTTCTTCGGCCATATATTCCGCCTCGACAATGGGGGCCTTCGCCGGCGGCGCCACGGATTCGGCAATCTTTACCTCGGGTGGCGCTTCCGCAGGCTCGGCGACAGGCTCCATCCGTCGGGGTTTCGCGGCCCATTTTTTCATCGCCTCGACCTCCCCCCGGAGCAAGGAACGGCCCGCCTCGCTGACCTGTCTGCGATAGCCATCCAGAAGCGGGTGTTTTTTGCAGAGATCGAGAATCGCGACATAAGCTTTTTTCTTCTCCGGAACCGGCTTGAGGGCCCGCAGCCCGGACTGGGTGACTCGCAGCAGATTGCCGATCCCGAGGCAGGCGATCCCCAGCAGAAAACCTCCTCCGATGCCGCCAGCGACGGCGATCAGCAGGTTGTTCTCCCTGGTCAGCCCCCATACCGCAGCGCTGGTCGAGGCCATCGCCACCAGGATACAGGCCGCTGCCCCCACCGCCGCGCGGGCTCCGCCGACGATGCGGGTGAGAATCACCAGGGCGAGCATCCCCCCGCCGAAGGCCGCGATCATTCTTTCGTCGGCAATGTTCAACGACCACAGAAACCATAGCCCGGCGGCCCAGATAATAAACAGCAAGACCGATAAAATACTCGCCTTTTTCCGTTGCGAGAGAAGTCTGGCCCGCTGGGTCTCGATCTCTTTCTTGGGGGGCGGACTGCAATAAAGGTCAAACGCCATGGGATGTAACCTCCTTGAGGATTTATGTTTTACGCCTGGCTGATTAATTTCGTTAGTTCGAACCGATTGCCGGCGAGTATACCTAAATTCCAGCCAACCGAAAAGCCCGAAGGAACCCTCGGCCATCCAGAAAAAAACCGAACCCTTGTTCCTGAGGCGACCAGGGCGATACGACCAACCGCCGAGCATGGTCGGCGCTTGATGCCGGACAGCTTTCCGGTAAGTTGCAACCCGCGGCAAACGGTTCCGGTGAAGGTTGTCTGAAAGGCTCTATACTTAGCTGTGAGGGCTGTCAGTTTCACCCGCCCCACGGTGGGGTAGAGAGAAGGGACATGAAAGAAGGTCATCGGCGGTGGCAGCGGGGGATCATCTACCAGATCTACCCCGCTCCTTTTACGACAGCGAGGGGATCGGCGACCTGCTGGTGTTTCTGCGCCAGACCGGAGACCAGCGCTTTCTGGTGGTGCTGAACCTGGGGCACCGGCCCGTGACCTTCGATGCAGGGAAAGAGGATCTTTGCGGACGGGTGGCGCTTTCCACCTTTCGCGATCGGGAAGGGGAACGTTTCAATGGCAGGGGGGAGCTGCGGGGGGGGGGGGGGCGGGAAGGGGATCGTCCGGCTGGACCACGGCGGCCGGCGAAGCCGTCAAGGCTGAGGAGTAACCGCCCACTCCGGGGATGAACCGCCCTGGGCCCCCGGGTGGCTGCATCTGCTTACGCCGGGGGACCTCGGAAAAAATAAACGGCCCTTTGATTAGATCAACGAAACCCCGTCGCTGGATCCGAAGTCGGTTCTACCGAATCTGAAGCGGCAGTTCTGAAAATAATGGCGGTTTTTATATGGGGATCGAACTCGATTTCGCAACCTTTTTTACGGGAACGCTGATTTTCCTGGCAAGGGTGATCGATGTTGCCCTGGGGACCTTACGGACCATCAGCATCGTTCATGGCCGCACCAAGGCAGCGTTTCTGCTGGGGTTCGTGGAAATCAGCCTGTGGCTGGCCGTGATCACCACCGTGGTCACCAAGGTCATGGACACCCCGGTCCTCGGTGTTTTCTACGCCCTCGGTTTTGCCACGGGCAATGTGGTCGGCATCCTGCTGGAAAGACGGATGGCAGGCGGTCCCATCGTGTTACGGGTTATCCTTCCCCGCAACGGCAGGGGACTGGCGGAAAAAATCCGGGCGGCAGGGTATCCGGTGACCACCTTCGCGGGGGAGGACGAGTCGGGACCGGTCACCGAAGCCTATGTTTTCTGCCGAAGACGGGACTTGAAAGGCCTTGTCTCCCAGATCAGAGGCCTGGAACCCGAAGCGTTTTACATTACCGAACAGGCCGGGCGGGTGAATAAAATAACGCGCCCGACCCTGCAGCGGCCCACGGACTGGAGGGCGATCTTCAAAAAGAAATAAGCGGTCCACCGGCTCCGGGGCCTGTGGGACGGTCAGCGACGGTTCGGCCCTGGGACCTTTTCGGACCGCCAAGCCCTTTACTTAAATACGGTGCTCAGAAGACTGGCCAGGCTAAGGGAATTACTATCAAACCAATCTGGATAAATGGATATCAGGGATCCAACCATATTCCAGCGCTGGCTGCAAGTCGACGCATCAGACCGCGCAAGACAAGGAGAAGGTGGCAATTGGCTGCGCCAGAACACCCCAGCCCCGACAGGCAGGACCAGAAAGCCAGTGCCGACCCTCTCCGGGATTTCTCGGCGAATAATGGATCCCAGGTGACAGGAGGCAGGCCAGTCTCTTCCGCATGCACGAACCCTGAAATCAGGTCTTTCGTGGCGAATTCGACTTAACCGTCTCTCGGCATTCCTCCACCACCTCCGACGGGATCAGCTTCACCGCCAGAATCACAAGGGCCGGCACGATGATCAGGTCGTCGAGGTGTCCGAGCAGCGGAATCCAGTCGGGGATGAGGTCGAAAGGAAGGAGGGCGTAACCGACCGCCAGGCCGAGCAGCAGCCTCGCCAACCGGGGGGTCCGCGGATCGCCCATCACCAATCGGTAGACGCTCAGTTCCTGCTTGAAAAACCTGGCGACTTCCCGCAAGCGCTTCGGCATGGAGTCAACGCACCTCCCGGCGCAAGGGTCAGCGATCTCTTCCGCCGGGAGTTCGCCGGCTGCGCAGGAAATGCCACAGCCAGATCAAGCACCCCGCCGCCACCAGCCCCGCCAGGATCATCATTTCGTAGCGTTTGAGGTCGCCGAGGAAGGCCTCAAGGGCCTGGCCGAACAGGTAGCCCGCGCACCCGATCGCCACCGACCAGATCAGGGCCCCCAGCAGGTTGAGGGGGACGAAAAGCCGTGCCGGAACCTGGCTCATCCCCAAGGCAAAGGGGGTTACGGTGCGCAGGCCGTAAAAAAAGCGGAACCCCAGGATGATCAGCACCCGGTAATCGTGGATCAGGCCTTTGGCGCGCTCCAGGCGGGGCCCCCAATGGGGTCGCCTCTTGAGAAGGAAGTCGCTGTGCCTGCGCCCCAGGTAGTAGAACAGCTGGTCGCCGAGCAGGGTGCCGGCGAAGGCAGCGGCGATCACCCAGGAAAGCTCCAGATAGCCTCGGTGGGCGGCAAAACCGGCGAGGACCAGGATGGTTTCCCCCTCGAGAAAGGTACCCACAAGAATGGCCAGGTAGCCGAAGTGTTCGATCCAGGATTCCATGAAAAAGGCCTCGGGTTGAGAGAGACATTTTTTTAGATCATATCAGAGGGTAGAGAGTTTCCCACGGGGGTCCTGGGATCACCGACGGAAAACACGTTTTCCATGATAAAACGACAGAGAAAAAGTCTTGCTATCCTTAAAGCGGCATCAACGTTGAAGTCACTTGCTGACGGCCCGACCTCCTGAGGGAAAAGGGTTTGGTTTTCAGGACCACGTTGCCGAAGACAAAAAGAACAACAGCATCAGCCAAGTTTGGCTGATGCTGTTGTTCAATACGTTAAGCTAAGGCGTTAATAGGGTTTCTTTTTTTCTGATCGGCTTGAAAGAATTACTCCAGAACCACCAGCAGGTCATCCTGCTGTACCTCGTCCCCTTCCTTGTACCGAACCTCGGCCACGGTGCCATCGATCTTGGCCTTGACGTTGGTCTCCATCTTCATCGCCTCGGTCGAGAGGATGGTGTCGCCGGCTTTCACCTCGTCACCGACATTGACCAGCAGCTTGAAGATTTTGCCCGGCATCGGTGCGCCGATCTGCTTGTCATTGCCCGGCTCGGCTTTTTCGTGGGCGGATTCGTCCGACTCGACCGAAAGGTCCTTGACCTTCACCTGGCGCGGTTCGCCATTGAGTTCGAAATAGATGTTGCGGGTGCCGTCCTCATGGACGCGGCCGATGGCGTTGAGCTGGACGATCAGGGTCTTGCCCGGCTCGATGTCGATACTTACCTCATCCCCGACATCCAGACCGTAAAAGAAGACCGGAGTGGGCAGGACCGAGGTGTCGCTGTATTCCTGACGATGGCGGTCGAACTCCTCGTAAACCCCGGGATAAAGCACCCCGGAGAGGACATCCCGATCGCTGACCGAATGGCCGAGCTTCTTTTCCAGCTCCTGCTTTTTGGCCCCGAAATCGACCGGCTCGAGAAGTTCGCCGGGACGGATGGTGAGGGGCTGCTCGTCCTTGAGGATAATCTTCTGCAGCTTTTCGGGGAAACCGCCGTGGGGCTGACCGATCATCCCCTTGAAGAAATCGACCACGCCCTGCGGGAAGGTCAGATCCTGACCGCGCTGATAAACGTCCTCGGGCTGGAGATTGTTCTGCACCATGAACATGGCCATGTCGCCGACGATCTTCGAGGAGGGGGTTACCTTGACCAGGTCGCCGAACATGTCGTTGACCTTGCGGTACATCTCCTTGCACTCCTCCCAGCGATGCCCGAGGCCCAGTCCTTCGACCTGGGGTTTGTAATTGGAGTACTGGCCGCCGGGGATTTCGTGGTAGTAGACCTGGGCGGTGCCGCTGCGCAGTTCGGACTCGAAAGGAGCGTAGTAAGTGCGCACGCTCTCCCAGTAGTTGGCCAGCTGCTGCAGCCCTTCCTCGTCGACCTGGGGATCCCAGATGGTCCCCTTGAGGGCCGCCACCAGGGCGTTGAGGTTCGGCTGGGCGGTCAGACCCGAAACCGAGGAAAGTGAGCAGTCGACGATGTCGACCCCGGCCTGGGCGGCCATCAGCAGCATCCCCCCGGCGTTGCTTGAGGTGTCGTGGGTATGCAGGTGGATGGGGATGCCGATCTCGCTCTTCAGCGCCTTGATCAGCTTCTCGGCGGCAAAGGGCTTGAGCAGTCCGGCCATGTCTTTGATGGCCAGGATGTGGGCCCCCATTCCCTCCAGTTCCCTGGCCATATCGACGTAGTACTTCAGAGGGTATTTTTCCCGTTTGGGATCGCTGATGTCGCCGGTGTAACAGATGGAGGCTTCGCAGACGGCGCCGCTTTTGCGTACCGCCTCCATGGCCACGGCCATCCCCCTGGTCCAGTTGAGCGAGTCGAAAACCCGGAAGATATCGATACCGCTCTGGGCCGCCTTGGCGACGAACTCCTGCACCACGTTGTCCGGATAATTGGTGTAGCCAACCGCATTGGAGCCGCGCAGCAGCATCTGGAACAGAATGTTGGGGACCCTGGTCCGCAACCGGTCGAGCCGCTCCCAGGGATCTTCCTTGAGAAAGCGCATGGAGACATCGAAAGTCGCCCCGCCCCACATCTCCAACGAGAAAAGGGAGCCCCCCAGGTGCGCCGTCGCGTCGGCGATGCGGTCGAGGTCGAAGGTGCGGAAGCGAGTGGCCATCAGCGACTGATGGGCGTCGCGCATGGTGGTATCGGTCAGGAGCAGTTTCTTCTCCTTGCGGGCCCATTCCGCCAGGCCTTCCGGGCCCTTTTCGCGCAGGATATCCCGGGTCCCGCGGGGGTGCGGCTGCCCGTAGGGGATTTCGGGGACGGTCGGTTCCCGCAGGGTGCTGAACTTAAGAGCCTTGGCTTTGGTGATGCCCGGGTAGCCGTTGACCACCGTATGGCCGATGAAATTGAGCAGTTTGTTGGCCCGGTCTTTCTTGATCGGGATCTGGAATACCTCAGGGTGGTTGTCGAGAAAGGCCGTATCGCATTTGCCCTCCAGAAAAACGGGATGGGTTATCACCCTCTCGAGAAAGCCGACATTGGTCTTCACCCCGCGGATGCGGAACTCCTGCAGGGCCCGGTGCATGGTACGCGATGCGTCGCTGAAGGTCAGGCCCCAGGTAGAAATCTTCACCAGCAGCGAATCGTAATGGGGGGTAATGGTCGCACCCGCGTAGCCGGCCGCCGCATCGAGGCGCACGCCGAAACCGGCGGCGGTTCGATAGGCCTTGATGGTGCCGAAATCGGGGGCAAAGTTGTTCCGCGGATCTTCGGTGGTTATGCGGGACTGAATGGCATAGCCGCGCAGTTCGATGTCCTTCTGGCTCTTGATGCCGATCTCCGGATCGGAGAGCTTGCAGCCCTCGGCGATACGAATCTGCGCCTGGACCAGGTTGCGCATCGTCACCAGTTCGGTCACCGTGTGTTCGACCTGAATCCGCGGATTGACTTCGATGAAATAGAAATTCCCCTCCTTGTCCATGAGGAACTCGATGGTTCCGGCATTGACGTAGTTCACCGATTTGGCGATCTTCAGGGCGTAGTCGCACAACTGCTGGCGTTGTTTGGCATCCAGGTAAAGCGAGGGGGCGATCTCGATGACCTTCTGGTGGCGCCGCTGGATGGAGCAGTCGCGCTCATAGAAGTGCACGAGGTTGCCGTACTGGTCCCCCAGGATCTGGACTTCGACATGCTTGGGGCTTTCGATGTATTTCTCAAGAAAGACGGCGGGGTTGCCGAAAGCGGCCTTGGCTTCCGAGGAGGCCGACTTGAGCCCCTCGAGCAGCTCCTTCTGGTTGTGGGCGACCCGCATGCCGCGCCCGCCGCCACCGGCCGAGGCCTTGACCATGATCGGGTAGCCGGCCGACTTGGCGAAGATCAGGGCTTCCTCTTCGGTACCGACCGGCCGTTCGGTCCCCGGCACCACCGGCACGCCGGCCTCGATGGCCATTCTTCGGCCGGAAACCTTATCCCCGAGGCTGCGCTGGATGTCCGGGGTGGGGCCGATGAAAGCGATGCCGGCCCGCTCGCAGGCTTCGGCAAAATCCGGGTTTTCCGAAAGGAACCCATAACCGGGGTGGATGGCGTCCACTTCCTTTTTGCGGGCCAGATCGATGATTTCATCGATTCCCAGGTAGGCATCGATGGGGCCCTTCCCCTTACCCACCAGATAAGCCTCGTCGGCTTTGTAGCGATGGAGGGAAAGCCTGTCCTGCTCCGAGTAGATGGCCACCGTACTGATGCCCAGTTCGGTGCAGGCCCGGAAAATCCGAATGGCAATTTCGCCTCGATTCGCGGCCATGATTTTTTTAAACTTTCGAACTCCCATCAGACCTCCTCCGTCTGTGGCGCTCAGGGCGCCGGCTATTCTCTTTAAGTAAAAATAAAACAAATAAAGACAGCCTAAATATTTTAGCTTCGCTTAAATTTTATCGTAATTATAAATATTTAGCTCCTGCCACCAGATAACGCACATCTAACCAGACAAGAGAAATACTGTCAATATAAAATATTGTTCTACATTCTAAGGGATCGTAATTACGAGAGTTTTAGAGGGTTTTCGCGAGATACACCATGGGCACAGAAAGGCTCCCCATGCGATCAGGCTGAAATATCGCTTCGGGCAATCCAGGTGAGAGCGCAATCGGATTGGAGATCGGCGAAGCTGAGGCGCAGAAGACAGCCTACTTGCCCTCGCCCTTGCCCAGGAACGGCTTGAGCAGGTCGATGGGGATGGGGAAGATAATGGTCGAATTCTTCTCCGCCGAGATTTCGGTCAGGGTCTGCAGAAACCTGAGCTGCAAGGCACCGGTTTCGGAGGATATGATCCTGGCGGCTTCGGACAGCTTCTGCGAGGCCTGAAATTCGCCCTCGGCATGGATGACCTTGGAGCGTCGCTCCCTTTCGGCCTCGGCTTGCCGCGCCATGGCCCGCTGCATTTCAGCCGGAAGGTCGACATGTTTGATCTCGACATTGGAAACCTTGACTCCCCAGGGATCGGTCTGCCGGTCGAGAATCTCCTGAAGATGCTGGTTGATACTTTCGCGATGGGAGAGCAGCTCATCGAGCTCCGATTGCCCCAGCACGCTTCGCAGCGAGGTCTGGGCCAGCTGACTGGTGGCGTAAAGATAATTTTCCACCTCGATGAGCGCTTTGTCCGGCTGTACCACCCGAAAGTAAAGGACGGCATTCACCTTGACCGAAACGTTGTCCTTGGTGATGACGTCCTGGGGGGGAACATCCATGGCCACGGTCCGCAGGCTGACCTTGACCAGCTTGTCGACAACCGGAATGATGAAGCGCAGGCCAGGCCCCTTGACCGAAGCAAACCGCCCAAGGCGAAAGACGACTCCCCGTTCATACTCGAAAAGAATTCGAATGGCGCTGCCGATAATACTCACCACCAGGGCCAGAACCACGACCCAACCAACCAGCCCGACAGGAATCATGAATTACTCCTTTTGGTCATTGAAGGCAACATCGCTCGGCCTCGGGAAAAAACACACTCCCCAGCGCCTATTCAACCCGTTTGACTTCCAGCTTCATGTTTTTGCGCACTTGAACAATTTCCACCGCCTCCCCCTTGGCGATGGGCTCGGCGGAGATGGCATCCCAGTACTCGCCGTGAACGAAAACCCGGCCCATGCCGTCGATTGCGGTGACCGCCTCGCCGCGTTCCCCGACCATCCCTTCGACCCCGGAAAAGAACCGGGTTTTCTGGGTGCGCACGACGAAATAAAGGACCAGGATAAAAAACCCGCTGGTGACTGCCACCGTCGCCGCGATCACTTCCCAGGATATCTGCAGATAGGGCTCGGCGGTTTCAATCAGAATAAGCGACCCCAATGTCATGGAAATGATTCCACCGACGGTCAGCATGCCGTAGGAGACGACCTTGATTTCGAGGATAAACAATACCAGCGCCAGAAAGATCAGCAGCACCCCGACGTAATTGACCGGCAGGGTCTGGAAACCGAGAAAAGCAAGCAGCAACGCCAGCGCCCCGATAGCCCCCGGCAGGATCACCCCGGGTTGGGAAATCTCGAAGAAGATCCCCAGGATGCCGAGCATCAACAGCATGTAGGCCACGTTGGGATTGCTGATGGTATTGAGAATTTTCTGCCGCCAGCCCATTTCGGCGACCACCAGGGAAACCCCGTCGGTATGGAGAATCCGGGCCTCGCCCTCCCGCAGATAGCGGCGACCATCGAGTTCGGCGAGTAGGCTGGTCTCGTTTTCAACCACCAGATCAATGACTTTCAACTCCAGAGCCTCGGCCGCCGGTGTCGATATGCTTTCGCGCACGATCCGTTCCGCCCACTCCTGGTTGCGACCCCGCTGCTGGGCGATGCTTCGGGCATAGGCCACGGCATCGTTCAGCACCTTTTTCATCATCGGACTGTCTTTTTCCGGGGCTCCCCCGCCGGCTCCAGGACCGATGGTCACCGGTCGGGCGGCGCCAAGGTTGGTCCCTGGAGCCATGACGGCAAAATCAGCAGCCAGGGTAATCAGGGCCCCGGCCGAGGCCGCCCGGGCCCCGGCAGGATAGACATAGACGATGACCGGGACCCTGGAGCCTAGAATCCCCTGGATGATGGTCCGCATGGCCGTATCGAGGCCGCCGGGGGTATCGAGCTCCAGCAGAAAGGCCCGGGCACCCGTTTGGTTGGCCACCTTCAGCTGGGCAACGATAAAATCGGCCACAACCGGATTGATGACATCGGCAACACGCACCACCCGGATGACCGGAGACGAACTGTCGACCTCGCCGGAGGCGGGGAACACCAGGCTGAGAAAAATCAGGGGCGCCAGCAACCCCATGGCCAGTCGTTTCATCATATCCAAATCTTACCCGATGCCGGCGGACTGTCAAACGGTTGAAATTCGTCGGCTTTTCAAAAAGACCCTGCAGGCGGCCAATCCCCCTTGCCCCGAATCTGGGAACATGCTAACGTAGATTCCGTCAATCGGATGACGCTTCTTTTTCTCTTCCAGGTGAGTTATGAAGAATCTGTCACAGATCCTGATCATCGACGACGAACCCCATAATCGTGAAGCGCTGAGCCTGCTGCTCGGCACCGCCGGCTACCAGGTCGAAACCGCCGACAGCGGGGAGGAAGCGCTGAAAATCCTGGCCAAGAACCCCTTCGAGGTGGTCATCACCGACCTGTTTCTACCTGGGGTCAACGGCATTGACATTCTAAAAAAGGTCAAGGACGACTCGCCCTTTACCAACGTTATCCTGGTGACCGGCAAAGCCTCGGCCGAAACCGCCGTCGAAGCGATGAAGGAAGGAGCTTTCGACTACATCACCAAGCCCTTCAACTTCGAAAAACTTAAAATCCAGGTAGCCAAGGCCATCGAAAAGAGCCGGTTGGTGGCCGAGAACCTCTACCTGCGTCAGCAGCTGCGGGGCAAGTACAAGTTCGACAACATCATCGGCAACAGCCCCGCCATGCAGCAGGTCTTCGCCAGAATGGAAAAGATCGTCCACACCGACTCGACCATTTTGATTCTTGGCGAATCGGGAACCGGCAAGGAGCTGGTGGCCAAGGCCATTCATTTTAACGGAGCGCGAAAAAACAACCCTTTCGTCGCCATCAACTGCGGTGCCATTCCGGCCGAACTGCTGGAGAGCGAACTGTTCGGTCACGTTCGAGGCTCCTTTACCGGGGCGGTATCCGACAAACCCGGCAAATTCGAGCTGGCCAACAACGGTTCGATCTTTCTGGACGAGATCGGCACCATGCCGATGCATCTGCAGATGAAACTGCTGCGGGTGCTCCAGGAGCAGGAAGTCGAACGGGTCGGCTCCGGAAAAAAGATCAAGCTGAACGTCCGGGTCATTTCGGCGACCAATGCCAATCTCGAAGATGAGGTCAAGCGCGGAAGGTTCAGGGAGGACCTGTACTACCGCCTCAACGTGATCCCCATCCTGCTGCCGCCGATGCGCGAACGGCGAGAGGACATCCTGCTTCTGGCCCGTCACTTTCTTCAGAAGAGTTGCAAGGAGATGGGACGCCAGTTGATGAACCTGTCCCCCGGAGCCATGCAGGCTCTGGAGGCCTACGACTGGCCAGGGAACGTCCGGGAGATGGAAAACGTCATCGAGCGGACGGTGGCCCTGACCGACGGCGAAACCATTGAACGGCGGGATCTCCCGGCCAATATCGCCGGCGGCGAAGAGTCGGAGGAACTCAGCGGAATTCTCTGTCCCCGGGTCACCGAAAGCGGCGTAAACATGGGGCAGATCATCGAAGAAATCGAACGCTGCATGATCAAACAGGCGATGGACATCGGCCAGGGCGTCAAAGCCAGGGCGGCCGGCCTGCTCAGGATCAACCGAACCACCCTGGTGGAAAAAATCAAGCGCCTGGGAATCGACACCTGACCGGAAACCGCTCGCAGACCGACCGGCAAACTGAAAGGGCCCGCCAATAGCGCGGGCCCTTTCAGTTTATCCAAGGAGAGAGATGCTGCAGGAGAATGAAATTCGTCCCGATTCAAATCACCGAAGGTGAGGGGCGTCGAACGCCGCCCAGGCCAAAACCATAAACCGGAACGGGGGCATCATCCACCCACCGCATAACACTGTTCTACCTTTAAATGTGTTAGTTGTCAATGCTTTACAATTTACCATATCCGAGATCAATCCGGCTTGAGACGGAAACACCGCCAGGGGCTGTTATCAACGGGTAAACTTCTTTGGGGTGGGAAAACGGTTTAAACCGCAGGAAACCAGTGGGCTGGCCACCTCCGGCGCGGTTTTTACTGGAGTCGTCTGGCGACTTTATCCTTGATTTCAGAAATGCTGAAGGGCTTGGAAACGTAGTCGTCAGCGCCGGAGGCGAAAGCATCCAGACGATCGGCCTCCTGCCCTTTAGCCGTGACGATGATGATCGGACAGTTGCGGGTTTCCGGTTGGCTTTTCAACTGTCTAACCGTTTCATAACCGTCGATTCCTCCGGGCATCATGACATCCATCAGGATAAGATCGGGAGCCATCTCCCTGGCGGCCCGCAGAGCATCTTCGCCACTCTCGATCAGAACGATCCGGCGGTCCTCGCCTTTTAAGGAATACTCCAGAAGCTGCCTTATGTCCGGCTGATCATCCACGATTAAAATCTTTTTCACCATAGGTTCCAACCGCTCATCGAGCACGATTTCCGGATTATGCATTTCCGTTGCCAAGGTGAAGTAGTCCTTTGGAGGGCATAAAAGAATATAGGGTTTCGGCACAACTTTGAATACTCTGAGATGAAAGCGGAACAGATTCCTAGTATAACACTGTTGTTCTTCCTGCCAAGGGAGCTTTGCCAGAAACTTCGGTCAAAATCCTTAGCTCACCCTTGACTCAGGTCCCTCAACTGGTGGGCCAAAGTGAAGTACCCGCGGTATCCCTGCAGCAGGATCAGGAAAGAGGTCACCGCGACGCTGCCGGTAATGACGCACATGATGGCGATCTGGTATTTAACGGCAAGAATCGGTTCGGTGCCGGAGAGAATCTGGCCGGTCATCATGCCAGGCAGAAATACGATCCCCATCGCGGCCATAGAGTTGATCGATGGAATCAGCGCGGCCCGGAAGGCACTGCGCACAGCCTCACGGCCTGCGAGCCGGGCCGGGGCGCCAAAGCAAAGGGCGGTTTCGATCTCCTCGCGACGCTCCTTCATCTCGGCAGCCAGCCGCTCCGCGGCCAGGCTGGCGCCGGTCATGGAATTGCCGATGATCATCCCGGCCAGGGGAATCAGGTAGCGCGGATCATACCAGGGTGACAGGCCGATGACCAGCGTACAGAAAAAAAAGGTAGCCCCTCCGCAGCCGAGCATAATCGACAGCGAAACCACCCGGTAAAAGCGGGGCATTTTGTGTTTTACCCGACCGGCCACGGCCTGCACGGCAAATCCGCCCATCACCAGCAGAATCAACAACACTGGGGCCGCGCTCCGGATGGCAAAAACCATGTGCAGCACATAGCCAACCGCCAGCAGTTGCACGACCATCCGCAACGAAGCCCAGAGCATCTCCCGCTCCTGGCCGATCCCCTTGAGCCGGGCCAGCCCAATGGCGACCAGGACCAGCCCGTATGCCAGGACCAGGTCAATGAGGCTCAGATCGATGATGCCACGATTCATCAGTGCCGTTCCCTTTCTTCTTCGGGAGAAGCCAGAAATTTCTGAAACGCCGCGCTGCGAGGCTTGGCGAACATCTCCCCGGCGAAGCCTTCTTCGACGATTCGCCCGGCCTCCAGGTAGGCCATTCGATCGGCGGTACGCTCAGCAAGACGAAGGTCATGGGTGACCAGGACGATGGTCAGCCGGCGGGCCCGGCAGATCTGTTTCAGAGTGGCGGACAGGCGATCGGCGGTGGGACGATCAAGAGCGCTGGTCGGTTCATCGAGAAGAAGGACTTCCGGGGTGCTGATCAGGATTCGGGCTAGACTCAGGCGCTGCTGTTGACCGCCTGACAGGGAGCGTGCTTCGCGCTCCAGAAGGTCGGAATCGAGGCGGCAAAGGTCGAGGGTTTCGGTCACCAGGGAGCTCTGGCCGGCAGGAAGCGGTTGCGAGCGCACCCGAAACGGAAACTGCAGATTGTCCAGAACCGTCCCCTCGAACATGAAGCTCTTCTGCGGCACCAGACCGACCCGGCGTCGCAGTACCAGGGGGTCGATCTCCATGATATCCCGGCCGGCCAGCAGAATCCGCCCTGAGCTTGGATCCTCCAGACGGTTCAGGAGGCGTACCAGGGTGCTCTTGCCGCCGCCGGAAGGGCCGATGATGGCCAGGATTTCCCCGGCACGCGCGTGCAGGGAGATCCCCTTGAGGATGTCAACCTCCCGGCCGTCCTTACCCCGCCTGGATCTTCCGACATTTTCCAGAATCAACTCAGCCGGCGTCACCTCCACCCTCAGTCCTCCCGTTCTTGCCGAAGCCGTTCCATGACCTGCTTCATGTCCTCCCACACCTCCCGCTTGGAGGCGGGATTGCGCAGCAGAAAGGCTGGGTGAAAGGTCGGCAGCAGGGGAATCCCCTGGTATTCCCGCCAGTGTCCACGAAGGCGGCTGATGGGGGTCTGGTCCCGCAATAAAGTCTGAGCGGCAAATTTACCCAGAGCCACGATCACCTGGGGACGGATGGCGGCCAGCTGGCGTTTGAGATAGGGTTCGCAAGCCTCAATTTCTTCGGGTTGCGGGTCTCGGTTTCTGGGTGGACGGCACTTTTCCACATTGCAGATGTAGACCTCTTCGCGTTTCATCCCCATGGCGAACAGGATACGGTCGAGGAGCCGACCGGCCTCGCCGACGAAGGGCTCGCCCCGTTCGTCTTCTTCCCGCCCGGGAGCCTCACCGACGAAAACCAGGCGGGCGTCCGGGTTGCCGACACCGAATACGATATTCTTGCGTCCTTCACAAAGAGGACAACGGCGACAGTTTTCCAGCTCGCTCCGGATTTCATCCAGGGTTTCGGCTCGGCAGACGGCATCACCGCCACGGTCTGCACCACAGACGCCCGGGGGGCAGACCGGTACATCGACCGGCATATCCTGAATGGGGATCTCCTCGATACCGGCATTTTGCAGGTCCACCAAGAAGCCCCGCACCTGGCCGATGGTTTCGATCAGTTCTTTGCGAAAATTGTCTGGCATGATACTCGGATATTTACACGACCGGACTGAAGGTCTAGTATTGATAAAAAGCCCACAAACCAAATCCGGGCAGATCGATTTTGAATTGATTTTTCCAAGCCGATGGCTTTAATTATACCGCTGCTTACCGTACTCCTCGTCGCAATCCCCGACCAGGCTCTGGCCTGGGGCATCGGGGTGCATCTGCAGCTGGGCTCGCAAATTCTGGCCAATCTCCAGATTCTGCCGCCCGCCGTACAAACCCTGTTGAGCGCCTTTCCCCACGATTATCTCTACGGATGCATCAGCGCCGACATCACCCTCGGGAAAAAGCACACCCACTATCTCCAGCACTGCCATTCCTGGCGCATTGGCAAGAAAATCCTCGAGGCCGCCCAAACCGACTCGCAAAAAGCCTGCGCTTACGGCTATCTGGGACACCTGGCCGCCGACACCGTCGCCCATTCCTATTTCGTCCCCTACAAGATGGTGCGAACCTTCAACACGGCCATGCTCAAGCACACTTACTGGGAGGTTCGTTTCGAGGCCGAAGTCGCCCCGGAGATCTGGGCGCTTGCACGCACCATCGCCCGCAAGAATTTTCAGGAAAACGACGCCATGCTCCGGGGAGTGCTCTCCGACACCATTTTTTCTTTCGCCACCAACAAGCGCATCTTCAACTCCATGCTGCTCCTCAACCGCCTGCAGCAGTGGCAGAAGATGCTCCGTTCGCTCAATGTCTCCTCGCGGTGGACTCTGAGCACCCAGAACCGCGACGAGTACCTGCAACTGGCCAGGACCATCTCGGAAAGCATCCTGACGAATCTCGAACAAAGCCCGTACTGGAAGGCCGATCCCACCGGTGAACGAGCGATCAACGCCGCCAAAATGATCCGCAAGAACCTCAACCTGCTCTGGCTGGACGGCAAGCTGCCCGAGGCCGAGGCCGAGGAGTATCTGGCCGAGATCAGGCCCCGTTTCCGCGAAGGTATCACCTGTCCGGATCGCCTGCTCGAACTGCTGTCGGCTTTTTAGGGCCCCGTGCGGTTGACCCTATCTTCTAATTCTGGCCCGTTTCGGCGCTGCCTGCGTTGGCGGCGCCTTGGCAACACCCAAAACGGCTCAGAATTCAGTGACACCATCAACCGCACGGGATACCAGGTTGATCGAATCGGATTGAGCAATCACTCCCCCCGGCGCAGCGCAACAACCCGGTCGAGCAGGCGATGGGCCACCTCATCCTTAGTCATCTTGGGGAACTCTTCGACCTTCCCGTCTCGATACAGCAGTCGCACGATGTTGGTATCCACATCGAAACCGGCGCCCGGCTGGGAGACGTCGTTGGCGACGATCAGGTCGAGGTTTTTCTCCGTCAGTTTCTTGCCGGCATTTTCCAGCAAATCTGCGGTTTCCGCGGCGAATCCGACCAACACCCTGCTCCCCTTGGTGCGCCCGAGTTCGGCCAGAATGTCCGGGTTTTTCTCCAGCGCCAGGGCCATTTCCCCGGCGGCGCCCTTCTTGATCTTCTGCGCCGAAGGGTTAACCGGCCGATAATCGGCCACTGCCGCCGCCTTGAAAATAATGCTTGCCTCGGTGGCCTGGTCGATGACCGCATCGCGCATCTGGACGGCGCTGCTCACGGAATGGGATTCAACCCCGCAGGGGACGGGCAGACAGGTGGGTCCGGAGACCAGGATCACCCGGGCGCCCCGGTTGCGGGCTGCCCGGGCAATGGCATAGCCCATTTTCCCTGACGAATAATTGCTCAGGTAGCGCACCGGGTCGAGCTCCTCGCGGGTCGGTCCGGCGGTAACCAGAACCGTTTCCCCGGTGAGGTCGCTGGGGCTGAGCAGAGCGATCGTTTCTTCAAAGATCGCCTGGGGGTCGGGAAGTTTGCCCTTGCCTTCCCAGCCGCAGGCCAGCATCCCCGAGACCGGCTCCATGAGGTGATAGCCGAAGTCCCTGAGGCGGGCTTCGTTCTGGCGGTAGATGGGGTTTTCCCACATGTTTACGTTCATTGCCGGAACGAACAGAACCGGAGCCTTGGTCGCCATGATGGTAGTGGTCAGCAGATCGTCGGCGATGCCGCCGGCCACTTTGCCGACGATATTGGCGGTCGCCGGAGCGACCACGAAGAGGTCGGCCCGATCGGCAAGGGATATGTGGCCGATTTCTTTTTCCTGGTACAGGTCGAACAGTTCGGTATGTACCGGGTTGCCTGAAAGACTCTGGAAGGTCAGCGGGGTCACGAACTGCTGAGCGGAACGGGTCATGATAACCGCCACCTCGGCCCCCGCCTTGACAAACAAACGAAGCAACTCCAGGGCCTTGTAGACGGCGATGCCCCCACAGACGCCCAGAACGATCTTTTTGCCATTGAGCATTGCAATCACTCCCACTCCGACCCTCCCCGCGAGGGTGCCTGATTAATGTCCATCCGGAAACTCCGGATGGACATTAATTGGTTTCTGATTTGGAAACGTGCAATTTTTCGTGAAATCAAGGAAATCAATGCCTTGCTTGTGCGGCGTACATCGGTACGCCGCACAAGCAAGGCCGTAGATTGACGCAGAGATCGCGGAAAAGGGCCGTTTCCGGGCAGAAACTGATTTACACCGCCGTCCCGACGAAGGGATTGCTTACCTTCTCCCGGCCGATGGTCGTATCGGGTCCGTGGCCGCAATGCACCACCGTCTCATCCGGAAGGGTCAGCAGACGATTGCGCACTCCGTGTATCAGTTTATCATGGTCGCCGCCCGGCAGATCGGTGCGGCCGATCGAGCCGGCGAACAGGCAATCCCCGGCAAACAGATGCTTGCCGGCCAGCAGGCAGATGCCGCCGGGGGAATGACCGGGGACATGGATCACCTTGATCTGCACCGAGGAACCAACCTTCAGTGCTTCCTCGTGCGCCAGGGTGCGCGTCGGTTCCGGCGACGGAACCGCAGGCAATCCGTAAGCGGCGGCATGCTCCGCAGCTCGGCGCAGCAGCGGAAGATCCAGTTCATGGATCAGCAGCTCGGCTCCGGTTTTCTCCACCAGCAGACGGTTGCCACCGAGGTGGTCGAAGTGGCCATGGGTGTTGACGATCATTCTGAGCCGCAGGCCCAGCTCCTTGACCTTCTGCAGAATCCGCTCCCCCTCGCCGCCGGGATCGATGACCATGGCGTCTTTAGTTTCGGAGCATCCGACAATAAAACAGTTTACCTGCAGAGGGCCGACTGCCAGCGCTTCCAGGATCATCGCGTTACTCCTTTTCCAGATCGTCTGCGGCGAACAGGTCAAGGCTTTTGCCCTTGAGTTGATCCCCCAGGCTGAACCCTAAAGGTCGGTTACGTTTCTGTTTTCGAGCTTCCGGATCTTCCTTCACGGCAGGCTTGGCCGCTGACACGGCCGGTTCGGGCCGGGATCGCGGCGGGGGCGGCGGATCGACACGCTTTTCCCGGATCGGTTCCAGAGCCTCGGCACCGCTGGGCGTGTCCTTGAAAAAATAGCGATCATACAGCCGATGGTAGCCGGTCCAGGAATTTCCGCTCTCGGGTTCTTTATCGATATGGGTGCGCACCCCGTTGATCTTCGAATCCAGATCATCCAGAAAGTTGAGAATAACCGCCTCCAGCGTCTTGGGCCGCTTCGGCGAGCCGTACTCGTACTGACCATGGTGGGACAGGAGCAGATGCTTGACCAGGGTCGCCAGGGTTCGGGGAAAATCGGGGAGCAGGCGAATCTTGTCCTCGACCATCTCCACCCCCATGACGATGTGTCCGAGCAGCTTTCCTTCGTCGGAATAATCGAAGGAACGCTCGTAGCGAAGCTCGGCGACCTTGCCGATATCGTGCAGCAACGCGCCGGTCACCAACAGGTCCCGGTTGATTCCGGGATACCGGGCAGCAATGTCTTCGGCCAGATCGGCGACCGCCAGCGAGTGCTCCAGAAGCCCGCCGAGATAAACGTGGTGCATGCTTTTTGCAGCGGGCGCTCTGCAATAGAGTTTAAGAAAGGCCCCATCGTCAAGAAAGGATTCCATCAACGCCCGCAGGTGGCAATCCCCCATCCGCGCCACCTTATCCCGCAACTGGGCCACCATCTCGTCGGTACTGCGCCGGGAGACCGGGAGAAAGTCGGCCAGATCGACCTGATCTTCGTCGACACGGGCCAGGTCCTGAATGATCAGCTGCATCTTTCCCAGATAGACGCTGGCCTTGCCGCTGACCTGGATAAAGTCGTCCTTTTCGAAACGACCGGCAAATTCGTCGACCCGGTCCCAAACCCTCCCTTCCACTTCACCGCTGCGATCGACCAGCTTGAGCGTCATGTAGGGCTTGCCGTTCTTGGCCATGGCCATGATCTTGTCCCGGACCAGAAAGGGACTTTCGACCCAGTCCCTTTCCCGGATCTGTTCCACAAAAACTTTTTTCAAAATCAACTCCTGGTTTTCACCTGATTGACAATATGCTCCGCCGCCCTGAGACCGTCTAGGGCGGCGCTCACGATCCCGCCGGCATAACCGGCGCCCTCCCCTGCCGGATACAACCCGGGATGGGAGACCGACTGGCCGTCTTCACCGCGAACAATCCTCAAGGGTGCCGAAGTACGGGTCTCCACCCCGACCAGCGAGGCTTCGCGGCTGAGAAAGCCCCGCATCCGGCGATCGAACTGGGGCAGCGCCCGGCGCAGACCCTGGCCGACAAATGAAGGCAGAACCCGGTCCAGATCGACTTCACGCACACCGGGCCGACAGGTCGAATGCAACGGTCCGTTGCCGCTGCCCATAAACGCCAGAAGGTTTTGTCCCGGCGCCCGGTAACCGCCGCCACCTTCGCGATAAGCGGTATTTTCCCAGTACTGCTGGAAGCGGACCCCGGCCAGCGGATCGCCGCCGTCGAAATCCTCGCGGCGCACCGCTACCACCAGAGCGCTGTTGGAATAGGCGCCTGCCCGACTGCGCAGGCTCATGCCGTTGACGACCACGCCTTCAGGCTCGCTGGAGGAGATCACCACCTCGCCGCCCGGGCACATGCAGAAGGAGTAGACACCGCGGCCGCTCTCCGGATCGTTCCAGCTCAGGGCGTATTCGGCGGCCGTCAGTCTGGGGTGCCGGGAGTGGCCGTACTGGATCCGGTTGATCAGTTCAACGGGGTGCTCTACCCGCACCCCCATGGCGAACGGCTTGGGCTCCATGGCAACGGCACTTCCGGCCAGCATCCGGTAGGTATCCCGGGCGCTGTGCCCGGGCGCCAGAACCAGGCTGTCGCACGGGACTTCGTCGCAATCATTCAGAATGGCGGCGCGGACCCTGCCGGCGCCCGTAGCGAGGCCGGTCAAACGGGTCTCGAAGCGGATGTCCACCCCAGAAGCCAATAGCATCTTGCGGAAATTGATCAGTACCAGACGCAGGCGGTCGCTACCGACATGGGGCTTGGCCTGGATGAGAATCTCCGGTTGAGCACCACAGTCTACGAGAGTCTGCAGCACCAGAGAGATCCAGGGGTTATTGACCCGGGTGGTCAGCTTGCCGTCGGAAAAGGTTCCCGCCCCGCCCTCGCCGAATTGCACATTGCTGGCCGGGTCCAAAACCCCGTCCGTCCAGAACCGGCGCACGTCCCGAACCCGCGCCTCTACCGGCCGGCCACGCTCGACCAGGGTGACCGAAACGCCGCACCGGACAAGCCGTAAAGCGGCGAACAACCCGGCCGGCCCCATCCCGACGACCACGGCACGGTGCGAAGACGCCAGTTTGCGGATCTCGGGAAGAGAGGCGGTCTCCGCCCGCTCCAGGCGTCGGTTGCCCCGATGACGCCGCAGCAGGGAAACTTCATCCGTCACCGAAAATTCAACGGTAAAGACCCTCAGGACGCGGGGCTTGCGGCGAGCATCGATACCGCAGCGAACGATGCGCAACCCTTCCAAGGCAGTCGGATCAACCCCGAGTTCCCGGGCGACCTTGACGACCAGAAAAGATTCGTCCTCATCCAATGTCAGGGCGACCTCCCTCAGCCGCAAAGGCATATCGGGTGTCCTCCCGACCGTCGATCTGCGGGAGACCGTCGGCCCAAACCGGTATTCCTGGGTCGCATCAAACCTTAACTCAGTGGAAGCTCGATGTTAAAGACCGATCCCTTGCCCTCTTCACTGTCGACGGATATCCGGCCGCTGTAGGTCTTGACGATGCGCAGCACCACCGAAAGACCGAAGCCGGTTCCTTTGGTTTTGGTTGTGAAAAAGGGATCGAAAATCTTGTTGAGGTTTTCTTTGGGGATTCCGCCGCCGGTGTCGGTGATCGCGATAAAAAGCCGATTGCCTTCGTGGGAGAGACGGATTCCGAGACTGCCGCCCTCGGGCATTTCGTAAATGGCATTGGCGAAAAGATTGGTAAAAATCTGCTCGATTTCCGTCGCATCGGATAAAATCGGTGGCGGGATGGAGACGAAATCCTTGTCGACATGGATTTTCTGGGCCGCGATCTGATCCTTGAATCCGTCGAGAACCTGATCGATAACCGAGGATATCGAAACCAGTTGAAGCTCGAACCGCGGCCGCTTGCTGGCGGCAAGCAGCTGAACCAGGATATTGTCGATCCGGTCGACCTCTTTGAGGATCTTGTCGACATAGGTGGCCATTTCCGAACCCGAATCGAGACCGGTTCTCAGCACCTGGCCAAAAAGGCTTATGGAGTTCAGGGGGTTGCGAATTTCATGAGCCATCCCGGCGGACAGGTGTCCCAGGCTGGCGAGTTTTTCGGCCTGCAGGATTTCCGCATGAGCCTGCTCCAACTCTCGGGATTTTTCCTCAACCCGTTTTTCGAGCTCCTGATTCCATTTTTCGATTTCCCTTAGCAGTCGTTCCCGCTCTTCCCGCAACTCCTTATTGTGCAGCTCTATACTGCGGATGCGCAGTACGTTTTCCAATCGATCAACCAGGTCCTGGTTGTTGAAGGGCTTGAGGATATAATCCGAGGCACCGGCTTTCATCAGTTCGACGGCAATCTCCTCGCTCCCTTTGCCGGTAAACATGATGACATAGGTTTCAGGAAAGCGCTCCCGAATCCGCTTCAGTGCGGTCATCCCATCCATGACGGGCATCATGTAGTCGAGAAGAACCACCGCCGGCTTTTCCCGCTCCACCACTTCGATACCCTCGGCACCGCTTTCGGCGGTGAGGACCTTATATCCCTTGTTCCGGAGAATCATGGAGGTGAGTTCGAGAATTATTTTCTCGTCGTCCACCACCAGTACACGCTCGTTCATCATGATTGGAAAACCTGCATTTATGCTTTGCAGAATCCTTGCGGAGGCCGGCTTCAATTCCCTCTGAACGGAGGGTAGAATACCCCCCCCCAGGTCTTTTTACAAGGGGGAAATGCCCCGCCCCGACTCACCCGAAAAGAGAAAAAGGCGGCCCCGTCGCCGCCTCTTCCCTAACCTTGCCAAATGAGTTCTTGCCGCTAATCGGTGATACGGATCGTCATGACCGGAACAGGGGATTTTCTGACCACCTTTTCAGCCGTGCTGCCGAAAAGCACGTGGTCCAGGCCCGTGCGACCGTGAGTCCCCATCACGATCAGATCGGCGGAGGTTTCGGTCGCCTTTTTGATGATCTCGTCATAAGGGATCCCGGGCACGATGAAGGTTTCGTAGTTATCGTAATCTTTGATGTGGGTGCGACAGAACTTCTCCATCATTTTCTGCGCCCCTTCCTCGATTTCTTCCTCGAGCTTCTCAAAAGAAATATGGGGCACGTAAAAACCCCGCAGGTCCACCGGCTCATTGATGACATGAACCACGACGAGGCGCGCACTGAATTTTTTGCTCAGGGAAAATGCATATTGAAAAGCATAATCAGAGCTTTCCGAAAAGTCTGTGGCATACAGGATGGTTTTGAACTCTTTCATGATGCCTCCCCAGGTAAAGAGTAGAAAATTCAACTATTTCCAATTGGCGAACTGTCACTGTAAATCTTTTTCATGACCGACTTGAGTTCCTCAAGCTTGACCGGCTTGTGGATGTATTCGAAAGCGCCGAGATTCATGGCTTCGAGGTAAGACTCAACCCCTCCATACGCGGTAATCATGATGACGTTGGTGCTGGGGTAATTGCGGTGCAATTCCCGCAGAAAGGCCAGCCCGTTCATACCTGGCATGTTGATGTCACTGATGACCAGGTTGACCTTCTGTTGCTTCAGATACTCCAAGGCCTCGTAGCCATTGGCCACGCTATCGACATCGTACCCCTCCTGGGAAAGAAGTTTGCTGAGGCCAATGCGGGCATTTTCCTCGTCATCGACAATAAGTATTCGCTTAATCTGCCCCAAATTATTAACTCCACCACGTATTTGCCAAATATTCTACCATGGGTCGATTGGCTGTCAAGCCATCCAAAAAACCGATTTGAACCCGGAAACACAAATAATTACAGAAGCTTAAAATGGGAATGAAACGGTGGGGAGCAACCCTTTCAGGCGTGGTTCGAACAGGTGGTTCGCTTCTGCCAGAGATCAGCCAGGTGGCCGACCAGTTCGGCAAAAGAGGCCGCCCCGCGGAACCCGGCCGCCAGGACATCCTCATGATCGAGAGGGGATTTTCCCAGTCCTGCGGCAATGTTGGAAACAAAGGACAAACCCACGACCTCCATGTCGAGGTATCGTGCCATAATTGCCTCGGGGACAGTAGACATGGACACGGCGTCGGCGCCCAGTAGGCGCAGCATGCGAATTTCGGCGGGGGTTTCGTAGGACGGCCCCTGAAGCGCGGCAAGAACACCGCGATGCAGACCAATCCCCCGGCCTTGGGCGAATGCTTCGAGGGGGGCAAAAAACTGCCTGGAATAAAGGTCGGACAGGTCTACGAAAGGCTGATCGGCGAACCCGCGCAGTGGATTGTCGCCAAGCAGATTGATGTGATCATCGATGAACATGAAGTCGCCGGGACGAAAGGCCCTGTTGATGCCTCCTACGGCATTGGTCAGCAATATCCGCCGACAACCGAGGCGATGCGCGACCTGAACCGGTACGCTGACCTGGTTTGCCGTCAGCCCCTGATAGAGATGAAAGCGCCCCTGGAAGAAAAGGACCCTCCAGCTCCGAAAGGTTCCGGCAACCAGCCTTCCCGCATGACCGGCAACACTGGTCTCTGGAAAGCAGGAGAAATCACGATAGTCGAAAACCTCGGATGCTTCTGCCTGCTCGGCCAACCCGCCAAGCCCCGAGCCCAAAATGATGGCCAGATCAAAGCCCTTTCGGCCCAGGTGGCCGCTCACCGTTTCAACCAGATGCTCCAGTCCCGAACTCAAGGCCTCGCCCTCTTGAGCAGCCTGATCACCCGGGACCTGAGCTGTTCGGGCTTGAACGACTTGTTGATAAATTCATCGGCACCGGCCATTTCCACCTTGGCCACATCGGCTTCTTTACGGAATACCGCGCTCATGGTCAGCAGGCGGATCCCCCGCAGAGAAGCATCGGCCCTGATTTCCCTGATCAGCTCATAGCCGTTTTTCCCGGGCAGGTTCAAGTCCAGCAGCACCAGGGCCGGATGTTCGCGACGGATCACCGCCAGAGCTTCTTCACCATCGGCCGCGGTAAACAACGGCATTTCCAGGGGTTGAAGAATATCCAGAATGAGCTCCCGAAAAAATTTGGAATCGTCGACCACGAGGATCTTCGGCGGCGTTGCGGGAGGCGGGGCGGACAGTTGCCCGGACTTGACTGCGGGGGCAGCTGAAGCCGGGGACTCTTTTTCCACCTCGACGGAAAAAACATGGTTGCATTTGGGGCATTTTACCCGGACCACGCTCTTGCTCGTCTTGCTGGAGTCTATCTTATATCTGGCCCGGCAGGCGGGGCATTGTATGGTCATCATTCTTCCTTGGGGCGGTCCTGACCGGCGGTCTGAAGCGCCAACTCTACCCGCCCATTCAGGTCAATTTCCTGCTGGTCCAGCCAGAGCTTCAAGGCCTGGGGATCGGAAAACCTCATCTCCACCCGTTGCCTTACTCGCCAGCTGAGAACCGCCTGCGCCGCCAGATCATATTGACGAAAAGCGTCGCTGTCCACCGAGATGCCCAGGGTAACAGGCTGAAGGGTCCTGACTTTGACCACCCCGCCGCCGGCCTGGACATCGGGCAGTTCGCGGGAAGACGTCACGGCAGCCGCCGGATGCTCGACCGGGTGAAACGCAGGCTCATCCGCAGCCGGCGTTTCCGTCTCGACAACCGGCAGCGGCTCGCTCTTGGCGGCCGGGTTTTCGATGTTCGAAACGATTGCTACAATCGCCGTGGTATCGGCCGCGGCAGCATCAACAGGGGCGTTGGCAAGCGGCTCCGCTGCATCCGGAGCTGCAGTCGGCACCGGCTTCGAGTCATCGCCTGCCGAAACCATCGGCGATGACTCGCTGCTCTCGACCTGCCGCGGCACCGGCGAGGGCTGTTTCCCATCGAGCACCGTTATCTGCCACCCCACCAGGATGGTCACGGCCACGGCAGCAGTTATCGACAGGGAGATGATGACCCTGGTCCTGGCCGTTTTAGACGCCGGAGAGGCGGGCGTTTTCACGGCCTTGGCCGGCACCGCCGCAATCGTCTCGGGTTCGGCCGATCCCACTTGTTGGCGATACTTTTCCAGAATCGTCCCGACATCGAGATCCAGCAGATTGGCATAGATCCGCAAAAATCCGCACAAATAGGCTTCCCCGGGAAACAGATCGAAGCGATCGTTTTCGATGGCCTGCAGATAGGTGAGGCGAATCTTGGTCCGTTCGGCGACCTCCTTCAGGGCGAGGCCCTGCTTCTGGCGGCTGTCCCGGAGCGTGCTGCCGAGGCTGAGGGTTTCGGTATCCTTCATCACTCTTGTTTTATTTGAGGAGCTGCAGGTAATCCCTGGAAAGTCCGGCCCATTCCGAATCGGGATCCAGGTCGACGACCTTCTCGAAGGAAGCCCTGGCCTTTTCGGTCTGCCGTTCCTTCATATAGGACAGTCCAAGTTTGTAATGCGCCAGGGAGAAGTTTGGAGCCTGGGATAAGGCCTGGCGAAAAGCATCGATCGCCAGGTGGGTTTTCTCCAGGGCATAATAGGCTTCGCCAAGGCGGAAATGCGCCTGGGCGAAGCGGGGATTTCGCGCCAGGGCTTCCTTGTAGGCTATAACGGCGTCAAGGAATTCCCCTTTCTGAAAATACGCGAAGCCCACTCCGGTAAAGGCCACTTCCGAATCATTGAACAACAGGTTGGATGCGGCTTTTCGGAAATAGGCGATGGCGTCATCCCAGCGTTTCATATCGAGGTACAGGGCAGCCAGGTTGTTCTGGTATTGAGGATCGTTGTTGCTGAGATCGATGGCTCTGAGGTAATGCCTTTCAGCATCCTCGTAGGCTTTTTTCAGGTGATAAGACTGGGCCAGGGCTCCCTGAATATCAGCCCGCCGGGGATTTTTTTCGGCAGCCAGCAGAAATTGCTTGAGAGCCCGGGTGGGATCCTGCTCCTTCAGGTAGGAGATGCCCAGGATGTAATGTACTTCGGCAGCATCGGTTTGTTTCTTGGGGGAACTACAGGCGACGAGCAGACACAGAAACATCGCCCCCAAAAGCAGATACCGGACATTACGCACAAAACCTCCTATAGCGAAGCCAGAAAGCGGCCCAGCCGTTCGAGAAACCTCGTCTTTTTGGCCGCCATCTCCCCGGGAGTCGGCGGGCGTTTTTTTCCGGCACGGGATTCGGGCGGCCCGCCAAGAGTCCGGGGCGCCGGGTTCTCGACCGAAGTTTCCGGGGTGGGGGCCGAAGCCGGGACGGCCGGCGGCTCGTACTTCGACGCGAGAGGCTCGATGCCTTTATGTGGCGGAAATTCCTTCCACCGGGTAGCGCGGGCCTTGGAATCCAGTTGTTCGAAATCGAGGTCGTCGAGAAGAAAACCCATCGATTCGGCGAACCGGATCCCCTCCTTCAGAACCGGCCCGAAGCTCTGCTGAGGGACCTCGCCCTGATCGTTGAGATAAATGGCAAAGCGCCGGCTGTCTCGCAAAAGCAGCGCCACCGCCACGCGAATCCCCTTGTTCCCGGAGAAGGCGCATAAATAGGCGGTGGCCTGCTGACCGGGCATACCCGGCAGAACGATCTGCACATCGCTGAGCGACTGCATGAGCTTGAGCACGCTGCCGACCGAAAACTCCAGCCGGCCCATTTCCCTGTGCCATTGAAACATCGGTATCTCCCGGGCCCTGAGCGATTCCGCCAAGGCATTGGGGATCAACTGCATGACCCATTCGGCAGTGCAAGGTCCCGATCAGGCGATTCCCTCGAACTCGGTCAGCAGTTTGACCTTGCGGAAACGTTCTTCGATTTCCGGCAGCTCCAGTTGCTTGAGGCGGTTCAGGCTGAAGTCTTCGACGGTGAAGGAGGCCATGACGCTGCCGAAAACGATGGCTTTGCGGATATTGGCCTCGGAATGGTTACGGGTCGCCGCCAGGTAACCGATAAAGCCCCCGGCAAAGGTATCGCCGGCGCCGGTCGGGTCGTACACCGACTCCAGAGGATAAGCCGGGGCGGCGAATGTCGAATGCTCGGTGAACATCAGCACCCCGTACTCGCCCCGCTTGACGACCAGAGTTTTCGGCCCCATGGCCAGGATGCTGCGGGCCGCCTTGACCAGATTGGCCTCGCCGGCCAACTGCCGGACCTCGCCCTCGTTGATCAGCAGCGTATCGACCAAGCGCAGGGTTTTCAAGAGCGCCTCGCGCTTGCCTTCGATCCAGAAATTCATGGTATCGCAGGCCACCATGGCCGGCTTGCGGACCTGGTTCAATACCTTGATCTGAAGTTCGGGATCGATGTTGGCCAGAAACACGTATTCGCACTCTTCAAACCCCGCAGGCAACTCGGGCATGAAGGTCTCGAACACATTCAGCTGGGTGTCCAGGGTATGAGCCTCATTCAGGTCGTACCCGTAACGCCCTTTCCAGCGAAAGGTCTTGCCGGGAGCACTCTGCACGCCTGCCAGATTGACATTGCGCGAACGTAGGAACTGCATGTGTTCTTCGGGAAAATCCTCCCCGACAACCGCCACCAGGTTCACCTCGGTAAAAAAACTGGCCGACGTTGAAAAGTAGGTTCCCGACCCCCCAAGGACCTCGTCCACCTTGCCGAAGGGGGTTTCCACCGAGTCAAAGGCCACCGATCCGACCACCAGTATGCTCACAGATATCCATCCTTTGTCATAAATGATTTAATTCTAAACAGAGAAGCCGGACAATGGCAACCGCCCTGCACCCGGGATGACTAGAAATATTTGCCGATCAGAGGCTCGAGATTATTCCTGACCGCGGCAGGAATCAGCTCTTTATGCGTCATAACGGCATATTTGAGGGCCTCGCCGCAGGCGCAGGGACGCTCGCCGATCAGATTCTTCACCGCGGCCTTGATGATATTGCGGGCCGTGGCCACGTTCTGCTGGATAATAGCGACGACCGCCTCCACCGAAACATCGTCATGGCCGTCATGCCAGCAGTCATAGTCGGTGGCCAGAGCCACGGTGCCGTAGCAGATTTCGGCCTCGCGGGCCAGTCGGGCCTCAGGGATATTGGTCATGCCGATCACATCCACCCCCCAGCTGCGGTAGATGTTCGACTCTGCGCGGGTGGAAAAATTCGGTCCCTCGATGCAGATGTAGGTGCCGCCCTTGTGAACCGTCGCCCCCACCTCGCCGGCGGCATCGAAAAGCACCCGCGAAAGGTCTCCGCAGACCGGATCGGCAAATTGCACGTGACCGACCACGCCTTCCCCGAAAAAGGTCGAGGCTCGCTTGCCCTGGGTCCGGTCGAAGAACTGGTCGGGAATGACAATGTGGCCGGGAACGATCTGCTCCTTCATGCTGCCGACGGCAGAAACGGAGATGATCCGCTCGACTCCCAGCTTTTTCATGCCGAAGATGTTGGCCCGGTAGTTGACCTCGGTAGGAAGATAACGGTGCCCGCGGCCATGCCGGGGAAGAAAGACCATCTTCACCCCGTCCAGACTGCCGGTGATGTAGGCATCGGAAGGCTCGCCGAAGGGAGTTTCAACCCGGATTTCGCGAACGTCCGTCAGTTCTTCGATTTCGTAAAGGCCGCTGCCGCCGATGACCCCGATGGTGGGTTTGGACATGGAAAAAACCTCCTGGAATTCGGTGTTGGGTGAACAGTGATCGGTGAGCAGTGGGCAGCAAGAACCCGGGAACCTTTTCTGCCCACTGCCCACTGCTCACTCACCACTTTTTTTACGGTTCCGGCAACCTCGCCTGCCGGCGTTCGAGTTTCCCCTTGAGCTGACCGCAGGCCGCCGAGATATCCTGCCCCTTGCTGGCCCTGCGGATGGTCACGATGCTGCGGTTCAGCAGATAGGTCTGAAAGGCCTCGACATCGGCCGGCAGCGGGGCGCGAAAGGCCGATCCCTCGTGCTCGTTGAAAGGAATCAGGTTGACCTTGGCCTTGATGCCGTGCAGCAGTTTGACCAGCCGTCTAGCATCCTCCAGCGAGTCGTTCACGCCGCGGATCAGAATGTATTCGAAGGTGATGCGTTGACGCGGCTGCAGGGGAAACTCCCGGCAGGCGGCCATAAGTTCCCTGAGCGGATAACGGCGATTCACCGGCATCAGTTCGTCGCGCACCGCATCGGTGGTGGCATTGAGAGAAACCGCCAGGTTGACCCGGATGCGGCGGCCGAGCTCGAGCATTTCCGGCACCAGGCCCGAAGTCGAAAGGGTGATCTTACGCGGACCGAAGTCAAAGCCATCGGTGGCGTAGAGAATCTCCAGGGCCTTGACGACGTTGTCCAGGTTATGCAGCGGTTCGCCCATCCCCATCAGGACGATGTTGTTGACCGGTCCATCCTTGAAGGCAGCGCAGACCTGGTTGACGATCTCCCCCGGCTCGAGGTTGCGCATCAGGCCGAAGTTACCCGTCAGGCAGAAGACGCACTGCATGGCGCAACCGACCTGGCTGGAAATACACAGGGTGGCGCGGTTGCCCTCCATCGGAATCCGCACGGTTTCGACCGTCTGGCCATCGGCCAGGCGAAACAGGTACTTGCGGGTACCGTCGCGACTCTCTTCGGTGATCTCGGGCTGCCAGTCGGAAATGAAGGCCCGGGCCGTCAGGTCTTCCCGCAAGGCCTTGGAGAGGTCGGTCATTTCGGCAAAGGAAGTAACGCCGCGACCATAGATCCAGCGCATGATCTGCCGGGCCCGGAACTTTTCCTTGCCCAGCCCGGAAAGAAACGCTGTCAGTTCGTCGAGGGTGAGGTTTTTCAGATCGATCTTCGTTGGTTCGGTCATTTGGGAGCTACTGCGGGAGAAGGCTTTCCCGCTGAATTTACAATAAAAAAAGCCCTTCGGATTGTACCCGAAGGGCTTGGGATGCACAAGGCTAAAGTAGCAAGGGGATCACCCCCGCAACGGCCTGGTCGTTCCGGAGGCCGAATCAGAGAAGCTCCAGCCCGGAGAAGAAGTAGGGAATTTCGAAAGCTGCGGTTTCCGGGGCATCCGAACCGTGGGTGGCGTTCTCACCGATAGAGGTGCCGAATTCCTTGCGCAGCGTCCCCTCGGCGGCCTCGGCGGGATTGGTGGCCCCCATCAGATCGCGCCATTTCTTGATGGCGC